>ENA-ORUA01000011-ORUA01000011.1-human-gut-metagenome-genome-assembly--contig:-NODE-11-length-170880-cov-4.460530_pt1 | contig 170880 bp, 204 predicted proteins | sample MGYA00242076_ERZ509201 | MGnify/ENA primary metagenome ERZ509201 (study PRJEB26280, sample SAMEA2338863) | human gut metagenome | biome: human gut; feature: human-associated habitat; material: faeces...
TGCCGCAGGCAATCTGGAATGAATTTTGGCTACGTTACTGAGAACGGAGTGAACAGTAACAAAAATTTATTTATGAAATAGAGGATATTTATAGATTTTTTCTTTAAGCTATGGTATTATATTAAATTGGCTGTCTGACGACAGATCCGAGTCAAAATATTACAAGAGATATGAAAAGTATGTAAGAAAGGGATACGATACATAATGCTGAAAATCAAAAGCTATGTAAAGGTAAACAGTCTGGCGGAAGCTTATGAACTGAACCAGAAGAAAACAGCCCGTATTCTTGGGGGAATGGTCTGGATGAAAATGGGCAACAGAGCAATATCCACAGCGATTGATCTTTCCGGTCTGGGGCTGGATGCGATTTCGGAGAATGATGACGAATTTGTCATCGGATGTATGACTCCGCTTCATGACCTGGAGACAAATGAAGCTCTGAATACCTACACACATGGAGCTATGAAAGAAAGCCTTTGCCACATTGTAGGCGTACAGTTCAGAAACTGTGCCACTGTGGGAGGAAGCATTTATGGAAGATATGGTTTCTCAGATGTTCTGACCATGTTCCTGGGAATGGATACATGGGTAGAATTATATGATGCAGGCCGTATTCCACTGACTGAATTTGTAAATATGAAGAAGGACAATGACATCCTTGTAAATATCATCGTGCGAAAAGAGCCACTTCTTACCTGTTACTTAAGTCAGAGAAACATAAAAACAGATTTCCCGGTGCTGACCTGTGCAGCTTCTGTGATCGGAAATGAGGCAAGGACTGTGATAGGTGCCAGACCTGCACGTGCCATGATCGTGGAAGATAAGAAGCAGATCCTGAAGAATTTCCGGAACATGACAAAAAAGCAGAAGGAAGAGGCGATCGAAGCCTTTGCAGAATATGCGGCAGAGAACGTTCCTACTGCAGGCAATATGCGAGGATCAAAGGAATACAGAACCCTTCTTGTAAAAGTATTGACAAGAAGAGCCTGGGAAGCAGTAGGAGGGATGAAAAATGAATATTAATTTCTGGCTTAACGGAGTGAACCGCCACGCAGAGATCTCCCCGGATACACTGCTGATCGATTTCTTAAGAAAACAGGGCTGTTTCAGCGTGAAAAGAGGCTGCGAAACTGCGAACTGTGGTCTTTGCACAGTTCTTATGGACGGTCGTCCGGTGCTTTCCTGCAGTACACTTGCAGCACGCATTGAGGGAAAGAAAATCGTTACATTGGAAGGAATGCAGAGAGAAGCACAGGAGTTTGGAAGCTTTCTGGCGAATGAAGGTGCGGAACAGTGCGGTTTCTGCAATCCGGGATTTATCATGAATGTATTTGCGATGCTCAACGAGATCAAAGATCCCACAGAGGAGCAGATCAAAGAATATCTTGCGGGAAATCTGTGCAGATGTTCCGGTTTTGTTTCCCAGACAAGGAGTATCCTGAAGTTCCTGAAATATAAGAAAGCACAGGAGGAAGCATAAAGATGAAATATGTAAATCAACCTGTACGTAAAACAGATGCAATGTCACTGGTAACCGGAAAGCCTGTCTATACAGATGATCTGGCACCAAGGGACTGCCTGATCGTGAAGATACTGAGAAGTCCCCACGCCAACGCCTGGGTGGAAGATATTAAAACAGGTACTGCCGAGAAGGTGGCCGGAATTGCATGTATCCTTACCTATAAAGATGTGCCTCAGAAACGTTTTACCCTTGCCGGCCAGACTGCACCGGAGATGAGTCCGGATGACAGACTGATCCTTGACCGTCATGTACGTTTTGTGGGAGATGCAGTTGCCATTGTTGCGGGTGAGACAGAAGAGGCGGTAGATAAAGCATTGAAGAGAATCCGCGTAGATTACCGCGTGGAGACACCGGTTCTGGATATCCACAAGGCAAAAGATAATCCGATCCTGGTCCATCCGGAGGATGACTGGAAGCTGAAAATTCCTCTTGGCGGAGACAACAAAAGAAACTTATGTGCATCCGCAGTGGAAGAACATGGAAATGTAGATGAAGTTCTGGCAAAGTGTAAATATACTGTAGAGCGCACTTATCATACAAGAGCAAACCAGCAGACTATGATGGAGACTTTCCGCACAGCCTGCTATATGGATCATTTCGGCAGACTGATCGTTCTGTCCTCAACACAGATCCCATTCCATGTGCGAAGGATCGTTGGAAGGGCACTGGACATTCCTGCTTCCAAAGTACGTGTGATCAAGCCAAGGATCGGTGGCGGCTTTGGTGCAAAGCAGACCTCTGTCAGTGAGATCTATCCGGCGATCGTGACCTGGAAAACAGGCCGCCCGTCCAAGATGATCTTCTCCAGATATGAGTCCATGATCTGCTCTTCACCGCGCCATGAGATGGAGATCACAGTACGCGCAGGTGCAGATGAAAATGGTATCATCAAGGCAATTGATCTTTATACTTTGTCCAACACTGGGGCATACGGAGAACACAGTTCTACAACAGTAGGACTCAGCGGTCATAAATCAATCGCTCTTTACAGACATACAGAAGCCCACAGGTTTGCTTTTGATGTTGTCTATACAAATGTGCAGGCTGCAGGTGCCTATCGTGGTTATGGTGCAACCCAGGGTATTTTTGCAGTGGAATCTGCAGTAAATGAGCTGGCACATAAGATGGGAATGGATCCTGTTAAGGTAAAAGAAATGAATATGCCTGTAGAGGGCGGTCCTCTTCCGGGATATCCGGATGTTCCTTATGCACAGAGCTGTTCCATGGACCGCTGTATGGCGCGCGCCAAAGAGATGATGGACTGGGATTCCAAATATCCATGCAGGGATATGGGAAATGGCAAGGTCCGCGGAGTCGGTGTTGCCATGGCTATGCAGGGATCCTCTATTGCAGGAGTTGACGTAGGCGGCGCAGATATTAAGCTGAATGAAGATGGTTCTTATACACTGGCACTTGGATGTACGGATATGGGAACAGGCTGTGATACCGTTATGGCGCAGATTGCGGCTGACTGTCTGAATACGCCTATGGATAACATAGTAGTATTCAGTGTGGATACGGATATTTCTCCTTATGATTCCGGTTCCTATGCTTCCGCTACAACCTATACCACCGGTGTAGCGGTTATGAAGGCCTGTGAGGAGCTGAAGAAAAAAATCTGTAAGCTTGGCGCAGAGATGATGGAAGTAGATGAGGGAAAAGTTGATTTTGACGGATCCTGTGTATTCTATGATGAGACACTTGAGATAAGCGATGGGGCAGACGGAAATGCAGCAGGTCATATGACAGATGCAGAAGAGGGCTATAGTGTTGATATGGATGCCATCAGTTCTGAAAATGCCCAGAAGAAAGTTTCATTGGAAGATATTGCATTAAAGAGCACTTTCTTTAACAATATCGAGCTTCAGGTTGTGAAACAGCATTCTTCACCGATCTCGCCGCCGCCGTTTATGGTAGGTATGGCAGAAGTAGAGGTGGATACAGAGACAGGCAGTGTGGATGTTCTGGATTATGTGGCGGTTGTTGACTGCGGTACACCGATCAATCCGAATCTTGCACGTGTACAGACGGAGGGCGGTATTGCACAGGGAATTGGCATGGCTCTCTGGGAAGATGTACAATATACAGATAAAGGTAAGATCCGCAACAACTCTTTTATGCAGTATAAGATCCCAACCAGACAGGATATCGGAAATATCCGCGTGGATTTCGAGTGCAGTTACGAAAAGAGCGGTCCTTTTGGTGCCAAATCCATTGGTGAGCTTGTAATTGATACTCCATGTCCGGCACTGGCTGAGGCAATTTATAATGCAACAGGTGTGCGTCTGACAGAGCTTCCGATGACTCCTGAGAAGATTGCCATGGAGATTTTGAAAAACCGCGAATCCATCCGGTCAGGGACAAAGGTGGAAGAATGAGAGAATTATGCCTTGCCTGTGCAGGTTTTGCCCTGGAATTTATAGTTTTTTATGCAGCAGGCATTGTTCTGGTCCGGATATTGAAAGTAAAAGGGGATTGTTCCCTGACTTTCATACTGGGATATCTGGTTTACTTTGCAGTGTTTGAACTGGTGATCGTACCGATGACACTGAAATGGGTATCCCTGACAGCTGCGGCTTATATATGGGCAGGAATCATGGCTCTGGTTATCTGCGCAGCTGTGATCTGCACAATAAAAAAACAACGGAGAATACGTGCCGGACAAACGGAAACATGCAGTGGAATTTTTGGAAGCATTTCTGAAATATGGAAAAATCACTCTGTGATGATTATCCTTGCAGGTGCCGTAGTATTGCTGCAGTGTCTGATTGTGATCTTTTACGAGGATACAACAGTAGATGCGGCGTATTATGTAGGTACAGTGAGTACTTCTGTATACACAGATACTCTTGGCAGATATAATCCCTTTAACGGAGCGATCCAGAAGGCATTTCAGGCCAGATATGTTTTTTCCGCATATCCGATGCATAATGCAGTGTGGTGCAGACTTCTGGGAATCCATCCCATTGTGCAGGCAAAGCAGGTAATGTCATGTATGAATGTAGTGACTGCCAATCTGATCATTTATCAGATCGGTAAGAGACTGTTTGACGGAAACAGGAAGAAAGCAGATCTGATGCTTGTCTTTGTCTGTGTTTTACAGCTGTTTTGCGGTACGATTTATTCCTCCGGAACTTTTTTCTTTACCAGAAGCTACGAGGGAAAAGCCATCCTTGCCAACATTGCTATCCCTTCAGTTCTCATGTGTGCCGTTTGGTATCTGCAGGAGAAAAACAGCAGGAATGTCTGGATCATATTGTTTGTCACAGCGGTCAGTGCGCTGACATTTTCCGGTTCTGCTATCATCTTTCCTATCGTGATCGCAGCGGGAATGGCTCCGGCGGCAGTTATGAATAAGAGATTTTCAGGACTGGTATATTGTGCAGTGTGTATGCTTCCGTCGGCATTATATGCAGCTGTATTTTTTGCATGCAGAATCGGTCTGCTGACGCTGGCTGCATCATAATACAGAAAGGAGAAAAAAATGGCAGGTGTAACAATTCAGGAACTGGGACTGCGCTTTGTTGATGCATGTATGAGGCTGTACTGGGGTTCCTGCTGGTATCCTCTTCTGTTTGCTGTAGGACTGATCTGCACACTGGTCCTGGGGAGAAAAAGAAAGTCCGGGATATTTGTCGGCTATACAGTATTTCTGCTGCTGACAGTATATAATCCGCTGGTTGTAAAATATCTTATCGCAAAGGTGAAGTTTGAGAATGAATATTACCGGTTTATCTGGATTCTTCCTGTGATCCCGGCGGTTGCCTACTATGGAGTCAGACTTGTGACCGCTTTTAGAAAGACCTGGATAAAAGTTCTTATGGCTGCAGCTGTGCTGACAGGTTTTGTGATCCTGGGAAATCCGCTGGACGGGGTAGTGACCAATTTTGCAATGGCAGAGAATATTTATAAGGTGCCCAATGATCTGCGTGCAGTCTGCGACGTGATCCACCAGAACCAGGAGAATGATTTTCCAAGGGTTGTTTTTGACGGCAGTCTTAACAGCATTGTGCGACAGTATGATGCGGGGATCGCCACTGTAATAAGCAGAAATGCAAGTATCTACAGATCAGGCAGTACAGTGGCGGGAAACTATGATGAGAACAGCAGTTTCTATAAAAGACAGAAAGCATTGCTGGATGTGATCGATTATCATATCTATGAAGATAAAGAAGGGTTTCAGGCTGCGTTGAAGAAATCAAAGACAGATTTCGTAGTAACACAGATCGGGCTGGTTGACCATGATTTTCTGACAGAGTGTGGTTGTGAACTGATCGCACAGACGGAATCCTGCTACATTTACAGATTTGATTATAGCAAGCCTCGTAAATAATGCATATTGATCCGGCTCATCAGAGCGTGAAATTCTGCCAAGCTGTTTCAAATGCATTAATTAAGAGGCGTGCTATGATCGAAATATCATATATCTTACAAGAGAAGGAGAAAAGAAATGAAAAGTAACATAAAAAGACTTTCGCTCTGCCTTTCAGCACTGATGCTGCTGATACTGGCAAGTCCGCTGACTGTACTTGCAGCAGAGGAAGAGGTGGCTGCATCTGCGAAATTTTACGGCACATTCTGGTCGTTGGTTCCGCCGCTTGTTGCCATTGCACTGGCACTGATCACCAAAGAAGTATACAGTTCACTGTTTGTAGGAATACTGGTTGGTGCACTGTTTTACTCTAATTTTAATTTCGAAGGAACAATCCTTCATATTTTTGAAGGCGGAATGATCAGCGTTCTGACAGATTCTTATAATATGGGTATCCTGATCTTCCTTGTTATTCTGGGAACCATGGTATGTCTGATGAACAGGGCAGGCGGTTCCGCAGCATTCGGACGCTGGGCCGGTAAGAGGATTAAAAGCAGAGTTGGTGCGGAACTCTCAACCATCATTCTTGGTGTACTGATCTTTATTGACGATTATTTTAACTGTCTGACAGTAGGAAGCGTTATGCGTCCTGTGACAGATAAGCACAATGTGTCCCGCGCAAAGCTGGCGTACCTGATCGATGCCACAGCAGCACCGGTATGTATCATTGCACCGATTTCTTCATGGGCTGCGGCAGTCAGCGGATTTGTAGAAGGAGAGGATGGAATTACCCTGTTTGTACATGCAATTCCCTATAACTTCTACGCACTGCTTACGATCTTCATGATGGTGGCAATGGTTCTTATGAAAGTAGAATTCGGAACAATGGGTGTTCATGAGACAAATGCTTTAAAAGGTGATATCTACACAACACCTGCACGTCCTTATGCAAACGCGGCTGAAGATGAGAAAAGTAATCCGCGTGGCAAGGTGATCGATCTTCTGATCCCGATCGTAAGCCTTGTAATATGCTGCGTAATCGGTATGATCTATACAGGTGGTTTCTTTAGCGGAACTGATTTTGTAACTGCATTTTCACAGAGTGATGCATCTGTGGGACTGGTGCTTGGAAGCTTCTTCGGACTGGTTATCACGATTGTTTTATATCTGATACGTCGTGTTATGAATTTCAGAGACTGTATGGCGTGTATTCCGGACGGATTCAAGGCAATGGTACCTGCGATCCTGATCCTTACTTTTGCCTGGACATTGAAGGCCATGACAGACAGCCTTGGTGCATCTGTATTTGTATCTGCAATTGTTAAAAGCTCTGCAGGCGGGCTGATGAATTTCCTTCCTGCAATTATCTTTGTGATCGGGGCTGTTATCGCATTTGCGACAGGTACTTCATGGGGAACCTTTGGTATCCTGATCCCGATTGTTGTTAATGTATTCTCAGGAACAAATCATGAACTGATGATCATCTCTATTTCTGCATGTATGGCAGGTGCTGTATGTGGAGATCACTGTTCACCGATTTCTGATACAACCATCATGGCATCAGCAGGTGCACAGTGTGAACATGTAAATCATGTCAGCACACAGCTTCCCTATGCAATGGTTGCAGCAGCAGTATCTTTCCTGACTTATATTATCGCAGGATTTGTACAGACAGCATGGATCGCACTTCCGGCAGGAATCATTCTTATGGCGATCACCCTGGTGATCATCCGATTAAAATTCGACGATCTGAAAATGTAAATAAAACCGGGCAGTCAGCACAATGCATGACTGCCCATAATTTTTGACTTGTAACAAAATAATGCATCTTTTGTAACAAAATAAAAAACTTTACTTTTTTCGGTAATTATGATAATATAGACCTTGTATTAAATAAATTATATAAATCCTTTGAAAATCAGATTTTCAAGATACGCGCCTGTAGCTCAGTGGATAGAGCAGTGGTTTCCGGTACCCATGAAAAACCGACTTAGAGCCTTATAAAACAAGCACTTCTTAAAAACTTCACCCTTATTTCACCCTTATTAAATCGAAAAGAGGTAGTTAAAAAATGGCAAGAGTAAGAAAAGTAGAGCTTACATCAGAAGAAATTAAGGCACAAATTACATCTATAGAAGAACAAATTACTAAGCTTACAGAAGATATCAAAGGCTTGAGAGTGCAGAAAAAGAATCTTTCTAAAGATCTTGTTGCAGCAGAGAAGAAAGAAGCAGCCGTAAAAGAAGAACAGTCTATGAAAGATCTTGCCAAATTACTTCGAGAAAAAGGACTTTCTGTAGAAGACGTTCGGAATATGCTTGATAAAGAATCAAAGTAAAAAAATGGGTAGCCAAGTATAATGCTTGACTACCCATAAATTATAGTACATTGTCTTTTGTATATCTGACTTCCAGAGATTCAATATCTGGAAGTAATTTCTCATGATAAATATCATTTCCACCAGCCTTTTCATAAAGCTTTCCCATCTCTAGGAATGTCTTTAATCCATCCGGTGTGATGTACCCTTGTGCCATAAAGTCTCTATGCATTCTCCAGAGAGAACTTCTAAATGATGCTACAGTACACTCATCTTGATTAGTTATAAAGTTCTGCATCAAAGTTGTAAGATCAGTAAGCTGTGTGCTCAGAGTATTTTGATTTGTTCTCAGATCATCTCTGATATTAATGGACTGGTCATGATAATTATGTTGAGACTGTTCAAAATCAGCAATTTTCTGTTCCATATCAGACAACTTCTTCTCTAAAGCTTTCTTCTGTAGAGATGCTTTTGTTTCGAGACCAAGAACATCAAGAAGTTTCTCCCATCCAGCTTTTAAAGCTATAACAAGCATTGCACAAAGAAGTAAAGATATGATCACATTGATCTCACCAAACTCATGGATTTTCTGTATCTGTTCAATACCCATGACGTACCTCCTTATGCCTTAATGATATATTTGGCTGATACATAGCCAACATATTCTTTTTTAGTGATTGATACTTTGTACCATCTGTCACCTTTAGTATCTTTTGTAACTCCGAGGACATTAATAAGATTGTCTTTATTTAACATCGGATACTCTGGAAGTAACGGATGTTCAGTACCGGGTTTTTTGCGAACATTCAATTTACTTGCAGTTACTTTTCCTACAAATGGATATTTTTTTGTAGTTGTTGCAGCAGGAGTATTAGGATTTTTAATGTTAGATTTTTCTACATACCCTATATATTTTGCAGCGATACGAACCTGATATCTTGTACCAGATTCACCGATGATATCCACAAGATTACCTGCATTAAGTTTAGGATATGTACTTAACTTAGAAGCTCCTGTAGCGCCTGAGAATACATCTGTTCCATTAGCTGTACAAGAACCTACCCATGCAGTATAAGATGGCTGTACAGGTGCAGGAGATGATGTAGAAGAGGTGTTAGAAGTTAAGATGGATGTGACAATAGAATAGTCTGGACGACAAAACTTTGTCCCAGGGAGATTTGAATTATAATAACTCTTAGCATAAACTCCACCACCATTTGGAACAATAGAAGAGCCTCCTGAAGTGTTACCTTCAATAGTATAAAATTTATCTCCTTCGACTTTTGTTACTAATCCAGTATGAGCGAATGTACCATTACGATAGAAGATTACAATGTCTCCTCGCTGTGGATTTGCATACTTTGTGAAGAGATTTCCAAGAGTAGGACAGTATACATAAGGCCAATGTTTAAGGAGTTTTTTAGCTACATCAAGACCGAATGTTTTCATCATGCACCAACTCACAAACGCTGCACACCAAGCCTGTGCCTGATACTGAGGATATACGTCTCTCCAGTATTTAGTGTAGTTATTGTAACCTGCATTTGCAGTTTTATCATCAAGCTGAGAATTAGATTTCTTCTCTAAATATCCAACCTCATTTTCAGCGCAAGCAATAAGAGCATCAATAGCTTTATCTTTATTCATAGTATCACTTCCTTGTGTAGTTGTTGGTTTGAGAGAGTTTGTAGAAGTAGTAGAAGATTTAGAATAGTCTTTATAGAATACACTTCGATCGGTTTTTGTTGGAATACCAGGAATGGTTGCCTTACTAGAATATTGCCATCCAATAACACCAGTAGAAGCAGGAACTCTTAATCTTTCCTGTAATTCACCGGTATCATTATTAGGATATCGAGCAACCCAACAATCATACTTTTTAGCACCTTCTGGTAACTGGTTCTGATACCAAGAATAGCCGCAATAAATACCAAATTTATATCCAGCTTTGACAATAATAGCTCTAAATGCTTCAATCATTTTCATCATTAAACTGTCAGATAAATTCTCCTGACATTTATCCTCTATATCAAGAAACACAGGATAATCCAGTTTTCTTTTATTCAATGTTTTAATAACTACATTTGCTTCATTTTTAATTTGAGCAATAGTAGTAGCATAGCTGTATTTATAGACTCCAACAGGAATTTTATTCTCAATACAGCCTTTATAATTAGGTTCGAATGTGCTATCAACAATATTTCCTTTTTCTGTAATTCTTAGGATAGCGAAGCCCATTCCATAACTAGCAACAGTTTTCCAGTCGATGTTTCCATTCCATCTGGAAACATCAATTCCTTTAATTTCTGCCATAATATCAAGCCTCCTTTTAGTCAATAAAAAAGAGAGGCTTTTAATCCTCTCTTTCAAGTTCTTTCAACATATTAAGTTCTGATTCAGAAATAATCTCAAGCGCCCATTCATCTGGCACATAGTTTTTCATTCGTTTACTCATATTATTTTTTCTATAATATTTATTCCAGAAATACAGATTCCCAAGAGCACGAGCTTTATGCATAACACATATATAAGTAGCTTTTGAGTCAGGAGTACCATTCACTTGATAATCATAACCAGAACAATTAGAACATCCTGCAGCTATAGGACAATAGAAACATTCATCTGTACTCTGTGTCCTTCTATCTATTTTTGCCATACAATTAATTCTGCATTTATAACATTCTGTGCATCCTATACCATTATCTACATCACCAATAGAGTACGGTTCTTGCTCTCCATTAAGAGAAGATTCCATATATCTGATACATGGAAATATGCGACCTTGAGGATCGCAAGCAATCATTGAATTACCAACGCCTCCACACCAACTTTGTAAATCATCAGGATCTTTAGGCTGAAAGAAGTCTTCATTATAAAGGGAACAGAAGAAATCACGTTCAAAATCAAAATTCTGTTCCAAGAAATAATCAGATATACGTTTCATTTGATCATAAAGAACAGTTGCATGTACAGGTGTCCAACCCTTTTCATATACACAATTGGCATTGATTTCATCATATCCAAGATCGACCATATGCTTAATAGCATCGTATAGAAAGCTGATATTGCCCGGAGCAATTGTGATCTTGCTTCCCATATGATTTCCACGTTTCATCCAATCTGACGCAGCATCGACAGCTATGTCATAACTTGGACCACCATCTGGAAAAACTCGACAGGAATCATGTAATTCTTTATTCCCATCAATAGTAACTGAGAAAGATAATCTATTGGCCCACTTACGAAGAAATGCTTGTACTTTTTCGTCTCTGTATAAAACACCATTTGAACAAATAGAGAACATAGTTTTCATGGCCCAAGGATGATCCAACTCTATGAGTTTATCCATAATATAAGTACAGATTTGATCTATAAGCTCTATCTCAAGAAAGGGTTCTCCTCCAATGAAATCTACAACCAATCCAGGAGATTTCTCTGGATTGATATAAGATTTAAAACCTTTTTCACCTGATACAACTAAATCAAAGAATTTCTTAGCTGTTTCAAACGACATTCGATTTTTTCCTTTGTGTCCTTGGTAACAATATAGACACGCAAGGTTGCAATCATCAGTTACTTGAAAAGTGATACTCTGTGTTAATATTCTTTGTCCGTCATCGGTTTTTACCTTCTTAGATGGATAAAGTCTAGCTATCTGGTCCGAATATTGTTCTGTCCTTTTCATGCTATTCCCTCTAATTCTGGAATCTCACAATTACATTTAATAGTAATAGTCATTTCGTCAGAATTATTTGGAATAATCCAACTATACTGATGACCTTCGAGGTATTCTGGGATGTATTCCTTTGCCATCTCATTTGCAAGAGCAGCATACTTTCTCTGTAATTCTGCACCACGTTTATTGTAAGACATAAGAGTATCTCCATTGATGAGTTCTAAATCGCTTGGATGTGATTCAATAACTCTCTGTACAATGTCTTTTACGAAGTTTAATTCAAAATTAACTCTTTCAAGCTCTGTAGCTTTTTCTTTATCAACCTTTACGATTATTTTTCTCATATCCTTATATTCCTTTCATTCTTAATTATTTATCAGAAGCTGTTTCCGTTTTTTCTTTAGTTTCTTCTTTAGTTTTTTCTGTTGTTGTTTCAGTGGTCTCAGTAGGAGCTATGGTTTTATCTGTAGCTAATGAGATATTAATAACACTTCTTTCATTGGAGATTTCTTCTGAAATACTTTCAATTTTCATTCCAGTATAATCTTTCTGGGTATTCCCATAAATAATTTTAAAACCTGTTCTATTTTCATCAGTAATCATATCCTTAATAGTGTTTAAAGATTTATCAGAATTGAAGATAGAAATAGTAGCCACGATATTTCTATTCATATCATTTCCCAACCCATCTTTATATCCTTCATATGAATATGTATCGTTAGCACGAGTAATAATTAGTTCTTGTCCATCTTTTAAAATAAGTTTCATAACAATTCCTCCTGTAATTTAAACATGGACCAAAGCATTACACTTTGATCCATGATCCGTTTTGTTTTACAAATATTTTTCCTGATTTACGGGTGATTCGACAGAAACCATTTCCGGTATGGCCTGTTTCATTTGTTCCATCAGGTGATTTAAATGATTGATTTCCTGCTATAGTTTGCGCATTGGTAAGGTAGTAAGAAGAATTTACATAATTACCACTTGGATAATTAGCAGCAGTAGCTGAAGTGTAAACATATCCTGAACCTCCGCCATTATAGCCTTGGTAGTTAGTGCTATCACTATAATCAGAACATGCACCACCGCCATACCATCCACCTCCGCCACCGCCGGAACCATAATTATAATTAGTTCCAGAAGTTGTTGCAGAACCACCTTGACCAAACGAACCATTTGTACCTGCAGCAGTTTGTGTAGCTCCATATCCAGAAGCAGAAGAACCACCAGTAGTTCCACCGCCATATTTTGTTGTAAGCGAATTTTCTGATGATGAACCTCCACCGCCACCAGCGACAATAACTCTAGCATAAAGATCATTTTTTTCTATACGAACATCGGTTGCACCGCCGCCGCCTTGTCCATAACTACTATAATTATAAGTTCTTGAACAACCTTTTCCTCCTCCGTTAAATCCACCAGGTGTTTCACCTGTTGAAGTTGTAGCTTCTGGTTGTCCACCAACATAAATATATAAATCCGTAGAATTTTTAGTTAGAGTTATGGTTCCGACAGAATATCCTCCAGCACCACCATAATAACTACTATATGAACCTCCTTGAGCACCCCAGCATTCTATTGTATATTTTCCTCTTGGAAGTGATATAGCTTGAGCTGTTCCTGTATAAGCAAAATCCATTACGGCATTAGCGCCAGCATCATAAATTTTATTGTTCATCTTCATAAATACTGGAGCTGCTTTTTTAATTTCATTGTTCATTTTACAATGTAGAGTTTTCTTTTTGATATAACAGGTAATCCTACAATAGCCATTATCAGAATGACCAGTTTCTGTAGTGCCAGAAGGAGATTTAAAAGATTCATTGCCAGATAAATTAGAAGCATCAGAAAGATAGTAAGATGAATTTAGAAGACAGCCTTGAGGATAGTTAGAAGCAGAAGAGGAAGTATAAACGTAACCAGAACCACCTCCGCCACCGCCATCATCATCTCCAGAACCATCAGGATAAGTACCTTGTCCACCGTACCATCCTCCGCCACCGGCTCCACCATAACCTGAAGCGTAATAACATCCAAAACCACCGAAACCAAAACCAGCAGCACAATTAGAAGAAGAGTTTGTAGTACCTTGTGAATTAATAGCACTTAAAGATGAATATGAAGCAGTTTGAGATCCACCATACCCATATGAACCACATCCAAAATTTCCCCTAGTACCAGATACACCACCTGCATACCCGCCACTATAATTAGGACTACCATCAGAACCACCGCCACCTGCAACGATAACACGGGCGTATAAAGAAGCACTTCCAATACGAATATCAGTAGCGCCACCACCACCTTTATAATTGTATCTATATCCACCACCATTGAAACCTCCGGGATAGATTGAATTTGATGCTGATGTAACAGAATTTCCAGATCCACCAACATATATGTATATAGTAGTTTTTTGAGTCAATGTTAAAGTTCCTGTAGAATAGCCACCTTTTCCACCATAACTAGAATTAGAACGATAACCTCCCTGTGCTCCCCAACATTCAAGAACATATTTTCCGGGTTCGAGGGTTACAGATTGAGCTTTACCTGTATAAGCAAAATTCAATACACTTTTTTCCGAGTTTCCACCGTACACAGAAGATACAGAACAAACAGCAGTACAATTGTTATCACATGAAGCTTCACAAGAAAAGCCGCATGAGTTATCACAAGAACCACCACATCCACCTGTACAGGTTCCTTTGCATCCGCCAGTGCAGTCATTGGCGCAAGTGGTAGTGCAAGTAGTATTACAAGTGCCAGAACAACCACCAGAACAGGTAGAATCACAACCATAACAACCAGTATAACAACCGGAATCACAATTTCCTGAGCAATTACTTGAGCAAGATCCACCACAACTGGTGCAATCGTTGGCACAAGAAGCAGTGCAAGTATGCTCGCAATCATAAGCACAAGTAGCAGTACATGCAGCATTGCAATCATTAGAGCACCTTTGAGCACAGGCGCTTGTACAGTCTCCATCACAGTTGTTCCCACAGCCAGTACATCCAGTAACACAAGCACTTGTACAAGCTCCAGTACAGTCATTAGCACATTTGGCAGTACAGTCAGAACAAGTACTTCCTGAACCTCCCTTACAAGTTCCATCACAATATCCAGAACATCCACCAGTACAGTTAGTAGAGCAAGAACCACCACAAGAACCACCACATCCACCAGATGATGAATGAGTGCAGTTGGTAGCACAAGAAGTTCCACATCCACCAGAGCAAGCCATAAGCCTCACCTTCCTTTCAGTCTTTTATTCATAAGTAATCCAAATATCTCCATTCTTTCCGTCACTAGCTGCAGGTTCCGTTGTTGAAAGATGAATACCTATTTCAGCTAATGACCAGCTTACGTTTCCAGATCCATTTACAGATTTACTTGTATTTCCTACAGTAACGGTTCTTGTTGTTCCCCAATTAGCAGTAGTAATATTAGCTGTACCATCAAAATTCGTACCATTAATAGTTCGTGCGGTTTTTAGTTTTTTAGCAGAGCCGCCACTACCTGTTCCGTGAAATATAATCGGCATAGTTAAGCCCTCCTTTTATAAATCTATGTGTTTCCAACCAGAGTTCGTTTTTACGTATAATCCATATTGTGTTGGGTTCAAATTTGTAATTCTGCAGAATCCATTGCCTGTGTGACCAGTTTCTGCTGATCCTGTAGGAGAAGTAAAAGAAGTGTCTCCTGCGATAGTCTGAGCATTTGTGAGATAATGAGTAGAATTTAGTAGACATCCGTTAGGGTAATTTTTAGCTGTAGAAGAGGTATAAACATAGCCTGAGCCTCCTCCACCCCAACGTCCATCAGAGTCAGAATCACTGTCATAGGCTCCGCCGCCACCGTACCAGCCGCCACCTCCGCCACCACAAGAGTAGCCGGAAGCATTTCCGCCTTGACCAAAAGTAGCCTGAGTGCCTGTACTCCAAGTTATACCACCTGCAGTTTGTGAGGCACTACCGCCAGATCTATTTTGACCAGTAGTATAAGAACCGGTAGTGTTATTATAATAGCCATCTCCACCATATTCTCCACCGCCACAACCACAAGGATTAGCATTGGCACTTGTTACACCAGCTCCGCCGCCACCTCCGGCTACGATAACTCTTGAATATAGAGAATTTTGACCTATACGAACATCTGTAGCTCCTCCACCACCTCTACCAGAAGAAATACCAGTTCCTCCACCATTGAATCCTGCAGCAGTAGAAGAGGAAGATCCAGCTCCGCCAACAGATACATAAACAGTAGTCGTTTTAGTAAGAGTAATTGTGCCTTTGGAGTAACCACCGTATCCGCCTATGTAACCACTGTAAGTTCCTCCTTGACCACCCCAGCATTCTATTGTATATGTACCTGGTTTTAGAGTCTTAGATTGTGTAGAACCTGTGTAATTAAAATCCATTATGTCATTATTAGCATGAGTAAGGTATATTACATCTGTTAATTTAGTGATTCTTACGTAGCCATTACCTGAATGGCCTGTTTCTGTACCACCTGTTGGTGAAGAGAATGATTGGTTGCCAGCAATGGTTTGAGCATTAGAAAGATAATAAGCAGAATTTAATAAACATCCAGAAGGATAATTTGAAGCAGTGGTAGGAGTATAGACATAACCTGATCCACCACCAGCAGAATCACAATGTAATCCACCTCCGTACCAGCCACCGCCTCCACCAGGCGCTACATCTGTAGAATTACTGGCTGATGCTCCACATCCGAATTTAGCTTGGACGGAATACCTATTAGGTTCCTCTGATGATCCTCCTGTACCAAAAGTAGTTTGTTTTCCGCCAGTGCCATGATAAACGCGGTTTGATAATCCATCTTGTCCTGTAGTACCTCCACCAGCACCACCATTAGCTGCATTATTACTAACGTCATATCCTGCAGATCCTCCGCCGCCTGCAACAATAATTCTACTTAATAGTGAGTTTGTATCTCGAATGTTATTTATAAAATAAGATGAGTGTGAAAATACAGGACTCATTAAAGAAATATCAGAAGCTCCACCACCTCCGCCACCTACGCCAGAGTTGTTAGTACCATAACCATCACCGCCGCCATTAAAACCACCAGCAGTTCTAGTATTAAGGACGCCATTTTGACCTTGCCCTCCTACTGTTATATATATAGTGGTATTAGTTGAAACATTTAAAATACCAGTAGAATAGCCACCTTTTCCACCATTACCATAAGTTCCGTTTGATTGATTGCTATTTCCACCTTGTGCTCCCCAACACTCAAGTTTATATCTACCAGGAGTCAATGTAGTAGTCTGGACTGATCCAGTATAATCAAAATTCATAACTGCACCATTAGAATTAGCAGAACCAATACCGTACATTTTGTTATTATTTAATTTGAAATAAAATGCAGTAGCCTTTTTCATTGAATTGTTTATTCTGGTATATAGTGCCGTATTCTTGCATTCAATAACAGTAATTCGACAATATCCGTTACCAGAGTGACCTGTTTCAGATGAACCTGTAGGTGAGGTAAAAGAAGTGTTGCCTGCGATTGTTTGAGCGTCAGTAAGGTAATAAGAAGAGTTTAATAAACAACCTGATGGATAGTTTTTAGCTGTGGATGATGTGTAAACATAGCCTGAACCGCCTCCGCCACCTTCAGAATCAGATCCAGTAGAGTATGATGAAACGGAGTATCTACTCGCTCCACCATACCATCCTCCACCGCCAGCTCCGCCATTATAGGTATTGCCACCAAGTCCAAAACCAAATGAATTAGTTCCACCAGAAGTTTGAGAAGCTTGTGTTAATGAAGTGTTCCCAGATCCTGCGCCACCGGTTTCACCACCACCATATCCGCCAGTTTCGTTATCTTCACCTGAACCTCCGCCGCCGCCTGCGACAATAACTCTAGCATATAATGAGTCTTGAGCAATTCTTACATCAGTAGCTCCGCCACCACCATTTCCAGGTTCACCTGTACTCTCGTGAGAAGCAAAACCACCGCCATTGAAACCTCCTTCAACTTTCACATTACCTGTAGAACTAGACATTCCACCTTGCCCACCGACATAAATATAACAAGTAGTTAATTGTGTTAAAGTTAGTGTTCCAATAGAATAACCACCAAGTCCAGAACCTGTAACTGTAGCAGAAGCACTATCTTGGCTCCGATTTCCACCCTGAGCGCCCCAGCATTCCAATTTATAAGTTCCTTTAGGTAATGTGACACTCTGAACAGCACCAGTATAATCAAAGTTTAAAATATCACCTGTTTTAATATTACTCATCGCCATACACCACCCACATATCACCAGGTTTACCATCAGTTGTCTTAGGTTCTTCAGTAGAGAACGTCACATTCCTTAACTGAGATTTCATAATATCTGACTGATAAGCAGTTACAGCTCCATTAACGACCGGTTTATTCTGTAATCCATTATAATCAGTTGTACCCGGATCACCTTTATCTCCATAAACACCTATAACTGTTGGAGTAGTGTACAAATGATTATTGTTTGTCAAAACAAATTCATGATAACACCACAAATATTTGTTTGTAGATGTCATAACCTGAGCAGAAGTCGCCCACCCAGTAGTTTCCTTAGTAACACTTTGAGATTGAGAACTAGCAAGATAATGAGGGATAACACTTGATATGCCGACTCCCTGATCACCTTTAGGTAATGTAAAATTCAATATAGCATCTGTATCGGTGCCAGAATTAGTTACTGCAGCTGAAGAACCAGTTTCGGCAGTACCAATTTTAATAGTTGCATTCTTACCAACTCCGGCAAGACATTGTTCACCTTTATAAATTGCCATGTTATCGCCTCCTTTTATAAATCATTTCTTATAACAATAGTAATGGGAATATCTACAGTTGGTTTCTCGGTTGCTTTTATAGTAATTTGATTTGTAGTCTGTCCTCCGTCAGCTAACATTGCATTTTGGTAAGCTTCAATAGCAGCAGATGAAGCATTGGAAGCATAATCTATTTCTACAATATTTGAAGAAGTTACTCCAGATACGGATAATACATAACTATATGGGGCAGAAGATCCAGTCCATTTACTTGCTGTGAGAGTAGTATTAACAAGTGTACTTTTCTTTGCATATGTTTTTTCTGATTTAGTACTTGAAAACGTACTGTTGGCTGTTACAGATGAGTCGTTAATAACATTTGCAGAATCATATTCATCAATAACATTGTAATAGGTATTTGCGTTTAAAGTTCCAGCTTTCTTTTTTGCAAGATAATCAGCCTTTGTAATTTCAACAGGAACATTAACTCCCATCTGAGATAAAGTAATATCAGTAGTACCATCGAATGAAGCACTACCAATCTTTCTTGCAGTAGCTAATTTTACAGCTGCGTTCGCATTTCCTCCAACTGAAGATGATCCAGCATAATTATGTGTGTGTCCAGTAGCAGATTTTCCATTTAGGGCAGTTGTAATAGCATTTTGAGTCATGGTGCCATCTGTAGCAGATCCTGTGGAAGTATAGAGTTTAGTTGTACCGGAATAGCTTGTAGTACCTACAGAATATGTCGTATTTGTAGGAATTACCCATGCACCATCTGCACGAAGAAACTTTAATTGTTCTCCTATATTAGGTGCAGGAACAAGACCAGCACTTCCGGCAGAAGAAGAAGTAGCACCCTTCATGTTTCCATAAGTATGATCGGTAAATAATGCATCTGCAGGCACTGACTTACCAAGTGTATATGAACAAGCTACTGGTTTACCACCTGAGAAATATACTGGCTGAGTTGATGATCCAGCATTAGAAGTAAGAGCAGCGGCAGATGATGCGCTACCTGCAGAAATAGCATATTTAACACTTTTTGTGGCATCAGCAGTATTGTCAACGTTGCCTAATCCGACTTCACTTTTAGTATGCGTATGTGAAGACGGAGCTTTCCCGTCAACTAACTCTTTTAATATTTTACCCTGTGCAGCAGATAGAGACTCAGTTGTAGAGCTGCTTATTAGATTATCCTGAATACCTCGCCAAGTGTCACTTGAAGGAGGCGTATAGCCAAGAGCGCTTATTACATCGCTTTTTGTAAGATCAGCTTTTACATAAGAGAGTTCTGACCATTTATGCGTACCATCTCCCACTTTATGTTTACCGAATTTATCACTTGTAATTGCTATTTCTCCACTTAAAAGAACAGGATTATTTTTATTCCAATTAGCTTCCGTATCATATTTATGTTTGATTCGTATATTGAGATTTTGTTCTCCCATTGTGCACCTCCCTTTTTTAATTTTTATTTAAATAGATATAATCTATAATTTTCATATTTAGTAAAGCAGCCTCATAAAAGAGGCCACTTTCATTTAAACAGATGTCCCACAATTTAAAATAAGAGTATTGGCTCCATTAGTTAAATAATCAGTATTTAAACTTTTAACACTAAGAGCAACATTTCCTCCACCGTTAAATGCTACAGCATCAGCAACGGCACCTCCAGTAAGAGAGAAATTTCTTGATGCTGCAAGTTTTGTTGCAGAAGCAGCATTACCTGTACAAGCAGCCGCAGAAGTAGCAGTCGTTGCGTTACCCTGAAGAGCACCTGCAAAAGTAGTAGCAACAAGTTTTCCAGCAGTTGTATCAAGATATACACCTGTATCAAATACCTGTTCTCCAATACCAGTTGCTGCACTTGTAGTACCAGTTACATAAGCCTTTGCAGTAGTATTAAGAGTATTCTTTACTTTCTGGTCAGTTGTTTTGTAACCTTTTCCTTCAACAAAAGCGGCAACAGCTTTTGAAGTTGGAAGCTTAGTAGAAGTAGAAGCAGCTGCGATAGAAGAATCTACCTGTTTTGTAGCAGCTTCACCTACTGTAATTTCTCCAGACTTAGCACTTGTTGTAAGATTCTGTGTTGTAGTGGAATACTTAACAGTAGTAACGATTTCATCACCAGATGGTACAACAATCCATTTTGGATCCTTTGACATAGCGACTACTAAGTCACCGACCTTAGCTGTCACAGCAGCTCCTGTATAAGAATTATCAGCAGCTACAGAAACCTGAGTAATTACTTTATATGTATCGCCTATTACAACAGAAGATGTAGGAAGAGCAGTAGCAGTACCATTAGTTCCAAGTGTTCCTTTAAACACCATTGCATCAGAAGCAGCAATAGAACTTGAAATTTTGGCATCTACATACTGTTTTGTTGTTGGCTGTAAAGCATCAGTTGGATCGGCTGCAAGCGTTACTGTACCTGTGAATGTACCACCGGCTTTTGGCATAGCCGCGTCTGCTTTTGCACCCTGAGCGGATGTAGCATAGGCACCTGAAGCTGTGTAAGCAGCAGAACCTAGCCCTTTAACAGCAATATTGTCAGTAGCATTGCCGTTAACAGTTAATTTAATTGTGCCGTTATTAGTTCCAGAAGTAATAGATACAGACTGAACTGATTTATCTGCTTTAGCACCTTGTGCAGCTGTTGCAAATGTCTCGGCACCTTTAAATGCGGCAGAACCAAGAGCACCAGAGGCATGCGGAACTAACTGTCCGGAAGTATTTGTTACTACAGGAACATTGGCTGTCGTTCCAAGAGCGGCTCCATTTACAGGAACTTGTCCCTGTGAAGCTCCAGCTCCTTTATATGCAGCAGATCCCAATCCTTTTACTGCTATATCTGTTGCTGCTCCAGTTCCTGTTGTTACAGAGATTGTACCGTTCGCAGTGCCAGAAACTACTTTACGGACTGCGTTTGTAGCAAGAGTACCCTGTGCGGCAGTTGCATAAGCAGAAGTATTTGTATATGCAGCACTTCCTAATCCTTTTACCGCAATATTATCTGTAGTTGTTCCATCTACAGTCAGTTTTAATGTACCGTTGTTAGTACCGGAAGCAAGAGTTACGTTCTGTACTGAACCATCACCAATCAGTGCAGAGATTTCTTCTGGTGTCATAGTCGCATATGGCAATTCAGCAAATGTTTTAACCCCATCACCAATTTTAATTTTGTAAGCGCCAGATTCTGTAATTTCAATCGCTTGTTCACCTTTTAATAGAACAAGCGTAGATTTCGCCCAATTAGCGGTTGTGTCCGATTTAAGGGCGATACGAGTATTCAATGTCTGTGTAGCCATTCACATCATCCTTTCGAGCTACCGCATTGCATGATGAATTCCTTTTCAGGATCAAATGCCAATGCATAATATTTGATATTATTATCATCCCATCTATAGATTGCATTTGTGGTTGTGTCCACATAAATTGCATTTGTTTTACCAATTGTTGGAAACAATGTATAAGATGCATAAGGGATGACTTCTTGCTGATCAGTTATATATTTTTTAATATAATCAACAAGCTCAGTAAGACCTTGTAAATTAAGAAATTGTTCTTTCATTATCTGCACATCCCTTCGCTTTAATGAAAGCAAGGGGAGTAACCCCTTACTTTACGCACTAAATAAACCTTTGATAGACGCACTTGGAATTGCTTCGTATCCATCTCCAACAAGCCCCTTAAGAGCGGTGATATCAGATGTGTTCTTAGCAATCTTCGGTTTTTCAGCGGCAAGATCTTTTTCAAGAGCAGTAATCTTACCTTCGGCAGTATCCATTCTGCCTTTAACAGCAGTAATATCTCCAGCATTCTTTTTATCAGCAGCTTCTAATGTAGGTAATTTCTTTTCAATAGCATCAATTCTTCCTACAGCGGCTGTCAGATCTTCAGCTTTCGCATACTGAGAAAGGTCAGAATCTGCAAGAGCCTTAGAAACATATTCAGCAATATAACTTACGATATCTTTAGATGTTGCTGTGTTTGGGAGAGTACCGATAAGTGTTTTCAGCTTAGAGATATCCTCTTTATTGGTAGTAATCTGACTATTCATTCCTGCTGCATCAGATGCATGAGAAGAAATCCAATCAGAGATTTCCTTCAGTGTGTCATATGCTTCTGGGGCGCCGTTAACAATCTGAGCAACTGCATCAGAAACAGCTTTCTTTACGGATCCAGCCCCGGTTCCATTAAGAGTACTGATTGCTGCGGTATTAGCTGCAACACTTGATTTCAGAGCAGAATCATCATATGTGCCTGTCTTTACAGCTTCTTTAATATAAGAAACTACATCTTTAGCTTTAGCACCAGTAGGAATAGTACCAACATAAGACATTACTTCTGTTTTTGCTGTGTTAGCAGCTCCGGCTGCATCGAAATCTGTAGCCGCCTTTCCAGAATCTACAAGATTACCATTAGCATCAAGACCTGCAAGATGTCCGGAGATAGCTCCTTTTACCTTATCTGCTTTTCCTGTCGGCTGAGGAATAGTAATAGTGAATGCTGCTTCATCAATAGTTACTGGAGCAGTTTTTGTGTAGAAATAAAGTGTGTATCCGTCTTCTGACTGAGATACTGTTTTAATTGAGCTTTTAACAGCTTCACTGATTTTTGAGTCAATCTGTACATTATGCAGATTTAAGAACTCCTGAAGATTAGAAAGTGTAGCGAACTGTAATTTTGCCATAATTAGTTTCCTCCTTGAAATATATTTGTTAAATCTTCGGAATCAATACCTCCAAGTTTTCTTTCTAAAGCAGCGTCAATATGATCATCTAAAACATTTAAAACGGTTTCCTCAATGATATTTGAAACATATTCTTTTACAGAATCAGCACTTGCAAAATTCTGTTCATTAATCCAGCTTTCAGTGACATAACGATCAGTCGTATATTCACCATCCTGCTGAATGAAATACAATGTAATAGATTTTCCTTGCATTTTTGTGATTGTTGTGCTGGAAGTATCAGCATCATGAGATACAAGATACAGAACATCGTCTGCAGAAGATTGAACAGTAGTATTGTTTCCACCAATGATACATTGGCCTTTTACTTTATAAATACCATCATCGAGTGATGATATCTTCACAGGAACAGTAAGTGTACCTATAAGATTTACAATAGGTACATCAGATAATTTGTTATAAGATAGGCTGTTGATATAGTCTACAACAGTGGACTTATCTTCAAGATTACCGATTATATTATCTAAAAGAGTAGAAAGCTCAGAAGATTTGACATAATTATCCAATCCGATTGTTTTCTTGACCTCTTCAATAATATGATCTTTATCTTCATCAGTCATAGATATGTCATAAGAGAAAAGCAGTTTATCTCCAGAGAAAAACATAAGATTTGATCCGATGCATTTTACATCTGTAATCTGTTTATCACCTTTGACATATTCTAATGTGTTGTCGATGGTCACCCACGCTATACTCTTACTGTCTTGGATGTAACAAAGTCCTGGGTATTTTAGCACCCCTCTTTGTAAAGCCTTTTCTGCAATTTGCTTAGTTGATGCAGAATACCAGGTTGGAATTAACGCCATGCTGTGATCACCTCTTCAATTTGTCATATTCATATTTTGAAATTTCTTTTATTGCATAAATGTCATTATCAGGCGGAAAATTATAGAGACCTTCAATGTGCCATCCATATTTTCCGTCTGAACTTAAAATAGCCTGTGCTTCTGTGATATCACATAGAAGCAACAGACTATGTTTTTCCTGATATTTGATATACAGGATATGATTAAGGACATCTACGACTTCATCATTTTTGATTACTTTATAATACATGTGATATCCTCCTTATAAGAGGGGAATAGTTACCCCTCGCATGAAATTGAGAACATAAGTAAAATTCCAGAATTCTGTCCTGGATAAGAGAATCCATATGTTGCACCAGATTCATTAACCGTATACAACCAGTTTGCAACTGTAGCATTTGGAGATCTGGTCCAATAAGATTTATACTCTGCAGGAATAGAAGGTTTTGCTTTCTTTCTGGTATCATCATCTGTGAAATAAGCAATAGGAGCATTTGTTTCAGAAATATATGGTTCAGAAGTAGCAGTAGGATCAACTTCGTACAGAGATGGAACATAGAATCTGCAATTAGATACAGAAGTGTCATTAGATTTATTACCAATAGAAGAGTATACTTTTACAGGTTTGATCAGAGCTTTCCATAAAGGAGAGATTGCCTTAACCATACGAGTATTCAACCATGTATTTAATGTAGAATCAGCCCATCCACCTGCATTTGTGCTCTTATTATTATAAGGTTTTTCTGTACCAAGGAGATTAGAAGCAACAAATGTAATGTTAGCTCTCTTTGAAGCAACGTCAGACAGATAATATCCTTTAAACTTAGCCACTTCCATAGGGATTACTTCGTGGATCCATGCAGCAATATCCATACATTGTTCTTCACCAAGATCTGCGTACCAGACTTTAGCCCAATGTACAGTGCCTTTTGCAAAGTTTTCATATGCTCCATCGTCAGCTTTAGAACATCCAAATACGAGAGTGGAACTATTCTCTGGAATCCTGATCGCATTCAGAGTAGTAGAAGATACTTCTTTCCCAGTCATGTTTGAATTGTATACATAAAGCTTCTGACTTCCAGCTTCATGACGGAATACAATAATCTCTCGGTTTGTTCCAGCAGATGGAGTTATACTATCAGTATTCCATGAGAAACGAGGTTCCTGAGAATACCAGAGTCTAAATCCATTAGAACCGTCACCTTGGAAGCACTGTGCAAGAGTAGAATTTACACTATTGTCTGTATCGAATTCAAAGTCAATAGCAATCGTAAAGTCTCTGTCTTTTTCCATGATCTTTAATCCGGTGTCAATATAGTTTGTTCCATCAAATTTAGTCGCAGCTGAAATAACTTCATGCTCTTCAATGTCGCCATAGCTATAATCAACACCAAGTTTGAAATCTAATGTATCTTTTAATGATAATGATTTTGCTTCAAGTCCCATTTTCATAAGAGTATAAAGCTCAACCTGTGTCATATTGGCCAGATCCTTACCATCAAAGTATCCATCTACGTATTCGCAGGTTTCATATACTGCATTGATCGTTTTATTTCCATCGACAAATCCGGATTTATCCCAACCTTTGAATAAGTTGTACTTATAAGCTGATTCCTCAGCAGTATAAGTAGGAGTGTCACCTTCATACTTAATATAAGAACCATACTGTCCAGTAGACTCCTGCAGAGTTAATCCTTTAGAAACATATTTTACTGTATATTCACGCACTTTGCTATTGTATACAGCTTTGATAGTTCTGTCAGCGAAGATTCCAGTTAGAGATCCATCCCAGCCTTTGAATGTATAATCAAGTTTGATTGTGCTTTCTTTGGTAGGAGTAGGAATCGGATCAATTTCTCTTGTAATAGGATCAACTGCATTTGCACCTTTATCAACGTACTGGATATCAAGAACTGTATTTTCTTCATCGTCGTTGACGAATGTTACTTTGAACTGAGTGATAATTGAATCGTAGGTAATCTCTAAATCTGGCCATAATTCAGCGAATTCATCCAGCCTTTGCTGTCTCATAACAGGAATGTGTACAGTTCCTATAAGAACAGAATGTACAGAGTTATATCCGTTATCATCAATACCAGTCATTTTTGCTAATCTGTCAAGCAGAGTAGTATCGTCCAGTTCCCAATTGATGCCAGTTACACGAACTCTGGTTAATCCAGTAGCTTTATTGATAATGTCTTTTGCATCCAAAGTATTGCAGTTATCAAGAGACAGAGTAGTAAGATTTGCATAACTTGCTATAGTAAGATCGGTCAATCTATACAGGTTCTTTCCGGTAAGAGATGCGATGGCAGGAAGATGAGCAGTTTCAATCTTTCCGCCAGGAGCAAAGATAACACCTGTAATACCAGATCCTTCTGCTAGAAACTCTTCGAGATTTTTACAGTTAGAAAGGTCGATTGTCTTTTTCAGGTTTGGCAGATTCTCAAGATTCAGTCGTTCCAGAAGAACATTCTGTCCGATTGAGAAATCATTCATATTTGTATTCTGATATCCTTCAACATCAGAACCAATAAGAATGTCTGTCATTTTTACACCCTGATTGAAATTTGTATATCCCGGATAGAATGGCGCAATATCACCAATGGATTGCATCAAAGATGCATTATATACATAGACCTCTGTATCGTTCATAGCAGCAATAGGAGATTTGACTGTATAAGTCTGACCTCTCTTAGCTCTTTGACGAACAAGGTTAGAACCAAATCTTACATCAACATAAGAATCAGCATAAGGAACAATATGGAATGTACCGTCCGGTTTTACACCAGTCCAGTTTGTTGGAGTGTAACCACGGATTGTGATTACATCTGAGGTAGTAGTAGAACCTACATATTTAGATGCAATATATTTCTCCTGATATTTCTGGAATTGTCGTCTCTGCTGTTTCTTGCTTCCGTTCATCATTTCCAGATAAGAAGTCGTACCTTTATCCTCGTAAGGTCTGAAATACTTTCTTCTCATATCAGCGATCCAGAGACGTTCCGGTTTATAATTCTGAAGAGTTTCGAATTTATTTAAGATACGGTTTGCAGACCATGTAAGTTTGGCCTCCATCTGAAGGAACATACTCTGCAGATCATCAAACATGTAATCTCTGATATAACAGAACACTTTACTATCAGATGCATTAAAGACTGATTTTGTTCCAATAGTATCAGTATCTTCATATCCGTAAGTAAGAGTTAATCCACCTTCATTATCATTACCCATTGCAGTATCGTTATCATAATCCATACATAAATCCCAGTGAACCAAATCTTCTGTATGCCAGAAAGTATTTTTTGCTCTGTTATCTACCATAGTATGTCTTTCGGTAAATAAGTAATAGAAGAGTAATGAGTCTTTAATAAAGTGCTGTTCAAACTCTTTTACAAATGTTTCAGAATCAGCATTTACAACCCAAGTCAAAAGATCGTTCCAAGCCTGTCTGCCAGCCTGAATTTCTTCTTCTGTACAATTTGGATTCTGATATCTCATTTCGAATGAAGTATCTCCACCCCATTCTTCATTTGATAAGTCATCAGATAAGAAACGGCACTGAGGATCAGTATTATTTGACACTTCAACAATGAATTCTTTGTGATTTTCTGGATCCATTCCCTGTGCAACTGTATTCTTCTTACTGTTACCAATATCACCTGTAGCATAGAAGTGCCACTGACCATCTTTGAACTCTACAGCATTATCTACATCTGTTTCTTTTAAGAATACAACACAAGGATAGAACTGCATAGTATCACGTACACGAGGATCTTTCTTTCTAGCAGGACGGATATATGGGTTGAATTCCTGATATTCCCCCTGAAGCCCAGCATTATTGATATTCTCAGAAGAAGCAATATTTACTTTAACATTGAAATAGTTGATTCCAATAGCATTTTCATCCATAGAATAAACATCGGCAGTTGTATCATTTGCGAATGTAAATCCATTCTTACAGTTAAGTTCCAGATTTCGACCAGAATCACCATAATATTCAGAAGAGGTTCCCTGTCCATTATGAATACCATCACGAGAGATCCAGTTATCAACAGGACGACCATTCTTATAGATTTGCTGTACAGATGTAAATGGTACTTTATTTTTCTTACCAGTTGTAAATACTGGTACTTCCAGTTTAATGATTCTCAAGTCTGGACATTTTTCGGCCAGTACATCAGGATCAAGTCCACCAGAAGAATCAAGAATATCATTGCGGTTGTATCGGTTGATAATTTCATTTGCATTTTTTGCATCAGCAATGAAGTTATCCAGAATCTCATCATCAGTGAGGTTCATTGTATAAGCTTTTATTCTGTATACAATAACGTCGCAGTCATCAGAACCGATTGTAATACCTACAGGATTTGTCTGCGTGAAACTATCAGAAGTGGCATACAGTTTTACTCTTGTAGGAATGCCATCAACCCACATAACCATTTCTGTATATTCACTGTCCGGCAGAATATTAAATTCCAGCTCCATATAGTAATCTTCACAATATGGGACAGAGATTTCGTTCTGTTCAGATTTCAGTGTTGCTTCCTGAGCTTTTACAGTATAACCAAGATTATCTGCGAAACAGGAGAGTACTTGAGCTTCATAGTTCTTTACATTTGTACATTTATAAATGAATTTAAAGTTCTTGCCAGTTTTCTTTGCATCATCAGCAAATAACTGATATGGGATAGTAGCAGCAGTTCCTGCTTTTACGCAGAAATAAGTATCTCCATCTTCATCGACCTGATAACCACCATTTGTTGTATCAAAGTTATCTGACACTTCAATTGTAAGATTATCATTGATCTTCAGCCAGTCAGCTTCACCATTGTTTTTACCAGATGGATTAAAGTCAAATGCAAGGTTTGTAGTTACCGGAGATACATTGATATCCAGTTTCTCAATAGTAGCAGTAAGAATCTTTGTGATTCTACGGCAACTGATAGTAAGAGACTGTTTGCCTATTGCGGTAGACTTGTAGCTCCAGATCTGAGCAGTTCTTCCAATCGTAAGAGTAGAAGCAACTTTGCCATCAACAGAGAGTTTTACAGTAGCAGGATTATGTTCTGGATCATATACAACATATTTGATGCTTGTTGTATTGTACTGTTTTGCAGTAAATTCAACCATAGAACATCCAATAATAGGAGTAGTATTTCCTTGTTCAACCCAGATAATATCTTTATATACTGACTCAGAAGTTACGTCCTGATTATTGATACTTGCAGTCATATACACTTTCAGAAGGTGAGCACCATGACTCTGTTTTGCCAGAGTATAAGTCATCTGTCTACCAGAAGCAGTTGTTTCAACTCCTGCAATTTCTTTTCCATCAAGAACAAAATGTACAGTCTTATTAATATCACCATATGGAGTATATCTAAATGTTACCTCGTCTGAATAGAAGAGTGTATCATCAAAAATACTCTCAATTTTAAAGTCAACAATTGTAATGGTCCAAGTCTTAGTAGCGATTGTACCAAAACTGTCAGTGATAGAAAGTCTGATAGAGTTTGCACCATTTTTCAGATATTGTGTAATATCAAAACTATTCTTACCCTGAGCAGCTACAGTAGTAGCAACTGTTGTACTTCCGACACGCCATGTAGCAGTACCATTACCGGTTGTATCTCCTGTATTATCTACAGAGGTAAAGTTATACTCGATCACTGCAGAGTTTCCTGCTAAGAAGATCGCATCAGAACTTGTAATTCTCTCGATTGTGACCGTAGTAGTGTCAGATGGTCCAGAGCCACCAGTGATTGTAAACTGTTTCTTAATTACATCATCTTCATACAGAGTAAAAACATTTTCTTCATAAGAAACGTCATACTCATGACCTGTATTTTTACCTAAATCCTTAATAGATTCATTGATCGCAGTAATGTCACTATTGATGGATTCAAACTGAGAATCATAACCAGAAACATTCTGCTTCAGAATATCTACCGTATTTTTGGTTTCTGTAGTAGTAGCAGAAATTGTTTCGTTAGATTCTTTTAATCCAGCTACATCTGTTTTCAGACCTGAAATATCAGTTGTATTTGTTTCAACTTTGCCTGCCAGGTTATCTTTTGCAGTCTCAAGAGCAGACACACGATCTACAACAGGAGAGAGCTTTTCATCTGTACTCTGAGAAATGTCCTCTTTAAGAGCAGAAGTCCATGCGGCAGATGGCTCAATAGAACTAAGTTCTACAGTCTGAATAATAGTTTCTCCATCTTTGAATACTAATGAACCTTTTCCATTGACAACAGAATACTCAACTATAAGGTTTGCAAGACTGTTAATAGTAATGGGTTCTCCAATAGGTTCCGTTCCATCTTTAAACACTAAATTTCCAGTTGTGTTGTCATATTCAACTTTTAAGTTCTTCAAACTGTCAATACCAGAAATAGCAGTGTTTAATTCTTTGACTTTTGTATCAACTTCTGTTTTTGTATAATATGCTTTCAGAGATTCAGTTACTGTTCCATTAAGATCATTCATAACAGATGTTTTTACATCTGCCTTTATATCATCTACATTAATAGAGGCAGCAGAAGCCTTTGCTTCATCTGCGTATTGTTTTGCTTCGGCTACATGACCAAGAATCATATTTACAAAACTTGTATACCAATCTTCAGAAGGTTCAATGATTCCATCATAATTTAATCCTTGAAGAACAGTAAACTGACCATTTGGTCTGGTTCTCCAAATATAATTGTTTCCTTTTTCATTTACGCCAGTAGCCATAATTTCAAAAATTATATCTCCGGCATTTGCTGTAACAGCAGCATCAATCAGCCAACCAAATCGAATATAAGTATTGTTAGAAGCTACATTGATAACTGTCGCTACTTTACCTTTTTTCTCAGCTACAGATTCATATCTTATCTGGATGAGCATATCCATAAGATCCATACCATCCCAATATCTTGGAATCCTAAATGGCATATACTGGCTGTTTTCTTCCTGCATAATATTAATCTGTGTAGCATCAACGGCAATATTTTTTAAGTTATCCACTGTTGAATATGCATTGTCTTGATATTTGGTATATACTTCATAACGACCATCAGTACACAATGTATATTCCTCAGTGTCTACGGCTAACTCAGCACTCAAAGTCATTGCCGAATTAGCCGCAGCAGCAATTTTAGAATCTTTAAATGACATATCATGACTCCTTTACTTTAATAATTTATCCAGATCGACAACTTGATCAAGATGAACAACTCCATCCTGTGTGCCATCAGGATCTTTACCTGTCATATCTTCGGCTACCATAGCAGAAAGATTTTTTACAACGATACCATTTCCGGTATCTTCACCATTTCTGTCTGTTAAAGTGATTTTTCTGTCTTCTGTATTAAGACGAATATCTTTTACCATACCTTCATAAGTTGCTTTATTCTGAGCATTGAGATCTTTAATCATTCCTTCCATAGCAAGGAGTCTCTGATCAATTTCAGTAAACAATTCAGAAGGTTCATATTTATCAAATTGTACAAGTGGAGTAATATGAATAACACCTGATGTGGTTTTTCGAATATAAGAAGTGTACGTTCCATCTTCATTAGCAACAAGTTTTAAGAACGTGAAAGATACTTCGATATCCCCGGCTTCAGTAGTAAGTGCTGCATCGACAGGGATTAAATACTGGATATAATTCTGTTCATATTCAAGATTATTTATAATAAGTTGTGTCATTTTAATTTTGTCTGACACTGGGAGCTTATACTTCATATAAACAGTTGTATCTGACATATCAATCTGTTCCCGGTACATTTTATTTGTTACAATCTGAATCTTATCTACATAATTACTTCTTTCCACAATTGATTCTTTGACTGTTGTTACAACAGTATTTTCATCTGTAATTTTTAGTGTATACATAACTGCCTCCTTCCTTATTTAGTCTGAGTTTTTTCTAAAGCTTCAATTCTAGTCTGTAGTGACTTAATAGTTTCCTGCAGTGTTGTGACTGATGAATTCGCATTATCAGCACTTTTCTTGATCTCAGCAGTATTCTGAGTCAAAGTAGTAATATTGTTCTGTATTGTTTCGATATTATTGGTCATGCTAAGTAACGATGTATTGATCTGTTCAATTGAAGTGTTAGAAGAAGAATCTGCAGACTGCAGATCAGAGATAGATTTCTGTACGGCAGTCATAGATTCTTTCAATTTATCCACATCAGCTCCCAGCTGAGTAAGTTTTCTTCCAACAACAAGGGCATCAGCGAATGCACCCTGTTTAGATAATGTCATATCTGATTCAGGGAGATTAGCCAGATAATTGTAATCATACTTAACAACACCAACAGAGGTTTGAATTCCCTGAATATATGTTGCCATTATTACTCACCTTTTTCTACAAATTCATATAGTACTGTCATATCAAGCATAGACAGTTTGTCTTCATTAGATTTAAGCATTTTCTTGAGAGATTCCTCTGGGATCATCTCAACATCAAGTTCACATGTTTTATCATAAATTTTCTGCAGACCTTCTTGAATTTCAGGGATGATTTTATCTTTTATGTCATCATTAAGAGCACGATTTCCTGTCTCATTACCGTTTTCGTCAACAATAGAATGTGAGTTTTCCTCTGTAAAATAAGAATCAACTAACTCCTGCTCAACCTCTGAGATTTTATCTACCTGCGCCTTAAGAGTCTTCAAGTTCATTGTATTCGCCCAGAATACATCAACATCTCCTGCGATTAAATCCGCACGACTCTTCATAGAATTTAATGTTTTATACATTGCCATAATGTCTGCATTTACAATAACTTTTTTCATAATCCTTGTACTCCTTTTATATTAATATGTAACTTTATTTTCTCTGACGAGTTCTTCAATAGCATCATTTAGATATGCTTCAAAGTCAGAATATAATGTTTCGATAGCCGCTTTAGAATCTTCTGTAATCAAAGCCTTAGCTTTATCAATAGCCATCTGTTTAGCTGTCTTGGCAGCTTCTTCGTCAAACTTACCCTGTTTCTTTAATGAATCCACATAAGTCTGATTAACTGTAAGCACTGCTTTACTAATAGCATCAGTAGCAGCATCTATATATTTCACGAGCTGATCATTCTCCAAGTTCTTTTCCTGTTCTTTAATCTTTACTTTTAGGAAGAGGATTCCATAAGTAATAAGAAGTGGAAGAATACCAGTAATGATCAGATATAATACGTCCTGAATACCCTGTTTAATATTCATAATTTCCTCCTAACCGACAGCTTCATCATTTTCTGAAGATGACTGTCTAAGTTGTTCCATTGCAGAATCATAAGTAATGCCTCCTGTGCAGTTTTCTGCACGAGCCTTTGCATAATAAGCCCAAACTGTAGGGACGAGTGTTGCTGGAATAGCAATGAGAGCGTAGAGAGCAGATAAATCTCCATAGGTCATGATTGCTTTTTCTACAAAATGAATAATCTGTAGATTAAGTAAAAGTACAGCAACAAGTATCAATTTACTTGTAGAGACTCTTGGAATATTGAATCTCTTAACCTTTGCTGCTTTCAGATTTCGTTTCATTTCAATCTGCCGATTTTTGGCTTTGATTTTCTTTAATTCAAGTTCATATTCTCGACTGGTCAAATATTTCACCTTCTTTGCATAATAAAAGACCACGATTGCTCATGGCCTCTTATTTATTCAGGAATAATTCCATATACGTATGTTTCAAACTCTGTAAAATCTTTCAGGACAGCCTCTTTATTTGTTTTAAATGCTTCACTATCCTGAATAGATTTATTGATATTTACATTTCCATCTTTACTAACAGATGCATTAAGATAAGCAACCTGCTTTGAGTTTTCACCTTCACCGATCATAACCTGACCGGATACATTTCTTGTTTCACTAATTTTTAACATAACTTTTCCTCCATTTTTTGTAGTCGTTGAGTAATGAGAGAGAGCTGTCCCTGGAGTATAAGAATTTCATTCTTAAGGGATTGATTTTCAGATTCGAGAGAATCAATACGATGATGGGCTTTTTGAGTCATGTGAGTATTGAGAGAAATGAATTCAAGGTAATTCATTGAATATTCATCAGTACGTCCAACAAAATTAGGCTTATCTAAAATAGCTTTTGTAACCATACTATAATTTTCTGATTCAAAATTATTTTCTTTTAAATGCCTTTCTGTTTCCCTTGCTCCAAATCCGAAATGTATTTTAGGTATTTCATCATCGTTTGGACGTTGTTTAAATTTATATTGAATTGGATTTAATGACATATAAAACTTGTCAATAGATGAAATAGTATTAATACTTTTAATATCATCTTTTATATACTCATCTGAACCACCGTTTAAAGCACCTGTATAATAAATATTCTTCCATTTATAGCTTGCATTTCCTAAATTTAAGCCCTCCATTTCATATGGACCGAAATATCTTGCAGATCCATTTGATGTAACTTCTGCATAACGATTTTTTTCACTATTATGATATATTTTCGTTACAGATGTATAATCTACAGATCCAGCTGGCCCACGTGGACCAGTCGCTCCTTGTGGCCCACGAGTACCATTTTTACCATCTTTACCATTGGTTCCGTCTTTTCCCTTAGGGATACTAAATTTAAATGTCAAAGTATCTCCTGCAGTGTTTACAGAAGTCTCTACTTTAGGATCATCGTTATAATTAACTTGACTAGCAGTTGCTTTGTAAGAAGCAATCTTTCCGCCACCAGAATTTAAAGATGTGTATGTGTGTCCACCCATATGAATTGCGTTTACATACAAACAATTAAATTTATTATTTTTAGAACCAATATTCATGGTTGCGCTTGCGTCTCTTTTGATACTTGTTATAACCGGGATTCCGTTTATATTCTCATCAGTTTTTTTTTCAGTATAAATATTATAAGGCATAATACACCATGTAGCGGTAACATCAGCATCTTGCTTATCTACGTTACCAATACCAATTGCACAACCACCTTCTGTATTTGGAAGCAACGTATGATTATGTCCATATCCATTATATGAAAAATATTCTCGATTATCATAATCAAGATAGATTGGATTTCCAGAACTATTAACTTCATATGGTGTCCATTTCATATTCTGATAAGGGATAGATCCTGTTTTAGTATCTATAACAAATTGACTTTGTACTAAACAATTGCTTTGTATTTGCATAGGCGCAGTAACAAGGAGAGTATCCCCCATGATTCGCAAAGTATTTCCCCCTCCAACATCTGTAGATATCATATATCCGCATTCATCACTTAGCCCGAATCTTAAATCACCGCTTGTAAGTCCCCAATTAGTAGCAGAGATGATTTCTCTTGAATCAGTAGGGTTACCGTTTACATCATTATAATAAATGCTATAACTTCTTTTTGCAGTCATTGTTCTTGCGGTTACATTTCCGGCGAAAGTACCAGAAGAAGCATAAATAGTACCAGAAATAATAGCATTACTTGCTTGCAACAAACCATTTTTTGACACTTTAAATCCAGTTGCCCCAGAGGGTATTTCTTGATCTTCATTTTGAATAATACCAATTTTTCCATCAATAGTAATATATCCACTAAGATCAGATGGAATATTAGGTTTATCGTCAAGATCATTATAACTTAGTCCGTTAACAGTTGAACCTGGTCCAAGTGTAAGTGAATTAGCAATTATATCTCCTGTAAAGCTTCCTGAAGTAGCTGTAATATGACCTTTAAATGTAGCACCTTGACTATTAATGTTTAGGTAATCACCCCAATGAATACCATCTGGACTTATACTTATGCTTCCTTTATTAGCAGTTAAAGAATTACTTGAAATAATCCATCCACCAATAAATCCATCATTAGCTGCAATCTTACCTGTAAACTCACCTTGATTAGCATACATCTTACCGTTAGAATCAACCATAAAATTACCGTCACCAAGAGCAATGCCATTGATTCCTACATATACATTTTTATTCGTTGAAATAGAAGAGAGATATTGAGTAGGAAAATCTTTTAATCCAGAATACAATTTTCCAGCTTCAATAACGAAACCTTTTTCGCCACCAATATAACCAGAATTAGCAGAAATCTTTCCACCAAACTCTCCGTCACCTTTGAAATGAGCATTTCCTGAAGTATCTATACTAAAGTTCTTCGAAGTAATAGCGCCGTTCTCCATGTCAATCAATGTTCCTGCCTGGGAATAAAGAGGAGAAGTGTTTGAAGGATCTTTGTAATTATTAGATTTCAGTTTTCCTGTTTTGATCAAGAGAGCATTAACATTCTCTGTACTGATAGCTCCAGCATCAATCTGAGTCTTACCTGCAGTTGTGCCATTGGTATTGATTGCTGTAATCACACCATCAATATTGATCTGATCTGCTTTAATACCTACAACTTTAGATGAAACAAGATTTATAAAATCTGGAGTCAGCTCTAATTTAGATTCTCCAGTCCCACCAGTAGCAATAAGATTCAACTTATCAGCAGTCTGTGTTATAGAAGTAGAAGCTGCATCAAGCTTTTTATCTGTATCAAGCTTATTATTTGAAACCGTCTGAGTAATTCCATCAACAGTTTGTTTATACTCTGTATATTTTGTATAGATAGACGATCCGTCTTCATTAAACAAACTGTTTTGTATACTCTGTACGATTTGACCCTTTTGAGGATCAGTAATGTTAGTAATCTGCTCAGTTGTCTGGTCTTTAAATGAAGTATATTGCTGACCGAACTTTTTACCATCAAGGTATACCTGACTGATATCAATTCCACCTTGTTCATTCGGTTCTACCATAGTAAAACTTAGTTTTTCTTTATTGATTGTTCCATCAGAGATCATATTATTGACAATAGTGTTATCAGGAATACCTGTTTGAGTGATACCATTTTCATCAAATAATGCTGTCTTATCACCGTTCTTGACAACAAAATTAAACTTTCCGGTACCATCCTGACCAATCTGTACCCTAACAGCTCCTGTTGAATCATAGAACTGCTGAGTGCTATTCTTAAAGGCAATACCAGCTTTTCCACTAGAGATGATCATAAACTCATCAGCAGTAGCAGTATGAGTATTTAAGTCAGCTACGGTCATCTTCTTAGCAATAAGATCCGTGATTACTGCTTGGTCAATAGTTACATTCTGAGCAGTAAGATGTACTGCCTGGAGATTACCTACACCAGCATTTCCTGCCAGGAGATTTTTCACATTAATCATATCAGCATTAATCTGGTTAGATTCTATAATCTTAGCTGACAGCTTTTCAATATTTGCCTGTTCCGCTTCGAGAATACGAGTTGTGATCTTATCTGCGGAAATAAGTTTTACATCGAGATATTTCATGAAAGCAGTATCAACAGTAAGCTTATCAAATACACCTTCTTTTGCTTTCACGAGTTCTGCAATAATTGTATCAGCAGTAATGGTTCCGCCAGACCCGGTTCCTCCAGTGACAGTTCCACCTAACATTGAATTGAATAGAGGATTTGAAAAGATTTGTTTGATAGCTTCTGATGTGATGACATAATCAGAAGTAGAAGATTTGTTGACTGAATTAACACGACCACCATTACGGTTGGAAGTATTAAGGGCATCGTTTAAAAGAGTATTATAATCATTCCTTTTAGCTTTGTACTGAATCATATTGCTAAAAGTAACTTCCATAGATTCATCTAAATCACAAGGATTATATGTGATTTCAATTACTCTTAGTTTAATATAATTAGCATCAGTGATTCCTACACGCACAAAATCATTTACCGCAAGCTGTTCATGGTACTCCTTAAATTCTGGAAGAGCGTATACATTCTCTACATCATCAGTATATGTATATTGTGGATGTGATTCCACATACAATTCTTCCAATGCATCGTCATAAAGAACTTTAGACTTATCTACGGCATCAGCAGTACTGTCAAGAGTAGTAACAATAATATTTTCATTTGTATAAGTGGATTGGCTATATAAACTCTTAATAATATATGTTTCTTTATCAGTAAAAGCTGAGTATTTGTTCTGTACTTTACCAAAATTTTCAAGTAATACATCTTTTGCAATCTGGTTTCGTTTCTCTTGAATTTCAGGTTTTTTAGCCTTATCATATTCAGCCTGGCGTTCTTTTAAAGCAGCCTCAGCCTGATCTTTTAAATTCAGATAATCCAGATATTTTTGATGCATCTGAGTAAAATATGCTTCTTCATATCCAGAAAGAGGATTATAACCATCTGCATAACCACTCTTTTTTAATTCTTTAATACAGCTATCGTAAGTTGAAATCTTTACTTTTAATTCTGAGATTCCATATAACTTCCAATCAGTTTCATAAGCTTTTATAATATTTTCAGATTGCGTGAAATACCCAAACTGGCTAGGTGAATCGCCCATCTCTAATTGCATACCGCATATAGTGAAATCATTAGTTCCAGCGAATGCTACATCAATTAAACGAGAAGAAAGATTAAAAGAAGTATAAACTCTTGTCCAAGAAGATGTAATGTTATAAGCAACATTCTTTCTATCTTCTCCAGTGTTATTATAACCAAGATAAAATGTACCGGATCCTTTTACAAAACAACTAAGAGTATATCTCTGAGATGGTTCAATACTAATATTGTGTTGATAAATTCCTCCATTAGTACCAGTTACTTTAACTCCACGAGTGATTCCATAAGCAGGAGCATCATCAATTTGTATAGTTTGAAAAGAAGAAGTTCCAGGGTTTACCATATACCAATCTTGGCCCAACACAATCGGATTTACACATGAAATAATATTTCCTTTACCGAATCCTTCTACGGTTTCGTCTTGAGCTTGTAATGCAGCTACAATAGATGGAAGAGTGTAGTTCATAATTGATTCATATAAAGGCCAATCATGTGACTTTTTTAAAGCTTCTAAATCAAAATTCTTTTCATCATCAACATATAGAGCTTCTAAACCCTTAATGATTGCCATGTTAGCATTATATGCATCTTTTAAATCTTCAACTTTTTTCCCGAACCAATTTGTTTGAGCAGTATCAATTGGGACTCTATTCATTAATTCAGTAAGAACTTCCAAATTTTTATTATATTCTTTGGATAAATTAATAAACTCTTCTCTGCGGGACTCCCGGTAGCTTTGCCATGCATTATATTTTTCTTGTAGTGAAGTATCCATGTAAGGCTCACATATAAAATAGGAAAGATCAGTAATTACAGAATCACCAAAATTGACTGCATCAATATTATAATCATCTAAGCCTTCAACATAAAATTGTGTAACTAAATTTTCATCTCTGGAAATAGTTATACTATTCTGAATGTTTCTAAAACCCAAAACTACATTTGTATCTTTACCTAAGCTGTCAGGTCTATAAACATTTATGGTCATATTTACAGTATCAAACTCAAACACACATTTATAGGCTTGTGCGGCCTCTTGTGTTAAGAAAGCATATACATTTTGATCGTCTACTTCAAAGTTACATATATTATTAGGGAGCAATTTTCCGTCGTCATCAGGAGTAATATTATCCACATAACCTATATGCCAACCAGGAACATCTGCATGTTTTAATACTAAATGTAAAAAACTTAGATCTTCATTTTCTGAATCATAAAACTTAATCTGATAAAACTTATTTGTATCATGAGTTGCCTGATACATCATTTCATAGGAATCTTCTTCGCCCATATTAATTTTAAAGTTTTTCAGTTTATATTGAGTAAGCATGATTTCATAAGACTCAGCAGTAATCTCTTTAGTTTCACGCAAACCATCATTATTAATAGTTGGCGGATCTACTATTTTGAACCAAATGCCATCACAGTATAGCTCCATTAGCTCATCAAGTTCTTCATACCCGTCAGTAACAGTATTGTTTATGTATTTATCAACAGTAAATGTTAATTCAGCTGTATTATTAGTTTTTAACGACAATGAAGCGGTAGATGTATCAATGCCTCCTAGCGCACAATATAATCTTTTGCCAGGTTTAGCTAAATAAATAATAGAAGGCTCAGTACGTCCATAAATATCATACTTATGATTTATTTTCACCCAAACGCACCCACCTTTCTTGGTTCTCTATAAATAAGCTCAAATGTAGCATCACCAGTGAATCTTAATTCATTTTCACCGTAAGCCAATCTAAGCCAGTATATATTATCTATATCTTTTACACCCAAATCTTCAAAACTTATAATTGAATTAGTAATGTCATATATTTTTAAATGCTGGCAATCAATATAAAAGTCATCATCTTTTAAAGCATTTATTTTCATTGTTCCATTATTGTCTGTTACATTTTGGATTGTAATAGTGCCATGGCTTTTAGGGGAAATTTTAATAAGAGGATAGATGTAATCTTCATGACAGTCAGAAGTGTTGTTAATTATATAAGTTTTTGGAAGAGTAGAAGAAGAGGTGATATTATGCGTAATCTCAGGAGTGTAACCATATGGACTGTCGCAAGTGACTGTAAAATTCATTTCATATGGGAACACAACATGATCAGTAGTAATTTCTGTGAATGTAGCAAAGAACTCTATATCTTCGTAGAAGTAGTCACCACCAATTATCTTAAATAATTTTGGTGTTTGTGGAGAAGTTAACCAGCCATTAATAATACGGATATTGCTTGAAGAAAGGTAATCAGTATCATTCATCTGTATAACACCTAATTTAACATCTGGAATGTACTCCAATGGGAAAGTAATAATACCATTTTTCAATATAGGAGTACATTTTTCTGGATATGTAATGATTCCATTAGATAATTCAGGTGTCACATTTGTATTGTGACAAGGATTTTTCATGATACTGAGTGTAAAGCTATAATTATCACCGTACACTGTTCCGAAATGATTTTCTCTTGCTCTATATCTATTCTTTTCTCCTAACTGTAAAGATCTGCTTTCAAGATTATCATTGTCTGTGATTCCAGTCATTATAATCCCGTATTCACTAGAATTATGTCCATCAAATTCAAATTGTAACATTTATTCACCTCTTTCATTTTATAATTTCATACAATAAAAGAACTGCCGAAGCAGTCCTTTTATCATCTAAGCTTTCTCCAGTCTCTAGTCATATTTTTGTTAATAATTGTAGAAACTTTGTTTGCGACATCTTGGATGTCTAAATCATTACTCATATTTGCAACATTAATGTTCACTTCGTTGTTGATACTATAATCATTATTTGTGGCAGTAGGAGTAACCGGGTTAAACATATTGGTAAAGTTATTCATTGCAGCAATAGAAGGCTTGAGCAGACGAGTGAATTCTTCGGTCATTACTGATTCGCCAACTTTTGCACCAATGAATCCCTGGTCTCCATTACTAATAATAGCTTTACCTAAAAGAGTACTCATATCAGCAGGTATTAGTTTATTTATTATTCCACCAGTAGCAAAACCATATGATTTATACTTTTGAAGTATCTGATTTTTTAAAGCAGAGCCCCATGAATCATATTTTTTAACACCTGGAGTACTAATTTCAAGAATATCTGCAAGCTGTTGCATTTCTTTTGGTCCGACTTTTTTACCTTTAGAATTAAAATATCCTATCAAAGGACTCACCCCAGCAGGAACGTCTGTTGCACCATCTGGACGGTTTTGAAGAGTATTAAACCAACTCTTTAAATATGTTGGTTTATCATTCAAATAAGCTTTTTTGAATCCCTCAACTGCTATGTTTGCCTTATCAGCATGGTTTCCACCATTTCGATAAGCATATTCGAGAGCTGCCTGCATTTTATCATTGGTCATAGCCAATCCATTTTTATTTGCATATTCTTCAATTGCGTCGTAATGCGCATCTGGCATTACATGTACAACACAAGTTTTGCTCCCAAAATCACTTTTAGCTGTAATAGTAGCCTTAAATGTTTTTTCCAGTCCACCGACTAGGATTCCTGTCGCTCCGCCACCTTTAGAAGTTTGTACCCCTTTTGTAGCCGTAACCTTACCAGACGATGAAACTTTTGCAACATCAGTTTTATCACTAGACCATTTAATATCTGAATGTAAAGGTGCGGTAGGAGACCATGTAACTTTCAATTTATAAGATTCATTTGGTGTCAAGAATATTTCTGATTTGTTTAATGAAAAACTATAACTTTTTCCATTAACTGTACCTGGAGTTTCATTTCCAGCACCAGTGGAGTCTTTATTGCTATTAAATGTATTGTGAATACCATTCTCAGCACCGGTATATGTATTATTACCAGTTGTAGAGCCACCTTGTCCATTGCTTGTTCCATATGGAAGAGTAACTTTCATATTAGAAATGGTTTCTAATGCTTTTATCTGTTGAATCAAACTTGTATTGAAATCAGCAGACTTACCTATCATAGTATCAAATGTACTAGACACCTTAACACCATACTGATCCATCACAGTATGTAAATGTTTATATGTGTTATCATAATTAGTGGTTACATTGGTAAGCATTCCACTAATAATAGCTTCCTGAAACGAAGAATTCTTCTTTACTGCATCAAGTGTATTATCAAGAGCTTTATTCGCTTCATTAGAGAAATTCTCATAGCCGGTATTTTTCATATCGACTTCGTGTTGATGCATGGTATCTGCCATATCATCTTCGGCATCTGCGAGTTCCGCACGTAATTTCTCAAGACGAGCTTTGGCGGCAGCATTACTGGTTCCTTCAAGGGCAGCTATCTGGGATTTAAGAGTATTAATATCTTTAGACTTCTTTTTTAAAGTTTTGTCATAATCGTAATATTTCTCTTTAGCAGAAAGAGCGTTTTTACGCTTATCAATATTTTCCTGAAGTAAATCATTCTCTTTCTTAATTTGAGTCTCATACATATCAAGCATATTCTGTTTCAGTTCAGAAAGAGCAGTAGATTCTTGTTGAATACCATCAAGAAGTTGTTTGCTTTTCTCATTGTATTCGTCTAAGCTGTAACAACCATTTTTATATTGTTCTTCAAGCTTATTAAGACCTTCCCTATAGTTAGCAATCTTCTGTTTTGTCGCATCTATAGATTCTTGAGTTAATAAAATGTTAGTTAATCCATTTGTAGTAAATGAACCATCATCATTGTAAAAACTTTCAGCGTCACCGAGAAGTTTTTGCATAGTCTGATATTCAGTGATAACATTTGATAGTTTATCTTGTGCATCATCAAATGGTTTCCAACGAAGCTCCATGATTTCATTTTTCAGATTTTCTATATCACTGCCGATTTTTAAAATTTGTTCGTCAATCTGTGCTATAGAATCAAGATACTTCTGAGCTTCTTCATTGTTCATAGAAGAAAAATGAATATCATAGTATTCGGCTTTTTCTGCACGAAGCTTTTGAAGTGCATTAATCTGTCTCGCATTAGATTTAATGCGCTCCTGATAAATCTTTTCGTTAATCTGATACTCAGGATTATCATTTGCTTTTGCGTAATCAATTACTGCATCCTGCTTGGAACCTGCACGATCCCAGCGGTCAACAGCCCATTGTTTTATCTGTTCACGATTATCTTGTAAAGCCTGAACTAATTCAGCAGCTTCATTTTCTAACTTAACAGCCTCTGTCTGGAGACTATAAAGCTGTTTCTTCATCTTTTGGTATTCTGGATCGACAGTTTTATGTCCATTTACCTTAAGATATTCTTTCATCCTACCTTTATATTCTTTTATTTCTTTATCAGTAAGACGTTTCTGTTCATTGGTATAATAGAGTTCCTTTTTCATGTATTTTTCATATTTAGAACCAGGTTTCTGATTATACCCTTGTGAGATTCTCAATTCCTGTTTAGCTTTGTAATAGTCAGCTTTATTCTCACGTTTACCTATGACGGTGTCATAAGCTTCAATAACACGTTCGACCTTTGCTTTAGCTAAATCTTTCTGTGACTTAGTGAGTTCACGAATCGCTTTGTCACAATCCAAGATTTTTTCATACCATTCCTGATATGCGTCAACACGTTTCTTATCATCTTCGGATAAACTTTCAATATTGATTGTACCATTCTGGACTTTCTTTTTCAGTTCATCAGATAAACCAACAGCAGAAGCAACTTCATTTGCTTTAGCTACGTATTTCGCTCTGGAATCTTTTTGTGTCTGTAATTGTTTATTTAGATTTTTAAGTGCTTTATCATAATTCTTCTCAGAAGACTTATAATTACTATAATCGCTTTCAGCGATATCTTGATACTTTTCAACGATTCTCTCTAAACGGTCAAGAGCAGTTTCTATCCAGTCTTTAGCTTGAGTACTTACTTTTTTAATTGTATCATCTAATTCTGATGTACCATCTGCATAGGCAGGAGCAAGACTTACACCGGAAGCAGTACCTTGTGCATATGCTCTTGCATGACCATGTGTAGCACCATGTTTTAATAGATCCTCTGTCTGAGTAGCTGAAAAAATGATGTCACCTTTTTTCAAATTCTCAATATGAGCGCCACCAGGAATAAGTGACCATACACCATCACGCACTATGGATTCAGAATGACCGTTGATGCCTACCTCATTAACAAGGGCTTGCTCATCATGTTTAAGTGCTACTTCTCCTTTTGCATGAGCAGAAGAGAGAGGTTTCATATTAAGAACATTATAAGCTGTGCCGGAAGCATGAGCAACTGATGTCATTGTGCCAGAAGCTTGAATCTTTTTAGTATAAACAGCAGTACCAAAAATAGTTGGAGCAGTTTTAGGATAGCTACCAAGACTATAATTAGCTGTACCTGAAATGTCTGGAGCTTTTGTAGGATGTTCTCCAAGAGTAAAATTAGCTTTTCCTTCAATGTCATCCGCTTTTTCAGGTTCTTCACCTTTAACATAATTTACAGTAATACTTGCAGGATCGGATTCAATCTGAGCTTTGATAGCTTCTGCATTTCCTACATTATTTTCATTTACACCAATAGCTATTTGGACTTCTGGTGGGAGAGCAGCAATTTCACTTATAAGACTTTGAACTTTATCATCTTGAACAATTGCATCAATAGATACATTCTTATCTTGCAATTCGGCTATTCGTGACTGAAGTTGGTCTACTAAATCTGCACCTTGGGTCTGTGCAACGACTTCAACTTGTTTGTCATGTACTTGTTGCAAAGCATCAATAAGAGCTTGTACTTTATCTGCTCCCTCAACATCATTCTGAATTAACAAAGATTTTTTTTCATTGGTTAATTCTTCTATTTTAGAACTAATATCATCAATAGACATCGTATTAACATCAAAATCTAAGTCAATACTTCCCATTGTTCCGTCTGCTGCAAGTGCTTGTACATCGGCAAGAGCGTCATCAACAGAAGTTGTATCAACATCTATTTTGATTTTATCACCAATATCTTCATTGGATAATTGTAATAACTGATCTTCGGCAGTTTGAATATTGTCTGTATCTACTAATTTGATACCTGAATCAGTCTGAGCCTGTTGTAAGGTTTCAAAAGCTGCATTGGCATCTTGAGTAGCCTGATCAAGGGTGTTGTCCATACCATTCTGATAGAGTTGTGTTTGCTGATCCATTTCATTCTTGGCTTGCATGAAATCTTGAGCAGCTTGTACGACATCTGATGATAAACTAGACTGTCCAATAGCAGAAGAACTATATTCAGCATTCTGTTCTTGAGCAATAGCGGCTTTGTACATTGATTGCACCTGTTCTCCGCCAGTAATCTCTGGATGGTATTTACCATCACGATCTCTATATTTATTTACTTCTTCCTGCAAGTCAGCTACCTGTTTATGAGCAGTATCTAAATCAGTAGTATCAAAATCAAATGTGTATGTTTTACCAGTAAGGTCAGACAATTCGTCCTGTGCATCTTTAGCCTCAGAAACTAAATCTTCCAAACCTTTTGTCGCATCCATAGTAGGAGCATTAACTTTCAAAACACCAAGACCTTCAAGAGCAGTAAGGATCTGATCTTTAGACAACTGAGTCTTATCTGCTAACTGTTGTATGGCATCTTCAGCCTGTTCCATACCCTCAACATTATAAGCACCATCATTTAATTTGATGCCCTCTAATTGTGTACGGTTATATTTAGAAAGAGTTTCAAATGACTTTTCAGTAGCGGCATCATTTTCCTTATGTGCAGCAGTAAGAGCTTCTAATGAGTGTGTATATTCAGCAGTTCTGTCAGGATCATCACCGAATCCCATCTGTTCAGCAGTCTGTGGTTTCTCCCAAGACCCCTTAGTAGTTTCTTTAGAGGAATCACTACTTTCCTCAGAATCTTTTAATTTACCAGCTTCTTTTAAAGCCTCAATAACAGAACGAGCTTGGTCTTTTGTTAAGCCAAGCTTCTCACATAAAGACTCAACAGCTTTTTCAGCATCGCCTAATTCAGTATCCCACTTACCATCATTAAAATCTATACCTTCTAACTGTTCAGAAGTATATTTTCCAAGAGTGTCTACTAAAGAAGTAACATCTGTGTTCTGTTCTTCATATGCTTTATTGATACCATCAAGAGCTGTAGTAACAGAAGCAGAATCTGTTATGATACCATCCATTAATGAAGATACATCTGTTCCTAAAAGAGCTTCAACAGTTGTACCGGCAGAAGCAGCTAGCTCTTCTTGTTTAGCTTTTAATTGATTAATAGCTGCATTTCGCTGATCATTTGTCAATTGATCATTTTTTTGAACTCTTTTTATCTCTTCTTCGTAGGCTTGCGCTCCCATGGCAGATGAATTGAAATTATCAATAGCATTTTGAGCAGCATCTTCTGAATAAGACTCCATGTTATCATAGGTTTCTTTTAAATCCTGTTTATATTTATTAACTTTATCCTCAGAAGCAGAAATAGCAGTAGTGTTAGTGCTATCTGTATTTTTCAGTTCTTCGAGTCGTTTCTGTTCATCTGAAAGGGCAGAAGTAAGTTCTTGAGTTCTGTCTATACCTTCCTCTATAGATGATATAAAGTTATTATCAATGCCATAATCACGAAGACGACCGAAGTTAGCACTCATGAATTCTTTGCTGATTCCCATTGATCGAGCGGCTTTACTCATATCATCTATGTCAAATGACCATCTTTTACTTGCATCATCATAAGATGCCATACCCTTAGATTTAAGATCAGCTAAGAAATTATTAACACCTGTCTTATCTTCTGTGAGATATCTTACAGCTTTACCATAGTTCTCTGCAAAGTTTGCTCTATCATCTGAACCTGTAGGAGAAATAAGAGCGGCAAATGATTTAAAATCATCTGTACCTACAAGACCTTTATCATATGCATCTTTAGCATTCTTTAGTCCGGCGACAATGTTATTATATTTATCTCCGGCATTCTCCGTACTCTGGGCACGTTGCCACTGAGAATAATAGGAGAGAAGTTCCTGTTGCTGTTTCTTAGTCGCTTGCCATTCAGACTGAGATTGCATATAAGATAAATATTCGTCTCTAGCATCTTTTAATTTATCTTTTTCAGAATCATAGGCAGCTTTTTTATCATCTTCGTCTTCAGTTCCTCTAGCTTTTTCCCATGCTTTTTTTGCTTTATTTGTTACATCTGTTTGATCCTTAATAGCTTTGGTCTGTAACTTAATACCCTTTTCGAAATCTCCATCAGTGGCTTCAGCCTGATATTCCGTAAAGGTTTTCAAAGCATCTATGTTTAGTTTGATACCATCAGAAGTAGTGGTAAATAAATCATTAACATTTTGCTCAATGCCACGAGGATCTTTCACATCTTTGAAAGCAGTAGAAAGGATCTTAACATTGTCTTTAGAAATTCCACCTGCAGAAGTAGTCTCTGTAAGAATAGTTCCCATAGAAGAAAGAGTAGACTTAGCAGTTGATACTTTCGTTTCCATTGAATCTAAAGAAACAGCAGCTTCATCTGCCTGATTCTTAGCATTGCTTATTGCTTCATTAACTTTTTCTTTAAATTCATCTAAAGAAGAAAATGCTTTATCACCATTAATAAGTAAATCAATAGCTATTTCATAATTATCTTTGGTCAATCCATTTAAATAACTACCTATTTCCGCTCTTTGGTCTCTATCATAGTTTTTTCCATAAAGACGAGCAGCTGCATTGTTAATCTGTTCTCTAACAGTCCAACCTTCATCAGTTTTATATCCTAATTTTTTAGCAAGACTATCAAAACTTTCACCAGTACCTTCAGAAATTGTTTTAAGATAATCATTTCGCTGTTTGGACCATTCTCCAACTGTCATCTTTGAATCTTCGGAACCATAAGAGTCTTCCAATGAAAAAAGGTCAGCCCAAGCTTTTTGAACATCTTTCGAACCCGATGTCATAGGAGCGATTAAAGTCTTATCAATCCAACCATCAATACCACCAGCATCTTTTATTTGATCTGTCATTTTAGAAATATCAATATTGGATAGCATTGTGTTAATGCCATTTTTAGCTCTTTCCGCAACATCTGAATCCATGTTATCAAACATATTTGATGATTCAACATATGCTTGTAAACTTGGAAGTAAATCTTTCCATTTAGATGCTTGTACAGCTTCTTGAGCAAGTTTTTCAGATTCAATTAAATTGGCATTACCTTGAGCCAATGCTTCTTTAGATTCAAGAGACGTTTTAAGAGCATTTTTATCTGCCGCAGAAAGCTCTGACATATCTACTGTATAAGTATCACCATTTACATCGCTAGTTATTAACGATGTAACTTTATATTTATCTAGTAATTCTTCAACTTCTTTTTGTGGTGCAGTTGTAGTAAAAGTAATAGGTCCATCTGTTTCGGTTGCATTTTTTAATGCGGTCCATCCAGATGTAATAGTATCTGCTTCCTTTTTTTGATCTTTTTTATTAGAAATTTCTTTTCCAGTTTTCTCTGCATCTTTAACTACACCCTTATACTCATCCTGTAGATTATCTCTAATGGATAGATGTGTTACGTCACGTTGGAGTTGAATATAATCTGAAATTTGCTGATTAGCTTCTTTGGTATCCGTTCCAAATTTAAGAATAGCATTGCCTTCAGAGTCCCAACCATCAATCATAGAAGGTGCTAAGTTAGCAATTTGATTACTTGTATCGAGAAACGCTTGAAAATCTTCATCCGAAAGAGTGGCATTTTTAATAATATTACCAGAGATTTTGACACCTGAAGCGTATTTTGTATATTGTTCTTGGAGCTCTTCTAATTGAGACTTCTGATCTTTATAAGTTTGATTTTGCTCAAGGATTGTTTCTTTTGCTTCTTTTCCTTTAGCAATAATGTTATCATTCCAATGAACAATAGCATCAATACCTTGAAGTCCCCATGAGATTAATTGCTGTGCAATCATTGCTGTACCGGCAGAAACAACAGCATTACCAATTGATGAAAGTGCAGAAGAAGCAAAACTTTTTAATCCATCAGTAAATTTAGGTTTTACTTGCTTATTGGGGTCCTCTACTTCATTCTCTTTCTTAAAGTCACTAAGAGTTTTCGTATTCGCTACAATTTGGTTACCATATTCTTTCGCTCTTTCACTGGCATTTTTTAGAGTTTTATCAGCAATTTTCTGTCTTTCTGCGTTATCGGTAATAGTTTGACCATTATTCTGAAGTGCATTATTAAGCTGGGTCAATGCTCTTGTGTCATTATCATATTCTTTCCAATTTGATAAAGCCTCCGCACGACCTTCGTTGTACAATCTTGTTCTTCTACTCCAACGTGTTTCTGGTAAAATTCCACCTTGATCGTTCTTTTCAAAAACCAGATACTGTGATATAATATAGTTCATCTTAAAAACTATATAAAAGGTGAAAATTATGAGTGAACTTTTATTTTGTAATAAATGTGGAGCAGTGAGTTGTTCAAATACTATAGGTGATTTATGTTCAAGTTGTTTAAAGGGTAATCTTATAGGTACAACAATAAACTTTTCTAAAGCTTATGCAGAAGTAATAGAAGAGTATAAAAAAAACCATAATGGCGATTATCCTAGCATAGAAGAATCTGATGAAATGCTCCGAGAGAAATATTTCTATAACAAATTAGACAATGAAGTAGATTACTCTGCCGTTAAAAAAAGAAAATATAGTGAATCCCCTGAAGGAGTAGAAGAGCAAAACAGGATAACAGACAGATGGTATGCCAAACAGAATGCTCAGAAATTCTCTACTGGGCCTAAGTGTCCAATTTGCGGCAGTACAAACCTTAAGAAAATCACTGGAACAAGAAAAGCAATGAAGATAGGTCTGTTTGGTCTTTTTGGAGCTGGTGATCTTGGTAAGACTTATCAGTGTGGACAATGCGGAGCTAAGTTTTGATTATAATAAACTAATGTTCTGTATATACAAAGTTGTCGAATATTGTTATTATACTACTAGGTATATTATGGTTATAGGTGCTGCATTATAACTCGCTGCACGATAATATACTTGATCATTTCTTTTGATCATGCAGAAGTGTTGGCATACATTCTGTATTGTTGATGCGGACGAAGAATCTGCCCGTTCTGGGCAATACACTTCCCCAATAAAGAAATTTATAAGGGAAGGGGGTGAAAAGAAGAATATGAATACTGGAATAATAATATCTCTTGGTAGTCTTTTACTTGTTGTAATATTAGCTGGTCTATATTATAACTCGAAAAATCATACCGTTGATCAAATTTGCAACCATCCAGAATTATCTGATGAGAAAGTCAAATTTATCACCGGAATGATGAAAAGACAATACAAGAATAAAAAAGTTGACTAATCGCTAATAATGTTCTACTTTATCATTTAATTACTTCGTCATATGTATTTCTCTTTTTAAAATTCTTAATAGAAGGAGAACTGCTACCACAGTTCTCCTTTCTGTACACTAACACTTTGCACAATACTATAGGAAAGTTAACAATCTCGACTACATTGGATGTAACCGAAAAGATTATTCGTATAGGTCATACTCTGGGAGTTGATCAACAATTTCTTTTGGGTAATTACTGATAAATTTTGGCCTGCCAATATTACTGATTTCTATAAGTAAATCTGTAACTTCATCTGAGTTTAACTTTTGAACATATTCAGGAACCAATTTATCAAAAATATTTTTATCCATTAAATACACCTGCTTTCAAAACTATACTATGGAGGTTTAAAGATTATGGAAATATTAGAATGTCCTCTTTATAAAGAGTGCAAGGAAGAGGAATGTCCTTACTTTGAAAATGAAGATTGTACGTATTATACTAAGAAAGAGCAGGAGACTGAATAGTCTTTTGCTCTTTTGATGAATTTTGTAAGTATGTTTTATAAGTATCACAAGTAATACCTCTTATAACAGGAGAATTAATTATTTGACTTTTCTCTTTGCTAATAAACATTAGCTCCAATTTACTCCCCATGATGTTACCTCCTCGAAAGTTATTTCTGGGAATATTTTCTGAACAACAGAAAAAGTAGTTAGTTTGACTTTTGTTTCGTTTGTTTCTTGAAAATAGTAATGCACTAATTCTTCAATAAATGCAAATAGCTGCATGTGTTGATTGTTAGATGTAATTATTCGTTCCATGGAGTATACTAAAAAAGACATACATCTTCCATAAGTGGTTGCTTCATTTTCGGTGACAGAAAAACTGCCATCTTTTGTAAATATTAGACTTACAGGAAATAATTTAGTAGGATCAATATTTTTTTCATATAAATGTTTGCTTAAGGATTCTAATCCTTTAGTAAACAAATTGGCCAGTTCCTCTGACATTTCATAAGTTGCATTCATAAATAAGCATCCGTCAAAATATGGCGGAGCAATTGGTGCATAAGTTCTGATAGAATTATTTATTATCATAGTTTTACCCTCCTATGTGAAATATAGCATAGAAGAATAATAAAGTAAAGATTTGTGCTTACATCACCTTTGCACATAAGGTAAGATTGCTCACAAGAATAAGATGTATTTACCCTTTAATTTATTCGGCGTAAGCTGCCTAACAGTCCTGACTATTCCTTCTTGATCCGGAGACCAAGTTCCCATTATAGTCGATGAACGTTCTTCTCTATAAAATAAAGAAGCTTCGCTGCAGACCACCCATATATATACATTGTTACTATATCTATTACATTACTGTAGTAGGGGAGTAGTATATACTTCGGTTCACCCTGAATGCCAAATTAAAAGCATTTCTCTATTCCTTCGAATAAAGACAGTTTCGGTTGTTTGCTTAGTAACCCCTTTCTCATATGAGATCGTTCCGTGTCACCACCAGGTTACATGGGGCGTTTTCTAAAGGACCAACTGATAATTTGTCCCACCCCAGTTCATAGCATGGCTAACAAGCATACCGCCGACTCCGGCTAAGGATTTATTAAGCCCCAAACCATTTAAGAGTCCTACAGCGCCGTTGCCAATATCAAGCAATCCTTTAAAAGTATTAGTACTACCTTCTGATTGCCATAACTGTGACCAAGATTCTTTAATTTTAGTTGTTTTTGCTTCGATAGAATCAAGGTATGTATTAAGCTCGTTCTGAGCTGAATTTTGATAATTATTTGCGGAATCATTATAAACATCTGTAAGTAATTCAGGATGCTGTAATATGGATGCAAGAATATTACTTCTATTTTTTCCTGCCATCATTTCAAGCAGAGCAGCCTGTCTATTCTGACCATCTGCCAAATCTTGCTTACCAATATCATCCCAAACCTGAGAGATATCTTTTAAAATATCATAAGTATCTCTATAGTTTCCATTCATATCAAGAATAGAAACTCCAGCCTTACCGTTAACGGCAGTAAGAGATTTAATATTTGAATTAAGTTTAGAAGTGGTCTCTACAAGACCTTCTGTATCTTCACCCATAGAAGATAATTCTTCAGCAGAAGTGCCTCTAAGTCGTAATGCAATTGTTCTAAGACCAGCACCTACCTTCGATGGATCCTGCACTACACTATTTGCTGCCGTAACGAGAGCAACTGATTTATCGAAGTCATTTCCCGCTGCTACTAATGCTGAACCTGAATCTTGTAAAGCAGTGGCAATTCCGTCTGTAGAAATTGCATAGTTGTTACCAATAAGATTCATTTTATCAACGAGATCCATAGAATCATCAACTTTTACGTCGTATGCTTTCATCATGGAAATCATAGCGGTTGTTGCATCATCTATAGATCCGAATTCTGATACATTTTTTAAAATACCTGTATTTTTAGCTAAAGTCTGAGATTCATTTAAGCTATATCCAAGACGAGAAAAATCAGCAGCACTACTAGTAATCTGAGTGGTTGTACTACCAATGTCTTTGGCATCAGTTCTAGCCTGAGTAGTAAAGTCTCTATATTCTTGTTTTGTACCATCTGATGTTTTCTTAAGTTCAGTCATCGCTGAATCTAATTCTTTTATTGATTCGACACCGGATCTGACACCCGTTGTTAATGCTTGGAATCCAAAATTACTTACAAGATACTGGCTAAGACTACGGAACTTTTGTCCCATTTCAGAAATATAACTAGATAAAGGTTTTACACTTTGAGTAACTTTAGTAAGAGATTGGTCAATATTACCTGGACCATTTTTATATGCTAATTGATATTTTTCAAATACACCAGACCCTCTATCAATAGTAGCATACATTTTACCTTGTGCTGCATTAAACTCTGTTGTGTATTTGCTTCCTTTTGCCAGATCTGCTGACATTTGTTCCATCTTAAGACGGACCTTATCAGATGCTGGATCTAAATCTGTACCAATATATTCTGAACGGCTATATCTATTTGGAGTACGTGAGAAAAACTGATTAGTATTACCGAGATATCTAGCTTGACGATTGGCTTCAGAGCGAAGAGCAGCAAAACGTACTTGCTCAGTGTCTCTTTCGTCTCCAGTAAGAGTCGCAAGACTATCACGAGATTTTTTTAATTGCTCATATGTATCATTAAAAGATTTTAATCTTTCATCATAACCTTGTCCTAGAGTTTTATCTAATGGTTTACCATTGTTAGGATTATATACTTGAGCCATTTTATTGAATGTCTTCTGTTTTTCACCCAAATTAGTGATAACTTTGTCATATTCTGAAGCACTCTGAGTCATTGCTTTGTATGCTTCTTGATTCTTAGCCTGTGCTCCTCGAATGTCAGATGCAGAAGTAACCCAATCAGAAGCAGTACCTTGATTTTGTATCTGTCTAGCCAGCTGAGAATTTCTATGTCCTATAGTTCTCTTTGACTGTTTATAAGTACTTTCATCAATAATCCCACTTACATACTGTTCCTGTAGGGTTCCTATTGTCTTCATATTTCTCTTAATTTCAGCTTGAGCTTGTCTAAGAGTAATGCCTGTAGATCTTGCAGTATTAGAAGAACTAGTAGTTTCTCCAACAACTATTTTACCGTCTTTAGTTTTTATATTGTCTCCAACAGTAAGCTTAATAGAGCCCATGTTTTTAGCTGTAGATTTTATTTCATTAAGTTTGGCTAAAAGTCCATCAAGCTCCCCCATAATACCTTGATTTACAGAAAGTTTTACTTCTCCTAGATCAAGTTTGCCCTGATACTTTGACAGCTTACTGGCTGTATTAGCCATAGATTTTAAAGCTTTTTCGGGATCGACCATCTGTTCTACAAGATTAGATCCTTTAATAACAGGAGTATTTTTAGCGGCTTTGGCAGTTGCTTTACTTATTGTTTTTACCGCTGTCTGTGCATTTTTAGTTAACTGTTTAGTATTACCTAATTCCACACCTAGTTTAATGTGCTTCTCTTTTAAAGAATTAATTCGTGTTTCTAATGCATTTAGCGCACTGTCTTCAACTTCTACACCAACGTTTATTATATAATCAGCCATTTTCTCACCTCACTTTATAAACCAACAGAATGTAATCCGCTGATAACAAATTTTGTTGCTTGCCCTTTGGCATGCATTTTTCTAGCACGAAAATATTGTTCCCAATAATTTCTGATAGGAGTTATTTTTTTACGAAATCCATGATTACCTGTTTCAAATCCCCAAGAAAAAACTATTTCTGGATCACCTTCCAATGGTTCCCATATGCCATGTCCTCCAGACATATGGCTTGAATCAAATCGTGCTCTAAGCTCTGCACTTCGACTATAAGCAAAGCCTGTAATTGTATGAATATTTTTTAAATCATAAAGTCTATAACCATCCGCCCAAGAAGAATAGTCATTATAATATTTTTCTTCTGACTGTTGTGCATCTCTTTCCATCTTAGGCTTGTAGTCATTAACAAACTGCTGTAAACCAATAGTTATTCCCTGGTCAATCAGCTTTCTTAACTGTGGAATTGTCCCCATCTTTTACATCAGCCAACTTTCGTAAATAATCTAACTGTTCCGGAGTAGCTTCTTTAAAAACATTTTCTAATATTCCAAATAATGCACTTAATCTATTAGACATAGAGTTAGTAAATGAAATACGAGCAGAAAGTGTTTCTTCAAACATAGCGACCATATCTCCATAATCAACACCAATCATTTCAATAATTTTATCTAAAAGACCAGAAGATACTAAGGCATCATAAGCATCAAGGCCTTCTTCGTCTTCGTAGGTGAGATTAGTATAGATAACCACACATGTCAGAGAAAAGTTTAAATGCTTATTCATTGGTTCGTATGTAAGAAGAGAAGTATCATATTCAATAATACTTTCAATAACTGTATCTATAAGTGCTCGTTTAGTAGCAAACGGCACATAATTTTCAACTTCAAGTTTTTCTAAAGCCCCTACTGGGTTCTCTTTATATTCTTTTACAAATTCTAAAATATTAATTTCCATCCTTTTTTCCCTCTTTCTTCCTTGCTCTTTTTAAAGCTTCATTTTCATCCCAATCGATCCAACCAGTAGACTTAGTATGAGTGATCCATACATAGTCCAAATCAGGATAGATATAATACATCAGTTTCCGTTTAATCTTGGCAGAAGGATCAACCATTCCACCTTTAGTGTCGTAGACACGTTCGCTTCCATCTGAGTATTTGACCCAAAAGTCAGCAACATAATCTATTGCACGTATAGTCTTTCCATTATGCCTGAAAGACGGTTGCAATTTATATTTTTTTTGTAATTCATAATCTACAATTTCACCAGAGTCCAATCCAGCGCATACGATGTCTTCATAAAATCTTTTCTCTAATAGAGAATCGAAACATACTTCTTTTTCTGTTTTTCTATCTATAACAGTACGATTCTGTTTACCTTTAGTAGTTTGATCGACACCATATTTAGATCTTTTTTTATAGTTCCTCACGTTATCACTCCAAAGTATGATTTTGATATTCTTTGTAATACGGATAACTTTCTTTCTTATCAAACACCATTACAATCACATCAGGACTATAATAAACATCTAAAGGCTTTAGCCCATGCTTTAAATAAAGTTTCATTTGCTGTGGGTCTATAATTCTCACTGCCTGAACCGGATCATAAGGAACTCCTTTTAAGTTAGGTATTACAATCTCCATTTAATTCCTCCGAAAAAAATAAGGGGAAACTGCAAAAATAGTGCGGCTTTCCCCTCAATAAAATATTTAATTTTCCGTCACTATTTTTTTAGTTTTTGCTTTAGGCTGTTCTTCTTTCATAATTTCATTTACTTTATCCTGAATAGGTTTAGTAAATCTTGTTTTATGAGTAACAGCATCAGCCAATTCTTTTTTTGCATCCTCTTTGGTCACATCACCAGTATTGTATTTAGCAATAATGTTATATACTTTTCTACATTCTTCTGTATGAAAAGCTACCATCCAAACAGGTTTATCTGCATCTTTAGTACACTTAGGACAATACTCATAAGTAGTGCCACAAGTTACACAAATTCTTGGTTTTGATTTCATTGAGTATTCCTCCTTTGCCTTATTAGAAATGCCCCGGATTCGTCCGGGGCATAACAATTCAAGGATTATTCCTCTACATCATCCTCTGTCATTACAATGTAATACAGTGGAGAACCTGTCTGACAATAATCTCTCTGAGCTACACCAGAGAATGTAATTGTACTATCTGTTTCAAGTGTCAGATCGCAATCTGGTGATACCTGGAAACTTGGGAATACGATATAAGCTGCACGAACTACATCTACAGAACATGTGTCTGCAACGAGAACTTTCATTGTAATAGAAGAAGTAGTCGGGAACTTATCAGACTCATTAGTAACCTTAACACCGTTTTCTGTTTCATACTCGTATTTAGCAATAAGAGTACCTGTTACTCCAGTTGGAAGAGTGATTTTTCCACTGTCCTCAGCATATACAAATTCAGTTGCAGATGGAGCAGCAGTAGTAGAAGCAGTATAAGCTTTTCCTAATGTGCCGTTTGCTTCCAGAGCATAAAGCTTTGTAAGTGGAGCTTTCGGTTTCAGCTTTTCAGGAATTGTATATTCCTTAATGCCAGTTGTATCAATATGTAAGATTTTTGGTGCAAGAATCTTAGATTCTTTTGAAGCAATAATCTTATCTGTGCCAAATGTCTGAGACAACATAGAGAATGAAAGTAAGTTACAATCAGCAGATACTTCTACAGATTTGGATGTATAGAATCTCTTAATCAGTACACCAAGAGCATCTGTTTTATCTTTACTTTCAGAAGTTGTATTAATAGAAACATTAGATAAATTGTTTAACAGATAGAGTAAATCTCCATCGCTATTTTCACCAACAATTTCTAAGACTCTATCAATAACCAGAGAATCAAAATTTGCCATAATATTTTCCTCCTTGATTTATTATTCGGTTTTAGTGACTCGTACATTGCTCGAAGAGGAGTACTCATTAGATAAGTCACGCAACCAATTTAATTGTTTAAGTAGATTTGGATTCTTAGACATATCAACCATTCCGCTGTACATTCCTGCAGAGATGGAGGCAGCAGTATTAATGGCCTGAATCCTTTGAACAGAATCTAAAAATGCATAGATTCCAAGACTTTTAAGACTGTTAATGTCATATTTAAAACCAGGACTATTTACCATAGATGAAATTAAAGGCAATAAAAAAGAACCCGGAGAGGGTTCTTGAGAAGCTTCTTTTACTCTTTGAATTTTTTTTCTTCTATCTTCATCTACTAATAGCTGTAAGGTTTCTTTGTTTGCAGCTCGTTCACGCTTAGGATGAATATTGTGCATCTCACGAATGAAAGATATCATTTCTATGTATATATCACGAGTAATTATTAATTCAGTATTTTCATCATAAAGCATTATATTATGAGTTTCCGGATCGACTAAAGGTGCCATATCTTTCAATGAAATAGTATCACCTAAAAGAAGACAGGTATCTTCAACACCTATATCACGAGTAAGAAGTATGAATAAATCAAAATCATCCAACTTACTATAGTTATAACCAAGATCCCACAATTCAGACTTATAATCAGAAGGTATAGAACATATTTTATAAACTACATTAAAATAATGATTTTCTCCATATTTAGCTATATCAAGAATAGAAGGTTGATAAATAGTAATCTGATCATTAATTTTAAGGTTCTCACCTAAATAAATGAGAAGTTTATCCATAATAATCACGACCTAACTTATCTAAGCGATTACTCTTAAGCCTATTTTGAATATCATTCGGAGCAGTCTGTTCAAAATACATATTCCTATAGCAATAACCATTTTCAGCCACTTTGCCAGAATCATATGTTTTTATTAACTGCGTACCTAATATGTTTGACCATTGAAATCTTTCTTTAACTAAAGCTGCTAGTAAATCCTGTCGATCAATACCCCAAATAGTACTGACATCATCCTGGTGAGCTATAGTTCTAAAAATAATTTGTTTAGAAACCATAATATTATTTGAGTATACAATTTCAGTGTCATTTACTTCAAAACAAATAAAGTTTTTGACTTTACTTTGTGCATCTGGAATCTTTAAAAAAGAATAAATATTTACATTATAATAATCTTCCGGACACGCATTAACTGCTTGAAGTTCTTTATTATTTAAGATTTCAATAATATCTGAATCTTTGTATAAATCCTCTAAGATTTTTCTCTTATCATAAGAAATACTGTCAAATCCCTGTTCATTTCTACAAGAAAATAATCTATCAATACGCTCTTGATTCATCGCATCACCTCCAATTCAATAGAAGATGGTTGCTTATTTGGAAGAGTAGCAATAATCTTTATTACTTTTCCTAAATTATTATAATTTAACAAAGCTTTGATACTTAACGTATTCTTACCTTCAGAGATTTCAAAGTCATTAGATAATTCTTCTACAGATAATTTGTTTCCATTGAACTCATAAGACCAAATGACAGATTTATCTTTAATATCACTCGCAACTGAAATAGTTCTTTTAGAGCCTCCAACACGTAAAGCTCTATTAGTACCTGAACATGATAAAACAATGTCCTCTATTTCTGGCTCTTGAGGAATAACCGGAGAGTCATAATAGTCACATATTTTTAATTCAACATTATCTGTAACTTTATTGAAATGATCCTGTTTAAGCGTTACTTTAGTTACTCCGCATGGGAACGTATCTTCTAGTTTTGACACTTCAAAAACTAAAGGCCTAATCATAGAATCACTCAACATGAACCGATCATTATAATCAATTGTTTGCGTAGTTGGAGTAGTAGGGACAATAAACTGTGACTGATTATCTACCGATGTAAAGAAACCATCGCTCCATACGCCACTGTTGTAGTTGTTGCGGTTTCTTAATACACCAAAACAACTATAAATTTGTTTATTCTTTATCCATTTAAACATCCAATTACATTTAAGAATGTTATATCTTATGAAAGAGTTTTTATCATTCTTCCCTAAAATAAGCCATAGCTCATGAACACCTGTGTTCTTATCCGGTATTTCAAGATAAAAACCAAAACGTTCAATACTATCTTGGTCCATATATTTCTTTTCAGGGAAATAGCCAGGTCTGAATTGAGCTAGATACTCAACCTGGTCCTTATTGATTGTATAGGTTTGAGAATACTGATATTTGATTTCAACATCTTCTAAGTATTCCATAGTCCTAGAATATAGCTTACATTGTCTGTAACCTAAGTCATTGGTGAAAGTTTTCTGCATGATTTCGTCTGACTGAGTACGAATACTGTCTGATACAGTATTACCGCATAAAGCCATTCTTTTTTTGAAAATATCACTCATGGTTATCACCTATTTTATCTATGATAGAATGAGCATCAAAAATTATTTTTCTATATTTTTGATGGTTGAAATTAGGATTATTAAATTCAAGTTTGGCGCATTCTATTGTATTAGCCAAATCAATTATATAAGGTGATGGGATTAATTCAGCTAATGCTGCAATATATAATTGCAAGTTATTAAAATAATTGTCAAGTTTTGGATAAGAGTTTTCTTGATAGATTAAAAGCCAATGAATTTTATTATGTAGTAATTCTATATAATCAGAGAACTGATTGTCATTAAAAGTTCCATATTTATACTTCATTCTGATCACCATCCAGATAAGAATTACTTCTGGAAGAGTGATTCCTAAAATATTTTCTGGCTTCCTTTTTATATTTCTTTTGAATGCTCATAATATAATTGGCATGTTCTTTTTGGCTGGTCCATTTTTCATCTTTTGAACCATAAAACATATTAGTATGCTCTAAAGAATTCAAACGAATATCATACCAAGCAACGACCATATATAAAGCAACGACTTCTATTTCACCATTAGTAAGGGTGTCCTCGAATTCGAACAGAACATCATTTTTTTTCGTTAAATCATGTTCTATTTTTAACTGGTCTAATTCAATCATTGCAATAGCACTATTTAGCCATTCTAAGCACAATTCAGTCCAGTCATCAGACGCTAATTTTAATACTTTTATATCTTCAACTTTATTTTCAAATCGTTTAAATACTGTTTCATAAGAGGTCATAGAACACCTCCTAAATCATTTTTTCTAACTCTGTACCACAAATTTCATCTACAGCACGTACTTTCTGAATAGAATCAAATGTACCATTATCCAGTCTAGTTGCTACCTCAATTTTAATTGCTGTTTTAAGTCCCTTAGGAACTTCAGCAAGTGCTTTCTTAAACTGAGCTGGTGAGAGAGCAAGAAACTGATTAATATCAGAAGCATCATAAAGATTATCATAAAGATCTTTTACATCTTTCCATCTAGGATCCTCTAATAATTCATCATTCTCAATCTGGAAGCATGGATCATAGATATATGGTGAGCGGCTAGATTTAAGAGAGTACAAATCTCTATATTCTACTTCACGAATATCTCCATATCCATCCCAACGGTATAGAATATCACTTTGTTTACCAGGCATAAATAATGTTCCCTGCACTAAAGAACGACATTCAATAAGTTCGTTCTGTTCAAACTTTTTAGTAGTTTTAACAGGAGCTGTTTCCTTTGTAGTATTTTCAGTAGTAGCAACAGTTTTTGTTGCAGCTCTTCTTGTTGCCATGTTATTACTCCTTTTTAATCAGTTAAAGAGGTGGTAATTCCACCTCTTTAAATAGTTTTTTATTTAAGTGTCCAAACTCCGAAACGCTTTCCAATAATTGTGGCCACACCCATTTTAATCTGATATTCATACTCAATAGTTTTATCCATATTTGTATTTCCATCAGATACTTCTTTAATCTGAGCGTCGCCTTCATTGTAGATCTTGATAAATTTGTTATCAGCTACTGGCATAATCAGAAGTTTAGTATTATCTACTAACTTTTTACTTGTGTCATTGTTAGCAAATCTCTGCGGAATTTCAACAAGACGAATACCTTCAAACATACCTAAACGGCCTGTAGTGTGTCTTTCATCTTTCATTGCATTAGATACCCAAGTGATATCTTCCATAGCAGATAACTTTGCAAGAGCAGATTTAGTACCCATAACAACTACTTCATCACCTGTAGCCATCTGTACATCTTCAATCAGAGTCATAAACTCATCTTTTGTAGCTGCTGCAAGTGTACCTGTCTTATTAAACTGTGTAGACGGGAGAACCTTCTCACCTGCTGCCATTACAGCCGCATATACCATATCGTTAATTTTCTTGTCAAAAGCTTCATAGATTTTCTGTACGAATCCAGCCCAGTCAATACGACCTGCCATAAACAGCTCATATTCTGCGTAAATTTTAATTCCATACCATGAGGTTCTAACAGAGAATGTCTGTCCTTCTGCCAGACGCTGTCTAATAATATCATGGTGATTACCGGAAAGTTCAGACACTGTCAGAATAACTTCATCTGGTACATAAAATTCATTAGTATCACCGTCAGCCATAGATTTGATTTCTACAAATTCATTGAAGAATGGGTTTTCTCCCCAACCAGAAACAAGCAGATTCTCTACTGTCTCTTCGATAATTTCAAATACATCAATTTTATGTCTACGAATAGCTTTTCTAAGTTCTTTTCTTGAGCAGTTTTCATCTACTCCAAGTACAGAGAACATAATCTCTCTGATTTTATTATTAGCATCTTTTGTAGATACTTTTTCTTCTCCCTTAGCTGTGTCAAACATAAGCTGGGAGTACTCTGCATAATCATTTTCAGCAAAAATATTTCTTACTTCATTACTTGAAAAATTAAGTTTCATTATGTATTCCTCCTTTCATTAACCAATTGTCAGCTTTTTGTCTGCTACAGTTACAGTTGCACCTTTAGTAGGAGTACCACTAAATCCTTCAGATGATACTTCAAACACATCACCTACATAAAGCTCATATGCTCGAACGATGTCACCATTTGCGTTATAGAAATTACTTTCATGTTTAAGAGCGGTAGTATATTCTTCGTATAACATTGGTACCTGGAGCAGTAACAGAGCATCTCCTGGTGTTTTAACTTCTACATACCAATTTCCGTTAGCTGCTTTATCCAGTACTACACCAGCAAAACCAGTAGATTCTTTAGCTTTATAAGTCTCCGGTTTGATATAATCGCCTTTTGCAACAATTGATCCGTTGTCCAGATCTTCTTCAATCTGAATGTTATAAATATGACCTGCAATAGTAGCTTTCAGCTTAGAGCTACCAGCAACAGCGTGTTTTTCAGCAGTGGCCATAAATTTCTGAAAATTAGATGCCATTTTTATTTCCTCCTTTAAATATTTTTAGGCAATAAAAAAGAGCTATTTGATAGCTCAATCCTTAAATAAACTTCCATATGGTTTCTTAGCTTTCTTAGGTTCAGTAAAACCAATAGCACTAGGTTTCTGCTGATAGTTGAAAGTGCCTTTTTCTTTAACATATTTACCTAAAATAGCATCGGCTCTTGTCTGTACTTCTTCTACACTGTAGATAGCCTGATTTTTGATCAGTTCTTTAAAATCTTCTCTATTTTTCAGTTCAGTGTAAATTTCAGCACCAAGAACAGCTTCTTTATCTTTTGATTCGTACTCATTAATTCTATTCTGAAGAGCAGCATAGTTACTTCTGAGTTCTTCTAATTCACTTTTTTCTGAAAGTGTAAGATACTCTTTAAATAATTCTGTTCTTTCATCTGAGAGAGATACCGCATCACCATCTTTTGTATAGCCCTGACGGAAAATTTTACTTTCATCCCAGTTGCTATATACAAAATGGTCATCATATGTAGCATTAATAAAATACCATTCATTATCATTTTCTTCCCAAGTAGACAGAAGAGTATATAATGCACCTCTTACATCTTCATGACTAATTTCAAAAGTAACTTCAGTATTACCATTTTCTTTTTTTGTATATCTTTTTTTATTGCTAAACTCTGAATTGTCATTTGATTCTGGATCAGCTTCCGGATCAGCAACTGGTTCTTTTACCGGTTCGTCTGGATCTTCTGTACCTTCGAATAATTCAGCAAACTTAGCCTCTAACTCTTCATCGGACATAGACTCATAATCAAAGTCAAGGTCTTCAACAGTTTTAGAGTATTTCTCTAATAATTCATTGAGTTTCAACGTTTGGTTTCCTCCTTTCGTTGGTTCTTCAATTTCAAACTTAGCAAGAGTCTCCTGCAAAGACTGAATAACCTTTAGTAATTTTTCTTCTGTATTAGTAAAAAGACTATTATTCTCTTCACTGAAATCAGCAATATCTAATCTGGCACCCTCCATACCTTCTTCAACGGGTTTCTCGGTGATAGGGTCAGTGCCTAAACAAGTCACACCATTATATCTGAATTTATCTAAGTGAAGCACTTTGTCCTTAGTGTCAAAAGAGAGTTCTGAAATACTTAATTCACAACTTACTTTACTTCCTTGTTTACGCTGAATAATTTCACATGCTGGAGCACAATAATCGTTATAAATTACCGCATCGGCAATAACATATGTTTTATCATGTTCTTTATCATACTCAAGATGATATCCTTCAGGATTGACAAAAACACCAATAGGTTGCTCAATGTATGTAATGTTTCCTTCATCATCAAATTCCATAGCATGAGAAGTAAAATCAGTAGTTCCATCAGATAAAGTGGTAATAGCGGCCAGAACTGGTCTATAGTGTAAAGACGGTAAAGCTTCTAACTGAGCTTCTTCAGATATATAAGATTTATTTCTATTTTCATATAAATGATTTACTTTGAATTTAGTTCGTAAAAAACCATCATCTTCATCAGAATCTTCTAATTCAAATTTTGCCGGAACCTGAACTGCAATATTATATCCAGACTCTTTGGCACTGAATACAGTTGTCTGATTCCTCTGTTCAAAAAAAGAATAGAGATCATCTAATGTAAGTACTTTTTTCTTCATGTTAGCCTCCTTTCTATTGTGTATTTTTATCCTCATAGAAGAGGAGTACTAACTTGCACAATAAATATCGGTATAAGTTAGCTTGTTTATATCTATATTTACATTTGCAAAAGAAAGAGATGAACAATTTGCAAATGTATAGATACCTTTAGTATAGCCGACCTGAGGAAAGCCAATAGATTTTAAAATATTTGCTGTTTCCTGGTCAGCAGTTCGGATAAAATGTTTGTTCATCTATTATCCCTCCTGTTCACTGGACTTTTCTGATTCTCTACTTTTTTCACCTTCATCTGTAAGGTTGTCGGATTGAGGTCTTCCACCTTTTGTATCATCTGTTTTACCATCAATAACTTGCTGTGAGGCAGATCCACTCAATGTGAAAGAAGTACTAAAAGGAATCCATGTTTCGTGAAGTTTTAGAACAGTATTTTCAAGATAATCCATAGATAAAGCTTCAAGAGGTGAGATACCATCAAGAGCAGCAACGGCTAGCTTTACTGGCACACCTCGTTCTCCAGATTTCATAAGTTCTTCTTTTTTAGAAGCTTTTGTATAAGGAGATACCTCAAAATATTTTACTCTAGCATGATCATCACCAATAGCAAAAGTAAGATATCTATTAACTCGTTCTTCTATCTGTGGAAGGACAGTTTTAATAGCCATCATTGTGTCACAAAGAATAGCAGCAGTAAAAGCTGTCGTACCTGAGACTTTGTCATTATCAAGAATCTGTGCACCACCAGAATTTTTAAATAAATTCGAAGTAGCAGTAGCAATTCTATTAACATCTTGAGTTTGGTCACCTTGAAACTCTATAGGTTCAATTTTAAGAGGGGAGATAGCTGCAGATACACAATCTGGAAGAGATTCAACTAGTCTATTATAATATTCAATGGCTGTATCAATATCTACTGAGAAATCATCTGGTTCGTCAGAGTTAGTAAGTGTTTCTAATCTTGCAACCAGAAGTTTATAGATTGATAAGTCATCTTTTACCGACTGAATACTTTGGAGATCAATAAGATCAATAAGTGGTTCGAACAAACCAGAAAGAGGTGGCATATTAAGTGTTGGATCATCAATGTTAACTTTAATTACAAAAGTTCTTTCTGGATCCAACTCTTGCCAACGAAGAGTATTGTCACTTTGAAAGGAATTGTATTTAGAATTAAATTCAGAATCCCAGTATTCTAAGTCGGCAGTATGACTTCTGAAATAACTGAAATCAAAGGCACAATTAAGAGTGCCATCATAATTGACAGAAGATACTTTACAATAATCTCCATCAAGAGGGTAAATGAAGAATCCAGAATCATCTTCATATGTATAACCATAAAATGTATCTTCACGCCATGCAATCAATAGGCATTTTAAAATCTCTGACTGCATATTCATCTTATCAAGTTGTACTAAAGTATTAAAATAACTAGTCTTTATTTTTTCATCGTCATGCGCATCCTCAGTAAAATCTATCTGAGGTATAACATTAAGAGCCGTTAAATCTACCATTTCTGCCTGATAGGAGATAAGTCTTCTGTAATTATGAGAAACTCTATATAAGAATCTGCTCAAATTACGAAGGTTAGATTCATTGGTTTTAGGGTTTTGCATATATTGACGTAATTTATCTTTACTAAATACAGTAAATGTTCTTGTTTCTGTTTTAGTTAAATCAATAAGCTGTACAGCTTGCTTTACTTGAGCGAATTTTTCTTGTAATGCCTGTTGTTTAAGAGCATAATTTTTTATCTCTTGAGTTGTTTTTTCCTCTTTAATAGCCAATGTCTCACCTCCTAACTAAACATTTTTCTTACTACACCTTTACGAATAGGCATAGCAGCAGCTATATTTTCTTTTTTGGGACGTTTCTTATTTTTAATATGTTCTCTACGAAGTTCTGAGAGTCCATAACAGAGCATTGAGAAACAATACGAACGATCATCATGCAATTTGTTTTGCTTCTCTGTAGACAGTTCAAAGCCATCTTTACCAGATTCTCGTTTCTTTCGTACCATATTAACCATTTCCTCCTTTAGCGAGTCGATCTGTACTAGACCAAGTTCCTCATCAGGAGATAGTTTATAAATTTTAGTTGAGGCCAAATTTCTTTCTTGAAGTTCTTCTTCAACTAAACGATCTAATTCACCTTTAGACATAGATTTATCTTTATACTTAGCAATTAAATCTTTTTTTGCTTTTGCCATTTCTTTTTCGTCTATATCTAGCATTGTTAAATATCCTTTATTATCATACTCAGCAGTGAAATCTATGAGATCAAGTCTCATCATTTCAATAGCAGCTTCATAGATAATAGATTTATACATAGTAGGCGGTAATAATTTAATTTTATCTACAGCATTAGGAAATTTTTTGACATAATCAGACGACTGTTCTTTATCTATAAGACCTCTATGTAAATATTTCTGTTCACCTTCATGTCCTTCTTCATACCAATCTTCCATAAGATAATCTGCAATATTAACACCGGCACCACCAGAACCAGCGTCTATAAAGATATTACTTATGTTTGTATAGTCATCGACTCCATCACCGTTATAGTCAAGGATCAGTTGTTTCAATTTCTTGACCTGTTCAGGCGTACGCATAGGAGTTTTATTCTTTTTACTAAGATCCATAAAATTAATACCATTAGCAATACGCATTCTCCAATTGTCTGAAGAATCTTTATAATATTCTCCAACAAGAACAAAAGAGTTATCCATAGATCTAGCTGGATCATATGCTAAGGCAAAAAGTCTGTCTTTTGTATCATTAAACATAATTGGGGGACGGATAGTAGAATTTTTTACTATCATAGAACGTTTGAAGATGGCATCTGCACCGCCATCAGAAGTGAATATATTGTAATACTCACGAAGAGCTTTTTCTTTATTCTCACGCATTGCATTGTCAACCTTTTCTTTGGTTAACAGAGATGCTGGATAAATCTTACCTCTATATGTAGCATTAAACATAATCTCACAGTTGATGTCTGCTACAAAATGGTCTTTGGAACCCCAGATCATAGCTTTACTGTATTCTTTATACTTTTTATAAAAGTAAGAATCAGTAGTGCTGGCGCTTGAAGTGTAGAGTAATTGGTTAGGCAATTCTTTAGGAAGAGTAGTTACATTTACACTTCCACCCATTTTAAAGTTCTTATCCTGAGCTGTATATGGTTCAATAACCTGAAATACTTCTTCGTCCAGGAAACCAGATTCATCAAAACAAACTGCTTCAGCTCTTTTCATATGTTATCTTAGAAGCTTTTTATCTTCTAATTCTTATAATTGTATTTCTTATAAGTTCGGCATACCTTTTCATCCTTAGTAAGGAGATGGGGACTCTTGGAGAAATTATATTCTGTTTTCACAGGTTCATTCTCTATGCTCTGCCTGTGACTGTACTTTTAAATACAGCCTTCCAGTCTGGTTCGCATTTCAGCACTTCCAGTTTTCTTTCCCATTTGACTTTCGTAATTTATTGTTACCAATAAACGAGGCAATTAAGCTGATTTTTGTTGAGTGATATGATTTCTGATTTGAAGTTGTTTTTGATATTTCCTAGATAAATAGATTGTAGAATTGTCATAGATTTTAGATAAGAATAGAAGATTATAGTCTCTGCCAGCGATGCATAATCTTAATTTATTTTTATCATGTGTAATATATGAATTGATTCCATGTTGATATAACCATGTTCTGAGTTGGTTGACTAAAGAAGAAGAGATAGAAGTGAAGTCACATCTTACATTGGTTTTGTGATCTTGATAAACTACACAGCCGTCACCATCGAAGTAGCCTCTAATGAAATGCCACATTAAATTTTCAGGCAAGTCTGGTAATCCAATAGTTGCTGATTTATTTGGAGTGCATCCTAATTTAATTAAGTCATTGACGATCTTGATGCTATGTACACGAATAAAACAAGTAGTATATACATTATCTTTGTATTTCCCACTGAAACAATTTGATCGTGTTCTCTCTTTTACTTGTAGATTTCCGTCTATACTTTTATTGAATTTTTTTAAATGTTCTTTATCTTGTAATTGCAATTCAATGGACAGTTCTCCTGAGTTAGCTTTTTCATTTTTAAATAAAGCCCCATCAGCCCAAATAAAACCTAACCAATAAGCTTTATCTTCAGAATCTATACATTCAAAATAATCATGGTTATATTCATATCTTTTTTTTAATCCTAATTTACTAGCCTTTATATTAACAGCACTTTTAGTGCGTCCTAAGTAATTGGCTATTTGTTCTTGCGTAAGAAAATTATAATTACTTTTTAAATAAGAAATTTCGCTGTCTGACCAAGTCTGTTTCTTTTTTAATCCAAGTTGGCAGCATTTAGCTGTTATGGCACCTGTACTTCTGTTTAAGTGAATACCTATTTCTTCATTTGAAAGCGTATTATAATTTGCAATTAAAAAAGACACTTCAGCAGTGTCCCAATTTTTGTTTGGCATTATACGTTCCTCCTAAGATTTATTTATATAAAACCGTATTATATTTTTTTACCTCTTTTTGCGTTGACGTTACTGTTAAGTGTTTTAACGAAGCTACCATTATACAATCTATAAGTAAAACCTGCAGGATTTCTTATAAAACCATCATTATTGGTCATATTAATGACAACTTCATTCCTAAATACATCAGTTAATCCAGTAAATGACTCAATTTCATTTTTAGCGATAGATACAATCTTTTCAAAAGTTTCTATGGACTGGTCACTGGTGCCAGCGCATATATAACATCTACAATTATTAAGAAGCATACCTCTTGTCATGTAATATAATGCAAGCAATGTCGATTTTCCATAATTTCTGGTACATAACCATAGAGCATACATCTTATCCCAAGAATTCATAAATGTATAGGTCTGCACATCAAGAAGGTCAACGCCTATGAATCTTTCCATAAATTTGGTTGGATTTCTTAATCCCCATTGTTTAATTTCAGAAAGTTTCTGCATTCCTTCCATTTTTCGTTGAGAAATGATTTCTTCTGTAGGCTTAACAAAAATAGTAGGTGTATCTGGAACCCATATACCAGAATCAGTCTGTTTCATTCCACAATCACCTCATCATTTTCATCAATCAATTTCTTATCTCTGAGGAAATTTTTTAGATCATCGTTCTCTCTACGAAGAATACGTGCTTCTTCAACCGCAGCATCACATTTATTTTCTAATTCCAACACCTTCTGACGTTGAGTAGATATCATTTCAGTATAGTCATTTTCATCTAAAGCCAACTGTTTCATGATTGCAGCAGTACTGGCTTCCGCAACCTGAAGCATACCTTGAGAAGTTCCTATATCAAAAGCATTTACTTCCTGTTCACGAAGCTTCATTTCCTTAAGCTCTTTTACTTTCCCGGTCCAGGTATTAGCACCTTTAGTATTATGATTGCTATGCTTAATACTAATTCCATTATCACGAGCCAAATCAAGAGTAGTTTTCATAATGTCTTTTTTAGTGGCTTCAAGAGCTTTGATAGTAGCAGAATTTTTTATAATAGATTCTGGAGTTTTCTGCAGAGCATTAATTACAGTATTGATTTTTTCAGATTGGTTAAGACTATGTACAATCTCTACACAGGCACCTAACTTCAATTCATCGTCTTGCGTACTTTCATCGAGGAAACCTACTAATTTTCCATACATTAATGGTTTATCTGCATCAGCAGCAGATTCGAATGGATCATAACCAAGAGCTGAAATAACAGTTCTTTTATTGGTTTTATACATTTTTTTTACTTCATCAGAGTTATCTACAGACCCAATAGACGGTAGAAGAGTAGAGCTATTGCCACAATCACCATCTTTCCAAGTTAATGTATTATATTGTGGCATAGATATATTTTTTATATAACTAGTCCAGGTATTATTTTTGGGCCGACCAGACATAGTGTTAGCAGCTTCAAGAATAGATTCATCATAAAGCTTTTGAAAGAAAGGTTTGTCTAAATATCTGAGCGCTAACTGGACACTCTGTTCATCAGGGGCTTTCTTATTGCCTTTTAAATCTTCAGAATATGCCAACTTTGCTGCACACATTTTACATATTCTTGTCACACCAGTAGTACATAGAGGATCTGTACTTTTATAAAAGTCGGAAGCATCTTTCAGCTTTCCACACATATTACATGTAAATTTAGTACGCCCTACTTCATAGAGAGCTTCATCAATAGCACGATCAATAACTTTTTGAGCAGGTGCTTTAGGTTTTGCTCTTGGTACAGGCTTTTTTTCAACTTCTTGTGCCACTAGAGCACCTCCTTTTTATCCAATTAAAAAAAGATACCGAAGTATCTTAGTAATAGCAGGTATGGGAGTTGAACCCATCTACAAGCCCTATGAAAGCTCCGAGGAACCGATCCTACGTAACCTGCGGTATTTGTAGACTCAAAAGGCTCATTATCTGTTGCAATCAGAGACAAAACCTTCTAATAAACCTAATCCATGCGTATACACATCTCATAGTAAAACTTATCTACTTGTTTTATGGAATTTTGATTTAATTTGTCAACCTCATGGGAGAAGAGTGATTCGAACACTCAAAGCAATTGCAACGGTTTTACAGACCGCCGTAGATCTCCATCTCTACCGTTCTCCCGGACGTTGCGTTAGGGATTCGAACCCCAGAGGCTTTTACACCCAGACAGTTTTCAGGACTGCACCCTCGACCTACCGGACACGCAACATTAATCTGTCTTTCCAGATTGTCAGGCCGCCCCGCAGCCATTTCCTAATTATAAGTAAAAGGCAGGAGAGTAATCCTGCCTTTCAACCGGAATCAATCCGGTTATCTTTATATTCATGATATGCTACAATCACATAACCAAGAGTTACATGGTAGGATTTTCACCTACGAATTCCCACAGGAGGTGGGCTGTAATCTACATATCTTGTAACGCAAAGCAGAGTAATCGAAACTCAATCCTGTCGGATCACACGACTTAGCAGGTCGGTTCCACACCTTGTGAATTTACTTTGCAGAATAGGAGGGGGGGGAGTTCCAGTTCTCCCAAAAGAAACAACTATACGGAAAATGACATTTGAGATTACCCACAACTCTCAAATATACAAACATCCGGTACGGGAATTGAACCCATGTTACTGCATTGAAAGCGCAGTGTCTTAACCGCTAGACTAACCGGACAAATCGCCAACCTGGAATTCACCAGGTCAGCAATTTAATATTTATTTCACTGCATCTTTTAATGCTTTTCCGGCTTTGAATTTAGGTGCAAGACGAGCTTCTGTCATCATAGTTTCTCCCGTCTGCGGATTACGACACTCTCTAGCAGCTCTTTCAACAACTGAGAAAGAACCGAATCCTGTGAATGCTACTTTTCCTCCGCTTGCCAGTTCATTAGTGATAACCTGAAGAAATGCGTCAACCATTGCTCCAGTATCTTTCTTTGTGATTCCTGTTGTTTCTGCTACTTTTGTAATAACTTCTGCTTTTGTCATAATAATTATTTCTCCTTTTATTCTTTATTATTTACTACGGCATATCTAAATTTATAGCCGTGAGTTTGTTTTAGTTTTCCTTTACACACCTTGCTTATAGAAGATGGATCTAAATTTAATTCTTTAGCTGCTTGACTAATACTTTCATAATTATTGATAATTTCTCCAGAAGAGGAGATTCGATCTATAGATTTTAGGGTAGAATCTTTATAATTCTTTCTTTGATGTAATCTATAAGAAATAATTTCATCAGTGGTCATATCCTTAATGTCATTGAAATACATAAAAATATATCCATGACATGTATTGTTTTTCCCTGATGCAGTTTTAGAAATGTTTGTGGAAGCTATGCCATTAGCTCTGGCACAGTCCTGTACGCTTACATAATACTCTAACACTTCATAGTTAGTATCTAACTTTATAATAGGTACAGTTTCGTCTACACCATTAGAAAGCATTCCAAAATTTTTAGGAATACAATTTCTATTATAAGCTTTGTAACCTGCCAAGCCTGATCCACCAAGAGTCATATTATACCCATAATTATATGTATCTAATGTAGCTATCCAATAAATTTCTTTAATATCTAACTCGTCAGGTTGGCATTCTTCAAGTATATAAAAATCAAAGTTCTCAATACCGTATTTATCCATTGCTCTATAAAGAAATGTATCTCTTACTAAAGAACTTGTATGTCTATGCTGAGTCCATCGTGATTTAATATCAATAGATTGACCAACATACTTTTTGTGATTTATTTTATTCTCAATGCAATATATACCACAGGACACTCAACATCAGTCCTCTACAGGGACCTCTGTTTTTTCTGTGACAGCTAAATCAAAAATACAGCCTTCAAATGTATTCTTCAGTGCATTGATAAGATCAACTACCTCGCCATCTACGTAAACAGCTCCCTGTTCATCAATTGTAGCCTTCTTGATTTTCATCTGGGTAGTAGTTGTTGTTTTAATTTCTACTCCATTCATCCTTTTCTTCCTTTCACTCTTTCCACAATTTTAAAGCTTCTCTGTACTCTTTAATATTATCTTTCCTCCAGCGAGCACTGTAACGTGCAGAGAATTTTAAAGTAGGTTCTATTGTTTTAATTTCTCCATCAGGCATCTTTTTCTCATGACTTGGTACTAATTTACTAAACATACCAAATCCTGTGAACAGTCGAATTTCTACATCCTTATGTTCATTTGCTGACAGGAGTAAATCATACACAGTTTCTTCTAAAGCTTCATATATTTCAGCTATATTTTCTTCTTGATAGCCTGTTTTTTCTGAAACCTTAGCAATCAATTCTTTTTTGGAATATTTCATAATATTTCATCAATAGGGCAGTCAACGCCAACAATAGTATCAACAATTCCCAATTCTTTAGCTTCTTCTGGGAACATATAATATTCTCGATCAGCAATACCGTCTAAAAAATCTTTGGTAATAGAGGTATTGGCATATACAAGTTCAGCTAATCGTTCATCACATTTATTATAAAAATTCATGATGTCATTTGCTTTTCTGGAAGTCTGCATAATACCGGTTTGTCCATCATGAATACAAATTGTACTATTAGGAAAGATATATGATTTATCACAGACCATTGGAATATAACTTGCCATACTTGCAGCCATTCCAATTATTAAGCAATAAACAGGTGTGATACTATGTTTAATACAATCAATGAGTCCCATTCCGAAGTTTACGACTCCACCTACTGAATTTAAAATAATCCAAATAGGCTTTCTTTTATCTTCAGGAACATCTTTATCTTCCTGATTATATTTCAAAATATATAAACAGATGGACTCTAATAGATTGTTATTGATTTCATCATTAATGATTAATCTACGATTGTCATAGTTGCTTTTGATGATATCAGCAACTAATTCATCTACTCCACTTTTCATAATTGGAAAATCAAATAATTCTTCCATATGTTTCTCCTTGTAATCCTTATATTTTTAGAAGTGATCCTTTTCGAAAAGATCAGCGAAGAGTTTACTGGTTTCTGATCGCACATCTTCTCCAAGATAGATACATCCAAATTTTTCATTTCCTTTAAACTCATTGCACATTTTAATGAGAGGATTATTAATCGTTTTACTTAACAGGGATTGTTTATAATCACCTGCAAGATAAATTTTACTGTTCTCTCCGAGTCGTGTACCAATAAGTTTAATTTGACTTTCTGATAAATCTTCTGCTTCATCACAGAGAATAACAGTGTCATTATAAGTAGTACCTTTCATAAAGAACGGTACATTAGTATCTAACACACCAGATACTTTCAAACTCTGTAATTCAAACTCTCCGCCATTAAGAGACTGAGAGAGTGGTTCAAAGAATCTCCCAACTTTATCTTCCATGTCGCCTGGAAGGAATCCGATCTCTTTACCTTCACCAGAAACTTCTCGTACACCTAAGATTTTACTATTTCTGCCTTTCTCCTTTACATTGTATAATGCCATTTGCATAGAAAGATAAGTTTTTCCGCTGCCGTAACCACCGAGAATAGCAGCAATAGTAATATCTGGGTTATTCAAGATATCTAATGCACAACGTTGTAAGGAGTTTTTTGCTTTAATAAATTTAGAAGATGGCAGTTTTAGTGCCACAAACCCCTGACCGTCATAGCGCATTTCTTTAGTGGTGCCGTCATCGGTATTTTCAATAATGAGATATTCATTGATATGCCAAGTTGAATAATCTAGTTCAGCCATAGCCTGATTGATAGCATTAGTATCACCTTTAATTACTTTATATCCTTTATATATCTCGTTAGTAGGCTCTACGATTCCGTACACTGGCAGGTTAAAGACTTTCCTTGCAATATTTTTGCAGCACAAATCATCTGAAATGAATTCAATATCCTGAACTTTAGATAGAGTATAAGCACTAAAAACAATCCTGTTGTCTGGTCTAACTGGATCCAATTCAAAATTTAACAGTTGTTTTTCCATTTCAAAATTATAATTTATTACGGAATACTGATCATGATTCTGATCTAAAAGACGAGCTATATGTCTAGCTTTGTATTTGATATCCTCATCTTTTCGAGAGGATGTTTTGATATTTTCGATTTCTCTAAGAGTTTCATCAGAGATGAAGAATCTTTCTTTGAATGCTGCCTCCTGGAGATTCAGGAGAGCATTGGTATCATAAAATTTAGTAATAGTTAGGCACTCCTTTACAGTGATTTTGCTTTATCAGCATAGTAGTCCTCAATATATCTGTTGTTGCCTGAGGTCTTGTAATATCCTACATGATATCCTTTTTTGTTAATGTAACCTTTGTGCGTGTTTCTAATGATACCTTTGTCCATTAGTTTTTCAATTTCTTTCTTAGAAATCGGTTTAATAATAATCAACTCTTTCTATAATTTATTTTTTATTAAATAGATGTTCGTAGATTTCCATACCCCTGTCATTCAGCATCCTGTAGTAAGGTTCCTGAGAAGACTCCCCATTTCTTCTCACAGTCACACCGGAACAGGCTGCGTTGTCACAGCGGAGGATATTTACGCCATCTACTTTTTTCAATGTTTTCCCACAGACAGGACATTTTCCTAAAAATTTCTGTCTGGCAAAATAAAGTCTATTATTGTTTTTCATCCTTATACCTTCCCTTTCATATATACTCAATCAACGAAATCTCGCAAACACGCCTGTAGAGCGCATTTGCGGAGACATTGGTTTAATTTGATAGCGTCATTTTTGCGCCATATAGCGGGCCTGACGCTTCCTATGATTTTTTCGATCATTTTTTTGTTGACATTCGGAACAAAGTACAGAACGATTATTTTTAGATACTGCAATAAATTCTTTACCGCAACAATCACACGTAATAAGTTTTGTTTCATCCTTGGCACTTTTATTCTGGCAATCGGTGCAATAAGGTGAACCGCCTTTAGAATATTTCACTTTATACGGCTTCCCGCAGCGTTTACACAGTTTTATCTTAGACTTCGGACCTAAGTTCTGATACTGATAGCCCAACTCACGCATATCTGTAATTTTAAGCACCGGATCAGACTCATTATCAACAAATGTGATTCTTATATTGAAGCGAGTTATCTTTTTACTCACTTCAACTAACCCCAATTCCTTTAAGTCATAAATCATGTACGGACGATCATCTACTTTACAAGTTACTCTGGCAAGGTTGAAATATACGTCCATAGAATAATTGATCCAGTTATTATTGGTTTCTGATTTTAGATTGTTAAACTTGGCAATGACTAAAAGAGTGAATGCAAGTCTTTCCCTGGCAGGATTCTTGATTTCCTTGATAGTATCTAACTCTTTCTGCGTAATAGGTATATAATCAATGCTCAACAGATCTCTCTTCTTAGCTTTACCAATACATTTGTCTATAAATGAGTACCAGTTATTGATATCAAAATCAGAATCTACTTTGGAAGCAAATTCTTCTATACCATTATAAATTTCTTTCTGAGTATACTTTTCCTGATACATATATCTAGTTAGAAGAGCTATGTTTGCTCCTAAATCTTTAGGACTACAATCACCGAGTTCTAACATTTTTTCTATATATTGTTTTTCATTGAGTATTAAATCCATTATTCTTCGCCTTTCATTTTTACTTTTTTCATTGAGAAGTGTTCGCCGCAAAACTCTATATCACCGTCTGGATCCTTTACAGGAAACTGCGCATAACCATCTGTCCGAGAAAGAAGGTTATCAATAATAGTATCTCCGGACATCTCCCAGACGAAAGTCTTACCCTTTTTTGTGTTATATCCCAAATCAACCAGAATGTTACAAAGCTTTTCTGCGTCTGGAACATATTCTGCACACTCTGATTCAAAAGTCATTCCAATAGGAGTTAAAGAAGTATCTTCATACACAGAGCTATGGCGGCTCATTCTGTTTGCATAAGTTTTGTTATATTTATCATAGATACGTTTTATAAAAGCCTTATCCTTATTTGTGTAGGTGGCATCTGACTTCAGAATAGAACTGTCAAACGGTACCTTACTTTCTTTTACATCAGCCAGTGTTTTCTCAATTTCCCAACAGAGTTCATTGACTACACAGGTTTCTGCATTGACTGGATAGAATTCTTTATAGAATTTAAGAAACTCTGCCTGTTCTTCAGTCAACTCTTGTGATGACAGCAGCTCTTCCAGCGGAATATTAAATCTGGACCTGCTCACGGCATCTGATGTTTTGATGTAGTCTTTGTATTCCTTCATGAGAGTAGGGTAGTTGTAGATGAAGAAATATGGCTTCTTATCTGCACAAATTCTCTGATTGAATTCCTTCTTAGTTATTTCTTCTGGTGTATCTGTTTCTTCTATACGGTTGTAGCTATTGTCATACCAATGTTTTGGCATAGGTTTAGCGATGATTCCTTTAGCTTTATCAATAGAGTTCTGTTGGAACAGCTGCCCACACAATATCCTGTAGTCTAAGACTTTATATTCCTCACTGTCTTTCGGGAACCTTGCCTGTAAGCATATCTGTGAAGTGATAACATTAGTAATAGGACCAATCGCATCACCGAAAGAACCTTTATTAGCTTGTATCATATCTGTCTCAGTCGGAACTACCTTGTTTCCTTTACGTTGGATGCAATAGATTGGCGGTAGGTTTTCTGTATGTTTTAATAAGATAGTATTGTTAGTAGTAAACATTAAGTCTCCCGACTTAACACCTTATGTTTCCATAAGGACTAGACTATATCTTCATCTGTAGCTCTATCACCAAGATACAGATGCTCGGCACTTCCCCTGCGAGGATTCCACTCACAAGGTACTCTACTTGCTTCTTTACTTAAGTATTTCTCTTAAGCTATGCTTTCGATAGTCGTTGAACTTTTCTCATTATTGAGACTTAGCACAGTATTGTCTTTGGAAAAATAGTATGTGTGTTTATATATGTTACCTGTTTCTATATAATATGGGATTCTTCCTGCTAGACCTGCCGGAGATGAAGAAGAGTGCAGTTGTTTCAACACATATTCTGCGCATAACTGCATGTATGGAAAAGTTGCTATTACATTTTTGTCTTTATCTAACAAACATACTGGAATAGCTCTTCCATTCTGTCCTCCGGGACGAGATTGTTTTTCTTTTGAATATGCAGGATCAGCTTTGTACTTCTGACTGAGTGTGGTGTTTCCGTAGTTGGGATTTTTCTTGCCACTATAATCTAACGTCTGCGAAGCATGTCTGCCAGCAGCGAGAGTATAGTCAATATTTTCTTTATGTGAACACCATTCTAAGTTATCTACACTGTTGTTTGTGCGATTGTAATCTTTATGATTTACTTCCGGTAAATTTAAAGGATTAGGGATAAATGCTTTTGCTACTAATCTATGAACACTGGCAACTGTTCTGTTTCCTGTTTTACCGACAGTAATACACATGTACCCATCTGAATTCATACGTTGTTTTATTTCCTGATGATATTTCGCTCTACCACGATTATGAGTACTAAATATTTTTCCATCTTCACGAACTATGTAATCAATACCTTTTACATTTAAAATTCTTTCTTCTATTGTTCTCACCTTCTTTTTTATAATCTATTTTTCCAATAAGAGTTCCACTGTTAGCCCGGTACTTCCGGACACCTTACATTTGTAAGTTCACCGAGTTTTACATATACATCGCTGTATAAGGTGACAGAGTTTTATCACAATCAGCTCCATTAAGAGCTTCCTTAGTACTATCCCATGAGTTTAACAACATACATGTGTTTATATATCTATACCAATAAGTCATATCAGGAGTCCCTACTATCTTAAGCTTACGCACATTGTATTTGCTTGTCATAGGTGCTCTGAAGCAGCAGACCTCGCTGACTTCTCGATCAAGCCAATGTTTATGCCAGCATTCCCCAGCGTGGAGCAATCCTGTGACCGGTAAACCAAAGATACTCTGCATCAAGCTATACGGATCCCCTCCGATGATGGCAAAGTTACCCCTCACTTTGAGTACACCAATCTTGGCCTGTCTGATTTTTTTCTTTATCATATTGTAGATTCTGTCTCTGATGTAAGGATCATGAATCATCTGTGGCTCAATCATGAGAGCGTTGATATATGGCTCTTCATCAATATAGGAATCTTCTGTAAGATTTGTTCCTCTCAGAAATAGGAGTGACTTCCTGTAATCTAATCCAAGGATTTCTTGAATTTCTTCTACTGTAGGACGGACCAATTCAGTTACTTCTTCCGGTGTAAGGTGGTAATTCTGCAGGAACTGGTAATTTGTGCTTCTGTACTCATCAAGTCTTGCAGGAGCAGTCTTGGCTATAGATATTTGATAATGATATTTTTCTACATTGAACCAGTAATCTTCGAAAGAAGAGTAGGAATCCCATAATTTAAGCATAGAAGTAGTAATAATCAGTTCAGACTCTCTGATATCTCTCATATCTCCCCAGGCATCTTTTATATAGAAGTTTTTCGCTATAGATTCCCCAAAAGCTAAGTAATCCATTGTGAAAACCATGCCCTTTGTCCATGGGAGTCCTCTGAGATTACAACCAGATAAAAAATCTTCTTCTTCGTCAAGCTCTCTTGCCCAACGGTAAGAGAGTGATGGAAGCATGATTCCGTAACCGTCTGATTCCGTAAGCTCTATTTCTTGATCCTTGAGGAACTCTACTATTGGTTCATCAGACTGAGAGTCATCTACACGAATAATGTCTTCTGTGAAATGAGTGATACAATCAGGAACGACTATGATCCCTTTCGGCATACTTACTGGAATACTACCGGAACAGATCAGTGCTTGGTACGCTTCAAGTTTAGCTGGCACAAATTTTTGTTCTAGGTTCCTACCGCAACAGAGACGCTCATAGAGCTGGGGATATAGCCTTTCAGAGACATAAACAATAGTAGAATTCTTTATGCCCCCGTTGGTGCCTAGGAGTCTGTGATATTTTATTCCATTGATAGAAAAGCCTTTATTGGCTCTGTTATAATCAGACATTTTATCAATGATCAGACACATGTAATCTGGAACAAATTGAAGATTATAGAATCTTTTATAGAGATTTGCTATGAGAGTATCTTTCTTAGAAGAATCAGATTTTTTGAGACGCTTGATTTCTTTCTTTATATAAGAAGCTTCTTCTTCTCTGGCTTCACTGGTGTCTCCGTTGAGTTCATCAATGAATCTGAGAATCTGGCTATCAGACAGAGAAATAATGTCTTCTGTGTTTAGAGCTTCCTCTAATGGATATTCTAGCTTCCAGCGTGATCTGCGAAGACGTTCACTGTGGAGCTTGAATAAGTATCTTTTACATTTTTTCTGCTTTGCTATTGTAATCATTCCTTTCTTTAACTTATGCGAGCCATGAGGGTCTTATAGTTTTCTCTCACTCGCTTCGCTCATTCGTTCAACTTCGAATAATATTTTTTCTACTTAATAAAAAAAGGTACAAATATTTTTTATATATAAAGATATATGTACAATTTTTATTTTGGTGGAAACTTTTCACCAACAAAAACAATCAACGTCTGAACGCAAAATTTTTTCAGAAGCAGCTGCTTTAGGCGAGGCGCTTAACCGCCGAGTGTAGAAAGTAGCGCTGAAAAAACTTTCATGTGTTCAGACCTCAGGCTTCGCCTTTCGCTCTACCGACTTAAAATACTGGTGTTTATGATGGATTGAATCTTTTTCTGATTAACTTGATCAAACTTATTGCTAAATTTATAAAGCTTCTCGATTGTTAAAGCATTCATTTCAGACAAACTCGGCTCAGGAAGATTATTAAATGGTTTAATAGAAGTGAACACATAACATTTAGTATATTTTTTGATTCCATATATAGACAATTTATCTAAAATATATTGAGTATACTTCTGAGAATCAGAACTATGTAAAACAGACCATTCATCTTTATATGAAGTTTCCTGCAGCGCCTGTTCTTTGAGCGCTTCTATAGCTTCTGTAGGTATGTCTATTTCTTCATATCCTTGTTTGAAAGTGTATCTATATTCCATATGATAAGAAATACATTCTCGTTTTTTAAAATTAGTAAGAGTAGTATATAAAGTTTTACTCAATAAATTGTTCAATTTATTAAAAAAATATCTATAAGTTGAAAGTGAAAGATTAGTTGTATTCACACAATCTAAGTAATACTTTGGACGCGTGAACCTGCAACTGGTCATGCCCAACTCCTCAAATAGTTCTGAAAGAGAATATTTATGGTTGAGTTCTAACGTAGTTAAATTGGCATAAATCATAGAATTGTATTTACCCTGAGGATAATATTCTCTTGGTGTTGCTATTCTTTTTTTACATTTTTTCCTGGGTTTTGTGACAGGTTCAGGAAAAATGTCAGTAATAATAATTCTGTTGGAACCAGGCACCTTATCCCATGAAAAATATTTCTTCATCTCATTGACTCTGACAACATATCTGTTTCCGGCAGGCATCTTCTGACCAGTAAGAGCTACTGACAGTTCCTGCATGTTCTTAAATTCCTGACCGGGTAAAATTTTTGTGGTGTCGATCAAGTTTCTTACCCCCTATATAATGGTTTTATTTGAGTATATGGATCAAATTTTTTTTGTAAGAGGCTCACTGTAAAGTTGTAAGCCTCTCACTGTAAAATCAAAATTTACTTACAGATTTCATAATACTGAGCAGACAACTTTTCGATGTCTGGACCGAAGATTACACATGCTATTTCAGCTAGATCATTGAACATACCAATGTGCTCTATGTAATCTAAACGGTTCTGTAGCTTAGGTTTATGTGTCTCATTGTAATGTTCAAGCTGTACTTTAGTATTCATATGAAACTTATTGTCGAACTCTCTGTAGAGGAATGGCCAACGAGTATGAGGACTTCCTCCGAAGCGTACAATTCTATTGAGGATCTGACGTTTATCTGCTAATGGAATGTCTGATGTAAGATTACGAATGATGTCTTCCTGATGTGAAATAGTGTGATTCTGCTGCTGAATTGTATTGTTCTGTTGCTGGATAGTATCAAGAGTAGTTTTAAAAAGAAGTCGAGTGTTCTGATCCGCAAATGGGAGATAGGTGTTTAGGAAAAGGTCGGACTGTGATGGGTTAACGTAGCCCCCTGTCTTACGGATGGATGGGAGTACTTCTGCCGTAACCCAGTGCTTAAACTCTTTTGCTGATGGAAGCTTGCTACTAAGGATGAGAGAGTAGAGACCGGATTCGTTGATGATAGTCATCTGCTGTGTTCCGGAAGGTGTTGCCATTTTAGCAACACCTCTATCTTCATTCTCAATCTTCTTTGAAATTGCACTTCTAGGATCAGAATAACCTAGAGCTTCTGCTACATCTTTACCTACAAACCACACTTCGTTATCAATTTCTACTGTTCTGACAGTGCCAAATTGTGGGTGAGTGAACACTGTTGGGGGTTCTGATACTGATTTTTCTTCTGTAAAAGTAGCAATATTATTATTTACAAACCAGTTTACTGGCTTCTTGTCAGGTGCCAACTGTTCGAATCCAGAGAAATTGATAATAATATGTTTATGGCCATCTAGGATGATATGATCTATATTTTCCGGTGAAACATGGTATTTTATAGCTTTCCATGTGTCTTTGTATCCACAAATGGCTGCTACATCTTTGCCTACGAACCATGTGGTTCCTTCAATGATAGAGTATCTGAGAGGGATTGAAATTGAATCATTAGTGTGGTATAGTAATGTGTGGGTATTAGTAAAAGTCTTCATATAAAATGCTCCTTATGATTTATAAACTTGTTTACAGGTTAAAGCTTCAAGCTCATCATAGTCATACTCAGTTAAGTGGGAATCTGTAGTATTGATCAGGAATTCGTTGGGTTCGAAAGATGAGAGAAGTGAGTCTAAGAGTAGAAGAGTGTTTTGTACACCTAGATTGTAGCCTTTTACTGCATCTGGAGGTGCAGTAGATAGAATGGCTGATTTGTGAGAATCAAGTTGTTTTTGGAGTTCTTGAGTAAGATTGACTCCAATAAAAGTAATGTCGTTCATATGTGCCTCCTGTGATTTCTATCCCTTTCGGGATAAGTGTATTATAGCACTGACCATGAAAAATGTCAACAGAATTTTACAAACTTGTTTAGAAAAATAAAAACAGGTGAATCAGGAAAACATATATAATAAGGAAGAAACTCTGATCTGGAAATCGAGTGAGAGAGATGTGATGATCGGAGAAACTGGGAACATGGATCCAAAATCTGAACTTGGTGTCAAAAAAGCTCTGCATCCCCCGAAAACACTGCATTTTTGCGGCTCTCAGGGCATAAGTACCCCCGGTCTGAAACGTGCGAAAATGCTTATTTTCAAACCTTTAGTGGGCAGATATGAACAGTTCGGGCTGATTTTGACTGTTCCTGACTGAAGCAGTGGGAATGCTATGAAATGTGCAACGGTAAGATGTATCGTTTTACAAACGCCCTGTTTTCAAGGCTTTAAAGCGTAAAAGTGGATAGCCCTAGTATACTTTAATAAATCAGCGTGTAGCATTCGTACCGTAGCAAAATTTTATAGTATTGAAATTTTACAATTGAAAAATTTTGCAGTGATAATACTATAGAATTTTACAGTACTAAAGCAATCAGAATATTCAGTCAATATAACGAATTGTATTGAATTGTGTCTAGTTTCTCTGATCGAACCATAGTGTTTTTAAGATTGTCAATGCAATTTTGCTTTAAAATTCAATATTTCAGACAATTGTTTTCTTATGCACTGAATTATCTAGCAATTTTTACTAGAAGTTTAATTGTATATACAACTCAACAAATTGAATAGAAAAGAGGCTATAATTTATGTCGAATTATGAATATAACAAGAAATATGCTGAGAAGTGGAAAAAAGACAAATCTAAACAAATAAGTATCACACTAAAATTAACAGATTATGAAAAACTCAAAAAATATTGCGATTCTAACAATATTGCAATAGCAACTTTTATTCGTTCACGAATTGCAGACATAATTGAATAAACTATATATATTATCTGACATATTATCTTTTATAAGACGTATTACTTTGCATAGTTCATCTATACTACTTTCATTAATACGTCTTACAATCTGTATATAATCACATCTTGTCATACGTCTGACATACTGTGTATTTATACACTGTGTAATACATACTGCACTCTGTACGCAGACAATATGATCTGGACAACCTTTATTTTTTCGCTTTAATAGGAAGTAATTTTTCACGAAAAAACTTTTTTTCATGCCAAAAAGCCTGTATTTATGCAGCTTTGCGGGCTTTTATAAACGTGTAAATAAAACTTTTTTCAAAAAAGTATTGACATATTACTATCACAGTGGTAGTATTGACATTGTCCAGTAGGACAGCGGCGGAAACCGTGTTTACTTCTACTGAACAGTGTTCAAGCGGTGGTTTGAAAGTCCACTCAAAACTTTCACAGCAACCCGTAAACCCTATCACAAAAAACATATACAGAGCGCATGACCTGCTAATAGGGCAGGCAGTCGCAACGGTGTTAGTTCTATTATGGAATTGCACTAACTTACTTTAGTAAGGACTGAATGCAGGACGTTATCATAACGAAAAAGTGCAATGCACTATTATTCAGTCCTAAACACGTTTATAATCAGGAGGAAAGAATTATGATGTATTTAATGAGTTTAGACAAAAAAGCAAGCTTTAAAGGTATGGATTATTGTGTACCGAAATTTGTAGCAAAAAGTAATGTATTTGCTAGAAACTGTCAACGTGAATATTGCAGACAGGAATTATATTTCCTGAATGATGCAATTGATAAAGCTAAAAAGTCACTTGCTACTGCAAAAAGTCAGAACGACACCAATGGCATTACAAAAGCTGAATTAAAACTTAATGAGTTAGACAATCAGCGGTCTGATTTGCGCAATATGACAATTGCGGCAATTATGTTCTATGACTTAGACACTGAATATAAAGCCCCTGAAGAACTCGAAAAAACTTCAGATACAGACAAAAAAGCGTATACTGACAAAATTAAAGAAGCTGCTGATTTACTCCCATTGTGGTTAGCAAGAACCGATGACATCATCGCTAGCACATACGTTTGTGTTATGTTTGGTTTTAAGACAATGCCTGCAATGACTGGTTTTAAAGATTTGTATAACTCTGTTAATGATTATAACAGTCGTTATCATACAGAGGAAAAAACATCTGACAATCAAATTAAGGACTTTAGAGCCTTAAAAACTGATTGTGAAAAGTCATTGAACCTTGTTTTTGAAGTGTCAGGAAATGATACTTATAAAAATTATAAAGTGTCAAAACTGCCTACATATGTAGTTAATGACTTCGCAAGTGCCACTAAAGGCGTGTATAAAGCTACAAAAAGTGGCGGTATCAAACTCAACCCGTTGAAAGAGGACGTTGCTAAACGACAGTTGATTTTAGCTTTCCTGCATTGGCAGGGATGCGCTGATACTGATAAAGCACCGATTTTAACTACACTCGAAAACATGGGAGATATGAGCTTCTAATCTGCATAAAGCACCTACAAAAGTAGGTGCTTTTTTGCGTTATGCAGGCTTTAATACACCATGCTTTACTGCTTTAAACAACTAAAATCAATCACTAAAAAGTGCATCATTGAAGCATAGAAAATCATTTTTTATGCTTTTTTGTTGTACTTATTTTTACTTTTAGGAGGTATAAAAAATGAAACCATGCACCCAGATATTACATATAGGGCCTAATTTCCACGGCTGGACGCTTCCGCAGTACAGTCTTTTTGGTAATGTGTCAGGCACACTTTACGTGTGTACAAACGTGTTCGGATACACCCACGAAGGACTTGATAAAAAGTTCCGGACTGTTAAAATCAAAGATTTCCCTTTAAGCGTGTGGAACGGCTACAGATGGGTAGGAGACACGACTGAAAATCACCCTGATATCAGACGTTTCATTCTTGCTTATATGCGTGAGAAGTCTTTTGTTCGTGAGCATTGTGTTAAATGTGAGCATCATATGGCTAAGCATGAACGTGAAGTTCAGGATAATATCCGTGCTTTATCTTCCTGTATGCCACAGTTAAAGAAACATCCCCAGCCACTTTATGGCCAGCGAAGCGGTTGTTATTCACAGTCTCGTGTTGACGGTCGTGGTTACGATATTTCATGGGAGGAAAATATTGTAGGTATGACTGACGCTTATGGTAGCACATATACAGGCGTTCCTGTACAGTATTCTGATTCTAAGCCTGTAGCTACTTTTGCAGCTTTTGAAGGTTACACTGATACACCAGAGGCTAAACGTCGTGATGGCATGAAGGTTAAACAGATTAAGTGTCGTCCGACTAAAGATGATCCTAAAGAAGTAGCTGAAAAAGCGTGTACAAAAGAGGACACTAGAAAAATCTATAACGCTTTGAAGAAAGCTACTGGTGAAACTAATCGTATAAAATTATGTTTCATGAGTAAACAGTACATTGATTATAAAGTTGAGTCACCGGCACAGAGATATGATTTAACTAATTTCCTACCTAAATTTGTTAAAAATGACAAAACTGGAGCAATGGGAGCAATCAATTATAAAGACGTTCCTAAACCATCACTTGAACAGTGTAAACTGTTTAATAAAATTACTGTAGAATTTTAAGGAGGATGTATTATGTTATTTGATGATTTTATTAGTGAATATTTTAATGGTTACAGTGCACACACACTGTATAAATATCTGTGTGTAACTTCTAGTGTTTCTTGTAAAGAGGTGTTCCAGAACTGGGTTTACGTCAGTTTGTATAAAGTATTTACTGATAAAGCCACCAAACATGATGAGGAAATTTATGACCTCATTCGTAGACTCGTGTACGGATATACTGAGCAAGACGAGGAATTATTCCTTCTTGAACTTGGTGAGCTGAAATACTGCCAGCTCTACGGGTACAGCTATACTAATGTGGCATGGTTGAAAGAGCAGGCTTTAACATGGTTCCTGAGACACTCTATAACACTGTCTGATTTTAAACTTATAGTATCTATGTAAATACTATGAGCATAGAGGAGGTGAGGCTTATAAATAATATATGTATATATAATACATATGATACTCTCCGGAGGTGATTATATGTATTATATCAAAGTGTTACACAAAATACCTTTTGACATTATAGAGTGGGAAGAATACACATACTTCGACTCTATAGAAGCACGACAGCATTATATAGATGAGATATTCAATCCTATCTTATATGATGCAGATCATTGCTATATAGTCAAACAGGGTAATGCCAATTGGTTTAAAGGCGTACTAACACCTGATGATTAATTGGTTAAAGCCATGCTATTGAGTGCATCAATAGTGTGGCTTTTTTGCAAGGGAAATTTTTGCTATACTGTGCGAATTTTCGGAAACCCACCCCTAGGAAAAAATTTTACAACGGAAACGGGGATGCTCTATTCCTGCGAGGAACAGGTTTGTTTGTGTAACAAACAAGGTCAAACCTTGATAGAGCATTATTCAATGAGTTATGCCACTCTAAAAGGCAGGAGGAAAATATCATGACAAAGACTATCTACACACGCATTATGACAAAGGAAATCACATCAGTAGAGCTGAAATCTGTTTTAGGCAGAGAACTCTACATCTGCAATGGAAATTGCTGGACAGATGTTCTTGATGAGTTTGGCTTCACTTATTCCTCAGAGCAGTTCTGCCAGTATATTGCTGACTATGAAGCATGGGCGGAACTCAACAATGTCTATGTAGAAATTCTGGAAGGTAAAGCAGAGTTTAGGTCATCCATCAACGCAGCTAAAGAGGTGCTGAAAGAGTGGTTAGAGTATAATGAACTCGAAGAGTTTAGGTCATTATATTCTACTCTTTCCGCAAGGCAGAAGGAAGCCGTTCTCTGTATTCTTAGGTACAGTGAAATTCTCGACATGGATTTAATGTGTCCGACAACAAGCGAATTGTCCCTTCTCTGGAAAGACTCTATTAAGAAACAGAAACACAAAGCAAATCTGCTGATCCCAGTAATGGAAACAGATTGTACATACACTATCAATTTGTTTACAGGTAAAGTAATAAACTATGCAGATATAGATACTGTTGAGGACATTCTTTGAAAAATTTTAACAAGGCAATCGGTTTGGTTCAATACCGGTTGTCTTTTTGATTGGAGAAAATCACTATGAAAAATTATAAAACCAGAATCGCACAAGCAAAATCAAGTTTCGAACTTTCCTGTATCTGGGAAGAAGTTCGCAATGCTTACTGGATTAAAAAGACTATCAGTAAGAGAATGTACGAAAAACGTTCGGCTGAAATTGCAGCTAGGAGGAAATCATTATGAACAAGGCAGACAAAGTAAAACAAAAATTAATTAAAGAAGTAGTAATCCCTTCATTATTAGGAGTGTTAATAGCACTCCTTTTTTTATTGGCTGTAGTGAAGCCTACAGGAGCAAGCGAAGACAGTACCCGTCCAATGACAGGCACAGTCTATTTTGTTTCTGGACGCAGTGTATCAATAGTCTCTCCAGATAAGCGCACTTGGAGTTACAAAGGAAAAGGCTTCACAGTAGGTGACACAGTATCTTGTGTTGTGTCTAATAATGGCACATCCAAAACAGTAGATGATTATATCAAATCGGCTGTTGTCACTCAAAACACAACTCCCGTCAGTATATGTGCAGCTGAAGAAGGGGCTTTAGCCTACTTCGCAAGCGAAACGTATTATTTAGAAAGAAGGTATTAATTATGACATTAAGTATATTCTATAAGCAATTTTCAGGAAACGATTCATTTGAAACCACAGAAGATAGACAGTCAGTTTATCTTGATAAGATAGAAGCAGAGCATCCGGGAATCCTTTGTACAATGGAAGCCGCTATTGAACGTAGTATTTTAGGCTTACCATTAGTAAACCAAGATACTTTAGAACAATCTTTAAGTTACATAGTAACTAATAATGCCTCTTGTGGGGCAATAGCTTTATTTTATAGAGGAGCAATGGAACGCTTCGCTCAACTTATAGGGAGTTTCTTTGTCATTCCGTCTTCAACAGAAGAAGTGATTCTCATGCCTGGAAGCGATCCTGCAGGTATTAATAAAATGATCAGAGAGGTTAATGCCCAGTGCGTAGAAGATGATTTAGTTTTAGATAGTCATGCCTACTTCTTTGACAAGGCAACCAACACGCTGAAGCCTGTAGTATCTCTAAGTGATTCTATAGCAGAGAGGAGATTAGCATGACATATAAATACACAACTATAAGAATACAGCGGAAAGAGGCTCTTTTGGGATACATAGTACCTAAAGGAGCCTTATTTATTAGAGGCAATGGACTTCAGTTTATCTGCACAGAGAGACCTAAAGATCCTATGAATATTCCTGTGTTAATGTTTCAGAATGGAAACTGGCACAGAATTTCAGTGTCTGTTATGTATTCCTATCTTGCAAGAGAGATAGTGAATTTTATCTAAAGGAGGAGTTTTGCTATGAATAATGTCTACACTATTCAAGAAATTATGACTTTGAAATTCTGTGAGTTGTCCAATATAGTGTATGAAGCTATCTTAGCAGAACTCACAAGGCAATACAAAGATATGATTGATAAACTGTTGCCTATCTTTGATAAGGCACCTGTATATCAGTTAGACCAGTATGTAGATATCTATAAATTTATAGTAGTTATATAAGATATATAAGAAAGGAAATAAAAATCATGAAGAAATTATTAGCAGTAGTATTAACAACTATGATGATAGCAACCCCAGTATCAGCAGCTCCAACAACAGATGGAGAATGCAAAGACCTGTACCCTCTGACAGGAATAGTAACAGAGGTTGAGCACATGGAAGATACTGATCTGATTACTATGACAACTGCCAATGGAAATCAGTTCTCTTGGTACGCTGACAGCATAGATGATTGGTTCATCAATGATCTCGTATCTTGCATCATGAACTCCAACGGAACTGATGAGGTCTATGACGATGAAATTGTAGACGCTCACTATGTTGGTACTTTAGACCAACTGTCACAATATACTGCATAAGCAGTATATTTAAGCATCTTGAATTACTCAAAAAGGGTAGCATGAAACCTAGGGCTACCCGTTTTCCTCCAAGATGTTTAACTATGCTACTTAGAAAGGGAACAATATGTTAAAGAAGGTAACCAGAAGAGAAGCACAGAAAGCACTCATTGCAGGAAATCCTGTATATTTGCTTCCTAATAGAATGCAAGTGGATTCACCTTGGGCACATCCGTTCAGAGTGAAAACTCCTATGTCAGAAGAGAAATTTAATCGTCTGATAATGAAGTACGAACATGCTTGTTGTACTGTAGATACAGGAACCGGAAGTTTCTGTTATATAGATGCTTGACAAGAGAACAGATGTTTGCTATTATAAACACGTAAATAAAATTAAAAAGGAGAATAACGGTGAGACATATTTATGTAAAGACACCTAATGGTTTAGGTAAATTAAATTTTTATGACGGATCATTATGGCTCTCTCACTACATAGTAGACCATTATAAACATGATCCAAAGTTTTACTCTGGATACTATGAAGGAAGATATATAACTAACGCATCATGCTATAGCAAAAGAGATATCAAATACCTCAGGAAGAGACCGCTGATTGATCTAATTACTAAAAGGAAGGAATATGCCAATGCAAAACATATATGTATACGACCCTTACGGAAAAGTAGGGAAACTGATATGGTATAAAGGTAGAGCGTTTTATTCTTATGTAGTCACTTATAATCATTCCTATGAGTTTTTATACAATGGTTTAATTGATGGTAGAGCTGTTATAAACTGTACGGTTTATAGTAAAGATGAAATCAAGCTCTTGCATAAGAAACCATTGAGACATTTTATAGAAAAGAGGCAAGGCAAATGATAGGAGACTACATTAAAGACCCATCTTGTGGGTTAGGCAAAGTTATAAAACTCAGACCTGGCAATGAACTTGTGTACTTTTTCAAAGCAAATGATAGCCTACATGATGGTGCAATAGAGCCAGGTTCCTGTCCAGACAACCATGGTTGGTGGTTTAGCTCTGACAACATTAAAATAATGAAGTGTCTTCCTCCGCTAGCATCATTAATAGAGAGGAGGCAACAATGGAAATAGGTGATATAGTGTGGCGACACGACTACGGCGTAGGGAGAATAGTAGATATTAATATTTATAGTTTAACGCCATATTTAGTTTATTTTTATAAAGAAGATAATCGCTTACATGATGGTGGTGGTAAAGGTCCAGATTGTCACTATTGGTTATGTTTCAAAGGATCACTTACTCTTGTACATTCAGTGTCTTTGTGCAAGCTAATAGAAAGGAGACGCAATGAAAACAGGTGATATAGTTTTTCATCAAGAGTACGGTGTAGGCAAAATAAAATTTATTGATGGCTTAGCATATTTAGTTTATTACTATAAAGAAAATCCTTTATTACACAATGGATTTATTGGACCTAATTTCCATTATTGGTGGAGCTATGCTGAAGACCTGAAACTTATTTCATCTGTCCGTACACTAATAGAAAGGAGGCAGCATGGTTGATTTAAGAAAGAAGCTCCGGTCTGGAATGATAGCTGTCACACCAGCAGGAAGCTATCTTGTTCTTACCGATTGCGAGACTGCGAATTATGGCAGTCAAGATTTTTGTATTGTTGGACCTGATGGTTTTATGATAGGCAGTAATTACGATGAAAATTTGAGCACTATTCTTGGCATTTGCTCTATAAAAGCTCTATATAGGTCAACTGTAAATGGACTTACTTATGAAATGAAATACAAAGATAAAGATTTAATTTGGACAAGGGATCCCAAAAATCTTAAAGAATTAATTATATCAAGGAGGTTTTCAAGATGAAGACAGCAAAGGAAAGACTCTACAGAGTTGATTATGCCGAGGAAAAACTCGGTGACACAGTAACTAAGGAAATGATAAATACTAGTGAGTATGAAAAAGGCTACGGAATCATTCAAGCTCTTGAATCATGCGAAACAAAGGGAGAACTTGATGTTTTAGATGAGGTTCTGGCTGCTCTGTGCGGGCATGGTATTGAATACCTTGTTAATTTAATAGAGTGCAATTATTAAACTATGAAATAAAATTAGAGCTGTGAAAACAGCTCTTTTTTATTATATAAAAAAGAAAAGAGGAAAACAAAATGGAAAACATCGTTTACAACACAGTTATGAGCAACTTATTAATTTCTGGAACAAAAGCATGTGCAGTAATTCCAAGGGAACTGATGTCTGTCGATCCTGCTTATCAGCGGCTGGAAACACGAAATCATAGAAAAATTAAAGCAATGCATGACAATTTTGATCATATGATTATGGATGCTTTGTTAGTAGTGCCACATCCAGAAGAGTGCACTTTTTCTATTGTAGACGGTTATGGTCGTTTTATTGCATCAGAAGGTATTTTAGATAAACTCGAATGTGTTGTTATTACTTCAGCCCCATCTGATCCAGATGAGAGAAGACATTTCGAAGCAAGTATCTTTACAAGACAGAGCTTGTATACTGAAAAAGTTACTCCGCTGCAGATGCATAAGGCAAATCTTATCTTAGGTGAACCGAATGCTGTAGCGTTGCAGGAAGTGGTTGATGAATATAATTTAAGCATTGCAGAAGACAAAGGGGTAAGAAAACCAGGAACTATTGGTAGTTACACATCCGCTTACAGGATAATTAAAGCAAAAGGTAAGATAGCTTATGAAAGTATTATATCTACTTGTTGTAAAGCTGGTTATAACTTATCAGGAGATGGATTATGTGACAAGATAATTAGGAACTTATATAAAATTTATTGCTTCTACGGAGATATTGGATTAGTAAAAGTATTGCCTATTATGAGAGGAACTGAGCCAAGTACACTTAAAGCAAAAGGAATAGCTGCTTATCCAGAAAGAGTTGAATTAAGTCTTGCTCTCTACCTGCAGGACTATTTAGTATCTCTTGGTGAGCCTAAACAGTTTAACGAGAAAGGAAAGAAAATTTCTTAAACAAGTTTGTAAAAAAGTATTGACAAGTTTTACAAACTGGTTTATAATGCAGTTACAGTTAAGAAAGGAGAAAACAAATGGCAACACTTATTAGTTTATATAAAGATAACAGAATCACTTCATCAGAGGTAGAATCTAAGGACATTGATATTGTCCTTGGATTCCTCTTCAAAAACTATGTCTTAGGAGAAGACATCACAGAGAACTTTGACTCAAAGTTTCTCTACATTGAGGACAGCAAGTTTAAAATGAAACCTCTAAACAAGAAAATAAAAACATTTTCGCAAGAAAAAGAGGATTCTGTAGAGGTTCTGATTCAGTTTGAGGAGCTCGCTAAGAGCTACGAAGCAGCTTATATCTTTGACCAGTATGAGGTATTCAAGTTTGAAAACGGTGACTATAAAGATCTGGATGAGAGAGATTATAAACTCTCCATCTGTAAGCACTGCGGAAAGATTATTTCCGGATCTTTAGTCAATGATTATTGTCCAGAATGCTTCGTAACCTATGGAGTACAGGAAGTGTTTGAACAGATTCAGTCAGATGACAAAGAGTTGTATACAGAATATGAGACAGTTTCAAAAGTCATGAATACTGTTGAAGCATTCTACGAAAAAATCAAAGACAAGGGAACTTTAGCTGTACAGAGAGCAAGAAAAATTTCTGAGCAATACTTAGGGAAAGAACAGATTCCTGAGGAGCTCTATGAAACAATTTTAGGAGGATTTGTAGCATGAATAAAGAAACAATGAAACAGGGTATGATTGAAGTTTTAAATATGTATGATATTCCTTGGGGTAATTCAGCCATTGACAAAATTATCAACACATGGGCAGATAACAAGGCACCTTTGATTGAGTTATTAAGACATCATCCGAATTGGAATGATGAAAAATGCTATGTAGCATTTGATCAGAACATCAAGGGACAGCCAGACGAGGAGAAAATTTATAATTTCATTAATTGGATGATTATCAAGGGAAGACGCACAGATGCTTTGTTTGCACTGAGAGATTACAGAGAACAGCTTTTGGACGAACGAACAGCTTCTTTAATTAAAGAATGCTATCCTGATATTAAAGGTATTTCAGCAGGTCAGAAAACCTCAAGAGCAGTGAAGAAAATCTGTACACTTATAGGTATTACTTCTAATACCTATTCAGATTTTGAAAAGAGGTATGCCAAATATTCAGATGCAATCAATCCTCTTGACGTTGTTCGGCACACTATCCTGTCAGTTAATCCAGTTGATTACCTGCTGTCTTCCAATGGAAATAGCTGGTCTTCTTGCCATACACTTGATAAAAACAATCCTAATGGGTTCTCAGGTTGTCACTGTTCCGGAACTATGAGTTATCTTCTTGATGGCACAACTATGGTTTACTACCAAGTTGATAAAGAGTACGACGGAAATGACTTAGAGTTCGAGCCGAAAATCATCCGTCAGTTATTCCATTATAAAGATGGAATCCTTGTACAGGGAAGACTCTACCCTCAATGTAACGATGGCAAAAACTCACTGTATACTCCAATTAGAGCACAGCTTCAGAAAATCATCGCTGATTGTTTGGTGGCTCCTAACCTTTGGAGAAAGAAAGGCGGCACCTCTGCTTGTTGCTCAGTTATTAATTCTGAAGGTACCCACTACAGAGATTATGAGTGCCAGAGTGAGTGCTCAGTAAGTAAAATTATCAAAATGATTCCCAAGGGAGGAGTAGATAATAGGCATATGACAGTTGGACATGATATCTACTGTGTAAAATGTGGAGATTGGCATGATATAGAAAGTACACTTCTTTGTGAAGATTGCTATGATAATTATGCCTACAGCGGCTCTCGAAGATGCTGTGATTGCGGTGATCGCTATGACGAAGATGAAATGTACTGTATCAATGGAGAATGGTATTGTAGTGGTTGTTCCACTTATTGTGATTACTGCAATGAAAGAGTGCCTAATTCGAGTATTCATTATTACAGGGAGTTAGATATGGATATCTGTGATGGATGTGTTGCTGAAGATTTCTCTACTTGTGATTGTTGTGGAAAGTTAACTAACAATGATAATTTAACTTATGTTGAATCTACAAATGAAAGTGTTTGTGACAGTTGCTTAGAGAACAAATATGCATATGTAGATACTGAAGATGAGTATTAACCCATTGAAAAAGTAAATATTTGCGTATGTGGACAAACTTACTTAATTGAAGAAGGTGACAAAGGACTTTGTCCAGATTGTGCAGAAAAGGAGACCGGAGATGAGTAAAAATAAATATAGAATTACAGAATTAGAAGAGATTTTGAGAATGAAACAGATGACTTTAAAGAGTCACTTGGAAGCTAAGTTGGAAGCAGCAGGTTATGAACCGTCATCGGAGGATGGATTCCTCTATGCTAAGGGAACTTTCCCAGTACTTTTAGTTGCTCATATGGATACAGTACATAAAGAATGTGTCCAGAAAATTAAGTATACTGGAGCAATCATGTCTTCTCCTCAAGGGATTGGGGGAGACGACCGGTGTGGCATCTACGCTATCTTACAGATTATTAAAGATTTCAAGTGTTCTGTATTATTTACAGAGGACGAAGAAATTGGATGCGTAGGAGCTGAGAAGTTTGCTGTAAGTGACTACATAGTAAACAATGATATAAATTATATCATAGAAATTGATAGAAGAGGGACCAATGACTGTGTGTTTTATTCATGTGATAACCCAGATTTTGAAGAGTTCATTGAATCTACTGGTTATTTCAAAACAGCATGGGGTTCAGTGAGTGATATATCAACAATTGCTCCGGCACTCGGAGTTGCAGCAGTTAATCTGTCTTCTGGATATTTTGATGAACATACTACAAGAGAAACAATCAATGTAGAAGCATTACTTTCTACAATTGAAGAAGCGAAAAAGATTCTTGCTTTACCATGCGAGGAACCATTTGAGTACATTGAAGCTGCCTATGGTGGTTATGGAAACTGGTGGAGAGATTATGATGAAGAAGCATCACCTATTAGCACTGATTACACAACAGCTTATACAGATGATTGTACTTATATATTCTCGAAAGAGGAGAAGGCAAAGAAATTCTTCCATATTTATCTTCAGACTTACAGCGGAAATGAAATCTGTTGTGAAATCCTCGCAATAAATGAAATGGAAGCAATTGGTATGGCTTTAAGTCATTATCAGTATTATTCTGCTTATGACATTATTGATATAAAATCACAGTAAAGGAGGAATGTTTATGCCAAAGTATATGATTGACCTCTAGCCCACTAAGAGGTTTTCATATAAATTACAACTGAATATAGAAAAATTACAACTGAATATGGGTAAAGATTAAAACAAACAACAAAAAACAAATTTCAAACAAGAATAGGAGATTATGATTATGATGAACACAACTATTATTACAAAAATTATGGCAGCACTTGGACAGGACGAGCTTAAAGAACTCATCGGAGCACTTCAGGGAATGGTTGATGCACCAGAGACAGTACAGAAACATTGGGAGCCAACAGAAGGTGAGCAGTACTTCTATCTGTGGGGTACAGGAAAGAAAGACGGTGGAGTATTCACAGCAGAGAACCAGAAAGATGTGATGCGTTTAGCAGTAGGCAACTGCTTCAAGACTGAGGAAGAGAGAGATGCAGCCGCTGAGTATCTGATGATTGTAGCAGAGCTGAAACGCTTCGCTATTGATCACAACGATGAGATCGACTGGGACGATCACTCTCAGAGAAAATACAAACTCTGCTGGAACAGAGAGACAGAGAAAGTTGATTCCACATGGAGCAGAAGAAAAATTACAGATGGTATTTACTTCAGCTCTCATGAGGTAGCAATGGCTGCTGTCGAAGCTGTAGGAGAGGATAGAATCAAAAAGTTCTATCTTCCAGATGCTGAGTAAACAATAAAATAAACAGTTCTCTTGGGGTTCGACTCCCCAAGAGAATTATCAAGGAGCTATTATGGAATTAGATAAGTTATTAAAAAAGAGAAGCATAATAAGCTGCACAATCAAGGACGGGATTTGTATTGTACAGTATGCTTCAAAGGAAATGAAACTATTAGATATATCAGGTATGGGTATTGTAGAAGTACTTGATTTTATATTGGAGGAATAAGATGAAAGTTGGAGATAAAGTAATAGTTGATCCTAGATTGCATGGATGCATATGGTGTATTCCTGTGGAAGAAGTTAAAGGAAAAATTATGACTATAATATCCATAAATAACCCTAGAGGTTTTGAGGCTTATTGTTGTGTTAAAGAATCAGGATATATTTTTAAGTTGGATATGTTTATTCCTGCAGAAGGTACTTTATTTTTAGCTATCCATGAAAGAAGGCAATATGAAGAGAGGAGATAAAGTAATTTTTAGATCTAATACTCCTCGTATTCTATGGGGCGTAGATATAAATTATTTATTAGGAAATATATGTACCATAAAATCAATTATAGAACTAACTTCTAAAACTTTTGAAAGAAAAGCTTATGAGTTAGAAGAAGCTAGTGATTATTGGTTTCCAGCAGAGGAATTCATTCCTTACAAAGGACTAACTGTACTAATTGATAAGAGGAGGAAACATGAAATATAAAGTTGGAGATAGAGTCATGGTCCGGACAGATTTAGTTGGTGGGTTAGAATATCCTTATTCGAATCCGTCACGCAGAAAGTTATATTTTGCTTCAGCAATGGAAAAATTCCGTGGAGAGGAGTACGAGATAGTAGCATCTTTAGATGATTATGGGTGTGAAACTTATAGTTTATCTCTAGGAGAAGAGGAATCTAAGTGGGTGTTCAACGATGCAATGTTGATACTTGTTGATGGGTTAAGGAGCTTGATATGCAAAAGAAATATAAAATAGGAGACATAGTAAGAGTTAGAAGTAATTTGAAAGGTAATACAAGATATTATTATGATGGTAGTGATAATGAATATTTGTTTTTTAACATTGCCATGCAAAAATTCTGTGGCCATGCATATAAAATCATAGATAAAGTTTCATCATTTTATCCTGGCTATGTTAACTATAGACTAGCACTAGGAGATGAAACATGCGAGTGGGTTTTCAGTGACATAATGTTAGAACCTGTTCAGTGTTTAGGGGGACTTATATGCAAGAGAAAAAAGAATTAAAAGTTGGAGATTGGGTTCGTGTAAAACGTAACCTAGCAGTTCATGAGATAGGGGTGAAGTATCTCGGAAAAGTTTATAGAATCAATAGAATAAGTTATACAGGTTACTATCTATCTGGTACTCCAGAAGGATACTGGTACAGATCATCACTTATTCCAGTAGGAAATTTAAGTAGACTTGTAGAAATTAGAAAGGAAAATCATGAGATATAAAGTCGGAGACAGAGTAGTGATTAGAAAAAATTTAGTTAGCGGGTGGTATTACCATTATGAAAATTCAATGGGAAGATTATTTTTTAACAGCCACATGTATAAACTTTGTGGAAAAATTTGTGTAGTAACTAAAATTACAGATCTTGTATTAGATGAATATTTCTTATCAATAGATGATGAAGAAGTATCATGGTATTTTAACAATGCAATGTTACTTCCAGCAAATAGTTTGAGATATTTAGTAATGACAAGGGAGGCGACCTCATGAAAATATATGAACTTCATCAAGACGTATCAGGCAGATGGTTCGGCTATTGTGAAGAGACAAAAGAGTATACACCAAGCTTCATCAAATGTAAAAATTTGAAAAAAATGCTTATCTGGAAAGGTTGGGGGTGGAAATGATTGAACTTAGAGACTGTATTGTGGGAGTTAAAGATGAAAAAGAATATGAAAAAGTAATTCAGATTGCGAAAGAACAAGGATGTGAGTGGAATTCTGGAGACTCTTTAGATTATATCTACTGTACATTTCCAACAAGATTGTTTTTTGATAAAAGAGGAAGGGTCACATTTGGGGGATATCATGAAAAATATTGTGACTATCATTGTAAAAATTTGATGAGTAGATTACGAGAATTGATAATTATAAGACAGAAGGGAAAGTTATGATTGATTTAAGAGATAGCACAGTATTAGTTAACAATGTAGAAGAATATATAGCTGTGACTAAAATTGCTAAGAAACAAGGCTTTAGATGGGCGAGTTGGGCCCCTTTAAGTATAGTCCTTTGTGAGTTTTCAACGAGACTAGAATTTAATAGGAAATATGAAACATATTGGGGTTCTAGTCGTGGAAGATGTGCACGAGATTATCCTAGATACTTGGATATAATTAAAGGAGTGCGAAGACTCATAATGGTCAGAAAGGAAACGTAAATAATAGATTTGAAATGTTGTACTGTTTTGGTGAATAATAAAGCAGAATATATAGCGTTAATCAAAGAAGCGCAAAAGCAAGGTTACACATGGGCGGATGGAACTGCTTTAACCAATATATTTTGTGATTTCCCAACAAGATTACGCTTTAATGGAGAGTGTAAAGTATATTATAATTCTTCCGCTTATTATTATAATCGTGATTACAAGTGCAAGGAAATAGTTGGTGCATTAAGAAATATGATATTGAAAAGAAAAGAGGGACAACTATGTTAAAAGAAAAATTATCTATTGAGCGGAAAAAGGCTGTAATGATTACAGCCGATTTTACAGCACCTACAACAGAAAGCTATGCAATGGCATGGCTAAAACTGTGCAACAACGCAAGAGAGTACAAAGACGTTATCTGGAGAGTAGAGAATGATTCAGGAAATAGGGTATATGTCTGGTGCAATCCAAAGTATAAAGAAACAGTAATAGAATTCCTCACAGGAATAGTTTACTATCATCAGGAAGATAAAGGGCCTACATCAGTAGGAAAAGTTATTGAGGCAGAAGATGTTACAGTTGGTTTCCCGGTGTATGAGTATGAGAGTACATGTTCTTCACATGAGGAACAATGGGGCATAGATATTGATAATTCAATTATGTTTTGGGGAAGAGTTAAAGAAATTTTTTATTGAGGTGATTTTTATGAAAAATAAGGAAAATTTGCCAAAGAATTTTCTTAATCTGCTTTTACCAAAAAGTAAATATATTGCAAGAGATAGGAACAATAAACTTTATGTGTACACTGAAAAGCCAGTACGATGGAGTTGTTATTGGAGCTTAAGAGGTAGTTATCAGATATCGGCAGATATTTTTGGTGATATCTTTAGTTTTATTAAATGGGAAGATGAAGAACCCTGGGGTATTGAGGATTTAAAGAAATTAGAGGTGAAAAAAGATGATTAATTTAAAAAATACATGTGTGTTAGTCAGAACGAAAGAAGAAAACGAAAAACTACTTAAAGAAGCTGAGAAACAGGGATTCAATTGGTCTCAGAGATACGATTGTAAACCATTACTAGCACAACATTTTCCAGACATTTTAAGATTTTATGAAGACAAAGTTATAACTTATGAGGCGAGTATCAGATCAAATGTTGATTTCTACGAAGCATCAGAACTCCTCGGCACAAAGGAAATGACGGCAAGAGAGTTTGTTGAGTGGTATCTCAATGTGGATTTTTTGTGCGGTAGACGTAACTGTGATGAATGTGTACTTGGCAGAAAGAACACTAAGTGCAACAACCAGTTGTGTAGTACATGCAACTGGAAAAACAACATTGATGAACTTCTTGAAATTGCGAAATCAAGTAGAATTACAGTTCCTACACCCGAAGAGAAAGCAATTGAAGATATTGAGAAGTTAATTCAAAGTCCATATCGCGGAATAACAGGTGAAATTAAGGAATCCTTAAAGCTGGCGGTGGAGAAGCTGAAAGAGGTGAATGATAATGGAGAGATTAACACTTGAAGATGCTATTTCTCATGCAAAAGAAGTAGCAGAAAAGAATTATAGAGGTGCAGATTTTGAGTCAATTGATTCTATAGACGATGATATAAAAGTTAATTGCGTAAAATGCGCAGAAGAACATGAACAACTTGCAAAATGGCTGGAAGAACTGAAATCTTATAAAGAAGCAGAGGAACAGGGCTTGCTTGTGAGATTACCGTGTAAGGTTGGAGATTCTGTTTTCATCATTGTCGGAAAAGATATTTCAAGACAAGGAATAAGAAAGATAGAAATTTCTGACAACAGCATTATATTCAAAACAAATAGACAGAAAAGAATATTTAACGTTGCTGAGTTTGGAAAAACCGTATTCCTCGCCCGTGAAGATGCTGAGAAGAAGTTGGAGGAATTTTAAATTGAATGCTAATACAAGAAAACTTATATTAATGGAGGAAAACATTATGGATAAATTAATAGCAAAAGAAGTAGAGTTTAACGGAGATATTCTTAGAGCAGCACAGGATCCTGATGGAAATATTTGGGTTGGTGCTCGCTGGGTATGTGAAGCTATCGGTTTAGATGATAACCGGATCAAATATGAAAGAAGAAAAATGCAAACGGATTCAGTAATTTCAAAGGGGGTACAAAATTTTACCCTCCTTACTAATGGCGGAAATCAGAATGTTATGTGCTTACAATTAGATTATTTACCATTATGGTTGGCTAAAATCTCAATTACTCCAACTATGAAAAAGGAAATGCCGGGAATAGCAGAAAAACTTGTAGCATATCAGCTCAAAGCAAAAGATGTACTGGCAGCAGCTTTCCTTGAGAAAAAAGTTAATAACCCAAACGTTATTCAGTTACAGCTGCCAGATTTCAATAACAAAATTGAAGTATTAGAAAGAAAAGTAGATAAAATCTTTGAAGATATGGGGCGTTTAGCTTCTATGATGGTTCAGGAGAAAATTGTTACGACACCTATCCCAGTGAAGAAAGTAGAGAATCCTGGTAAAAAATGGAAAAATGATATGTACCAGATGATTGATGCTCTTACCACTTGTGACAAATTTTCTGATCGTGGCTCTGTAATGAAAACTGTATATAAGTATATGAATAAAAATTACGGTATCTGTTGGGATCAGGAAGTGAAAGATTACAAAGAAAAGTGTAATCCAGTAAGTAAATTTAGTACTTATGATGTTGTCTATGCCAATGATACTTTGAGATCTATCTTCAGTGCAGCGTTAGGAGATCTCTATGAAAAATATAAATCAATCTGTAATCAGGATGCAACAGATTCTATTATTGCTCCTCTCGTAGAAAAATATGGAGATAAGAGCAACGGAGGAATGGTTACATACAGAAAAGTATATAAAAAGATGGGAGAAATGAGTCCGATCAATTGGCATAATTTAGAAGTTCGTTATATTAACAAACATGGCAAAGTAGGAGCAAGAAGAAAGAAAATCATTTCTTCCAATCCAGAAATGCTGAGAAAATTTAAGAATGCAGTTGATGTCATGATGGTTGGGTAAAGACTATGCTAAAAATAGGGAAAACATATTATTTAAAAACTTGGGAGGAGCTTAAAAAAGCTTCCAATGGTGATTATTCAGGAGCTTTAGATTTCGGAGAAATACTATTTTTATCTAGGATGAAGATTTTATGTGGGGACAAGATATGTATAATTGGAAAGTATCCTTATCATGAAGGAGTTTATCAAGGGATAGATATGAAAATTTCACAACAATTTTTGTTTACTGAAAATATGTTGTTCACATCTGGTTTGCGAAAAATGATTGAGGTGAGAAATGAAAGTAGGACAAAAGTATAAAGTTCGTTCTTGGGATGATATGAAAAGAGAATTTGGAATTGCTCAAACTGGGGATGAAATATATATACCATGTTTGGCATTTTTTGTTAAAGACATGTGTAGATTTTGTGGAACTACTATAACTGTTTCATATTTTATATACGACAATGTTTTTAGAATCGAAGAAGATAACGGTAGATATATGTGGTCTACAGACATGATCACACCATTAGGAGATTTATATGAAGCGATACAAAGTAGGAGACATAGTTCAGATTCGTCAATGGGATGATATGGTTAAAGAATTTGGTGTTAATTATTATGGTGTTATTCGATGTAACAATTATTGCAGTTTTGTGGGAGAAATGAAGAAATATTGTGGGGAAAAATTACGAATAGATACTATAAAAAATCTTGGTAATACCTATTATTATACAATGACTGCAATTCCGTGGACTTTTACAAGTGAGATGTTTGAAAAAGGAGACTTATCAATGTTAATCACAAGGAGACAGGAATGTATAAAGTAGGACAGAAAGTAAGAGTTAAATCTTGGGAACAAATGGAAAAAGAATATGGACTTAATTCTTGCGGTAGCATAAAGACACCATCATCATTTACTAGAGAAATGAATTGGTTTTGTGGGATGATTTTTACAATTAAGAATGTAAGATCTGGTATTTTTCGTGTTACTTACGATTTAGAAACTAATAATAAGGAATTAAATGATGAAATAAAACATTATTACTGGGATGAAGAAATGCTTACATCTGCCGGTTTATTGGCACAAATAATTCAAAGGAGAAAAACTCATGTATAAATATTACGACAAGAAAAACAATTTTGTAGAAACATTTAATCCGGAGACAGGATTCTATATCCGGTCTGATGATTTGACAACAGGAAAGGAACCATTTATGAGAAATTTTCCTGCTTTGTTAGATATTGGTGTTATGGGACATTGCGTTCATGGGGCATCTGGTTTGTGTATTCAGTCAGGAGTTCAGTGCTATCAGAATGGATTACACACACAGGAGCCTAATATGTCCCTTGAGAATTTCAAGAGAATAGTAGATGAATGTAAGGGAAAAACATTTCAGTTTGCTCTTGGTGGCAGAGGAGATGTAGACCAGCATGAAAATTTTGAAGAAATCCTTAAGTATTGTTGTTCACAAGGGATTGTGCCAAACTTTACAAGTTCTGGTTTAGGATTCAATGAAAAAATTGTTTCCTTATGTAAAGAATATTGCGGAGCTGTAGCTATATCTTGGTACAGAAATGAATATACAGGGAAAGCGATTGATATGCTAGTGTCTGCAGGAGTCACTACCAATATTCATTATGTCCTTGGACGGAATTCTATTGATGAAGCTATTGAACATTTGCAGCAGGAAGATTTTCCTGATGGTATCAATGCAGTAATTTTCTTGTTGCATAAGCCAGTAGGTTTAGGAACTCAGGCAAATGTATTGTCTCCTGATGATGAAAGAGTCAAAGAATTTTTCTCTTTGATTGATAAACATGATTATAAGTTTCAGATTGGATTTGATTCATGTTCTGTGCCTGGACTGTTGAATTTTACAGAAGAGATTTTAAATTCTACTCTGGAACCGTGTGAAGGAGCAAGATTTTCTGGTTACATTACGTCAGATATGAAAATGCTGCCATGTAGCTTTGACAATCAGGAACTTAAGTGGGCAGTTGATCTTAATGAACACACTATTCAGGAAGCATGGGATTCAGATGTGTTCGATGATTTCAGAAGCCATTTCAGAAATTCTTGTAGAGGTTGTAGTCGTCAGTGTGATTGTCTAGGTGGATGCCCGATCAGAAGAGAAATTGTCTTGTGCACAAAAGAGGAGAAAGATTTATGCTAACAATTGGGCTAAGTGCTGTATTAATAGTGACATTGATAATTTTATTCGCTTGCATAAGCAAAAATATAAATTTGAAAATGGAAGTAGAAGAACTAAAAATAAAGAACGAGACCCAACGCTTGAGTTATTCTAGCGTATACCGAGATTATGTAAAGTTACTAATGAAACCTGATGCATTAAAGCCTACTACATCAGACATAAAAGAAGCTGTTCACTATGCAATGATTAAAGCTCATCCTGACAATGGAGGTAAACAAGAAGATTTTGTAAAGTTTAGAAAGCTATATGAGAGGATGAATAATGAATACAGATAAACTTAAATTTCTTAAACTTGGCGGGCAATATAAAGTAAAATCATTTGCTCGTTTAATGGAAGAATATGGTTCTGATAACTCTAGTGGAATGCCGAATGTCATCTGCGGTTTTAATAAGCAAATGAAAAAATTGTGTGATCAAAAAATTACGATACAAGATACATTCTATAAGAATGAAGATAAGTTTTATCAAATAAAAGAAGCAAGATATTGTTGGAATAGTCAGATGTTAGAACTTCCTTTAAGTACATTGATCTATAGGAGAAAACATGGATAAAGAAGAGATATATTCTAAATTAAGGCAACTATGTAATTTATCCCGTTGTGGGACATGCCGGATTGCTTCTATAAATTCTAAGCATAGTTGTGGACATGGCTATGTATATCATCATTTACATCCAGTTCCATTATCAGAAGCTTTGAAGTATTACTCTATTATATATGGAGAACACAATTTGAGGAATACTATAGAGAAAAGAAAGGAGAATTATAGACATGAAAGAAGGGTATAAATTAGAGGATACTATTATTCTCAATGGAAAAGTAGGGTGGGTAAACACAGGAGATGATGCTGATAGCATTATTGGGATACAAAATATTCAGAAAGTAAAAAGATTTTCTGGTGAAGAAATTGTTGTATCTAATGATGGATTTGCTTTTTCAAAAGAAATGGAAAGTCGATGCGGGTGGCTTGACAGATATGCAAGTATTCAAATGCTTACAGGAGATACACCTATTGATATGGATCACATTGATGAGACAAAGATTGTATCAATGGAAGGAATCACTGAGTCTGAATATTATCATAGGTATAGTGATTATACTGGATATCTTTGGACTGAAGAAGAATTCAAATGTGGTGGTCATGATCTGTTAAAAATCTTAGAAGGAAACATGGGTAAGTATATTCATATAGAAATTGAACTATATTCGAGGTGTTGATATGACATTTGAAGAAGCTAAACAGCGTCCGGATTACTGTTTTAGGCTCAACGGAATCCAGCTTTTAATAAGAGATATAAGAGAAGAACATTTAGAAATTGATCTCGATAATGGTCCTCTCATAGGTAAAGCTGTGTTAGAGATAGGGTATGTTGATATTGAAGTAAACATTTCTGTAAACGGAATGTTTAGTGAAACGCCCACATACAAACCAATTATCGAATATTTTATGTGTGTTAAAACTGAAGATGATTGGGAGCCTATTGAATATATTGGGACTGGAGCAGATGTGGATTGGTGGAGTAACAGATGGAAAGAAGAGTTGGAAGAAGATATGTTTTTAGCATTAAATGAATATGTGGAAAGTGCAGGACTCAGCTATGATGAACCAAATTGAAGGAGGAAAGAAGAATGGATAAAGCTTGGTTAGAACAGAAAACAAAAGAATGTGAAAGTGTTCGTCCTGAGATTGAAAAAATACTTAGGAATAAGCTGCATTTGGATGATAAGGAATTTGAGAAAATCATGGATTGTCTCGAATCTCCTTGTTATACTACTACAATACATGAATTAGACATGGTACTTATTATGAAATATGTGGATGATTCTACAAAAACTTATGAAGAATATAAAGAATTATCAGAACTTACAGGAATTGAAGAGCTGTTTTATAAATACACCAAGAAAAATTGGATTGATGCATATTTAGATGGAGAGCCAATGGAATTTGATGGAGATATTATTATCACAGATCCTTGTTATATCATGAAAGAAGATGATGATTGGGCAACATGTGCCTACGGAGAGAATATGGAAGCACTTGGAATAACTCACTATATGACAAGAGATACTCTCTATGGAGATTGGAGTTGTACTACTTTTGACAGTGATACAAAAGAAGCTATTGGTGAGTTTTGCGCAGATGCTGGTTTAGTGTCAGTGTTTTTATTAGATGAAGTCCTGAAATATAATCCATATTATAAAGATCATTTAAAAAATAAATGGACGGTTACTTGGATTAAAGATTTCAAAGGAACTGTAGAATTTATCGTTAAGCACATTGAGGGCTACTATGAAGAAGATACCGACTACTGGAAAAAAGGTGACTACTGGGAAGATTATGTTTTAGAAGTAGTAGGACATGGCATTAACAAGGTTACTGGTAAACCAATTAACTTTGTTGGAAAGCAAACGGGTTTATAATATGATTCCGAATAAAAAAGGTTTGCAAGTTATTATGAAAAACACTTTTACTCCAGGATGGGAAAATAGAATTTTTACATTAACTGGAGAAAAACAAATAAATGATTGGGTGAATGTCTACTATCCAGTAATGGAGAATATTAATCCTGTCAATAGATGTTTTATGGTGCCGCTGAATTCGTTAAAATTATTAATTTTAAATAAACAAGAAAAGGAGAACTAAAATTATGAAAATGAGCTATGATGTACAGGTTGAGGAGTTAGGAGCAAATAGAAGAGGTCTCGTTACTTCAGAAGAGGGAAGAGCTATTGTTGAGTTTATGAAAACAAGCAGAGCTAACATGTGCTTTGAGTACGATGATGAGGCTGAAGCTAAAAGAAGAGCTTCTGCAGTAATGAATTGTTGCAAGAGACTCAATGAAGAAGGCGAAAAAGAAGTTATTAAATACGCTAAACGTGGAAATAAAATCTACGTCATTAAAGTAACAGAGTAAGGAGGAGTCTTATGTTAGACATTAACAAGAGAGTGAGGTGTGAAGGAACAACTGTTGCAGAGATGATTGAAGCTCTGCAGCGGTTGCCTCAGGATGGAGTTGTCCACTTTAAAGGGAAAAAGAATGGATATATTCATTGTGATCTGGACAGTAAGACTATTGATTTTGATACTGATGATTTGAGCGATATGTATGATGAAGTTTCTGGAGAACCTAAAGAATATTATTTGGTGTCCATAGAAACTCGTTTTAAGAATTGTGTAGCTATAAAGGCTCAAAATAATTTTGCTGCTGAGGCAAAAGTGAGAGATTTAAGCCAAAGAAATTTAATTGATAAAGGAAATAAAAATGTGTATGTTTATGCTACTTGTAATACCTACACAAAAAGTTATGCTCAAGAGAAAAATTATGAAATTATAGAGGAGGACATATGAAATTAAGAACCGGTTTTGTAACTAATAGTTCTTCATCCAGTTTTACTATTGCAAAAAGTAATTTAACAGCTGACCAGATTGATAAGATTAAAAACCATATTGAAGCTGCAAAAGAATTAGAAATGGATGATTCTTATTATGATAAGTGGGACAAATGGAGCATTACAGAGACGGATTGCTCAATTCGTGGCTTTACTATTATGGACAATTTTAACATGAGCAAGTTCTTACGATTAATTGGTGTAGATGGAGAAGATGTTGAATGGGAGGATTGGTCATGAAGATTAGAAAAGGATTTGTAACTAATAGTAGCAGTAGTAGTTTCATTCTTGGTTTCACAAGCGAAGAGAATATCAAAAAAGAACTGGAAGCAGAGAATCTCAAAGAATATTTTGATGAGGTTCTGAGAGATGTAACAAGAGGTATAAGACTGACTAAAAATGAAATTCTGGAGGAATACTCAGAAGAAATTTATTATGATACTCTTTGGAAACTAGAAAATAGGCTTGATGTACCTTATGGTAAGAGGTTTGAAATTCGAAAAACAAAAGAGTTTCAGGATGAGCTCAATAGAGCAATAACAGATAGGGTGTCTGAGCTAGAGGAAGATATGAAAGGTTACTCTGTATTTGTAGAAATTGACTATTCGGATAATGATGGTTTTAGATACTCAAACTTAGAACATTACATTGCACCGAATATGAATTGTTGTCTTGCTGTTATTAGTCATCATTAAAAATGTAGGTATTAGAAAGGGTGTGGAGAAAATGGGAAATTACTATGAAGGAAAATTAATTTTCGGATTGAAAAGAAATCTTCCAGATGAACTGTTACATGATTTATCAGTGCTTGCAAGCGAGCGAAGCTGTGATAGAGATATAAAACCACTGTTACAGCATAGAGAATTAAAAGAGTCTAAATGGATGAATCATTATAGAGCTTTATATCCGACTTACACATTAGAATTTTTCGAAGGAATGTGGTTTCTGACTGCCAGCTTCTGTATGAAAGGATACATGTACCTAGGTGATGACTTAGGGCAAGATATTTATGACTTTCTGTATCCATATTTTAATTCGGACATTCTTGATGAAGCAGATGGTGGTTATATGGGCACTATTGAAGATGAAGATGGAACCTACCGGAAAGAATTCTACGCAAACTATGAACAGTTCAATAAAATCGTAGAAAGCAGAGAGTATCTGTGTAAAGATTGCTACAAGAAAATGGATGGATCATTGTGCAATGACTGGAAGTACTGTAAAAGAGCATATGATATAGGAAGAGGTGATACCATTGAAGATTCGTAACGGGTTTGTGACCAATAGTAGTTCTTCAAGTTTTATTATTGGTAAAGCAAATGACAACACAGTAACTATTGATTCGGCATATCAAGAAATAAAAGAATTTTATAAACAATATTATAAATCTTGCTCTGAAATGTATAGCTATGTAGAAGAATATTATCCTGATGTGTTTGAAGTTGTTACTGAAAAAAGAGGTAAATATTTACACTCAAAGAAATCGTGGGACTGTACAAAAATTGCTGACACTCAGTTGAGATTGATGTTTGGCCTTGACCATTATGAAGAATTACCGGGAGTAATTGATTGGATCAACTGTGAGACATACAAAGACTATGTCAATTTTTGGATTTCTAAAATGGAAATCGGAGTTCATGCGCCTTTTTATATAAGAGACTTTTCCTGCAATGATCCGTATGTCCCTCTTGATTTCAGTACACAAATGATAGAGTGCTCAGGAGACAATGGCAACGGAATTGAGTCAGATATATTAGATTGGTATTTTCCTAATTTTGAAGGTGCTGTTTATGGATGTGACAGATGTTCTGCGCAATACTATTGTAAAAAAGATAGAAGCAAGGAGTGCGAACCTATGGCTGAATCATTCAAAAGAAAGGGCATCCCAGAAGATAAGGTATGCCTATATGTTCTTGGTAAAATTTGTGTATGTTCAGAATGTGGATATTTGCCTGACTATGTAGTTGAAAGATTAGAAGAAATATCAGAGTATTCATGTAACCATATGGGTTAAGAAAGAGAGGGATTAGTTATGATGAACTATGAAATGTTTGTGGAAGAACTTAAAAATAAAATAAGTGTAGCTATTAACATTCCTATTGAGAATATAGAATTTTCAAAAGATGGAGATAGATTTTCTCCGACAGGAGACAGACTGCTGGTGAAGTTTGCAGAGCATGATGATGCCTACGAAGTGTGCGGATTACATACAAAAGAACTCTTTAGAGAATTCTTAAATGGAACATCATTTGACACCATTCTTGATAGTACTGTAAGAGACATTAGACAGTTACAAGGACAAAATTCTTATGAAAAAACAAAGAAAATTTGGAACTATGAAACTGTTAAAGGCTCTCTTTTTATAAGGCTGCTTAATTATGATGATAATTCTAAAGAATTGAGTAATGCTGTTTATAAAAGAATAGGTGATATTGCTCAGGTATTATATATGAAGGTGTCTGAATGTGATGGAAACATTATGAGCACTAAGATTTTTAAATCTGTAGTAGAGAAATGGAAGGAAGATGGTTTGACCTTAAGTGAAGACAATATTCTGGAAGAAGCATTAAGAAACACAGAACGTATGTATCCACCGAGAATTTACAGATGGGATCAGATGCTCTTTAATCCGGTATATGAAGGAGAAGAGTTTATGAGTCCTAGTACAGAAGAAGCAATTAACCAAGATCTTATTGGAAATTGTCTAACTACAGCAAAGAAAACAAACGGTGCGGTAGCTATATTTTATCCCGGTGTGGCTGAACGCTTTGCTGGTGTACTGGATTCCGATTTGTATTTAGTGTTTACCAGTGTACATGAGGTAATGGTACATAAAGCAGATGGTGTTGATGCGGTAGACTTATCAATAATCTTACAGGATACATTGGAAGAAGCGACACCTAAAGAAGATTTCCTCACAAGGAAAATATATAAGTATGAAAAAGATACTCATAGATTTCTTTGTGCCATATAAAAAATAGCCTCTCTCTTCTTGAGAGGGGCTGATAGGAGGGTAGTTATGAGAGAATACCATATTTATATGCAGCGTACAAAGCGTACAGAATGGCATTGCGACTATAGCATATATAAATGGCTTCCATGGGAATATGTAGGATATGTAGAGGGGACTAAAGAGCTGTATACATACTTTAAGTTGAAGTTCCCATACAGCACAAGAAGTATTAATTTTTACCATTCATTCAACTATTTTGATAGTGAATATGTTAGAACGGATAACGATTGGGATTTTATGTATTACCCACACGAATATCACAGATATTTGATCATGGATGATTATGGTAATGTACGAGACTTTCATCAGCTTACTAAGAAATATAAAAAGAAATACTATCGTACATATCATAAACATCATGGATGGAATATTCATTGGGCTTCAACAGTGCCGGATCAGCGTAAAAGTATTATACCAGAAGAGATTGTAGAGGTAAGAAATGAATATGGTATTACTCTCAAGCCTATAAAACCAAAAAGAAAAATAGATCCATGGGATTATGAGAAAGAATCCAAAGTGTCTGGTTGGAAGATGCAAAGTAAAAGAAGGAAACAGTGGAGGTGAAAAATGAAGATATATTTACTATGTACATTGGATAGTGAACATTATAGAGAACCATATTTTTACTTTTTCAAAACTGCTTTTGCGGCTCATAAATGGGTTATAGACAACTTAGTCAGTATTACAGAGGAAAGCCGAGAAGAAGTAATAAGTGAGCTTGAATATAAAAATGTAGACGGATCCGACGACCAGATCATGCGAATTGATTATTCATATGGAGATGGAGAATTCTATGTTAACACTATTCATGAAATTGAAATAAAAGATGGAGATTATCTTTGTATTTATCATCATGCTTACGAAGGTGTTGGATTCTATGTAGAGAAGATTGGCACTTTGGAAGAATGTAAAAATCATATGTTAGATTCAGCAGCTAAAATGGCTAATGATTTTAATATTGACATAACTGACGATGATGTATTTGAAGTTAATTCGTTTGATTCGTGTGTTGACGATGATTATCAGTGGCATATGTGCAATGTTATTCAGTTCAAGGCAAGCGAAATTATAGGAGATAAAGAAAAGGAACTTGATAAATCAGATTCTGCTGGGTTAAATGATGATATTCATAAATATAGTGATGAAGTCTATAAAGAATTGAAGAGCATATATGAGCCGCTTCCGATGTATGGGTGCGCCACCAACTATGCCGAAACTTCATTAGGAGAAGTAATTGAAGATATTGATGCCAGACCAAAATATGAAGTATTTAAAGAATTGTGTAACTATCATGGAATTGCACCTAGTACGGTAGAGTATCTGTACGAATCTATTTGGGGAAAGCCAAAGGATAAAACAGTTGGATATTTCTTATAATACAAATAAAAATAAGGGGATAAAATTGCAGTATTTTTTAATAGGAGTTATAGCAAGAACTATCATTGAATGGATATTTAGATGAAAGAAGGTGAAATATGAAAACTTATAACAGAAGAGAAGTTGAGAGAATTATTCTAAAGAATGGCTGGGAACTAGACCATTGTACTGGAGGACATTCGATTTATAAGAAAGAAGGTGTAAAGAAAACATTGTCTATTGCTTATAAGAAATGTAACCGGATGGTTGTGCAGAGACTTATTAAAGAATTTGGGTTAGTTACATAGGAGAATAATATGAAAAATAATAGTTGGACTCCCATTAGTACTGGTTTATTACCAGATGATATGGAAGATGTACAAGTAACATATATTGGATACAACGATCATGAGCCTTATTGTGATGCATTTGCGTATAGAAATGATGGAGATTGGTATTGGTCGTTAACCGACGATGAAGTTAGAGTAGAAATAACAGCATGGAAATATAACAGTGAGCCCTATAAGAAATAAATGCTAAATAGAATTGAAAGGTAGAGAAGGTGAAAATATGAGTTGGCACACAGAATGGGGAGACTTTCCTGAACTGTATAAGGAAGTAGAAATTCTTATGACTGATGGCAGCATCAAAAGAGATATGATGGTTAAAGGAAAATATGGAAATTATGAATGGAGGAATTGGACAGATAAGTGTGTTGTAGGATGGAGACCTATTGAAAAAACTACATAAATACTATAAACTGTAAATAGCCATCTTTTTGTATCAAGGAAAGGTAAGGTGAATTTGGGAAAGAAAGTTAAAGTAAGAGATATGAAGCCAGGTTGGACATATAGAGTACCTGGCAAAACATTGGAAGAAATTTATGAAAGTGCGCATGAATATGCTAAATGGCCTCCGGTACAAATGACAGACGCAAAGCAAAATACAGGTTTATTATTGCTCAAAGTTACTGAAGACAATAAAAACAATTGGGATGAAAAATACGGGTTCAATCTATATCCTATACATGAAGAAGTTGAGCTGACAGAAAAAGCACTGAGGCCCGGTCAGCAAGGAACTTTTCAAGTAGTAAGAACCGGGAATAAGGTTTGGAACTATCATCCCAATTGTACTGTCCGAGTAGAAGTAGACTCATTAGATTTTGAAATGGAAGAAGCTTATCCATTCCCTATTGCTGTAGTGAGAGATGACTATGAGCCAATACCTTTGCCGAATCCATGGACATGGGGGGAAACAAGCGATCCTGATTCTAAGGCAGCAAAGCATGTAGATGTTTGGGACGAGTCTGATGCAAAGACTATAGTTATATTAGGAATAATATCATTTGTACTGTTAATGGCTGGACTTTCTGGTTTGAGTCTACTGATAACAATGTGGGCGGTAGCAGCAGCTTATTTTCATTCAAAGCATGAAAAAGTAAGAAAAGAAATCCTTGAACAAAGAAATAAACATGGAATTAGTGGAAGTGGATTAGACCACAAATTTAGATGGTGAGGTGAATTGCATGAAAGGAAGAGAAGAACATAAATATAAATCAGAAAGCAAGATGAGAGCATTGCTTAGGGATAAGCCACAATATTTCACTGGTTATTATAATGGTCTATTCAATTCATGCGAATATCTTACTGCGCAAAATTATACTATGACGGCTGTTAGGTTTATGAACTATTTGAAAGAAAACGGGTTTATAGAGTCAATAGAAGATTGTAATGGAGCAATGACTATTGACAATGTAAACTCTTATCTCTCTTGCTTAAGAGGAAGAGATGGAGGATATAGTTCAGATAGTGCTAAAGCAACTACTTATACGGCATTAAAATCATTTGCTGATTATTTGTTAAGCAGAAAAATGATTTCAGAGAACCCTTTTGATTGTGGCATAAAAAGAGTTTCTGTAAAAGATCCGCTTAAACAGGTTGTAATGACAGCCGCAGAGTTGAAAAAAGTTGTTGAAAGAATAAATGATAATTCTATTGGTACAAAAAGGGCCAACGCAAGAAGAGAAGCATGGAAGGAAAGAAACCTTGCTATATTTACTCTTCTTATGGTAACTGGTATTCGTGTTACTGCGCTTACAGAACTTAATATGGAAGATATATTCTGGGATCAGAAGATTATTAGGGTTACTGATAAGCGCAGAAACACTTATGAATGTGAACTTGATGATGATAGTATGGATATTTTAAGAAATTGGGTAATAAAACGTGCAGAACTTTTGAATAAAAGAGATTGTAATGCTCTTTTTATTTCTAACAGACGAACAAGAATCACTGACAAATCAGTGAGAGATTTAGTTAAGGCATATACCGCAGATTTTGAAAAACATATTACTCCTCATAAATTTAGAAGTACTTTTGCTACATTATTATATGATCAGACAGGAGACATTGCATATGTACAGCAATTAATGAATCATTCTCGACCTGACACGACACAAAGATACATCGTTCGAAAGCCCATTAATGCTGAAGCTGCTAAATATGTAAATAGTTTATTGAAATAAGTTCTAAACAATGATATAATACAAGAAAGGAGGTTGCAAAATGTTAAGAAGTGAAAACCTGTATGAGATACTGGATAAGTATTTTTCTCAAATCCAGAAAAATTCATATTACAAGAGAGAAGTACAAAAATTTCTTATGAAAAAATATGAATACTCAGATATTGAATATATGCAGTATATCATTGGAGCAAAAAGCAAAGATGAAATTCCAGACAATGAAATGTATTGGCTTATTGATGCGTTTAATAATGTTTTTAGGACAAATATGGAAATGAAAACATATTTTTCTGATAAGGAAATAGTAAGATTTTCGAGCCTAAAGGCAGATTATTTAAAAACAGATATTTATCCAATAAGAATAAGTCCAGTGATAGAGATAGCTGAAGATCAATGGGTGACAAAAATAAGTATTGATTTACTAAAAGAGTTTTATGATAACCAGCTTATAATATACAATCCAAGGACTCAGCGTCAACTTAAACAGAGACGTAGAGGACAAGATGTATCATATACAATTGATATAGTTTCTTCATCAGTAAAAGCTATTGAAGGTTTAATGAGCAAGGGAGAATTTGTACCTAATGCTTTAACTCTTAATCTCAATGTTGATGATCCAGAGGTAGATTTTGATATTGTTGGATCAGAATTGATACTTAATTCTGGTAAATTTGATATCATTGATGGTTTTCACCGGTTTAGAGCTGCAATAAACACGAAAATTAAGAATCCTGATTTTCAGTTTAATTTTATTCTGAATATCATGAATTTTACAGAAGACAAAGCATGTCAGTATATTGAGCAGGAAGATAAGAGAAATAAGATTTCTAAAAGTTACTTAGCTTCTATGGATAAGTCGTCTCCTACTAATATAATTATTGACAAACTAAACAACACATTGGATAGTCCAGTAAGAGGTAAAATTGAAAGAGCACATAGAGGAGAAATAGACAGAGCTACTTTGTTTTCATTATTGGAGTTTATTCTTAAAACTAAAAATATGAACCGGAGTCAGTGTATCAAAACTGCGGTATTTATCATAAATATTTTGAAGATAGTTCAAGAGAATAATCCAGATGTTGTATTTGATGACACCACTATGCCAGTAGTGTTATATGGTTCATCTATCTCAAAGGATGCATATGAATGTGCAGAAAAAATAGAAAGTGCATTAGGAAAAGATGTGCCGATTATTAATAGTGTTACAAACATGAAAGTAAATAAAATAAAAGCTTTATTTGAGGAGGTGTGATTATGTATAATGAAGAACGGAAGAAAGAATATCTGCGACATGTAGTAGAAGATCTCGGACAAACTCCACAAAGTGCGAAAGCTCTTTTTAACAAAACGGAAGACTATGAGGACTTACTTAACAAGGACTTATGTGATTTTACTTTTTCTGAAATAGATAAATTGTTGTCTACATTTGCAGCCTCATCAATAAATGCCTTAAGGAAAAATATAAGTGTTTTACGGAAATATGCTGACTGGTGTTGTTCCTGCAACATATCTATAGACAACATAAATCACTATGATGAAATAAATATGGAAATTGAAAGTCTACAGAAATATCTTAATAAGGAGAGAGCGGTGTGTCCCAGCAGAGAACAGGTTTTAAAGGATATTTCTAAAATTAGAAACTATTCTGATAAATTTTTAATTCTGGCTTTGTTTGAAGGAGTAAGAACAGAAGCCCCCGGTGAGCTTTTAAGAGCTAAAATAAGTAAGTTGAATGGTAATATCCTTACTTTCGAAAACGGAGAGGAAAAAACTTTGTCAGAGACGCTGGTAGACTTGGCTAAAGTTAGTTCACAAGAGGAGGAGTATATATCTTTTACTGGAACTGCTTCTTTATTAAGTATGAAGGGGAATATTGTTAACTCCAGGAATAATACACGTAGTGATTCATTAGAAGCTTTAAATCTAAGACTGACAAATAGGTTAATTGCGCTTAGAAAAGAGCTTAATATTCCGTATCTGACTATTCCTCGACTCTATACAGCCGGAATTGTAGAGCAGTTTAGAGAAATAATGAAGAAATATAATGTTTCTAAGGAAGATATCTTTGAAAGCCAGTATGTTGAAATGGTTAGTTCAAATTATAATATAAGTTCTTATGGCAAAGGAACTCTTAAAAATAAATTTTATAGTTATTTATAATAGATAATACCACACATAGATTGACTTAATTTGCTGTGTGTGGTAATATTTAAACATAATAAGCGAACAAGCGTTCGAACATTGGAGGGATTGCAGTGTTAGAGAGACTTTATGAATGTTTTGGAACTGAGGAGAGAATTGGATTAATTTGTCACATAAATGGCATGGAAATGGGGTGGATGAACTTTGTAATTGAAAATATATATGAAGAAGGAGATGTTGTAAGAGTAGAAACCGGAGATTCCTACATAAGATTAGAACCGAAGCTATATGAAGAGGTTCCGGTTGGAGAAGGGGAAAAATTTGTTCATGGTAAAGATTATATTATATTGTATAAAATGGAGGAAGAAGAGTGCTTTTAAAAGAAATGCGTGAATTAGTGGAAGAATTAAACATATATGCTCATGCGTATTATATGGAAGATACTTCTCTAATTTCTGATTATGAATATGATAAAAAATATGATCGACTTAAAGAACTTGAGAAAGTTACAGGTATTATTTTAGCCAACAGTCCCACTATCAATGTTGGCTCAGAAACAGTTAGTGAGTTAGAAAAAGTCGAACATGATCATCCAATGTTGTCCTTAGACAAAACAAAAGATATAAATGAAGTTGAAAGTTTTATGAATGGTTTGCCAGGATTAGCCATGCTAAAAATGGATGGGCTTACTATTTCAGTAAAATATATAGATGGTAAATTGGTTGCTGCAGAGACTAGAGGGAATGGAATCATCGGAGAGAATGTTTTACATACAGCAAACAGTTTTGTAAATCTTCCAAAGGAAATTCCTTATAAAGATGAAGTAGTAGTTGATGGAGAAGCTGTCATGGAAATCCATCATTATACTTATCTTAAAGAGCTAAAAGATATTGATCTGAAAAAAGATGGAGAAAGAAAGGGACTTTTTGGTGAAGAATTAGAAAAATATATTAAAGATAATGGTATTAAGAATATCAGAAATTTAACTGCTGGCTCTGTTAGACAGCTTGATAACTCCGTTACAAAAGAAAGAAAAATCAAGTTCATTGCTTGGAAGGCCGTTCGTGGAATAGATGGAAATAGTTTCATGAAAAGATTACAGATATTAGATCTGCTAGGATTTGAAGTGGTCCCTTGGGTAAAAGTTGATAATATTGAAGAGAATATTAAAAAACTTAGAGAAACCGCAAGAGAAAAAGATGTTCCTATTGATGGAATCGTTTTTTCATATGATGACATTGATTATAGTGAAAGCTTAGGAAACACATCACATCATGTTCGATCACAATTGGCATATAAATTTGCAGATGATAAGTTTGAAACAGTAATTAGAGATGTGGAATGGAGCATGGGAAAGACTGGACAGTTGACACCTGTGGCAGTTTTTGATCCGGTTGAAATAGATGATACTATTGTTGAAAGAGCTAGCTTACATAATGTGAGTATTTTCAAAAGTTATGAACTGTCAGTAGGAGATACGATTACGGTATATAAGGCAAACATGATCATTCCGCAGATCGCAGAGAATTTGACCAGAAACGGTGACAAATTGTTTACTGTGCCTGACAAGTGCCCTATTTGTGGTGGTCATGTAAAAATTACAGGTGAAAATGAGACAGAAGAGCTTCAGTGCATGAACCTTGAATGTAAAGGGAAACTTCTTGGTGAATTATGTACTTTTGTAAGCAAAGAAGCACATGATATTACAGGACTTTCTAAATCTACTCTGAGTCTATTAATAGAGAAAGAATATATTAAAGGACCTTTAGACTTATTTTATCTAAAAGACTGCCGGGGAATGTTAGTGACATTACAAGGGCTAGGAGCAAAAAAAGTTGATAAAATCCTGGAATCAATAGAAAAATGCCGCAAGACAACTCTGCCTAAATTTCTTTATGGGCTGTCCATACCTTTAATCGGTCGAAGTGTTAGTAAGCAGCTAAACACTGTTGAAGAGAAGAGAGCAAGAGAAAAAGGGTTAAAAACAGCTTTTGATAGCTTTATTAAAGATATGGATTCTCAGTATGATTTTACATGTTTGGAAGATTTTGGCTTTGCGAAAGCTTCTTCTTTGAAAAATTATTTTGAAGAAAATCAAAGATACATAACTGAGCTTGCTGCGGAATTCCAGTTTGAAGAAGTTTCTCAGGAGACTGTAAAAGATGGTTTGAACGGGGCGATATTTTGTATTACTGGGACACTCACCGAGTTTGTCAATAGAGCAGCTCTAGTAGAGAAGATAGAATCTCTTGGAGGCAAAGTCACAGGATCAGTAACCAAAAAAACTAACTACCTTATTAATAATGACGCAATGTCAAAAAGTAGCAAGAATGTGAAAGCTATGCAGCTTGGTGTCCCGATAATTTCAGAAAAAGAATTTTTAAACAAGTTTGTAAAAAAAGTGTTGACAAGATGAAATAACTATGGTATACTTAGAGCAAGTTAAGAGAAAGGAGAACAGTTTCAACCGATAAACAAGTTTGTAAAAAACTTGTTGACACAGAATACGAAGTATGTTATAATACATATATCACAAAAGGAAGAGGAAAATGAGATATGTTTTAGAAAGTGAAAAATATCCTGGAAATTATTTGGTATTTAAACATGGAAGTCCTCCTCATGTGGTGGATTTAAAATCTGCTCAGAAGTTTGACAATGTACCGAAAGCTTTAAACAGGATATCAACAATTCCTAAAAATTTAAGCATATACGCCCCTTGGAAAGTAACATCAGTTGATGAGAGAGTTGGTTTTGTACAGCAGAATAAATCTCTTGTAGAGATTGGTGATTATAAAAAGAAAATAGATGACAGCATATTGCCTATTAAAGAAATATTAGGTAATAGAAAACCTTTAGAAAAACAGCTAAAGGAACTGGAGCTTATATCTCAGGATCTTGATCACTATATAGAATTCAATAAACTGAATGTTACTTCTGGATATTGGGCATATAAAATTAGGAAAGTGATTAGAGAGAAACGAAGAAGCATAAAAGAGGATTTATACTATATAGATTATCTTCAGACTGCTTCGTTGCCTCAAATTGTAAATGGAGAAGGGAGACCTAATCCAGATAATCAAAAATATCAAATTAGATCAGATATTGGACAAGAATTCTTTAATCAGAAGTACATATCTAAAGAAATAGCAGAGAAGATTTGCAAAGAAATAGAGGAGATTACATAATGAATGAATTAATTATGCTGGTAGGTTTACCTGCTTCCGGTAAAAGTACATGGGCTAAAGAGTATTCAGAAACTCATCCTGATTATATAGTGCACTCTTCTGATAAACTCAGAGAAGAAATGTATGGAGATAATTATGATGACGCAGACAACAGTAAAGTATTTGAAGAACTGCATCGTAGAATACTGGAAGATTTGAAAATGCATTCGGTTATTTATGATGCTACTAATTTGGTAAAGAAAAGAAGAGTGCATTTTTTAAAAGGAGTTCCTAAACATGTTTATAAAACATGTATTATGTTTTTGAAAACGTATGAAAAATGTTTAAAGGACAACTCAAAAAGGGAAAATTCAGTTCCAGACGAAGTGATTACAAGAATGAGGAAAGTATTTTCTCCACCAATGTACCATGAAGGGTTCAATGAAATTAGAGTTGTACAAGATGATCATAAAGATATAAAAGAATTAATAGATATGGCTCGTGACTTCGATCAAGAGAATCCACATCATTCTCTTACTCTTTATGAACATTTGAAAAAGGTTTCAGAAGGAGTACCTAGAGAAGAAAAAAATTTATGGGTGGCGGCCTGTCTCCATGATATTGGAAAGCTTTTCACTAAATCAAGAATTAATGGAAAAGGTGAAGAGGATGATTACTGTCACTATTATCAGCATCATTGTGTTGGAGCTTATGAATGTTTAACATGTTTTGATTTTTCCGGTGCACTTACAGGAAAAGATATATATGATGCTTTTTATACAGCAAATTTGATTTATTATCATATGCATCCCTATTTATCATGGTCACAATCAAACAAGGCAAAGAATAAAGATAAGTATTTAATTGGAAAACAGATGTTTTCAGATGTGATGTTATTACATGAAGCAGATGTTAAAGGGCATTGATTTTCGATATAAACAATGATATAAAACAGGAGAATAAAAAATGAGAATTATTAAGGTAGGAAACACATTTAGAACTTACGACGATTCATTAGAAACTTTCGACAAGCTTCCGGCTCAGAATTATGTCGTGAGGTTTCAAAAGAATTCTGGTTTCTTTTTAGAAAAATATGCAGACATAGAAATCAAAGAAAAAACCTACGGAGTACATATGAGTAAGGTTGAAAAAGTTCTTAAGGCTTTTCCAAAAGCAGAAAAGAACCTTGGCGTTATCCTGTCAGGCAATAAAGGAATCGGTAAATCATTGTTTGCAAAGACATTGGCTGTGGAAGCAACAAAAGTTGGTTTACCAGTTATCATTGTAGACACGTATATTCCTGGAATTGCAAGCTTTATTGAAGAAATTGAACAGGAAGTAATGGTGTTGTTCGATGAATTTGATAAAACATTTGGTAGTATTAAAGCTGCTGATGGCATGGCAGATCCTCAAACAGAAATGCTTACATTGTTTGATGGATTGTCTCAAGGGAAGAAAATGTTTGTGATTACTTGTAATGACCTCAACTCGTTAAATAGTTATTTAGTAAACAGACCTGGAAGATTTCACTATCATTTTAGATTTGAGTATCCGTCAGATGTTGAAATTACAGAATACTTAGAAGACAAGTTGGATAAACAGTATTACAGCGAAATTGAAAAAGTAATTTCTTTTGCTCACAAAGTAGATTTAAACTATGATTGTTTAAGAGCAATCGCATTCGAGTTGAATTTTGGGGAGCCTTTTGAGATAGCAATCAAAGATCTAAATATTATTAATTTAAACAGTATTATATATGAAGTCACTCTACATCTTGAAGATGGTTCTGAGGCAACCACAAAATTGACCATTGATTTCTTTGATAAGAGTGCAAGGATTGAACCGGAATTCTGCTTTAAAGGAACTTATGTAGATGCTTCTTGTAAGGTTCTTGATTGTGAGTTTGATCATAAGAAAGGCATCATTTATGTATCTGGAAATGATATTAAATTAGAAAATGATAATTACTACAATGATGAAGAAGATGAAAAGATCATCAAAGAAATGAAACCAGCATATATGACTTTTGTAAGAACAAAAAGTAGAGAATTGCATTATACAGTGTAAATAATCTATATATAGATACCTTCATAGGTATCTATAGAGGGTAGTGGCCAAGCGGTAAGGCACAGCACTTTGACTGCTGCATTCATGGGTTCGAATCCCATCTACCCCGTAGTTCTAAGTTAGCTCTGAAGGCCAAAGAGGTAACCAATAGAACTAAGGTATACCTACTTATGTTCATGGCGAACATAGATAAAACTTAAGTGAAAATTTGGATGGTTTAATAACTGGAACCTGTTCGAGAAAGGGAACACAGTACATTGGTAGCAATGATTTGGATGTACAAAACATTTATATAGATGTGCTTTGTGCTAATGAGGTTGTAAGTGGGAAGTTGGAGGATGATCTGGTTAAGCAGATGTGTAGATTAGCTATGAAGCAAAAAAGTAATTGAGTCAGCGAGGTAGAGGTGAGTGATGGGGCAACGGAATGGTGACGACTGTTCGTGTAGCTGACATGATTACAAATCAATCATTATAGTTGTTACGTTTTTATATGTGGGTGTTTTCAAAGTTCACCCACTATGGAAACTTAGCTCAGTTGGTTAGAGCAACCGGCTCATAACCGGTCGGTCCTGGGTTCGAGTCCCAGAGTTTCCATTTCTCCTGACGAAGGAGTGACTTTTGAGAGCTCTAATTTTCAATAGTAAAGAGCCGTTGCTGATTTGGTAGTGAGAATCAGATGGCGCTGGAAAGACAGATAGTTTTTGAGATGTTTTGTAATGAGACAAACATTCAGCTTTAGAGAAAATGTAGGGAATTGAGCTGATCAAAGAACACATAATCCTGTTGTGACTGCAGCACGACAGGTCATGCATGAAAAGTGATAAGTAGCTCAGTTGGGAGAAAGAGCGCACTACAAAAGTGAGGTCGGTGGTTCGAGTCCACTCTTATCACAGGCAATTAAATTAAAGTTTAAAATTCAGGAGGTATTTATCATGACAACAGAAAAAATGAATGTACACAAAGCATTAGCGGAACTGAAGATCTTAGATGATCGTATTGTAAAAGCAATTAACAGTGTAGAAGCTTGTATTTCAAATAAGCATTCTAACACAAAAGTCAAAGGTGTAGATATCAAAGTTTACACAGGGGTTATGAAATCTTCTTATGATAAAGCAACTGATTTAATCAAGAGAAGAGAAGCTATTAAAAGAGCTGTAGTTCTTTCAAATGCAGTAACTAAAGTCACTGTTGCTGATAAAGAGTATACAGTAGCTGAAGCTATTGAAATGAAAAATCATGGAATGGACTTCAAGGAACTTTTAAAACAGAAAATTAAAAAACAGTATGATGCTGCTATGGCTCAGATCATAACTGAGAATGGTAAATTGGAAGATAAAGCTGAAAATTATGTTGTAGGGCTCTATGGTAGCAAAGAAGGTAAAACCTCTACTGAAGAGTTTACAAAAACTAGAGAAGCCTATATAGAAGCTCAGACAATGGAACTTGTTGATCCAATTGGTGTTCTTAAAGAAATGGAGGATTTAGAAACAGAAATTGCAGAGTTCACTGCTGAAGTAGATGCGGCACTTTCAGTAAGTAATTCTCTGACAGAAATAGAAATTACATACTAAGATATATTCACTGCTTATCGAAAACTTTAAACTATAATCTATATGTCTTTTTAGCTGGGTTAGACATATATAAAACAATAAAGAAACCACAGCATTACTTATACAGTAGATAATAGTATAAAATACAAAATGGATTAGGATTACGTGGTCGTATAGGACCTGTAAGCTTAATATATTATATTATTGGATGAGGCAGATAGCCATAGTACTGTAAAGTTCAAAGATTAAAACTCAAATCTTAAAATTCAAAATTCAAAGTTTATCCCAGTTTAAAGATTAAAGAATAAAGCATAAAGAATAAAGATTTATCAAATCCTTGGTAAAAGTTTATGAGCATGATTATACTTGGCTCTTAGTTTGTACAAGGCTGGTAAGTAGTGAATAAGTAAATATAATAGTCGCTTTCATTATTAACAATTGGCAGTTGAACTGCCAGTTGTACCCACCCATGGTGGAATTGGCAGACACGTTAGATTTAGGTTCTAATGCTTAATAGCGTGAGAGTTCGAGTCTCTCTGGGTGGATTAATAAATAGAAAGGAGTTAAAAATGTTTCAAGTAGGAGATATAGTACAAGTAATAATAGTGCCTAAAAAATATAAACAATATGATATTACAGGCGCTACAGGTATTGTAAAAACAGTTTATTCTAACAATATAAGAATACATATCTCTAGTTATTACAACGAAAAATCAGAAGAAGGAGATTTTTATTTTAAAGAAAATGAGCTAGATAATTTTACAAGAAAGGAAAATGATATGTCAATTATAGAACTTTGGGAGAAAAGAAGTATTGAAAAGATTGATAAGGAAGCTGAAATTAAATTAATGGAATTGCTTGCAGAAGATGAGTATACTCATGATTTAATTTTACATATGAATGATCTAAAAGATGCCGGGTTTAAAGTTGAAATACCAAATAATATTTATGATATGACTTCTGATTATACCAAAGGAATGAGAACTATTACTTTAAGTTCAGCAGAAGAGAAAAAAGTTGAAATTAAAAAAGTAGCAGAAGAAGTTGGTGTCTTATTAGAGATGTGTAAAGGAGACGTTGTTAAAGAAATGGAGATTCTTTGTAGCTATAGAGTTGTAGAGTACCCATTCGGGAGAATGACTGTTGGAGGTAGTACTTGTGGAAAATAAAAAGAAAATTTTGATTGTTATTGATGTTCAGAATGATTTTGTGACAGGTTCGCTAGGTACACCGGAAGCTCAGGCAGTTGTACCGAATATAGTGAAAAAAGTGGAAGAATATAGATCAAGAGATGATGTGATTATTTTTACAACTGATACTCATTACGATGATTATTTGGAAACACCAGAAGGCAAAAAACTTCCAGTGTCACATTGTATTGTAGGAACTTCTGGCTATGAAATTATTCCAGAATTAAATGTTGAACTTTCAACAATGGAAAAGATTTATCCTAAAAATACTTTTGGATATAGATGGAATATAAGCCATTGGATATGTTGTTATGATGTTGAAATTATTGGTGTATGCACAGATATCTGTGTAGTAACTAATGCATTAGTATTAAAAACACATTATCCGGATATAGAAATTACAGTTGATGCGTCATGCTGTGCCGGGACTTCACCGGAGAAGCATAGAGCAGCGCTTGATGTAATGGAAAGCTGTCAAATTAATGTGGTTAATAAAAATTAAATTTAGTGAATGAAGAATTGTTAAATACCTGTACTGAAACACTAAACAGAATGAGTAAGGAAAGGAACGTGGCATGAGTAAAGCAGATAATGTTTTATTAAACAAAGATACAAGATTATTTTATCTTAGTGACGATATTGACAATGATACGATTGGCAAAATGTGTTTTCATATTCTATCCATTTTAAAACAGGATGACAAAGAAGAATCTGAGAAAAAAGATTTTAAAAGAGAACCAATTCAATTATATGTAAATTCATATGGTGGTAGTGTGCATAATATGTGGGCTTTGATTGACATAATTCAACAGTCAAAAACTCCAATATATACATATTGTACTGGATATGCTATGAGTGCTGCATTTAACATTTTTCTTGCAGGACATAAAAGATATGCAACAAAACACGCTACATTCATGTGCCATCAAATACATTGTATCAGATCTGGAAAATATCAAGATATGGTAGAAGATAGAAAAGAAATGGATTATATAAATCAGCAAATTGAAAATTATGTGATGGAAAGAACAAAAATTTCAGAAGAAAGAATAAGAGAAATTAGAGAAAAGAAAATTGATGTATATATTCATCCAAATGAAGCTAAGGAACTTGGCATTATTGATGAGATTATTTGAGAAAAAATTAAATTAAACATGGGAAGTTAAATGTAAAAGAATTACATGAAAGATGTCAAGCAGATATAAAAACTGCAGGACTCCCGTGCCAGAAAACCTTAGCTATAACACATATGAATGAATGTGGAAAGATAGCTTTATCTGTTCGTGATACATTTAAAGACGATTGGGAAGTAAAATATTTTTATTTTGAGGTGAACTAAATGATTAAATTAAACGGTGTAGAAATCAAACTTGATAAATATCCGGATGGAACATTCTTATTTAAGGATATTCCTCCTATTGGAGGATGGTGCAGAGATAATATTGAATGGTTCTTTGAATCAATGGAAGAGTTAACAGCAGTTGAATATATTACTAGATATTGTTGGGATCATAGAGTAGTGCCTAATTTATATATGCCTTATATCCCAGATGCACGTATGGACCGAGTTAAGCATAAGAACGAATTATTTACTTTAAAATATTTTGCTCAGACTATTAATTCATTACATTTTGGAAAAGTAGAAGTTTTAGATCCGCATTCTGATGTATCTGCCGCATTATTTAATAAAGTACATGTAGAGTCACCGAATCGAATGATTGAAGATACTGTCAAGAAGATTGCTAGTGACAATCTTATGATGTTTTATCCGGATGCAGGATCTATGAAAAGATATTCTTCAGCAGTACATCTTCCATATGCTTTCGGTATTAAGAATAGAGATTGGGAAACTGGAGAGATTAAAGGCTTAGATTTATCAGGTGAAATTAATCAACTGCCAGGTAAAGATATCCTTATTGTAGATGATATCTGCAGCAGAGGTGGTACTTTTTATTATAGTGCTAAGAAACTAAAAGAAACAGGAGTAAATAAGATTTATCTTTATGTAACTCATTGTGAGAATACTATTTATGATGGTGAGCTTCTGAAAAGCAATGGACTGATTGAGAAGATTTATACGACAGATACGATTTTGACAAATCTGGAAAGTCCTAAGATTGAACTGGTTGAGAGGTTTAGATAAAGGTTAGATGATATAAGTATTTGCTTAAGAGAAATTACAGGAGAAAGCAATAATGAGTAAAGTTATGTTGATTATAGAAGAACCTAACTCATGTGACGAATGACGCAGCGATATAGATATTGTAGCTTGGAGATATGATTATAAAAGGAGAGCATAAAAAATGAAAACAATTTACGAATTAAATGAGAAAGATATTGTAAGTGTTGTAGCTGAAAGATTTAATACTGAATCAGATCTTATTACTGTATCGTATAGTAGAATAACAAACAGTGAAGCAATAGACAAGCCAACTATTAAAATTGCTATCGAAACAACAGACCTGGAAATAGATGATGTAGTTTAATTCGATAAATTCTCGATTTCATGAAGGTGAAATATGAATATTGGATATAAAATATTTATTTTATTTACAATGATTTTTTGCCACATTGTAGACGATTATTATTTACAAGGATGGTTGGCATCTGCAAAACAAAAATCATGGTGGGAAAAGAATTCACCAGGAAAATTATATAAATATGATTATTTAGCAGCGTTGTTTATGCATAGCTTTAGTTGGTCATTTATGATTATGTTACCACCAACAATTGTGCTTATGATTATTGGCGGTAAATGGAATCCTTTATTATTGGTTATGAATTTATTGATACATATGTTAGTAGATGATATGAAAGCCAATAAAAAGAAAATTAATTTAATTCAAGATCAGATAACTCATATGTTTCAGATTGTTTTTACTTGGAGTTGTTTGATAGGAAAGTTATAAGGGAGATAAAAATATGAAACCGATTATTAGCCCGTGGTTGATTTATTTAATTGATTTATTTGATAATTTAAAAGGGTTGCTTACTGTCGCATTAATTTTACTTGGATGTACAGCGGTGGTACTATCAATTATTTGGCTTTTTGGTTCTATGGATTATGAACAGGATGAAGAACCTATTGTTGCATGTAAAAAGTATTTAAAGAAATCAGTTATTTGGCTTTGCGTTAGTGGTTTACTTTTTGCAGTAACTCCATCGAAAGATACAATGTATACAATGATTGTATTAGATAATGTAACGACAGATAATATTCAAGCAATTGGAAAAACCGGCAAGGATGTTATTGATTACATTACTGATCAGATTGACAAAGTTGTAAACGACAAAGAGGAGGATAAAAAATAATGGATACCTTAGCAATTCTGTTAAGCGATACTTACAAACAAGTACACCACAATATGTTTCCGAGAGGATTGACGAAGTTAGTCTCTTATTGGACTCCGAGAAGATCAATGTTAAAGGAGCAGGATCATATGGTTTTCTTCGGACTGCAGGCTTTTATTAAAGAATATCTTATTACATATTTTAAAAGAGATTTCTTTAAATTAAGCACTGATGAAGTTCAAGAACTTTATACAATTAGTATGGACATTCAGTTAGGAGAAGGAAATTACGATATTTCTCCAATCCTTAAACTTCACGAATTAGGGTATCTTCCGATTCAGATCCGTGCATTACCGGAAGGTACATTAGTGCCTATGGGAGTGCCATGCATTGAAATCACGAATACACATCCAGATTTTGCATGGGTTGTGCAGTGGATTGAGTGTATTCTGCAGGTTGAGCTTTGGAAGCCGTGTGCTCATGCAACAATTGGACATATGTACAGAGAACTGGCAAATTTCTACTATAAAAAGACCTGCGACGACATTTTAAGACCTGAAATGGCCTGCTCAGACTTTGGAATGCGTGGAATGTCCTGTATGGAAGAAGCAGAGAGATGCTCCGTTGCTTGGCTATTATCCTTTGATAAGACAAGTACGATCCCGGCAATTGATTATTTGGACAAATATTATTTCAATGACTGTAGCGTGAGTCATATTGGAATTGGTGCGATTTCTACCGAACATGCGGTCATGGCTTCAAATTATGCTGTGGACGGAGACGAAATTACATTTGTGAAAAGACTACTTACAGAATTATATCCGAATGCATCTTTCAGCATGGTATCTGATACATATGATTACTGGAACATGATTGACAATATTCTTCCAGCTTGCAAAAAAGAAATTATGCAGCACAATGGTAAGCTCTTGGTTCGTCCGGATTCTGGTGATATGGTAGAGATTTCAGTTAAGACTATCGAAAAACTCTGGAATACATTTGAAGGATCAGTAAATAGCAAAGGTTACAAAGTACTGGACCCTCATATTGGAATTATCTATGGTGATGGCTGTACTCTTAACAATGTAAAAAAGGTATGGGAAGAACTTGAGAAGAAAGGATTCGCTGCAAACAACATTGTATTTGGAGTTGGGGCTTTTTGTTTCTCGGCAGTTGTAGAACCTGATGGACGTATGGTCGTTGTAACCAGAGATATGTTCGGCATTGCTATGAAAGCTACATTTGGAGAAGTTAACGGACAACCGATTATGATTTACAAAGATCCAAAGACAGATGTAAGCCATTTAAAGAAATCTCATAAAGGATGTTGTCATGTATATTACGATGAAAATGGAGAATTAAGGTGCAGAGATGGATATGACAGCTTTGTTTATGATGGGGCATTAAAAACTGTATTTAAAGATGGTGAAATGTGTTATGTAGAAACATTCAAAAAGATCAGGAATAGACTAAATGGAGGGAATTAAATGAATTTTTTTAACGCATCAATCTCAGATCTTTGTCAAGGAATTATTGACAAGACAGTTGACAAAGAGAGACGTATTGAGTATCTGGAAGAAGAAAACAAAAAGCTCAAAGATGAGCATTATAAAGACTCTGAAATGCAGAGAATGAAAACAGAGTTGGAAAAAGCAAAAGATGATTTACATAGAGGATTTCCAATTCCTAAAGAAGAAGAGGAGAAAATCAAAGAGTGGCAGTTAAAACATGACGCTGAGAAACATGGTTTGAAAACTATGGAACAGAGATTGAGAGCTGGCGGATGTTGTGGCGGGAGATATACATATCAATTTGTTCCCACAAGCATTGGAACTATTGGAGAAGTGATTTGCTCCTGTGGCGAGAAGTTTACATTTCAGGATTTATAGGAAAAGATTTATGATTAGAATTATTGAAGGCAACATTGTAGATGCACAGACCGATTATATAATTCATCAAGTTAATTGCCAAGGAGAAATGAATACTGGAGTTGCTAAAGCATTAAGAGATTATGACGAAGGTATTTATATACATTATAGAAACGTCTGTAAATTACGTGAATTTAATCCAGAATTACTTCTTGGAACATATGACGAGTACTTTATCAGAAGGAAAAATCAAGGAATATTATCCTTATTTGCACAAGACATGTATGGATATGACGGAAAACAGTATACTGATGTTAAAGCTTTTCGAGATGGATTAAATTTCATTCGACATCAAATACCTGTTTATTGGTTTGATGCTGATAACAGACCTCACAAGACAACCATTGCACTCCCATACAAAATAGGCTGCGGAAGAGGAGGAGCAGACTGGGAAGTGGTTTATAAGATTATAGAAGAAGAATTAAGTAGTTTTAAAGTAGAACTGTGGAAATTGGAGGAGCAGAATGTTTAATGTAGAAAAAGCAACAAATGATTGTATTCAGTGGATTAGAGATTGGAGAGAAGAGAATGGTCCTGGATGTAATCTCATAGTAGGTATTTCCGGTGGCGTTGACTCTTTAGTAGCTGCTGAGCTATGTGTGGAAGCCGTTGGAGCTGACAAAGTTCTCGGAGTAATCATGCCGAACTATAAACAGGATGATATTGATGTGGCTTATGATATTTGCCAGCATGTATTAAACATTGATTATCTTACTATTAATATTGGATCAGCTTATGATGATATTATTGATCAAATTGATGCTGCATTTAATGTAACAGATCAGACATTAATTAATCTCGCTCCTAGACTAAGAATGACCACTCTATACGGGGTGTCACAGTCACACAATGGAAGAGTGGTTAATACATGTAATCTTTCTGAGGATTACATCGGATACTCCACTAGATATGGTGACGCAGCTGGAGATTTTGCTCCATTGGCACAGTTTACAAAGGGAGAGGTAAAAAGAATCGGGCATTATTTAGGATTGCCTAAAAATTATGTAGAGAAGACCCCGTCGGATGGTTTATGTGGTAAATCAGACGAAGATAACTTTGGATTCACCTATGCAGTATTAGATAAATACATCCGTACAGGAGTGTGTGACGATCCAGAAGTAAAAAGACGGATTGATCGTTTACATGAGAAGAATGAGTTTAAACTGAAACCAATGCAGTATTTTAATTATAAAGAGGAGAAAACAGATATGAATATGTCACCAGATGAGATTTTAAAAGCATTTGAAAAAGCAGTAGCGAAAAAAGAAAAAGAGCATACTATTGGAGAAGAGCTTAGAAGCTGTGAGCGCCAGATTAAAGATGCTTTAGGCATTGATGTATATATTGTACCTAAAAATAAAACTGATAAACAGGTTTGTAAAACACTTTCGAAAGATGATATCACATTTGTAGGAAGAACAAAAGATATTGCTACAGGAAAAATTAGAACTACTGTAGGATTTAAAGATGGTACACAAACTTCTGTAGTCTTAAATGATTGGGAAGATGAAGATGATACTGAGAAAGCCATTATGTGGTGTTTGCTTAAGAAGTGTTTCAAATCAAAAAGAAGCTTAGAAAAAGTAATTTATTCAATGGAGGACATGTAATATGAGATCAAAGAATTCCTGGAACAAAGAGTATGAGACAAAAGTAGATAAAAACGGAAAGAAACATACTAGAATGGTTAAACATGGGATGAAGCAGTCTAAGAAATCACTTGCTTTTTCTAAACATGTAAATAAAATGAAAACTGATAAACCTAAGTGGAATAAGAAATCTAGTGGCGAGAGCCACTAGAAAGGAGGACTCATGAAAATACGGAAAGGATTTGTTACTAATTCAAGCTCTAGCAGTTTCATTATTTGCTTTGCAAGGATTGCTGACAAAGAAAAAGCTCAGAAGATAATTGATCAGTTCAATCTTGATGTATTAGATGTTACTGGTGTAAATGATGAAAGAAACTGGTCTGGTGAGCTTGGTGCTAGTTGGTGCGGAGCGGTCATTTATGGGGTTGATGACATTTTAGAAAAGCACCCTGATGGAGAATATATCGTAATTGAGGACAGGAACGATGCTTATTATGATGAATGGGGTGATGCTGTATATGATTATGATTTCTCTATGAATGAAGCAATAGATGCTATTACGGAAGTAAATGGATTTGCTGATATAAAAGTTGCTGAAGGAGAAGGGAGAGATGGTTAATGAAAATAAGAAGAGGATTTGTTACTAATAGTTCGTCTTCAAGTTATATCATTGCAAAAAAGAAAGATGCAACATTGACAGACATTAAAAATTCACTGTTGGAAGTAAGAGATAACGCTAAATCTTTTTTGATTGAGCAACATAAATGGATTGATCTTGAGCCGGATGTAGAAGAGTCAATAAGAAAAGAAGATTATGATAAGGCTGTGGATGCGTTTTTAGAACACACAGCAGATTATTTATACGGTAACTTTAATGATGGAACATTGGGCGATTGGGAAGTTGGATCGGATGAGTTCTGGGGTGACAGTGGCAACCCATATGAAAATTTTATTTTAGATTCTGCATGGCTTATTGGTGATAACAACTTACAGATTATCTGAGGTGTAAACATGGAAATAAAAGCAAAGGAAATAATTGTAGATGGCAACACATCTTATAAGTATTATAAACCAAAGTTCTGTTGTAAGGCATTGGAAGAAAATCCTAGGATAATTATTTCTAATGAATATCCTGATGCCTACTTATGTAGAACTTGTGAAACTATAGAATGCCATGGTTGTGACTATAAAACTGATGAAACTTTTGGAATTTTCTTTTACATAAGCGAAGAAGTCCAAGACTGGGAAGATACATGGCCTGAAGACTATTATTACCCTCTTAAATTCTGTCCATTTTGCGGAGAACCAATTGAAGTTGATGTCATAGAAACCATTGATAAAACAGAAGAAGCAGAAAAGGTATCTGAGGTTGCAACGAAGCTACGAAAACAGTTATGGGCATGCGATAGCAAGAAAAAGTGTGTAGAGTTAGAAAAAGAGATAAGGAACTTAGACGATATAGTAAATTATTATTATTCAACAGGAGAAATTGATGAAAATAGAGAAAATCAAAAAGTTATTGAAAAGTAAACACTATGATTTCTTAAGAGTGAATGAGCACCTGGGGAGTAACATAATTCTATTAGGCTTAGGTGGGTCTCATGCTTATGGTACAGATACAGAAAACTCTGATCTGGATATTAGGGGTTGTGCTTTAAATAAAAGAGAAGAAATCCTGATTCCTACACATAATTTTGATCAGGTAACGGAAGAAGCAACAGATACAACAATCTATTCTTTTAATAAATTGATAACTCTATTGTCAAACTGCAACCCAAACACAATTGAGCTGATAGGATTGAAGCCAGAACATTATCTTTATATTCATCCAATTGGTCAAGAACTTCTTGATAATGCTGAAATGTTTTTATCTAAGAAAGCGATCTATTCTTTTGGAGGCTATGCTACAAGCCAGCTAAGAAGGCTCGATAATAAATCTGCCAGGAAATTGGGACAAGAAGAAAGAATGCAGCATGTTCTTAATAGTATTATGAATGCTTTTTATACTTTCCCTGAAAAGTATTTCAATTTTCCAGAAGATGCAATAAAGCTTTATGTAGATAAAGGTATTCAGGAAGATTATGAAACAGAAGTATTTATGGATATCCAGTTGAAGCATTACCCTTTGAATGATTATCAGGGGATGTGGGCCGAAATGAAAAACATTGTTAGGGATTATTCCAAAATTGGGAAGAGAAATAAGCATGCCATAGAACATAATAAGTTAGGAAAGCATATGTGCCATTTAGTGAGATTGTATCTTATGTGTTTTGATATTCTTGAAAAAGGCAAAATTATTACATATAGAGAAGATGATCATGAGCTTCTTATGGCTCTACGTAATGGAGAATATTTGGATGCAAACAGTCAGCCTATCCCAGAATTTTTTGAAATGATAAACGAGTTAGAGAAAAGACTTGAGTATGATTCAAAGAATACCTCATTGCCTGATAAACCAAATTATAAAGCTATAGAAGAATTTGTAATGTCTGTCAATGAAAGAATTGTATTAGGAGAGATTTAAGAATGAATTTTAATGGATTAAAAAGTAGCGAAGTAGAGGTTAGTAGGACTACATATGGAAGTAATAAGCTTCCGGAACCTGAATTGAAAAAATGGTATCATTTTGCTAAGGAAGCATTAACTGAACCAATTACTATGATTCTAATAATAATTGCTTTATTCCAGTTAGTTTTAGGAGCTATGGGAGTAATGTCTCTTTCTGAACCTGTAATGATTATAGTGGTTTTAGCTATTGTTACTGGGATTGCTATTAAGACAGGTCTAGGCGTACAGAAATCTGCAGCAGAGCTAAGAGCAAAAACGGCAGTTAGATATTGTGATGTTGTCCGAGATGGAAGCGTGCAGACAATTAATAAAGATGATCTGGTAGTAGGTGATTTAGTTCTATTGAGAACTGGACAAGAGATTTTTGCAGATGGATTTATTGTTGATGGAGAAATTTCTGTTAATAACGCCGCTATCAATGGAGAGACAAAAGAATGTAGAAAAATTCCTAGTGCTAATTATAAGCATGTTAAAACAACATCAACTACTGCATATACGGATCAGTGTTCTCTCTTTGCAGGAACAGTTATCATGTCTGGTGAAGGAAAAATGATTGTTACAGATGTTGGTGTTAATACAGTTAATGGTGATACTCTTGTCAAAATGCAGACTTTAGAGCCTCCTAAGACAGCTCTTGATATTGCTCTGGATCATTTGTGTGATTTTATTTCAAAATGGGGAACAATTGCGGCAGCATTAGCATTTGTAATTATGACAATTACAGGTATCTTAAATGCTGGAAGCTTAAGTCAGTATTTCTCAGGAAGTATTCTTGAAAGTATTCAGAAGGTAGCACAGAATGTCTCAAATGCATTGACAATTATTGTTGCGGCTGTACCGGAAGGTCTGCCACTCATTGTAAAACTTGTAACTAAACAGAATGTATCGACAATGGAAAAATTCAATATTCTTGCGAAGAATACTGGTAAAATTCCTGAATTGGCGTATGTTAATTTAATTTGTACGGATAAGACAGGAACTCTCACAACAGGTGAAATGACTTCTACAGTTATGATTAACGGTAACTGTCAGGATATTTTTAATAAGGAAAGTTCGCTCAACGAGCTAATTGATTTAAACATTTGTATGAATAATAGTGCAGTGTTTGATTCTAATGGGAATATCACTGGTGGCAATTCAATTGATCGAGCAGTGCTTGATATGCTTTCTCCTGAAGATGCACAAAAAATACAGAATAAAGCTATCATGAAAAAACGTGTTCCATTTAGTAGTGAAAATAAATTCTCTGCAGTTACTTTAAATAATGGAGCAAATGATTTTACTGTTTATAAAGGCGCACCAGAGAAATTAATTGAGAAGTGTAAATTTTATCTTGATAATGATGGCATTGTAACTGAGCTGACAGGAGAAAAAAGAAAAGCTTTAAAGAGCCATATTAAGGGATTAACAGAGAAGGCAATGAGATGTATTGCATTGACTATCTCAGATAAAACTGATGATGATCTCCCCGATGAAATGAATCTCCTTGGAGTCATTGGAGTTGTTGACCCGGTTAGGAATGAAGTTCCAGAAGCAGTAAAAATTGCTCATAAAGCTGGAATTCAGGTAATTGAAATTACTGGTGACTGTATGGAGACTGCTAAGGCTGTTGCTATGGAAGCTGGCATTTATAAGCCTGGAGACTTAGCAGTTACCAATGATGAGTTTGAGGCAATGTCAGATGTAAAAGTAAAAGAAATTATTCCACAGTTAAGAGTAATTTCCAGATGCTCACCGAATACGAAGCTTCGCCTTGTAACATTAGCACAAGAAATTGGAATGTCTGTGGCAATGACTGGTGACGGTGTGAACGATGCTCCCGCGCTAAAGAAAGCAGATGTAGGCTTTGGAATGCAGGATGGGTCTGATGTGGCAAAAGAAGCAGCAGATATTGTTTTGACAGACAATAATTTTGCAAGTGTGGTAAAGGCAGTCGAACTTGGTAGAACATTTATGCATAACATTATGATGTTCCTTGAATTCCAGCTACCTATCAATATTTCGTTGTTGATCTTAAGTATGGTATTTCCAATTATTTCTGGTGGCTCTGCTCTATTAGCAGCAGTTCAGATCCTTATTGTAAATATCATCATGGATTCACTTAACTCATTAAGCTTTGGCGGAGAACCACCAAAAGAAGAATATATGAATGAAGAGCCTATCATGAAAGGATCCGGATTATTTATCCGTGGAGCGAAAGGGAGAATTGCATTAAGTTCAATTGTATTTATTGCTTTATTTGGTGTAATTACATTTGGTCCAGTTGGAAATATGTTTGCAACAAAACTTTCGGCTATGACAGCGAGATTCGCTTTATTGTGTTTAATGGCAGTATTTAATGGATTCACTATTAGAACAGATAGTATGAATCTTTTCAAAGGAATTAAAAATAACAAATTATTTGTGTATATCGCATTGGGTATTTTTGCAATGACTGTAGTTTTGTGTAACTTTGTAGGAAATCTAGTACAGACAACTCCAATGGATGCTAAACAGTGGATTGTAGTCTTAGTGACAGCATTTATGGTTGTGCCTGTAGATTGGATTAGAAAAGCAATTTGTAAGAAAGGAAGTAACTAAAATGGGATTTTTGGGAAAATTATTCGGAAAAAAAGATGAGGAAGCAGCAGTAGAGTTATCTTCTGCTGTAACTCAGCAACCTGTATATGAAGAAAAGTTACAGACAATTGATATGTCTAAGCACAATGAAAATCTTGGCAAAGTACTTATTGATATGTCTAAGGGAAGCAAGATTGATATGACAAAACATACGGCTAGAGTAGCTCTTGCAATGGATTATTCAGGAAGTATGGATTGGCTGTATGATAATGGATCTGTACAGGAAACCATTTCTCGTTTGTTGCCTATTGCTCTAAGATTTGACGATAATGGAGAACTTGAGAGTTGGCTGTTCTCAAATGGAGCAGAGCGCTTAAAAGCTGCTAACGCTGATAATTATAGTAGTTATGTTAAAAATGTTATGAAAAAAGCTCATATGTATATGGGTGGTACTAATTATGCTCCTGTATTGAAAGAAATGGTTACATATTATAAAGATATTGAGCCAAGTGAGATTCCAGCATTTATCATTTTTATTACAGATGGTGAGAACAGTGATACTTTTGCCACCAATGCAGTTATTAAAGAGCTTTCAGAGTACAACATCTTCGTGCAGTTCATAGGAATTGGAGATGAAGATTTTGACTATTTAAAATCTCTTGATGATATGAAAGGTAGAAAACATGACAACACCGGTTTTACAGCAGTAAAAGACATGAATAAAATGTCTGATGAACAGTTATATACAGAGATTCTTCGTCAGTATAAAGACTGGCTGAATAATAAATAAAAAGGAGATAAAGAGATATGGCAGTAATCAACATGAGCAAAAATCAGAAAATTAGTATGGTAAAAGAGGATGGTACAGGTATTAAGAACTTCTTCATTGGAGTCAATTGGGATCAGAACCGTTATGCTGGTGAAGCAGATATTGACTTTGATATCAATGGATTTTTAACAGATTCAAGTCGCAAAGTAGTATACCCAGAAGATTTAGTAAACTATAAAACCTATGAAGATGGGTCTGCATATCCTTGGGTAGATTATTCAGGAGACAATAAAACTGGTGATGATTCTCAGGGAATGATTTTTAATGGAAAGCATTATGACGAATATTTTATTGTACATGCTGACACATTCCCGAAAGATAAAACAGAATTTACTATCTGCTTAACAATTTTTAGGGCATTACAGCGTATGCAGAACTTTGGAATGGTCTCCAATGCAGTTATGACAATTTGTGATTACGACAATCCAGATGGTGATAAGTATGAATATGATCTGTCTGAGAATGAGAACTTTGAAAAATTGAATGCAGTAGAAATGGGTAAATTATACCGTTACGGAGATGGATTCAAATTCCAGGCATTAGGTTCCGGTTATGTGGGAGGTATGACAGAACTGTTTAAAAACTTTGGGCTTGATATTGATGAGGGGAGAGACTAATGAACTTATTTGAAATTGTGGTCCTAATAGCTGTAGTAATTAGTATTGTGTTATTTATTGCACGTACAACTCAAATTGGTAAGAGAGTGTCACTTAGAGTTGCTGGTACAGCAGACGAAGCAATTCAAAAAGATGCAGCCACCCCTGAGGGAGCTAAAGCTTATTATAACGCTGCTATTGAAAAGAAAGAAGATGAACTTCAGCAGGAAAATGTAAGATATCAACAGATGCTTGGTAAGATTTCCAATTATGAAGATGACCTGTTCCATTTGAAGAAAGATGCCATGAAAGCAGATGTAAATGTAAATGCTTGTGTGGATCGAGGAGATGACGAAGCAGCAAAAGTCTACTTAAAAGAACAACAGGAGCTGAATGATAAGATTGATTTTATTAAGAGTACATTAAAAGAATGGAAAGAGAATGCTGACGTACAGAAAGAAAAAGTAGAAGTATTACAGCAACAGCTTAATGATTTAAAAGCAGAAAAAGAAAGTGCTGTTTTAACTTTGGAAACAGCTCAGGCATCAAAAGCTTTTAATGTAACACCGGGAGTATCTTCTAGTGAAGAGGAAAAGATGCTAGAGAAAGTACGTGACGGAGTTAAAAAGCAAAAAGAGGCTGCTGATGGAGCTAGGATCGTTTATGAAAGTTCTACTATTGTGCAAAAACAGCGTCTGGATAAGAAAATGAAAGATGATGAAATTAATAAAAAGTTGCAGGAACTGAAAACAAAGAAAGGCAAATAAAATGATAGTGTTAAATATAGGCGTGTTTGTAGTATGCTTATTAACCTGTTTCTTAGTTGGATTCTTTGTAGGGAAGAGAAAATAAGTGTAGTAACAAAAGGTTAAGGTGGGGTTCAATTCCTCACCTACACTTAAGGAGGTTAAACAATGAAATAAAATATGGAGGTGATATTACGCAAAGAGGAAAACGAATATTAAATAAACCAATTGATGACGCATGTGAAAAGGAAATTTTGGCACCAACAAAAAGAGTGATCACTGTAGAAGCTGAATACGACTTGACTGATCCTAAATTAATTGGAGCAAAAATAACTGACAGAGATATAGTAGAAGAATTGGTAAAAGATGAGTTTATTACATCTTTTGAGCAAAATGATGGATTTGTAAGTTTGACAGTAACTTGTAGTGATTATTAGGAAGGAGAAAAATGATTAATAGTTTTACTGGAGATTATTACTTTTTAAGTAACTTTTATATGGCCCCGGTAAGTTATAACGGATGGGACTATACAAATAATGAAGCAGCTTTTCAAGCACAGAAAACAAAAAATCGTAGACTAAAATTTCAGTTATTCTCTCAAGCTAGCCCATCAGAAGCAAAGGCAGCAGGTAGAAAGATTGATTTGAGATCAGATTGGGAAGAAGTGAAAGATAAAGTAATGTATGAAATCGTACTGGCTAAATTCACTCAGAATCCAGACCTTAAGGAAAAATTACTTGCTACAGGAGATGAATATTTGGAAGAGGGTAATACTTGGGGAGATACTATTTGGGGAACTGTAGATGGAGTTGGAGAAAATAGGCTTGGGAAGATACTTATGAGAGTGAGAGATGAATTAAATGAAACTTAACATATTTTTTATCATTCTTGATGCTATTTTTATAGCAGTATCATTGGTAGACCTTATTACTTATAAAAATTTATTTAGTTTAATGCTAGTAGCTTTTTTCGCTTGGACATTTGTAATTGATATTAAAGAATATAAAGGAGACAAATAGCATGGTAAAAACATTAAAAGAAACAACAGAAATGATGGTTAGCCCAGATTATAAAGAAAGATTCAAAGCTGAATATTACCAGTTAATGCTTAGATTCAGAGGTTTACAGTCTATGCTCTTTAAATGGGACAATGGAACTCTTAGTTTTGAACCAACATGCCCAAGAAGTACTTATAATATTCAGATTGATGCTATGGCAAGCTATTTAGCTATCTTAGAAGCTAGGGCTGTTATGGAAGGTATTGAATTATAAAGGAGAGAGTATGAATCCAGTATTTGTATTTTTAATATTGGTTGGAGCTGTAGTTTTATGGTTCCTATTATCTGCATTGTTTTATCCATTCGGACGATTCTTGCATAGAATTTGGAAAGATGCAGTAGACGAAATAAACAGAGAAGAAAATAAAGAAAAAGATAAGGAGAATGAGTAATGAAAAAGAAAAAAGGTTTTTTAGGTGGGGTTGGATTAGCAGTAATAATTGCAGCAGGATTAATTTGTGTAGCAAAGTGCACAGTAAGAGTTCCTGCTGGTTATGTAGCTGTAGAATACAAGATGAACGGTGGAATTTCAAAAGATACTCTTTCACAGGGATGGAATTTGATTTCACCTACAGTAAAAACATCACTGTATTCAATTGGTATTGAACAGTCTTATCTGACTTCAGAAGATAAAGGTGATTCACCAAAAGATGAGAGTTTTAAAACTCCTACCGCTGATGGAAAGCAACTTCTTGTAGATCTTGAATTCTCATATAAATTCGACCAGGATCAAGTTGCTGATGTATTTACAAGATTTAAAGGTCAGTCTGGCGAAAGTGTAAAGAATACTTTTATTAAGCCAAAGATGAAAGCGTGGACACAGGAAGTAACTGCTAAGTATCCGGTAACAGATGTATTTGGTGATAAACGCCAGGAACTGAATGAAGCACTTGACAAATACTTGAAAAAGAAATTTGAGCCATATGGAATCATCATTGATACTGTAAACTTTACTTCAATTTCTACAGATGATGAAACTCAGGCTGCTATTCAGAAGAAGGTAAATGCACAGCAGGAACTGGAACTTGCAAATATTGAAGCTAAGACTGCAAAGGTACAGGCAGATAAAGATAAGGAAGTTGCTCTCATCGCAGCGGAGCAGGATAAAGAGAAAGCCGCTATTGAAGCTGAACAGGCGAAAATCACTGCGGAAGGTAAAGCTGAAGCTACAAGAATTAAAGCGGATGCTGAAGCAGAAGCAAATAAAAAGATCGCTGAGTCACTTACTCCAGAACTTATTGAGAAACAGAAGATTGATAAGTGGAATGGTGATGTGCCGAAGGTACAAGGTGGAAATGCTGCAACAATTGTTGACGCAGGAGAATTAACATCAGGCAATGTAGCAACTGTTGAAAATAAATAATTAATAATGAGGGTAACGTATAGTGAGAACTGTGGACATATACCACACTGACGGTAGTGTAGGGATTTTGCGTCAGTATAAAGAGGTGGCTGCGTAGGGTGAGGATAACGTTAACAACTACGAATTGTAATGTTGGCCCAAAGCAAGTAAGTATAGTTATGATATCTGCTGCCATAGGCAACACCTCCTTCAAAAATAATGTGTGATACAATCCCATATCACATTACCCATTCAGAAGATCCTCACCCGGTACAGACCTGGGATCAATAGTATTGTACTTTAGGTGAGGTGGTTTGTCAATATAAGGAGAGTACAATGATAAAAACTACGATTACGGAGACAACTAAAAAATATGATAAAGAAGGCCATCTTATTGAGGAGACAACTAGAACTGAAACTACTGAGGATAATACTATAACATTTAGTTCTTACCCCTATGGGACAACTCAGAAGGATTGGACCTTAACTACAAATGTAGGAGAGAGTTTATGAAAAAGAAAGTATTAAGTATTTTAGGAGTTCTATTGATAAGTATTTCAACATTAACTGGTTGCGCTAAATGCATTGATAAAAAAGAGGAAAGTGTGAAGGTCACAGTTGTAAATGAATATTATAAACCTAAAGAAACCCGTTTTACAGGTATGGTTAATCATGTTCCGCAATTTCGAACTGATTATGCTGAATATGAAATTACGGTAAATTATAACGGAACTGAATATTCACTTAATGATGAAAGTACATATCGTAAATATCATGGAAGAATAGGGCAAACAGTGTCTGCCGTATTGATTACAAAAACATACGATAATGGCAAGGTAAAACAATGGATTGATAGTTTAGGAGGAATTAAGTGATTAAGCAAACCATGGGATGGATTTCTGCTATATGTGGAGTAATTGGAGCTATATGTAGTGGTTGGAAGTTAATGCTTTTGCCAGTAGTAAGAATATTAAACATGATTGCAGATAAAAAATTAGATTTGTGTATTTTATTGATTTCAATTATGAAAATGTTTTTTGCGATACCTGTAGCATATTTCATGATTCTTATAGGATTTTCAATCGCTACATATTGTTGGAGGTGGTGGAAATAATTTGGATTACGGGTGATACACATGGGGGTTGGATTCATAGATTAAATATGGACTCGTTCCCGGAACAAAGAGAGATGACTAAAGAAGATTATGTAATTGTTCTTGGAGATTTTGGGATATGGAGAGATTCACCTCAACAAAGGTGGTATCTGAATTGGCTTGAAGAGAGAAACTTTACTACACTCTTTATTGATGGTAATCATGAATGTTACGATATATTAGATGCTTATCCGGTAGAAGAATGGCATGGTGGTAAGGTACATTTTATTAAGCCATCAGTAATTCATCTTATGAGAGGACAAGTATTTGATATAGACGATTTAAAATTTTTTACTTTTGGCGGAGCTGCCAGTCATGATATTTCAGATGGAGTATTAGAGATTGACGATCCAAGAGTAAAAGAATGGAGAGATGATCCAGATAAGATGTATCGAATCAATCATGTTTCATGGTGGGAGAGAGAAATGCCAGATGAAGAAGAGATGGATGAAGGTATAAAGAACCTGGCAGAACATGATAATAAAGTAGATTTTATCCTAACGCATTGTACAGCTTCTTCTACAGCAGCATTATTATCACATGGATTATATAAACCGGATAAGCTAACTGATTATTTGGAAGAGATCAGATGCAATGTTGATTATGGACGTTGGCTGTGTGGACATTACCATGATAGTAAAGCTATAACAGCAAAGGATTATGTCTTATATGAACAGATTGTGAGGATCGCATAATGGCAGAGCTTACAGAAAACGCCAAAGATTATATTGAATGTCTAAAAGATATATTACAAAGAAAATACCTACTGTCAGGTGAGAAAGCTTTAGATATGATTACAACTTCTTATATTATGGAGTCTCTTATTGATTATCCAGAAGAGACATTACATGATGATATTGAAGTACGTGCAGATAATATTTATAAGGATTGGATAGGTAAACTATGAAAACATTTTTATCAATTTTGAATATTCTATGCTGGGGTATTCTAGGAGCCTATTGTTCATCAATAGGGATACATGGAACAAGATTTTATATAATATTACTGATTGTTGGCATTATTGATATACTTAGTGTTGTGGTGAGCAATCTATGAATTATTATATTTCAGACTTACATATCGGTCACACAAATGCATTGGCATTTGATGCTAGACCATTTAAGACAATAGAAGAGAACGATGAAACTATTAAAAATAATTGGAATTCAGTAGTTGGCTTAGATGATGATGTTTATCTTTTAGGAGATATTAGTTGGTATGGTTCAACTAAAACATTGGAGTATTACAGCCAGTTAAATGGTAGGATTCATTTAATAAAAGGAAATCATGATAATAAGATTCTGAAAAACAAAGATTTACAGAATTTATTTGTAGAAATAGTTGATTATAAAGAACTATACCTTAATCCAAAAGAGAGTATTATTCTTTGTCATTATCCGATTCCTTGTTTTAAGAATCATTACTATGGTTGGTATCATTTATATGGACATGTACATACAGGTTTTGAAAATAATATGATGCAAAGAACAAAGTATGAAATGGAAAATCTATATAATACACCATGTAAAATGTATAATGTCGGAGCAATGCTGCTGAATTATACTCCTAGAACTTTAGAAGAAATAACAGGAGGAGCTACGTGTTTATAACTAGAAAAAAGATGAAAAAGAAAATTACTGATACATATAACAAAGGATTTCATATAGGAAAACTTTATGGTGTTACTAAAATATATAATGAAATAAAAGGAGGCAACACAGATGTAATTGATCTGTGCAAGAGAATTATGAGTGAGAAAGAGGTATTCAATACTTAATGTATTGTGCTTACATTACTGAGCTTAAGCAACTTCGTAAACACAGCAATGCTGATAGGCTCCAGCTTGGTACCGTTTTTGGAAATACGGTTATTGTTGATTTAAGTTATTACGAAGGGCAGAAAGTTGTATTTTTCCCGGTTGATGGTCAGCTAGGAGAAGAATTTGCAAAAGAAAACAATTTACTGCGTATTAAAAATGAAGATGGAACAACTACAGGTGGATATCTTGATCCTGTAAAACGAAACATTAAAGCTATGAGACTGCGAGGTGAAAAATCAGAAGGATTGGTTTTACCAGTAGAATCTCTTAGTAAATGGACTGATATAAATAAATTATCTTTAGGAGATCAAATTACTGTACTTGATGGGACAGTTATCTGTAAAAAATATATTCCAAGATCAAATCATAAAAAATCTAACAATGGTCCGAAAGTAAAAACTCCAAATTTAAAAAACAAATTTCCTTATTTTAAAGAACATGCTGATACAGAACAGTTAGCATATAACTTAAATGCCTTTAAACCAGGAGATACTTGTTACATTACTTTGAAAATGCATGGCACATCTGGTCGAACAGCAAATGCAATAGAAGTAACTACTAAGAAAAAGACTCTACTACAGAAACTTTTTTGTAGACCGGCTCCTGTTATCAAAGAATGGAAAATAGTTACTGGAACAAGAAGAGTTGTACTCAATACATTTGAAGGCGGTTACTATGGGAATGATAAATTTAGACAGAAATATCATGACTACTTTATTGACAAACTGCCAAAAGGAATGGAAGTGTTTTATGAAATCGTAGGGTGGGTTGATGGTACAGAGCAGACCATTATGGGAACCTGTTCTAACACTAAAATTAAAGATAAAGAAGTTAAGAAACTTTACGGTGATGAAACAGTGTTCTCTTATGGATGTACTCCTGGTACTTCTGATATTTATGTTTATAGAATGACTATGACCAATGAAGATGGAGTTATTACAGAGCTTCCATGGGAAGAAGTAAAGAATTGGTGTGATCGTTTAGGAGTTAAACATGTACCTGAATTTGATAAATTCCTGTTTACTACTAAAGAAGATCTTATGGAGCGTGTAGAAAAATACTATGATGGGCCTGATCCAATAGGGGCGACACATGTTAGAGAAGGTGTAGTTGTAAGAATTGATAATAGAAGTAGCTTTAAGGCTTATAAACATAAGAATTTCACTTTCAAGGTCCTTGAAGGATTGATAAAAGATTCCTCTGATACACCGGATATGGAAGAGGCACAAGAAATTATTGAGGAGGAAACTGTATGACATTAGCAGAGAGATTTTTTAAGGAAGAATTAGAAGTATTTGAAAATGATGATATTCAGGAATTTTGTATTGAATTACTAGATACTGCGCCTACATATTTCTGGCAAGTGTCTGCTTCAAGTACTAACAAGTATCACCCTGATTATACAGTTGGTTTTATGGGACTTGCTAAACATGTAAAAGGAGCAACTAGATTCTTAAATCATATGCTGTCAATTGATTGTATCAAGAGTCAGTTTACATCAAGAGAAAGAGATATGCTACGAACAGCTATTATGAACCATGATGATGAAAAACTTGGGCGTAATGGCAGTCAATATACTCTTTTTAAACACCCGTTACTTATAGCTGAGAGAATAAAATCCTATAAAGGATTTGAATGGTTGCCAGATGAAGAATTGGATTATATTGCAGACTGTTGCGCCTCACATATGGGTGAATGGAACACAGATAAAAGAAGTAAAGATGAGCTGCCATTACCAGAAACAAAAGGTCAGATGATAGTTCACTTAGCAGATTATTTGGCATCAAGAAAAGATTTAACAGTATCTTTTGATGAAACTGAAGTAGATGAACTGATGAAAGAATTCAAACCTACACCAGAAACATATCTTATGCCATTCGGCAAACATAAGGGAGAACCACTCTCTGAAATTCCAGATAGTTATTTAGGATGGTTGAATGATCAGAATCCATCAGAACCTCTGAAAACACTACTTGCTGAAGCTTTAGGCATTAGCGGAAGCATCTTTGAAGAGGAGGAATGAGATGGAAACACGAACAACATTATGCCAGTGCACTCGTTGTGCTTCAGTGTTTGAATGGAATGAAAGAAAAAATAATAGATGTCCAGAATGCAAAGGCATATATACAGTTATTAGATTCGCTAACCCGTCAGATGAAGAATATTTAGATAGAGTTAGCATGAGATTTAGTGAATAAGTCGTTCAATCATGAACGCTTATCAATATACCAAACAATATTATTTATAAGAGGAGACAATATTCATGAGTGAAAAAACAAATTTAAGACAGGCAGACACAAAAGTAGAAGTAGTTGGTATTGTAAGCGAAAACACACTGGAAGAGTCAGTAAGAGATGGTAAAAAAGTTATTAGCGGTGACATTACAGTACAGACAGGAGACATTAACTTTGTAACATTTAGAGTGTATATCAATGAGAAAAAGAATGACGGCACAGATAATGGCTATTATGCAGGCATTGAAACTGTAATGAGAGAATATCAGTCTATTGCTAAAGTTGGTAAAGACGCAGCTACAAGAGTAACTGTTACAGATGGTCAAATCAGACCTCGTTCTTACGTTGGAAAAGATAAACAGGTACATGTAGGTATTTCTTATCAGACAATGATTTTTAAGCGTTATGATGGAGCCCCAGAGAAATTCGAGCCTCGTGCTTGGTTTGAAGTAGAAATGGCAATTGCTTCTATTACTCCAGAACTTTATACATCTGGTGAGAATAAAGGTGAAGAAACAGGCCGAGCTATCGTAAAAGGATGGGTGCCTACATACGCAGGAATTGAGCCAATGACCTTATATGCTCCAGCAGAAGATGGAATTGCAGAAGCAATTTTAGATGATTATGCACCAAATCAGACTGTTAAGTTCTATGGTGATATTGTAAATAGTCGTGCAGAAATCACAAAAGAAATTCCTGTAAAAATTGGTAAACCAAGATTTGAGAAGAAAACGATCTATAAAAATGAAATGATTATTACAAATGCTTCTGATGCTTACGGTGAGGATAGTGAAACACCAACTCCAGAACCATATGACATTGGTGCAATTTCTCAGGCAATTACTGATAGAGAAGTTCGCTTAGAGGAAGAGAAAGCAAAAGCTAAACAGCCAGAGACAGCAACTTCTGCCGCAACAACTAAAGCTAGACCAAAACTTCCTAATTTTTAATCTATAAACAAGTTTGTAAAAATATAAATAGTAAAATTAAAGGAGATTACATATGACAGATAGTATTTTTGAACCAGAAGTAAGCGTTGTAGCACATGGCCTTGAAGGAAAAGTAATTATGCTTTATGGCACAAACAATACGGGAAAAACTTATAATTGCGCAAAGATGAAGAATGCTTTGTTCTTCATGTGTGAGAATGGTTTAGGTGCTCAGGCAGGAGTTAAACATAAAATGATTAACAACTGGAGAATGTTCACTAAGTACATCAAAGAACTTACTGATCCTAAAACAGTAGAAAGAGCTAAAGAGATTTATTCCACTATTGTTATTGATGAAGTATATGCTTCCTCTCTGTTTTGCCAGAAATTCGTATGTGACACATATGGCGGAGGATGCATTTCTCTTGGAGCCAATGAAAACAGCAAAGTAAATCTTTATCAGATTTATGAACGTATTTATTGGGAACAGATTCAGAAATTAGTAACTTCTGGGTATACAGTGGTATTCGTTGCGCATGCAGACGAAAAAGATGGCTTTATTCAGCCTAAGGGAGACAAACGCTGTATTAAACCAATTGTAGATAATTGTGACGTAGTGGCTTACCTTGAGCCAAATGGCGTAGATGAAGATGGACATGTAATTAAATCTTCTGCTTATTTTGCACAGACAGATAAGTTCTTCGCTCGTTCAAGATATGATTTCATGGTAACTAAAATTGAAGAGTTTACAGCAGATAATTTAGAGAAAGCAATTTCTGATGCAATCACTAAACAGGAAGAAGCTGACGGTATTAAATCAGTATCCTATGATGAGCAGCAGTCTATGTATGAAGAAAAAGAAACAATGTCCTTTGAACAGCTTCAGGAAGAGATTGCCCTTTGGGGAGGTAAACTAGCTGCCTCAGATCATATGGAAACATTGACAGATATTGTAGAGCAGACTCTTGGTGTTGGGAAGAAAGTATCTCAGTGTACTAAAAAGCAGACTGAGGCTATGAGTATTATTCTCGAAGACATTAAGGATGCTTGTGCTGAATTAGGAGTGGCGTAATGCCAAGGGCAATGTACATTTGCCCGGTATGTCATAAAAATGTACTTGCTTCGAAAGCTATTCATATAAAAACCAGATACTATCATAAAGCTTGTCTTGATAAAAAAATCAAGAAAGAAAAAGAAAAGATTGACAATGATAAACTGACGAAGAAGCAAAGGGAACAATATGAGAGAGCGCTGAAACAAAGTGCTCTCCCTGAAATCCCTGAAGCAGTTCCAGAAAGTGAAGCCCAGGCAGCAGAAAAATTCTTTAGTAAAGTGGAGCAAATACAGGGTAAATGCACAGCGAAAAGTTCAGCAATGGCTTATAAATACAAAAAAATGTATGAAGGATTTACTTGGGAAGGAATGGAACAGACTTTAGAATATTGTTTTTCTATAGTTGGATTAGAAGCCAGGAAAGATGAAGATAGTGACATTGTTGGATTAATTCCTTGGTATTATGACCAAGCTCAGGCATTTTATGCACAGCTAGACAGTATAGAACCTTCAAAAGTAGATTTGGATAAGATTTATAAAAAGAAGCATATAAAAGTATCGCCTAAAAAGAAAAATGTAGATTTGATTGATATAAGCAAAATAGGGGAGTGAATATGTTAATTGACAAACACGCCACTCTTCAATGTTTAGGATGTATTATGAAGAAACCTTCCCTTTTGGAAGAATACACACTTACACAGTATGACTTTGAAGAAGAACAATTTTACGCAATATTATTTTCATGTGTGTATAATCTCTACAACCAAGGGGTAGAGATTATAGATACATTTGCTATAGATAGTTTTCTTTCAAGATATGAGAAACAATATAAAATTTTCAACGATAATCAAGGAATTGATTATTGTGACGATGCCATTCGTTTGGCTGAATTGGAAAATTTTAGTTACTACCTGGAACGTTTGAAGAAATTTAGTCTTTTAAGATACTGGGATTCATGTGGAGTAGACATAAGGAACATCTATGATCAAACAATCATTGATCCTAGCAGACAAGAACAGCAAGCAGCTAAATTAGATGCAACTTCAATAAATGATATGATTCTGGAAGAAGAGGATCTGCTCATTACGAAAGCAAAAATGCTCTATGGAATGGATTCTTCGAGAAGGGGTCAGCTTGCCGGTAAGGGAATGAAAGAACTGAAAGAAAGATTGAAAGAAGAACCAGAGTTTGGAATACCTTTACAGAGCCCTATGATGACTACTATTGCTAGAGGGGCGAGACTTAAAAAGGTCTATCTTCGTTCTGCTGATTCTGGTGGAGGAAAGACAAGGACTGCATTGGCAGATATCTGTAATATTTCAATCCCTTATTTCTATGATACAGATAAAAAAGAATGGATTTACACTGGGTGTGAGGAACCATCTCTATTCATCTCTACTGAGTTAGAGGAAGACGAAGTACAGACTATCATTATGGCATACGTTTCCGGAGTACCAGAGAACAAGATTCTTGATGGAGACTATGAAGGAGATGAGGAAGAACGAGTAGATAAAGCTATTGAATATATTGCTACTTATCCTTTATATATAGAAATTATTAATGATTTTGGTATAGAAGATATATCAAATATCATTAAAACTTATAAGAGAGAAAAAGGATGTCATTATTTCGTATTCGATTATATACATATGTCAGCTAAATTAATTGCTGAAGTTGCTTCTATGAGTAAAGGAATGAAATTGAGAGAAGATCAGACTTTGTTCTTATTCATGGACACTCTTAAGAATTTGGCTATGAAATTGGATATCTTTATTCTAACAATGACTCAGTTAAATGGTACATACAAAGATAGTCAGATTAAAGACGAAACAATGTTAAGAGGTGCAAAATCTCTAGCAGATAGAATTGACTTAGGTGAAATTTCACTGAGGCCAACAAGTGCAGAGTTAGAGTGTGTAAAGAAACTTATGCACAATATGTATGGAGTGCCAATACCCAATCTTGTAAGACACATATATAAAGTACGAAGAGGAAAACTGACAAAAATCCGTTTATGGCAATATGCTGATCTCTCTACTGGTAGAACTAAAGATTTATTTATTACAGACAACTATTATAACCTGATCGAAACTGAAGTGGCTGTAGCTCAAATTGAGAAAGTAATTGAGGAACATTCTGAGAGCCTTGATGATATCCAGATTACTGATGATGAGCAACAAGAAGCTACGAGTACTTTATTGGGATCAATGCCATTTGATTTTTAGGTGTACTGATGCCTTACTATGATAAAAATGCAATATTAAAGGCTCTTACAAAGGAACAGGTAATCAAGATAGTTACCGATTTAGGATCAAAAGGATATAGAACAGACTCATCTGGGAATCTTATCTTTCAAACAATCTGTCATGGTGGCGATAGTTATAAGCTTTATTACTATCATGAACCTACAGATCAGTATTCTGGAAGAACATTTCATTGCTACACCTCATGTAGCGAATCATTCTCTATTTTTGAATTAGTAATCAGAGCTAAAAGAGTACAAGGGATTACTTATACTTGGTATCAGGCGGTATCTTATATTGCTAATCAAATAGATATGAAAGCTGTTGAACATATTGAGAGACCAAAACATATATGTGATATGTCGTGGCTCAAGAAGTTTGGGAAAAACAAATCTACAGACATTATAGACTGTGAACCTATAGATGAGCATGTATTAGAAATGTTTGAATATACTCCTCATGAAGTGTTTTTAAACGACCATATTTCCAGAGAGACGTTATCTACATTTGAAATATCTTATTGGGGTAATACAAATCAAATAGTTATTCCTCATAGAGATAGACATCAAAATCTTATTGGTATAAGAGGAAGATATCTCGATGAAGAAGACGTAGAGAACATTGGAAAATATGTACCTCTTAATATAGAAGGAAAATTTCTAAGCCACAAGTTATCACATAATCTTTATGGTATTCATATTAACCAAAATAAGATTAAGACTTGTAGGAAATGTTTACTACTTGAGTCTGAGAAAGGAGTTATGCAAAATCATTCGTATTTTGGTGATGATGACTTTTCTTTAGCTGTATGTGGCAGTGAAATTTCAGATGAACAAATCAAATTGCTACTCGATTATTTGAAGATAGAAGAATTAATTCTTGGTTTTGACAAGGAATATAAGGATCCGTATGGATGGGACGGTGAGCTGTACAAAAATAAATTGTTTAAGAAAATACGTCCGATTATTCCATATTGTAAAGTATCAATCTTATGGGATAAAGATGGGGTATTAGATTATAAGGATGCGCCTACAGATAAAGGCAAAGAAACATTATTAAAACTGCTTGACAACAAAGTAGAAATAACTATGGAAGATATCACGTTGGAGGGAACGTATTATGTATAGAAAGGCATTAATTGACTGAAATCAGTCAGAAAATCCGACAAGTAACTGAGGAGGATAAGGGGTTACCTTATCTCTCCTACAGTAAAGAGAGTAACTTTGATCACTGTCCACTGAGCCACAAATTAAAGTATATAGACAAAAACTTTTCAAAGAAATCGTCTCTTCCTATGGAAATTGGTTCTATTTTACATAAGGCATTAGAGCTTAAAGGAAGAATGATAATGGAAGGTAAGACAGTAGATTATGACTATCTTAAAAGCATTACAGAAGAGGGCTATTTAGAGACTGATGAGAAGTCGGATAATCACATTCTCGGTATAAAAGACCTCAAAAAGAAATATTTTGATGAGTTTTTTACTGCTGATAGTAAGTCAGGTATGAACTATTCAGAAAAGATGGATATCTTTTATAACAAAGTATTACCATCTAGGATTGATAGTAAAGAGTGGACTCCCGTAGCAGTAGAACAGAGATTTGAATTTGTATATGACGACAGAGTTATTATACATGGTTTTATTGATAGAGTGGATAAGAATGCAAAAGAGCAGCTAAGGATTACTGACTATAAATCCTCAAAGGCCGTGTTTAGAGATGCAGATATAAAAACACCTATGCAACATGTAATTTATGATCTGGCATGTATTCATTTATATGGACAGCCTGCAACAGACCATGTGTATGATTTTATTCTTATAGATGCTATTCAAGGAGCTGACGAAGGTGTATGTACCAAAGGCTATCTTAACAGAGGAATTAAGAAACTGGACAAGGTGTTAAATGAAATGGATGAAATGGAAATTAAAGGCGAGTATCCTCCCAAACCAACTCCATTATGCTACTGGTGTCCATTCCACAGCACTTCCCCAAATGCTGATCCTAAGTTTTCTGGTCTATGTCAGTATCATAGCTTATGGACACCTGAGAAAAAATCATTTGCAGTACTTAATCCTTATGGACAAGAAATAAAGAAAGAAACTAAGAGAAAGTTGGTGTTCTAGTGAGAATAGAGACACATGCGCATACAGAATTTAGTCAGCTTCGTATGTTGGACTGCATCGTAAAAGTACCTCAATTAATAAAACAAGCTGCATCTCTTGGACTTTCAGGAGTTGCTATCACTGACCATGAGTCTGTATCTGGTCATGTGAGATTTATTCAAACAATTAAATCCATGAAGTCTTCCGGTGAACTGCCGGAAGATTTCAAAGGAATACTTGGTAATGAAATATATTTAGTTGACAAATTAAATATATCAGAAGATGGAAAGAAGTCTTGTGATTCTCCATTTTATCATTATATTCTTCTGGCTAAAGATGAAATAGGGCATAAGCAGTTAAGAGAACTTAGTTCATTAGCATGGGACAACAGTTTTTATACAGGAAGGATGGAACGTGTTCCTACATTGAAAAGTGATCTGGAACATGTAGTTAAATCTAATCCTGGACATCTGATTTCAACGACAGCATGTTTAGGAGGAGAATTAGGCAAGTCTCTATTAGCAGGAGAAAATTATATGGATTTTCTTCTCTGGAACCAGCAGTTATTTGGTAAAGATTTTTACTTGGAAATGCAACCGGGACTGTCAGAAGAACAGATAAAGTTGAATCGAGAGATTGTAAAATTAAAGCATCAATTAGGAATAAAAGCTACTATTGCCTGTGATGTTCACTATTTGAAACAAGAGGATAGAGAAATTCATGCTGCTTATCTTAATAGTCGCGATGATGAAGAAAGAGAGTTAGGTGATTTCTATGAATCAACTTGGATGATGACCAATGAGCAAATTCATCAGAGGATGGATTATCTTGGGTATGAAGAAGTGGAAGATGCATTGAAGTGTTCTCTGGAGATTGGTGAGAAGGTTGAAGAGTATGACTTGTATCATACGCAAATTGTACCTAAGGCTAAAATACCAGAGTTTACAATGAGCCACTCTTTTGAAACAGCTTATGATTTTTGTCCCTATATTAAGAATTTTGCTTATTCAAAGGAAAAGAGTGATAGATATTTGCTGTACATTATCGAAGATGGATGGTGGACAAAGCAATATTCGGAGTCACTTACAAAAGAAGAAATAAAATCAATGATGTTAAGAATTAATGATGAGTTGGGAGCTATTTGGGAAACCAGTGAAAAATTAAATGATAGAGTTTCTTCTTATTATATTACAGCATTGGATATTATCAATATGATGTGGGATGACTCAGAAGATGGTGGAGGATCTTTAGTTGGTCCATCACGAGGATCTATTGCTTCTTTTTATATATCATATCTTATAAATTTGCAACAAATTAATCCTTTAAAATATAACATCCCTTGGTGGAGGCATTTACATGCCAGTAGACCAGAGATGCCAGATTCAATTTATTTAAAATACTCATAAAAATCTAAAGAAAGGAGGGAGTGCTAGATGGAGGTTGAGCGTATTAACAATAAAATATTATGGACTCAAGAGTGCATAAATTATATTGTTGAACAATATGTCAATAATAAAAAATCAATAGCAAATATAGCAAAAGAAATTAAAACTTCTCCGGGTTCAGTGTCTAAAAAATTAAAAGAAAATAATATACACATAAGAACAGATAGGGAACAAGCTTTAAAATATAGTGCTAATGAACATTATTTTGATGTAATAGATTCCGAGCATAAAGCTTATTGGTTGGGATTCTTATATGCAGACGGCTATATAGTATCCAAAAGAAAACACAACAGCAGAAAAGTGGGACTTGCTTTAAGCATTAAAGATATGGAACGATTAGAAGCTTTTACAGAAGATATCAATTTTACCGGACCTATAAAAATATATACCACCAATAGTTCTTATAAAGAAAATACTGTTTATGGAAGAGTATTGATTGCGAGTGAACATATGGCCCAACAACTTATCGAAAAAGGCTGCATTGAACAAAAGACCAAACAACTTGTTTTCCCAGACGATTCTATTGTACCAAAACAATATAAGTATGATTTTATACGTGGATATTTAGACGGGGATGGAAGTATAACGGTTGATATAAAAAATGATAAGGTCATTAATGCTTATATTGGTTTTACTGGCACAAAAGAATTTTTAACCGGACTAAAAAACTATCTTGGAAAAAGTAAATTAGAATTAGACAAAAGATATAGGGACAGAAACGACAATATTTATGCACTTAATATTGGCGGTTCAATGCAAACAATTGAAATGTGCTATAGGCTCTATGGACATGCTACAACTTATATGGATAGAAAATATCAGAAGTATAGATTAATAGTAAATGAGTATTTTAAAACGGGTCGAGCTGAATAGAAATATTTGGTGTTAAGTTTCATAAACTCTGATTGCAAAGAGGTGTAGCGAAAGCTGCTAACGGTATCAGTGAACTAAGACTGCTTATATGACAATTATAAGCCATTTGTCCAAAGGCGAATAAGCTGACTAAGAGAACCTGAAGGTCTTTCGTAAGATAGCTGTGGTAATACCGTGCTATACAAGATGTATGTGTAACGACTATCTCAAAGGAGAGTAAGGTGGAGATTGCTACCACTTGAAAGATGAAACACCTGACCGCTAAAGACGAAGGTGAAAATATAGTCTAGTCTTTATGGAAACATAAAGTATCTCGGTAGATATTGATACAGAAGCCTCAAAAAGGCAAAGGATTATAGAAGCAACAAGAAAAAGATATGGATATGATAAAGTACTTAACATTTGTACATTTAAGACAGAAGGAAGTAAATCGGCAATTCTTACTACTGCTAGAGGAATGAGGATAGATAATGACATAGCACAATATTTAGCTGGAATGATTCCGGTTACCAGAGGAAAAACAGCTTCTTTAACTGAAATGAAATATGGTAACGAAGAAGATAATGTGAAACCTGCAACAGAATTTTTAAATGAATGTAAGAAATACCCTGGCTTATTGGATACTGCTATGGCAATAGAGGGCCTAGTTTGTGGCAGATCAATACATGCCAGTGGAGTAATCATATTTGATGCTCCTTACTTAGAACACAATGCAATGATGAAGGCTCCAAATGGACAGCCTGTTACACAATGGGATATGGATAATTCATCTTATTGTGGTGGACTTAAATTTGATTACTTAACTATTCAAAACTTAGATGCCATGCATTTATGTTTAGACTTTTTAGTCAAATATGGATATATAGAATGGCAAGGTACTTTAAGAGATACCTATAATAAATATCTTCATCCTGATGTATTAGATTATGATTCAGAAGAGATGTGGAAGATGGCAGAGAATCTTGAAATTGTAAACTTATTCCAGTTTCAGACTCAGGTAGGAGCTAAAGCTATTCAAACAATTAAACCTAGATCTTTAACTGAACTGGGTACTGCTAATGCTGCTATGCGTCTTATGGTACAGGGAGAAGATGAAGAACAGCCAATTGATACCTTTGTTAGGTATAAAAACAATATCAATGAATGGTACAAATGTATGAAGCAAAAATATCAGTTAAATGATAGCGAAATAGGAATTATAGAAAAATATTTGAAATCTGTTCATGGTATGGCAACAATGCAGGAAGAAGTAATGCAACTATCTATGGATAAACATATATCAGATTTTACTATGACTGAAGCTAACTACTTACGTAAAAGTATCGCAAAGAAAAAGAAAAAACTACAGAAAGAAGCACATGATAAATTTTATAAGCATGGATTAGAGATAGGTACACGAATTAATATGCTTGATTATGTATGGAACGAAGTTATAAGAAAACAGCTTGGATATAGTTTTAGCCTCCCTCATATCGTTGCTTATTCAACTATTGCAGTACAAGAAATGAATTTAGCTTATCATTATCCATTGATTTATTGGAATGCAGCTAACCTTATTGTTGATGCTGGTGCTAATGAAGAGATAGAAGATAATAAATCGACTAAGTATGGAAAGATAGCTTCAGCAATAGCCAATTTTAAGCAGCGTTCAATCATAGTAGACAGACCTCTTATCAATGAAGCAAAGTTTTCCTTTGTCCCAGATGAAAAGAACAATCGTATTATTTTCTCTTTTAAAGGACTTTGTGGAATAGGTGATGATATAGCTCGTGCCATTGTAGAGCATCAGCCTTATAGTTCATTTGAAGATTTCTGTAAACGTATGGTAGACACTAAGATTATTGGTACTGCTAAAATGATTATTCTAATTAAAGCTGGTTGTTTCAATGAACTTGATTCTCCAGATCGCATGGAAACAATGAAAAAGTTTCTTTCTCGTAATGTATTTACACCTATAGATAAGCTGACTATGCAGCAGTTTAACTCAGCATTAGAATATGACATCTTCCCAAAAGAGATGGAAACAATGATTAGAATCAAGAATTTCAAAGCGTATGCTTTACATGAGAGTTTCTTTTTAAAAAATATAATAGATGAAGGAAAAAAGGTACCTAAAAAAGGATATCATGACAGATATTTTGCTCTTGATGAAAGAGGTACAGAATTTTTGATGGAGCACTTTAATACATGTATTGTGGGTACAAAGGAGGATGGAGTAATTATTTCAGAGAAGCTCTTTAATAAAGAATGGGATGCTCTTATCCAACCATTGAAAGATTATATGGCTTTACCTGAGACACTTCAATTATATAACCAGAAAAAACTTGACTCAACAATGGAATCTTATGCATCTGGATCATTAGAACAATGGGATATGGAATCATTAAGCTATTACCCGGATCGGCATGAGTTGTGGAATTTGAATGAGCCAAAGTATGGAGTGGTTGATTATAATTCACTCCCAGAGATTCCTGAAGTGTATGAGCATACCACAAGAAGAGTTAGAGGAGAAATTAAACATTTTCCTAAATATAAAATATTTCGATTAGCTGGAACTGTTTTAGACTCTGATAATAATAAACATTTGGTGTCGTTGCTGACTAACCATGGTGTCGTAACCTGTAAATATAACAAAGGTCAGTATAGTTATTATAATAAAAGAATTTCTGAGCAGACACCTGCAGGCAAGAAAAAAGTTCTGGAAGAGTCTTGGTTTAAAAGAGGTTCTAAAATCATTGTTTGTGGTTATAGGCGTGAAGATCAATTTGTTATTATGAAATATCCAGACACTGTTTATACTCATACAACTAATAGAATTGAGGAAATTTACAATGATGGAACAATATTGGCTCAAACAGATAGAAAGAAAGTTGGTGAAGGATAATAGAAACTGTAGTTGAACAGGTACAGTTCAAAGGTCTTTTAGAAGAGCAAAAATACTATAATGATTCTACTCACTGGGGCATATTTTATGCAACAGTGAGAGAAATAACTGTAGGAAATCTTACAAAAGGCATGAGATATTGTATTAAAGGAAATATTCATACGCCTATTATAGGAAAAGTTTACGACATAAAAGGTGAAATGGACTACAGCCCCACCTGGGGAGAGCAAATTAGTATTCTTGAAAGCTCTATGAATAATGATTTAGCTGAAACTGATATTAGAGGTCAAAAATATATTCTCTGCAAACTATTCCCCAAACATGTACAAAGAATGTATGAGACTTTAGATAATCCTTACTTAGCTTTAAAAGAAGGGAACGTAAAAGAACTTACAAAAATTAAAGGATGTGGCCCTAACGTAGCTACTAAGTGGATTGAGAAATTTAATGATACTTATGACAAACACAAAGCTTATATTGATTTAGCCAGATATTCTATTACTGATAAATTGATAGAAAAGATTATTAAATACTATCATGAAGATGTAGATAAAGCCGTTGATGTAGTAAAAAATCATCCATATGATTTGACAATCATAAGAGGGATAGGTTGGAAAACAGCCGATGATATAGCACTGCAGAATGGAGCTAATCCTTATGGTATAGATCGGATTGAAACTTGTATTAAAATGTTTCTAAGGAATCAAGGAGAGAATGGAAAATCATTTAGTTATTCAGAAGAAATCATGCAAGAGTTAATAGATAAAATAGGAGAAGAAGTACCTGATTTGAATATCGCTGAAGCGATACATGATTTACAAGATTCCCAAATGATTGTATGGAATAAAGAAAAAACTAAGATAGGATTGAAATGGTATTATGACTTAGAATATTCGATAGCTGAACATTTAGTAAGATTAAAAAATGCCCCTAATAAATTTAAGTATAGTAACTGGCTAGAGATAATTAAAAAGAAAGAAAAAGCTCAAGGATGGGATTATACAGAGCAACAGCTTGAGGGTATTAAAATGGTTCTCGATAATCAGTTATGCTGTATCTCCGGTTACGGCGGAACAGGTAAGACGAGTATTATTGATGGTATTCTTACTATCCTGCAAGATTATAAAAGTGTAACAGTAGCTTTAGCCGGAAGAGCTGCGGCGAGAATTAGTGAAGCTTCTGGTAAAGAAAGTCAAACAATTCATAAGTTACTCAAACTCAAATATGGAGATCCAAGAACACCATTTGACTATGAGTATGATCCTTTAGATTATGACATTATTGTAGTGGACGAAATGTCTATGATTGATGGTTATCTTTTTAAGCAATTACTGAAAGCGTGTGCTACTGGAACAAAAGTAATCTTTATTGGAGATGTGGGGCAGCTAGAATCTATAGGTTCCTGTGCAGTAGCTGCTGATATGCTTGAATCTAAATATATATCTTCAATTTTCCTTGATAAAATTCATAGACAAGCTCAGAAATCAGCGATTATTACTGAAAGTATTCGAGTGAGACAAGGAAAACAATTAACTTCTGATGGGTGGACTGGAGAAGAAACAAGAGGTGAACTTCAGGACATGATTCTTAATTGCTATACTGATAAATCTAATACATATCATAATATAGTGCAGTATTTTAAAGAAGAAATCAAACATGCTAAATCTATTCTGGATGTGCAAATCATTGTTCCTTGTAAACAAGGAGTGTCTTCAGTAGCTTCTTTAAATCATATAGCTCAACAGATATACAACCCCAAATCAAAAAAGCAATACAAAATTATGAAAAGTGGAGTAGTTCAATGGGTATTAAAAGTAGGAGATAAAGTTATAAACAAACAGAATAAGTACCAGATAATTAATTCTGATGGTTCAGTTGTAGATATCTTTAATGGAAACTTAGGCATCATAAAAGATATAAAAGATGATTATATCCTGATAGATTTTCAAGGAATTGGCTATGTAGAAGTACCTAAATCACATGCTCCTTATATAGAGCTTGGATATGCAATAACTTGTCATTCAGCTCAAGGAAGTCAGTTTGATACAGTTATTGGAGGAATAGACTTTTCAATGTTTATTATGCTTAATAAAGAACTCTTATACACCATGATTACTAGAGCCAGTAAAAAATTTATACTATGTGCTCAGACTAAGGCTCTGCAATACGCAATTACTAAAGAACAGATTATCCATAGACAAACTTATCTTATGGATGATTTAGATGAATTATGTAACAAGAAATTTGATTTTTAGGAGGTATAAATATGGATGAATACAAAGAGCCATCATATAAGAATATGACAATTACACAGGTGATTGATAGATTATCAGATATTGCTGATAGCGCTCAATATTGTGAAATAGAAGGCATCTTATGTAGAGCAATTGCTATGCTTAAAGACTATAGATCAATAGATGAATTTATTAATGAACCGATGGGAGGCGGGTATTATGGCGTTTAGTCACGATATTACTTTCTGTGCAGGAGAGTTAGTGGATTGTCCTAAAAAAGAATCCTGTTATAGATACAAAGAAGTAGATAGATTCCAGCCAGGAGAAGTATTTTCTATGGCTACTCTATATAAAGCAGCTTGTTGTGAAGCTAATGATTTTCAATTATTCATAGGAGATAACAATGAAATGTGTGAGGAAAGAACAATATGAGTGTATATATTTAACAAAACAAAATCGAGAAGAAGTTTTGAAAATATTTGAGCCTAATATTGATGGTGAACATATATTTATCAAAGAAGATAATGACAGGCATTGTATTGTTGAACATCTCGGTTGGTATAGAACATATTACTTCTATAATCGGTGGTATGTTTTAGGATTAGAAGATTATACATGGAATTGCTATACAGACGAAGAATTTAAAGAAGAATTTGAATTAGTAGAAGGGAGGTAACTAAAATAATAGTTTTAGATGACAAAAACTTTTGTGTAAAAGAAGTTGCTAGTATGGAACCGCCACATATCAACATCATTGTCGTGTATCCAGTGGAATTTATTGGTGATCCAGTGCTAGAAGAAAATATCCCTAAAATGCTTTCGGTAGTTAGAGAATATATTAAAGAGTATGAATCATATTTAACATTTAAAACAAAGATAGGGAATACTGTATGGGATTCAGAGAAACTTAAATATGGCAATATAGCATATGAGCACCAGGAAAGAGCAGATAAATTAGCAGAAAAAATGAACGAAGGTATTAGTCCTTATTTTTGGTATGTTGGCAAAGTATCTGAGAATGTAGTATTCAATGAAATTTCACGAAAAGTTGATTACGCAGTATGTTTAGAAAAGATGATTTGAGAGATAAGGAGGACAAGAGTGAAAATTAATAGAATTAAAGATTTTGAATCATTTTTTAAAGTAGTAGATAAATGTAAAGGAAGAGTAGATATTGTCTCACCGGAAGGTGACAATATTGTCCTTAACAGTCAGTTATGCAGATTTGTTTTAACTGCTTTGGTACAGTCAGGGGACACTTTATTAGATACTCTTGAATTGCATTGTGAGAACCCTGATGATGCAGCTTTGTTTATTAAATATATGATGGAGGAATAAAATGAAAAGATTAAATATTTATTTAGCTGGTGCTTGCAAAGGATTAGTTGATGAAGGGACATCTTGGAGGAATGAAGCTTTTGAGAGATTTATTTTAGCACAAAAGTATTTAGATCTTATTGCATATCACTTATATGATCCAACAGAGTATTTTCCTAGAGATGGCTCTAAATCTATTACAGCCAAGCAGACAAAAAATTTCTATATAAAGTATCTCATCGCCAATAGTGATTTGATTTTAGTAAACCTTAATAATACTGAAAATTCTGTGGGAACTGGACAGGAATTACAATATGCAGTTGATAAAGGGATACCTGTTATTGGATTTGGGAAACAGAATGTATATGAATGGCTTCCTGAAGATTGTGATGTAGTGTTTGATACTCTTGAAGAAGCTGTTGATTATATTATTAATTATTACGATTAAGGAGAATGTGTATGACAGTACAGGAATGGTTAGGAACAGAGAATCAATTAGGACAAGACATTTGGGAAAGAAAATACAGATATGAAAATGAAACTTTTGATGAGTGGATTAATCGTGTATCTGGTGGAAATTCAGAAATTGCTAATTTAATTAAAGAGAAAAAGTTCTTATTTGGAGGTCGCATTCTTGCTAATAGAGGTCTTGAGAATAAAGGACGTAAAATTAGTCTCAGTAATTGCTATGTAATTGAACCACCAGAAGACAATATTGAAAGTATCTTTGACTGCGCTAAAAAACTTGCTCGTACATATAGCTATGGTGGTGGATGTGGAGTTGATATTAGTAAATTATCTCCAAGAGGTGCAAAGGTCAATAATGCCGCTAAAGAAACAACTGGTTCTGTATCATTTATGGACTTATATTCTATGGTTACTGGATTAATCGGGCAAGCGGGACGTAGAGGAGCTTTAATGCTTAGTCTTTCATGTGAGCATCCAGACTTAGAAGAGTTTATTGGTATTAAATCAGACCTTGATAGAGTCACAAAAGCTAATATTTCTATTAGAATTACAGACAAGTTTATGGCTGCGGTAAAGAATAAAACTCCATTTACTTTATCATTTACTAGGTTAGAAACAGGAGAAACCATCACTAAAGAAATTGATGCATATGAAATGTTCCATAAAATGTGTGAAATGAACTGGGATTATGCTGAACCTGGAATGCTTTTCTGGGACAGAATCAATAACTGGAATTTACTTAGTTGTGATGATGAGTTTGAATATGCAGGAACAAATCCATGCGCAGAAGAACCTTTGCCAGCGGGAGGTTCATGCCTTCTTGGTAGCATTAACCTAGCTGAATTTGCATGTGATACAGGATTTGATTTTGAGAGTTTTAAGCATTGTGTCAAATCGTCTGTTATTGCATTAAATGAAGTATTAGATGAAGGACTTCCACTCCATCCATTAAAAGAACAAAGAGAATCTGTATATGATTGGAGACAGATTGGACTTGGAATCTTTGGTCTTGCCGATTTGCTTATTAAACTGGGAATTAAATATGGTAGTCCAGAAGCCATTGATTTATGTGACATGATTGGACATACTATGGCAGATATGGCAATTAAAACATCTGCTGTGTTAGCAAAAGAATATGGTGTATATCCTAAATATAAACCAGAAGCGGTAGAACAATCAGCGTTTTATAGTAAAAATGCATTAGGAGAAACAAAAGAATTAGTAGAATCATTTGGACTTAGAAACTCTCAGTTACTTACAATTGCACCAACTGGATCTCTTTCAACTATGCTTGGTGTGTCTGGTGGTATTGAACCTATTTTTGCAAACTACTATACAAGAAAAACAGAGTCTCTTAAAGGTCATGATGAATATTATAAAGTCTACACTCCAATTGTAAAAGAATATATGGATAAACATGGATTAAAAGATGATTCTGAATTACCAGATTACTTTGTAACAGCTCAGACACTGGATTATAAGAACAGAATCTATATGCAAAGTATTTGGCAGTCACACATTGATGCATCTATCAGTTCTACTGTTAATGTTCCAAATGATTTTACAGTTGAACAGGTGGAAGGATTATACATGACTGCATGGGATGCAGGATTAAAAGGTGTAACTATCTTTAGAGATGGATGTAAACGTGCAGGTATTCTTACTATTAAAGAGAATGTAGAAGATATTGTAGAAAAACCTCACAGATTAGAAAGAGGAATGATCATCAAAGCAGATGATAATTGCATTGGCAAAAAGAGAACTCTTAGGACAGGTTGTGGAACACTCCATTGTGAAGCTTTCTTTGATCCAGACAATGGCCAGTTGCTTGAAACTTATTTCAGTAAAGGGTCTTCCGGTGGGTGTAATAATTTTATGATTGGACTTTCGAGAATGATTTCTTTGGCAGCTAGAGGCGGAATTGATGTTTATTCCATAGTAGATCAGTTAAAATCTTCTGGTACCTGTCCATCATATGCGGTTAGAACAGCTACTAAACACGATACATCTAAAGGCAGCAGTTGCCCTGTAGCTATTGGAAATGCTCTTCTTGAAATGTATGAAGAGATGATGGATGAAGTAGGTTTTTCAGATGTTGAAGAAAAAGAATTAGAAGTTATTACACCTAAGATTGTACCAGTTTCTAAGGCGAAATGTCCTCAGTGTGGTGGAGAATTAGTTTTTGAAGGTGGCTGTAATACTTGCAAGAATTGTGGATGGAGTAAATGTGATTAATGAAAGTAATAGAAAGAGGTGGCAAGCTCTAAGATACAAGAATTTTCCCTACAGTAGGTATCTATGATGTCTGTGATTTGACTGTTCGTACAGTCACAGACACCTACTTTGTAGGTATGGATAAAAGAGATAAACATGAGTATCTCTTAGGATTTAGTACTGTAGGAGAAGTAGTATTTGATAGTAAAAAAGTCGCATTGAATAAAGTACATGAAGCTGAGAAACATAAATTAAATATCAGTGATGAGACTGACTATGAGGAATATTAACAATGATTGATAAAGAAGTTATTGATAAAGAAAGAATGTATGCTGAAAATCAGCTTAAAGAAAAATCTGGTAGTAACATTGTTGTTGAATGGATGTCAGCAATAAAAGAAATTGCAGAAAATGGATATGCCTTGTCTAGCGCAAACGTTCATTCGAAAGATGAAAAATTTCAAAAGATTATTGGTATGTGTAATGCAGTTATTATGGTATTAAAGGAGAATTAATATATGGAATTTGCAAAAGCAATAGCATGGATTTCAACTGCTGTAGCAGTAATAATAGGTATGAAAATTACAGAATCTCCATGGTGCTTGTGGGCGTTTTTATTACCATTGTCAATGAGTTAAAGGGAGTAAAAAAACTAAAATGAATTGTCTCAATTGTGATTATTACAGAGAAAGTTATTTATTTAACTGTTGTGAGTTAACGCAAGAGGAATGCTTCTTTATAAAGACAAAAGAGCATCCATGTTACTATATTAATGATGATTATATTTTTAAAGAAGATGTTCCGTTCTTTGGATTTAAAAAAGGAACTGATTCTAAAATGCTTGGAAAATAAAAGATGGGCACCCATCTGGTGCCCGTATAATGTATTATATTTTCCCCTTTAATCTATAATTAATTATTATTGGTAATTTCAATCTCTATAGATATGATTTTAGATAGTAAATTAATTTTAATTAAATTAGTTTTGCTGTTTTTAAGTTGCTTAAGTATGATATATGTTATTACGTACATAAAACACAATAACATCGCCAATATAAGTGCTAAAATTAAAAATCCAATCTTAATCACCCCCTTAAAGATATATATTTTTTTGAATCTTTATATGGGATTTATATAGGGGATAATTGAAATTACTATACTAAATATAACACTATATTGAAGATTTGTCAAGAAGTAAGTGGATTATATGAATCATAGAAACAATGTAACTGGTATTGAAAAATTATTTGAAAAGGGAGAATAATGGCAAAATATCTAATGAAATATAAAGGTACTTACAGACTAAAAGCTGCAATAGATCAAAGTACCAATGATTATCCCAGAGATGATTCTGGAGGAATAGACCCAAGTTTTGATGATATTTATATCAAATGCTATGGTGGTGCTCAGATATATCATTATGGTTTTTCTACTCTTGTAGCTTATATCCCATCTATAGGAAGAGGACACAATATTTTAAAAGCTATAGCTAATGATATTGGGTTGCCGGAATATAAGACTTATGAAGAATTATACAAAGCACTTGAAGATGAAGGAACTGTACGAAGTATCATGGAAAATGATAAAGAAATAGAATTTAAGTTCCATGCTCGTAAGTTAGAATACATAGCATCTTTTCTTAAACCTGCAACTGCAGGATCAGATATTAGTCCTTTCTCGACTAAGAACTTACCCAAATGTGATTACCCTATTCCTGAGGAAGATTTAGCAGAATACAATGCTATTTTGGATTCTATGGACAACAAGGATTACTTGTTAGTCTCTAGGGTGACCGATGCTTTTTTGACCAATAAACTTCAAAAAAGTAAGCAGTATAGGACAATTGATTTGAAAAAAGATATGAAGAAAAAATGTTTAAAAACTAAAGAATATATCCATTCATTAGGTGAATGGGACAAATATATTAAGTATTTAAAAGAAAATATAAAATGAAAGGTCAGATTAGTTTATGACATTGCAAGGAGTAATAAAAGACTTCAATTTATCTGATGATATATATTATATTCTTAAAAAGAAAGATATTAGAATACCAATAAAAAGATATAAAAATATAGAAGTATGTGAGTATTGGTATGATGATGAGAGTCGTCCAGATATATGTTGCTGGATAGATGTTGAAGGTATTGGTTATGGATGGATATGGTGTGCTAATAATCTACGTAGTAAATCAAGAATTTTACAGAAAAGAGCAATAAGAAAATTTGCTATGGACTTGTTAAAACCAGAAGATGAAAATACTAATATTTTATGTTTTGATGATCCAAATGAAAAAGTTCATGTATATGGATTTATTCCTAAAGACAATAAAAATGTTTATATTCAAATCAGACTAAGTGATGAAGAATTACATTTTTAGCATGAACTTATCAATAAAAGAATCACAATATTACATACACAAAGGAGATTATTAATATGGCAAAAAGAGTTGCAAAATTTGAAAAAGTATCTTATGAACAGTTTGAAACAGCATGGAAAGATTCATTCAGTAAGCCGTCAATGATTACTGATAAAACAATTAAAGATGCATATTACCCTATTGAACTTCCTCAGAGAGCAACTAAAGGTAGTGCTGGCTATGACTTCTATTCACCGTTGTCATTTGTGTTAGAGCCGGGAGAAACAATTAAGATTCCAACTGGTATTCGTTGCGGAATGAACAATGATTGGGTACTAATGTTGTTTCCAAGAAGTGGTTTAGGTTTTAAATATAGAATAAGACTTGAGAACACAGTTGGCATCATTGACAGTGATTATTTCTATTCAGATAACGAAGGGCATATTATGGTTAAAATTACCAATGAAGGGGTTAAAACTATGAAAGTAGCTAAAGGTGATGGCTTCTGTCAGGGGATTTTCTTACCTTATGGAATTACAGAAGATGATAAAACTGAGGGTACTCGTAATGGTGGATTTGGAAGTACAGATAAATAAAAAATAGAGGCGCTGAATAGAGTGCCTCTAAAAAAAATGTGTGTTGGTTGTGTACAAGTGAAGTGTATAAAACAACCATCTACACTATATCATACTATTTAACAAAAAGAAAGGATAAAGATGAAAATTCGACTAAATGATTCGACAGATGCTACAGAAATTGTCAGTATTGCCAATAGATTTAAAAATTGTGATATTGATGCACAGTTCGGAAGATATGTTATTGATTTAAAGTCTATTCTGGGAGTCTTATCTTTTGGATTACCAAAAGATATTGACATAAATATTATGGGTCCAGAAATAGATATAGAAATTTTTAATAAAGCTATTAAAAAGTGGAGGGTTTAACTATGAAATTTGAAAGAACACATGTATATAACTTTGAAGAAGCACTTTATGGAATGAGACTGCCGTTAATGTCTCATAGTAAGAGTGATAGTGTTTCTTGTGTGCTTGCCGAATGTGGTGAATGCCCATTTGATGACGGGCCTTACGACCAGTGCGGAATGACGGATTATATTATTGGTCCAAATGACATGGATTTATGTCAGAGACTTATCAGTGCCGGACCAGAGCATAGAAAATTTTTAAGACAGATTTCTGTAGCTGTTACTATTACCGCACCGCTTTATTGGTGGAAAGAGTACGATACATACAAAGTAGGAACAGTAGCTAATAGTTCCAGTACAATGCACAAACTTGCTAGTACACCTATTACTTTGGAATGTTTTGAAACAGACGATTTCAATTCAGAGATTGAAGATCCAGCAGCTATTATTGATCAGTGTGAGTATTATAGACAGAAATATCTTGAGACTAAAGACAAGCGTTATTGGAAAGCTTTAGTACGTTGGTTACCTAATGGATGGCTTCAGACAAGAACTCTCAGTTTGAATTATGAGAATCTTCGTTCTATGTATTTTCAGAGGAAGTCTCATAAATTAACTGAATGGCATCAGTTTTGTGACTGGATTTTAACTCTTCCTTATGCTAAGGAGTTAATTACTTATACAAAGGAGAATGCCGCATGATAGTACTTGTAGGAGAATCAGCATCAGGTAAAAGTTCTATTGAAAGAGAGCTTATTGCTTTAGGTTTTAATAAAATAGTTACATATACTACTAGACCTATGAGAAAAGAAGATGTAGATGGAGAAACATATCATTTTATTACAGAAGAGCAATTTAATGATATGATAGAAAAAGATCTTTTTGCTGAACATGCTTCTTACAATGGTTGGCAATATGGAACAGCCAAAGAAGACTGTACAGATGATAAAGTAGTTGTCTTGACTCCTCATGGGCTCAGACAATTAAAGAAGAACAAAGATTTGCATATTATATCTTTCTATATTGATGTTCCTCGAAGGGATAGATTAATTAAAATTCTGGAACGTGGTGACGACATAGAAGAAGCCTATAGGAGAAATCTATCTGATGTGGGTCAATTTGATGGTATTAAGGATGAAGTAGATTATGTAATTTCAAATAAAGGCTATTCATGGAGTCCTTTAAATATGGCTCATATAATCAAAAGGAGTATGGAATGGATGAAATGTTAACTCCAACAGATATACAAAAACATCTAAAAATAGGACGTAACAAAACATATCAGCTTATTCAACTAAGTTCTTTTCCTAAAATAAAAATAGGAAATACATACAGGATTCCTAAAGAAAAGTATCTTAAATGGATATCTGATAATATACGTAAAACAATATTTTTATAGTAAAAAATGGGAGCTATATCGAAATGATATAACTCCCTTATTTTTAATCAAGTAAATTTATGACTTCTGATTTATGTTTATTCATGATATGCATATATATGTTATAAGTTGTGGAAACATCTTCATGTCCAAGTATCTCTGATATTACCTTGATATCTACAGGTTGGTTCTGTTCCCATCCTTTCTGCAGCAGCATAGATCCGAACGAATGCCTAAGATCATGTAGGCCGAAGCCATTAGATTCGATGCCAGCTCTCTTGAGAATCGCTTTAAGTGTTCTGGTAAGAGTTGATTGTGATGGTGGAATATTATTTTCAGTTACGAATATGTGATCATCTCCGGATGCTTTTAAGCCAGGAGACACAGTTTTAAGCCAGAGCAACTGTTCCTTTGCACGATTTGCCAGAGGAATGACTCTGATTGACTTAGGACGCTTTGGTGTATCTATGAGCCACTGATATTTGCCATCTACTTTGATACGCTCCATTGTCTTATCTATGTTAATGGTATTATTCTTAAAATCTATATCTTTCCATGTGAGAGCATAAGCTTCTCCTATACGCATGCCAGTATAAAGAACTAACAGACAGAACCTGGCATTACGTCCATAGATATAATCACCTGTCCTTACACCTGGTAAAGCAGAATCTGCTTTCATAAGAGCCGTATTATAAAATTTTTCAGCTTCTTCTAAAGATAAGAAAGAGTGTTCTTTCTTCTGTACTGCATATTTTGACTTATGCGGCATCTTAATCCCTTTTGCAGGATTCTCTGTGATGATGTTACAGGATACAAGATAATCGAAAACAATATTGAAAAGAGTTCGTGTCTTTTTAACAGTGCTCTCAGAATATTTCTTCGACATATTTGTATAGTATGTTTGAATAACAATCTTGTCTATAGCAGCCATCTGTACATCAGCAATCGGATTAGTTTTAATATAGCAGCGATTTGTAGACTGAAGAGTAGCATAGTTATTTGTCTTGAAAGTCGGCTCCAACGTCTGCAGGATATTATCTATACATTCCCCAAGAGTCATCTTACGATAATCTTTTTGGTTAACCCTCATACTCTTAGCTTCAAATTCTTGTATCTTGCGTTTTACGTCAGCTTTTGTCCTTCCTACAAATTCTTTTCGGCTTGTCATACCATCATATTTCTTACGGTACCTATAGTATGTAATGTCATTCTTTGTTACAGTATCCCATGATCCTGAACCTTTTTCCCTTCTTGCCATATACATCCCTCCGTTGTGCAAATTTACACTAATTTTACTTACAAAATAAAAAACTTTACTTTTTCCCAAAATTATGATAATATGAATTATGTGTTAAGTAAATTATAGCATACGGATAAGGATGAAGCAATAATTATTTCCCCCTTATCAATGCGGGAAATGAAATATTCCCCCTTATTTCCCCCTTATGAATTAAATTTAATAGGGTGAAAAGGGTATAAACTAACACGACTAGGTATCAAGTTTGATAACTGAATATCTCTTATAAAGTGGCTTTAAAGCCAGTAAAATCAATACTTTTCAGTATTTACAAAGGTTTCAAAAGATTGATTTTCAAGATACGCGCCTGTAGCTCAGTGGATAGAGCAGTGGTTTCCGGTACC
>ENA-ORUA01000023-ORUA01000023.1-human-gut-metagenome-genome-assembly--contig:-NODE-23-length-147327-cov-8.862438_pt1 | contig 147327 bp, 129 predicted proteins | sample MGYA00242076_ERZ509201 | MGnify/ENA primary metagenome ERZ509201 (study PRJEB26280, sample SAMEA2338863) | human gut metagenome | biome: human gut; feature: human-associated habitat; material: faeces...
GGGAAAGGCAGGCATATACACGCACTTTCGCAAAGGAGGTTTTCAATGACGCAAGCTGTCACTTATGAACGAGAAACAAAGTCTGTCGCATTTCAAGGGAAGATCATTGTGCTGGAAAGCCTCACGCCGGTACTTCCCCCGAAGGAGAAAGCACAGCGCAAAAAAGAAATTGAGCGTTGTCTTTATGAGGTGTTCAGAAAATATGGGGACAGATTTCCCTAATCATTCGCAACATTGTTGTCCGGGGCTGCTGATGGTATAATATAGTTGTAAGGTTGGTAGCTCCATTCCAACAAGGAAAGGAGCCCAATATGGAATTTATCAGAGAAGATTGTATTTACGCAAGACAGTCAGTAGACCGCAAGGACAGTATCAGCATTGAAAGTCAGATCGACTTTTGCAAGTATGAATTGAAAGGTGGGAGCTGCCGGGTATTCAAGGACAAAGGCTATTCCGGTAAAAATACGGATAGGCCGGAGTTTCAAAAGCTGTTGGGCGAGATCCGCAAGGGAAAGGTCAGGCGGGTCATCGTGTATAAACTGGACCGTATAAGCCGCTCTATTCTGGACTTTGCAACGATGATGGAGCTGTTTCAAGAGTATGATGTGGAGTTTGTATCATCCACAGAAAAGTTTGATACTTCGACCCCGATGGGCCGGGCCATGCTGAATATCTGCATTGTATTCGCCCAGCTTGAACGTGAGACAATTCAGAAGCGTGTCACAGACGCCTACTATTCCCGGTGCCTGAAAGGCTTTCACATGAGCGGACAGGCACCATACGGTTATCAGTTAGAGCCTACTGTGGTAGAGGGTATCCGCACAAAGAAAATGGTTGCCGACCCCGTAGCCGCCGACCATGTTCGGCTGATGTTTGAAATGTACGCTGAACCGGAAACCTCCTTCGGAGATATTACCCGATACTTCGAGGAACATGACATAAAAATTTATGGCAAATCCATGTTCCGTACATTTCTTTCCCAGCTTTTAAGAAACCCCGTTTACGCACAGGCCGATTTGGAGCTGTACGAATTTTTCAAGAGTCAGGGTGCAGCGATTGTCAATGACGCTTCTGACTTTGCCGGAACAAACGGCTGCTATCTCTATCAGGGGCGGGATGTGAAGGAGGACAAGGACAGGTGCTTAAAAGACCAGATACTTGTTATCGCTCCCCATGAAGCACTCATTTCCTCTGACACATGGCTGAAATGCCGGAAAAAACTTATGGCAAATACCACCTTCCAGCAGGGACGGAAACCGAAGAACACTTGGCTGGCCGGAAAAATCAAATGCGGGCATTGTGGGTATGCTCTGAAAGCCACCCATGTACCAAACAGCACCGGATATTTCCGCTGTACCAAACGGACGGAAAACAAAGGCTGTCCGGGCTGCGGGAAAATCCGCAAAGAAGAATTTGAGCAATTCATTTTCTCGGCCATGCAGGAGAAATTCAAAGACTTTCAGATACTCCACGGCAGGGAGGAAAAAGTCAATCCGAAACTGACCGCCTATCAAGTGGAGCTGGCACAGGTGGAGGCAGAAATTGAAAAGCTGCTGGATACGCTGACCGGAGCCAATGCGACCTTGCTTGCCTACGCTAACAAAAAAATTGAAGAACTGGACACCCGACGCCAGACCATTTCAAAGGCAATCGCTGAATTGAGCGTTGAAACCATATCTCCCCAGCAGATAAAGAAGTTATCCTATTATCTCGACAACTGGGACAGCATAGATTTTGACGACAAAAGAAAAGCCGCCGATGGTTTGATCTCTACGATCAAGGCCACCAGCGACCGTGTTCAGATAGAGTGGAAAATCTGACATTTCCGCTCTATCGCCCCTCATTTCTATTTTATCTTGTTTGTACCCCTTGTACACCGATGTTTACGAAGGTTATGGAATATGATGAAGAATCTGGGACATACAAAGAGAGCAATGTGACATTCAAGATGGGGACAAAAGCATATCTGGGAACGTTTTCTGCCATCGTAAATGAAGAGACAGACACAAAGAAGTACCAGCGTCTTTACAAAGATCTGGGAGGAGTCATTGCACAGGGCGACTCGATCTTTACCGTTTCTCTGGAAAATGAATCACTTCCCAAAGGGCTGTTTGCAGTCGAAGCACAGCTTACATTTGCAGCGACCGGAGAAGTGGCAGATTTTCAGCAGTTTGCAGCCAGTCACAGTGCAGGGTTGGAAGATTACAGTACGGCTCTGAGGAATGAGTGCACGCCGGAAATCATCAAAAAGCAGGCAAGTACCTCGAAGTTTTATTATACAGGGGATGGAAGTTCCTCATCGGTTTTTTGTAAACTGCTGGAGTTTGAGAAAATCACAGATGAGCTGATCGCAGCCGGAGCTGTTGCCGAGTCAGACAACGAGATGCTTACCATCCGGCTGGTCATTGATAATCGCTAAGAGCAGGAGAATCAACAAAAGGGTAAAGGAAAGGAGAATTTTATGAGCGAATTAAAAAATTTATTTAAAGGAACGATGGGATTTGCAGGGATTGCCGTACTGGTTTTATTTGGACTTCGATTTCTCGCCGGAGAGATGAATGCCGGGGCGGAGGGCTTCCGCCTGAGCCTGCCGTTTCTGATTGCACAGGCGGCCGTGATCGTTGGCTGCTATGTGGTATGGTACCGCAAGGTCAGCCGTACAGCAGAAAATATGATGAATATTGAGAAGATGCGGAAAATGGCATTCCATTACAAAAATCAATATTTCACAACATCCGTTATGCTGACTATGCTGATTGCGGTGATCGCCCTGATCTGTATGCTGGTTGGTATCTGGTTTGTAGGCATTCCGGCACTCTACTGCATCAGCTCTGTGGTTACAATGTGCATCGTTGGAAACCTTGTTTTGTATCTGCTGATGCGGTTTATCGGACTGCCAAACCAAATTACCGAAGGATAATGATAAGTGACCATAAAATCTGATTTTAAATAACAGGAGGTACCGTATATGCCGGTAAATGTAATGTTGAACCACAACTATGTGATGGCGGAAGGAGGAACAGGAGTTCGGGCACTGCTTGCAGCTCATATGTACCTGAGTTCCAAAGCTTATGCTACAGGTGGAAATGGAACAGAAAACTGGAAATTTATCTATGAGACGATGGATGCCGGAGCAGAGGAGATTGAACAGCTTCAGAAACTCGTAAGACTGGACGAAGAAAGCGGATTCTGTAATCCGCATTATTCCTTCCATTTCTGCAGACTGGCTGAAAAAGTAAAAGAAAAGCTTGCCGGAGACAACACAATGAGTCTTGAGAAAATCGCACCTGAATGGTATCGAAATGGGCTTTTGCTTACAAAAGAAGAGCTGGAAAGAGACCTTCTCGGAGGTTACTATCGTGATCTGACACTTGGCAGTGTCATATCTGCCGCAGCTATGCAGTGTGCACTGGAAACGGTAGAAGATAGAAATGCCGGATTTCGGGCAATCGCAAACGATGTCGTTGCATCTAATAATACATACGAGACACGCGTAGTGATGGTTGGAAGCGGTATCGGTGGAGAAGGAAGGACCAATCTCTGTACCCATCCGGCCATGCTCCGGAAGCTGTGCGTGGAGAGAGTGATGAAAGATCTGAGAATGGAGCAGAAGCAGGCAAAGGCTTATGTGGAACAGAACCTCAAGATTGCCGTGATCATGACAGGCAGTGCTTTTCGCTTCCCGGCAATGAATGGACTTGACCAGGACGTTGCCGGTCTGGTGGCCGGAACGCTCCGCAATTTCCCGGAGGATTCTGCAGAGGCAGTCAATCTTTTCTATCTGCTGGAGCATGATCAGTGCCCGGTACAGGTCACGAAAGCATCGGACTCCAGAGAACAGTATAAACATGCCCATGCGATCGAGCTTGTTGCGGTTGCTGCGATGGAGGATTTCTTCGGTCTTGGCACAAAACACGCATCGAAAAAGCACTGTCCGGTTATTCCACATTACTCAAGACCTGGAAATGCCCTTACGAACTGGGAGAATCTGGGACTTCCGGAAGAATACAGACAGTATTTATCAGCGAGACTTCGCTTTGATGCGGCACTGTTCTACTGGCTTCGCCCACAGCTGATCCTGGAACCGGAAGAAAAAAATTCGGATAAAATCTATGAGGCGGAAATTCTCGCCCGGATGTTTAGAAAGAAAACATCAAGACAGGTAAAAGAAGCCGTTTTAAGTTCCGGCATGGATCTGGAAGAAGAAATTGTGGAGCCCCTGAAAGCACTGCTTGCCAAAGAAACCATGTTTCTGGAATATCTTGGAGAAATTTCTCTGACCGGGAAAAACTGGGAGACAGATTCTACCTCTGCTTATGGATCGACACTGTTTGATACAGAAAGAATCGAGGAGATGACAGGAAAAGAAATTGGCAAAAAAGCAGAAGAAAAGGATGAAGAAAAGATCGAGAAAAAAGCAGATATCAGTGAGCATGGGGGGATGAAAGGTTTTCAGTTTGATGAGCTGACCATGTGTCCTGTGGACAGAAGGACTGGACAAAGAGAGGAAAACATCTATAACACCAGGCTTACCATGGATGAGCTGCGTAAACAGGTTAAATACTTCGAACATGGTAATCCAAGACCATTTCAGGATATTCTGAGAGATATTTATGAAATCTGCAGCGAAAGAAAGGAGAGAAGACATTATGGCATTTTCTAAAGAACACAGAAGAATCGCGGAACTTAAAAATATTGAAAGACATCATGGTTTCATGGATGTGGATGGAGCGACAATTCAGGAATGTGCAGAATTTATCATGACTCCGGTCGAGAATGAAGAGACCAGGAAAAATGCGAAAAACATTTCTAGTACCTTTGGAAATGTTATCGCCTGGCTGATCAACGTGTCCAGTGCGAAAAAAGAAATTTCAGGAGTAAATGAAAAACAGCTGCTTTCCCTGTACTTATGCCTTGCACAGGCTCCGTATAACGGTTCTGAAATGAAATACACACTTCACACCTTTGATAAAGACAATCCGATCGATCAGAAAATGATGAAGGATCTTAGAAAACTGAAACTGGACGAAGAAGATACCGGAATGGAAAAAGAGCCAGATCGTGTGCTTCAGGTTTCTGTCGACGGAGAAGTACTTGCCATGTATTTTCCGAAGTGGAAATGTTTTGTGCCGGGCGTCAGATTCCCACAGTCAGAAAAATGCTGTAAAGTGCCGGAAGAATTTATGGCCGGGAATCCACATATCACAAAACGCTGCCGTGCACTGCTTACCAATCTGATCGCAAAGGGAGCAAATGCAAAGGTACTTGGAAAAGTACTTGACTATATCGGCGGTGCACTTACTGATGCAGAAATGGAACTTTACCGGGCAGAACCTGCAGAAACCCTGCCGGAAGAGGTTATCAAATATATCCAGGAGACTTCAGCAAAAGCAGATCCGCTTGCCGTATGCAATTACATGGGCAGCAGCGTTTCAGAGAAAGTTTTGCGGCAGCCGGTTCTGATCAATACCGGAACAAGATGTCTTTCTGATATCAACGATACTTTTGGAGAGATCAGCGATCGCCTTATTGTCATTCCGCCGGTGCAGAATGTTCGTAGCATTAAAGAAGCTGGTTACAAATTTGCCCGAGAAACGGTAAATGGTATCCCGAAATGGATCGAATTCAGAGCAAGACTGGACGGGGAGCTCTGTCACAAAATCTATGCGGCAGGGAAGAGCGGATTTCGAATCTGTCAGCCGGACAACTATATCGATATGGCGTACATGGTGCCGGAGGGTATTCTGGCAAAATATAATTATCTGGTACAGGGATCTGCGGCAGGAGCCATCACCAACGATAATCTGGAGACAAGATGGAACGTGTTTCCGGAAGATCCGGGCAGCAGTGTCATCAGGCTTACTTCAAATCAGTATGACGGAGACTGGGAAATTCATCAGCGTTCCCTGCGTATTGAGCGGATGGAACTGTGTGATCGGGAAGGCAATGTACTCGGAACCATCGTGATGCCAAAGATTTTGACACCGGAACGTAAAAATCAGAAGATGTATCTTTCCTTAGATCCGGCAGGAGCAACAAGTGTCCGCCTGAAATCGATCGAAGGTTCCGGGAAATCCGAAGCGATTTCCTATGAAAATCTGACCTTTCCACTGACACCGACAGCAACAACAGAGTTCAATCAGACGTTAGAACGTCGCCTGATGGACTCTGGCGAAAGCGGAACCCATTTTGATTCCCTGCTGCAGCAATTCTTCCCGGAAACAATGGGCAACTGGTCCGCTCTTATGGTTGAGAGCCGTATCTGGAAACCGGACGAGCAGGTTTTATTTGCAGCATTGAAAGACTCTCCTGGTACGATGACAGAAGCGATGACCAATATCGGCGTCATCAGCAATATGAAAGAAGTTCTGACAAGATCAAATCTGAAAGTCAGAGACCGACAGCTGATTTCCATGGCTCTGAAACAGTATATCGGAATTATGATCCTGGAGGGGATTCTGGCACTGGCAAGAGAGGGATTTTCGGTTCCATATAATAACCTAGAATTTATGATCTCCTATCCGGAAAATGGTTCTGGTGAGGGTATCACAAAACAGCTTCTGGATATTATCCGTGGTGCGATCGAGATGGTCAATGAATATCTGCTTCCGGAAGCACAGCTTGAGGAAGGCCACAACATCACATTTTGTTCTGAAAGTGAAGCGGCAGCCGTCTGGCATCAGCTGAATCCGCCGGGTAACGTATTTATTGGAGAGGGAGTGGCTCTCGGCAGTCTGGATATCGGGTACTCAACGAGCGATTTCTCATTGAGAGTCAATGGAAAACTGTATCTGAGCTCCGTGCCGTATGCGGCTCAGCGAGTAACGAACGGAACACTTGCGAAGGTCTACGAAGGTGGTAATGCTGCAGCTCTGATGCGGTGCTTCAGCGGCGGCAGCCGGGAGCTGAAAAAACAGGCAGAGGATGCGATCAGACAGGCAATGGCATCGAGACAGGGTGAGCTGTACGAACGGCTTGGCTTTAATCTTTCACTGAACCGACTTTTCACTGAATGTCGTTTTCAGGTAACCAGTGTGAATGCGGATGAATTTCAGATGAAAGTCCAGGAATTGACAGAAGCCAGGTTGAATATCGGCATTCCGGCCTATGCCTGCACGATCGTACGTGCCCTGAAAGACGGAGCTCTCGCTGAAGATGGTGAAATCTTGCTCGGACCGGTCGGAAAAGGATCACTTGCACTGAACAATACCGCACCAGGTTTTGCAGATCGTTTCACTTCCCGTCTGTATGAAGAAATCAACTATCTGCTGAAATCTGATCCGTCTTTTGAAGGAGCAGAATACACGGGAAGGATCAGACTGCTGACCAATAACGATACGGAAAAGCTCAGTGTTGCCCAGGGTATGATCGATATGAAGGAGCACACACATACAAGAGCAGAGATCATGGTGCAGGGCGAACCGACCGAACATTATCTGGATGTACTTTACGGAAGCGGCATGGATGCAGACAACGAAGCAAAAGAACAGTTCCGGGACGAACTGGCAGGCCTTTCCAGACATGCAACAAAGGCGGCTCAGCAGGAGAAACAGAGCGAGCTTTATGAACAGGCTTTCGGAAAGCTGATTGGTGATTACACTTATCAGAAATTCGAAGAAGCGTTTGAACGTTTTGGATATACCGGAATCGAAGAAGCCATCATGGATACAGGTGTGCTGGATTCGCAGATTGCCAGAACCGTAGAGGAAAATTTTGACAATCTCCGTGCACAGCTTCAGCAGCAGAGTGAAGAACTTATCATGGCAACACCGTTTGTGGAAGAAGAAATGCTCTGCGGAGCCATGATCGATCTTGCTCTCAAACGTATCTCACTGTTTGAAGAACCGTAAAGGAGGTGGAGTGGATGAGTCATCTGATGTTACTTACAAAAACATCCGAGACTCCGCTTACAGAAACACTGGAGTCTGCAACAGAAATGCTACAGACTTCCGTTTCAGGAGCAGCAGCGGGCGGAGTTGGAAGGATTTCCTGGGTTATTATGATTTTACTGACATTTTTAACACTGCTCAGTGTGATTGTTCTTACACTTCTTCAGATCAAAATCTGGAAACAGCAGCAGGCATTGCATGAAAGAACCTGGAAGCGGCAGCAGACCCTGTATGGAATGTTAAATAAGATTAGCGGACAGCTGCAGTGTATGGAAAATGGCAGGTATGGTTACAGAGAAAGCGTAAGCAGCCCAATTTCACATGCTGATTTTATAGAAAAGGCACCTGACCGGAACAGTGAATGGCAGAAGCAGAAAGAAGATGACGATTATTTCCTGGATGAAGAGGAAGATATCCAGGAAGAGAACAGAGATTTCGGAAATGAGGATACATGGAAAGATCCGTCACAAAAGGATCTGGATATGACATTTCATACAAAAAAAGGGACAGAGACAGAAACGCAGAACCGGGATCAGGAAACTGCAAAAGTGGAAGCAAAAGAACCGGAACCATGCCCGATTTCCGGCGTGAAGGTAAGCGAGTCCAGTAATTATAATCCAAACGCACCGGCAACTCTGGAAGAAATACCGGAGGAAGAAGCAGTCTTCCTTCTTTATTCGGATGGAACCGTCAGACCCAATGAACAGCAGTTTGGCAGATTTAACAACAGCTCATATTATGCGAGTCACGATTTTCAGAGGATCTTTCAGTTCAGAAATCGAAAAGGCGGTAAGATCAACATGAAAAACAGAAAAGCTGTAAAATGCTTAAAAGCAGAAAAGCCAGCCAGAGTAATCGAATCACAGAATGGTTATTGTGTGAAAGAAAAAGGCATTTTGCTTGCGGAAGAAAGGAGATAGAAAGCGATGAGATTATTTCGAACATTATTTTCATTCATGATCGTTGCAGCAATCGGGATTTCCATGATCACAACCTGCACGACAAAGACAGATTTTGCAAAGTATTACGTGAGCCAGAGTGAGAGCAAACTTGGCGGATTCTTTGACGGTGCCCTGGAAAAAGTCGTCACACAGCAGACAAAAGCCAGCAATTACCTGATCTTCTCCGTGTTCGAGATGGACGGAGAACGGTATGTCGGTATCTGGGGACATTTCTTTGGAAAAGCATCGACAGAGCAGGCGGCGAAGACCCTGGAAGGGCTGCTGGAGAAAGCAGGAGAGGGGGGGAGAAAAGAAGTAGGAAGTTTCGTGATTGACATATAATGCTATAAAATATAGAATATAATCATGCTGAAAAATTAGAAAGTGAGGTGAAAATATTGAATCAGTATGATTTGTCAAGATATGTAACAGCACAGCAGCGAGATTATCAAAGTGCATTAACAGAAATTAAAAATGGAAAAAAAGTAAGTCATTGGATGTGGTATATTTTTCCACAAATCCGTGGGTTGGGAAAAAGCAGTACTTCTCAGTTTTATGCGATTCAGAGCCTGGATGAGGCAAAAGCATTTCTGGAACATCCTTACCTCGGACATAATATTATCGAAATTTCGGAAGCTTTACTTAGCCTGGATACAAGCGATGCATATGAAGTTTTTGGAAAACCAGATAACATGAAACTGAAATCATCAATGACGCTATTTGCCAGAGCAAGTGAGGATAATCAAGTGTTTTTGAATGTACTGGATAGATACTTTAAAGGAAAAAGAGATTTTAGGACATTAAAGATACTTGAGAACATGGAAAAATAAAAAAAAGTAGAGTATCAAGAACCCGGCATAGAAAAATGTCTGGGTTCTTGATGATTAGGGAATTGATAAAATGAACAGATAATTTCGCAGAGTACTTTACTCTACGAAAGCAGAAGCGAATGAGCAGGATAATCGCTGCATATTCTGGCGTTTTAATTCCAGCGTTGGATGAACGTAACGATTCATTGTAATATTTACATTGGAATGACCAAGTATTTCACTTAGGCTTTTGATGTCAAAACCTGCTTCCACGCACCGGGTTGCAAAAGTATGACGCAATGTATGAAAATTTGTTTCTTCAATAGTAGCTTCTTTTAAGACATGCTTAAAGTGATTTTGCATGGTTCGTGGCTCTATGCAAGAATCTGTTCCTGTCAGCAAATATCCTTCTTTCTTACACGGACAATTATCTAAAACGACTGCGATATCGTCAGGAAGGGGAATCGTTCGAATAGAACAGCTGCTTTTGGGAGTTGACAAAATAAGAGATGTTTTTTTGCCGTTTATATTTTCGTTTTGGAGGCGTTGCAATGTCTGGTGAATGTATAATGTTTTTTCTTTTAATGAAATATCATTCCAATGAAGGGCACATATTTCACCAACACGCAATCCTGTATACAGGCATATAAGAATTCCTATATTTTTCAGTGACATATTTTTGCATAAATATTTACACAGTTGTTTTTGCTCTCTTATGCTGAATACTCGAAGCTCATGGGAAGTTTTTTTGATTATGATTTCTTTTCCGGTACATGGGAGTGAAATTCCCTTCGTACTGGCATATCGGAAGATACTGCGAAGAAGTGCTAACACGTCTAAAAATGTTTTTACAGACAGTCCCTTCTTATTTTTTCCACCATTGCACAACAATTCTCTACAAAAAGAATTCAGGCATTCAACGGTCAATTCTTCTGTGGTAAGATCTTCAAAATATGGAAAAATGTAAGAATACAGCATGTTTCGGTATTTTATGTATGTGGAAGCTTTTAACAATGGTTTTGTATTTTCCATCCATTCTTCGATAATGTTTTTAAAAAAAATAGGTGTATGAGCAGAAGAAAAAGATTCCAGTATTTTTTTGATGTAAAAATCCTGGACTCTTTCATCTTGTAAGATGTAAGTCATTTTTTCGTTTGAAAGCATAGATAAATTTCCCCTTTCGATGTCAATATAATTAAAGTATTATGGAAGACTAATTGATAATTTTTGTTATATACAATTTTATTGTTTAATATTTACAAAAAAATACGCCGTATGTGTTGACAAGTTATGTGATATTTTGTAAAATTAAGTAAATATTTGGTATAAATCAGTACACTTAATCGTAGAGTAAAGTACTCTGCGAAAAGAGGAAGATGCCAGAGTGAGCTGTTTATCTGTTATCATAAGATTATATCTCCTTTCAGGTAGATGGTTGATAGTTTTAGACAACTCTATTTTACCATAGATCTTAAGGAGATATTTTTTTGACAACAAAAATGATGTATTTATGCAACTTTTTGTTTCATAGATGCACAAAATAAAAAAGGAAAGAGGAAAAGAACATGAAAAAGAAAGGGATTTTATGGGTACTTCTCAGTGTTCTGCTTATTGTTAGTTTAAGTGGATGTAAAGGCGGAGGAATTGTTGGAAAGAGTGCAGAATGTAAGAGTCTGATCAACAAATTTGAAAAAAGCTGCAATGAAGTTGATATTCAGGCGATTTTAGACTGTATCGATCCGAAAATCAGTGATCCGATCAAGGCGATCGTAGCGATCGGAGGAATGGTCACAGATAATGTAGATGAATATCTGGGAGATATCCTGGAACAGTTTGGTTCAAGTATCAGTGAGATCACCGGCGGATCAGGTGGTTCGGCGAAAGATATTGTTGCAAGTATGAAGCTTACACCGAAAAAATATATGCTCGATAAAAAAGACGGAAGCGTTAAATGTAAGGCGGAATTTGAAGTGAATGGCATGAAAACAACAAAAATGCTGAAAATTTCGGTAGTGAAAAAGAATGATGAATGGTATATATCAGGAATTTCTGTTATTGCAGAATAAAACAGGTTGTCAACCAAAGACAGAATGTTGAAATAGAAAAACAGAAACAGGGAGGAAGCTTCAATGAGAACGAAGACAAAAAAAACAAAGCAGATTACACAGATTGTAGTCAGTATGTTACTGGTACTTACCATGGTATTCATGCCAATGAAAATGATTCTGGCAGCGGATGCACAGTCAAGCAGTACACCGACACAGTTTGTTTTAGTACTGGATTGTTCTGGAAGTATGGAAGAATCTGATGTAAACGGTTTGAGCCCAAAGGCAGCAAAGATGTTTGTAGATATGATGCCGGTAGAAAATGCTCAGATTGCAATTGTGGCATTTGGTGCGAACTGGGGAGAAGATTCTTATGTTTATCCGGGTGATACTACAAGCAACACTTATACAAAGGTTATCCTTGGTATGACAGATGTTGGTACCGAAAAAGCAAAAAAGAAAGTAAAAGAAGCAATCGATGAAACTGCAAAAGTAAGAGATAAAAACGGATACACTACGATTGGTTATGCTCTTCAGGCAGCAGAGGATGTCTTAAAGAAAAATAAGGCAACAAAGGGAAATGGCTGTGTGGTACTGATGAGTGACGGTCGTCAGTATTATTTGAAAAACGGTCAGCGTGGAAGTGAAGCACAGGAAACCAAGCTGGACAATGGTGCGGAAATTTACAAATCAGAGAGTCTGGAAGCTGCACTGAAAGATTTTAAAGAGAAAAAGTGGCCGGTGTATACACTGGAAATGTCTGCTGATATCAAAGACTATTATGATGAAGCAGGATTGCATACGCCAAAGGAATGGAAAGGAAACGGTGGCTTTAAGATCCCTACTGGTCGATTCTATATGCAGCATATTGCAGATGAGACAGGCGGAGAAAAGTTTACTGCTTTTACACAGCTGGAAGTACAGAATAACTTTGCAGGAATCTTTAATAAGTTTTATGAAGGAACAGAGGCCGGAGGAATTCTGGTTAACAGTGAGATTAAATCAGGAAAAGCAAATATGGATTTTGACGTTGCCGAGATGATTGCAGAAACGAACATCACGATAACCGGAAATGATATGAGCAAAGTGAATTCCATCGAGCTGACAGATCCAAGCGGTTCAACCAAGAAATATACAGAAACAAATAAGACAGATTCACGTGTGGTGACCTTTGAAAAAGGAAGCTATATTATGGTGAAACTTCTTGCACCGATGGAAGGCAAATGGAAAGTAAAAGTAAATGGAACCGATGGCGTCAAGTTAACAATGATGACAGTTCCAATCCGAGAGCTGGGACTTTCTCTTTCGACCAGCACCGATACGAGCAAAGAACTTGGAAAAGGAACAGAAGTTACGCTGTCTGCACGCTTCAGTTATAACAAAGGTCAGAAATCCTATTTCAGTAAGGAATTTTACGGAAAGAACCAGGCAAAACTGTATGTCGTAAAAGGGGATGAAGAATCAGCACAGACCTTTGATATGACAGTTGATGAAGAAAATCAGTGTTACACCGGAAAAGTAGTCCTGAATCAGACCGGAATGGTCAAAGTAAAAGCAGTCGTAGAAAGCGGACATTTCCGCAATGACAGAAAAGAAACCGGTTATATTACATTTAATGTCAAAAACCGTCCGGTTACAAAAGTAAAAGATCTGGAAGATCTGAATATGGGATTTGGTGAAGAACAGACCATTGATCTGAACACTTATTTTAACGATCCGGATCAGGATAAATTTATCTGCAATTTTGAAGTGGATCAGACAGCAGGAATAGAAGTAACGCTGGATGAACAGAATGTTATGCACATTAAAACCGGCACAAAAGCAGGTGATGTACAGGTCAAAGTAGGCGTAAATGATGGAAGTATGGATCAGGATGTGACTTCCTCCTTTACAATCCATATGGTAAATCAGCCTTTGCGGGAAAAAGGTTCCAAAAAGATTTCCAAAACGATCACTTACAATGCGAATAAAGTTCCTGGATTTTTAAAGAAAAAACTGGGACCGGACGGAAGTTCAAATGCAGAAATTAAATTGGATGATTATTTTGAAGATCCGGACGGAGCAGCTCCAATTTACGAAATAGAAAAACTTCCGGAAAGTTCTAAGATTCAGATAAAAGAATCTGCACCAGGGGTATTAAGCATCACTGCAACTGGAGAAGGAAAAGAAACTTTCCATGTTTCAGCGACAGATGCAAATGATGGAAGCATTCGCTTTGAAAAAGAAATAAGTGTTAAATCCATCAGTGCAGGAAGTTGGGTATGGAAACAGATCAGAGTTCCGATAATTGCTTCAGTGATTATTCTGGTGATCGTAATTGTATTTTTGATTCTGATGTTTGCCGGAAGAAAAATCTATGGAGTATGGGAAATCACAGTCGGAGGAAGAGTGGAAGGACCATATCCACTTGGCAAAATGGCACATGGAAAGAAAGCAAAATGCAGCCTGAGCGGAGCAATTGAAGATTTTGGATTTAGTTCTATTAACGATGGCGGAATAACATTAAAGGCAGGAAACAATTTCAACAAATCCGTGACAATAACAGGACTCGAAAAAGCGGCAACGGTTACATATGCCGGAAGAGAATATGATGCTGCAGCAGGAAAAATCTTAAAGAAAGCTAAGATTTCAAGAGGCCAGTACATTGATATTTATGTAGATGGCGTAAATATAACACTTACCAGAATGAATTAAACAGATTGTGTGGGAGGCGAGAAGATGTTGTGGGAATCAGAAAACAGAGCCGAACAGTGCAGGATTCTTCAAATCGGCACAGTTGATGCAGGGAACGGGACACTGTTCGGGACAAGAAACAAAAGAGCGATACAGAGAGATCATCTGACACTGCTGATCGGCAGCGGCGGTATGGGAGCAGCTGCTATTCATGCAGCGGTTCAAAAGGCCAGACAGAATCTGGTATCTGATTTTGATAATTATACGAAATTTATCTTGGTGGATTCTGATCGGCGTGAGATAGACAGGATGGAAAAAGAGCGGATAAAGACTTTGAATATTTCTACTCCCGGAGCTTCAGAAAGACTGAGACGTGATGACAGAAAAAATTTCTTTAGAGCGTTTGTACCTCAAGATTATGACAATTTTAAGTTAGGTCCGAATGGAGCTGGCGTTGATCGTATGACTGGGAAAATTAAATTTTATGACGATGCGATGGGCGGAAGTACAAACGACGTTAAGTTCCGAAATATTATCGGAGAGATTTTCAATACAGACTGGAGTGATAGAAGAAATCTCCAGGTTGATATTATCATTGTGACAGGACTGTCAGGCGGTACAGGAAGCGGAATATTTGAAGAGCTTGCGGCACATGCAAGAGAAGCCTGCATATATTCAGGAGCGATATATGTACGTGTGTATGGCTATCTTTTCCTTCCGGACACGATGGAAAAATTTGTGGAAGGTGATCCAGATAGACTAAACACTCTTTATGCGAACGGATATGCTGCATTAAAAGAGCTGGAAAGCTATATGTCTATACCGGCTTCACCGGGAAGAACAGAGAAATTTTATTCCGGGGACGGCGTGACAACGATGAAGTGTAACAGTGACACTCCACTGTTTGATTATCCGATTCTGATTTCGGGAACTTATGAAGAGAGCATCAGAATGATGGCAGATCTGATTGTTAATCTCAGCACGTCTGGAACGGCAAGCTTGGACTACTTTTATAGGAGCATACCGTGGACAAGAAGTTTGTATTTGAACGGCAATAATTTAACAACAGGTGGAGTTTTGAAAAACAATGTATTTCCGGAAGATTCCAGAAGATATTGCGGTATTGGATATGCTTATGCAGCGATTCCAAAAGAAATTGTAACAGCAAACATTGTAGGAAATGTGTGTCAGAAATTTTATCAGACAGATGAAACAGGAAGACATTTCTGTACAGAAGAAAATCGCATGAGCAGATCGGAAATGGAAACACAGATACGTCGATTGTTTGGATTTGGGACGGATGATGAATTGAATGAGATGAGTCTCTGGAATCTGGAATTGCGAGGTGTACTGGAGAGATGCAGTCGTTTGCCGGATAATCCTGTAGATATTAGGCCTAGAGATGTGGAAACAGGAAATACGGATGCATATGAAAGAGGATTTAGAGCTGTAGAGAGTGTTTATAACGGAACACAGGAACTTACAGGATATCTTACAGATCTGGTAACACGCTTTAAAGATAAGGCAAAAGAGGTTATTAGAGATTATGGTCCAAAGGCAATGGAGTTGTTGTATAAGGGGACGGGTCCTTACAATCAGGATGGAATGTCAGAAGTTTATCCGGAGCTTTCTATTGAAAATATGTTGAATACAGCAAAGACAGAAATGCAGAGGGTAATCACTACAACTGTAGCAAGACCGGAGCTAACTATAGGATTCATGGGATTTATTAGAAGATCGGGACTTATACAGTGGAAAGGTGATTTTCAACATGCAATTCAACAGGAAGTAAAACAGAAAATTGCATGCAATCTTCTTGAATCAGATGGAATATGGGAGAGAAAGGTAATAAAACCGATAGAGGATTTTATTGATCAGTGTAGATGTTTTTCGAATAGATGGGAGAGATTAATAAAATTTTACAGAAGTGTTGGAAGTTCTCTTGATGGAGACTATCAGCGATTTTTGAATGAGTCGCAGAGAGAAAATGGTATAAATCTTTGCAATAACGTACATGCATATGGCTGGCTTCAGGAAAATATCCGAAAGAAGATGATGGGAATTGATCTGGAGTGTGTAAAACGGAATCTTGTGGACAGCTTCGCAGAAAATTCTGAAGACTGGGCAAGCAATGAAGAAGGAAGAACCAGAAAAGTGTTTGATGAAGTTATGGCAAGAAGCTGTGAACTTGGAAGCAAAGCTGATTTGTTTGCATCGGATATGTTAAGTGTAGTTTCTTACTTCAACTACATACTGGAGCAGGAACCACAGGAAAATGTCGCGAATAAAGCACGTGAACTGGTACAGGGAATTGTAAGACAGCTGATTGAAAAGAGCAAGCCAACATTTAAAACAGTGCCAGGAGCCTGGAGTGTAATTGATGGATTTCTTTTCCTTCCAGCGGAACTGGAATACAGTAAATTTGCAACACCGATTAAACAGGCTTTTAGAGATGAGTTTGCAAAAATTTGGGGTTTTACAGACTCCTGTATTTTTGCAAATGTATCTGACGTTATATGTTATCAGACTAGCAAAGCAAATGCATTATGTGATCTGCAAGATATTGGAAAATGGGAAGATTTTTATAATAGTTCTTACTATACGATTTCCAGACATTTATGCAATGGGGAATATGTAACAAAATTTACTGAACGTACCAAGAGTGAAATGGAAGAGGATAAAGCACGAAAAGAACAGAAGCCTGTACCAGAATTAAGGTTGACAGCACAAGAAGAGATTCTGTTCGGGACAGGTTTAAGCTGGGAACATTATCCTCCGGTTGCACTTCGAAATTTGGAAAGTAATGAAAAAGAAAAAGAGTTTCTCCGTACGATGTTCGATCCGATTGTTGATTATGCAATGGAAGAAAAACTGATTGAGCGAAAAGAAGATTCCACTCAAAGTTCAGATATTTATGAATATATAGTGCATCTGATTCCGGATGACTGGAATAATCTTGATGTTGAAGATTATGAAAATATCGAACAGGATGGAAAATTTTCAAAAGGAAAAGAGTTGTTTGACTATCTGAAACAACATAATAGATGTTCTACACAACCAGATCAGAAACCAGTTATATTGTCTGATAGTGGTATATTTGCGGGTCCATTTGATTTTTCGAATGCACGCCAGTGTGGTATGAACAGCGATGAGATTGAAGCACAAAGCATCATCTATATGAAACGTATTTTGAGAAAGAATACAGAGTTGTTTCTGGAACTTCGCGAAACATTATGCAGATATTATGAGATTAAAAAGGCATTAGAATTGCGTGAAGAGGATCAGCGATATAAATATCAGGTAAAGCATTTTATTCGCTATTATCAATATGGAATTGTAGTTTACTCAGAGAAAGATATGACATGGCGTTATATGATTAACAACGAAGGAAGGATGAAAACCTTATGTAGATTTGATAGAATTGCGGAAATAAACTATACACCAATAGAGAAAAAATTTTCTCAGATGAACTGGAAAATTTTGATGGCTTTCAAGACATTCACGGCTTTAAACTTTGATGAACTAGAATGTATTGCGAAAGAAAAGGAGATAAGTGAAGACCGCAATGAATTAAATACACTTTTGAGAAAAAATGGAGAAAAACTCAGAAAGTTGGGTAAAAAGTTAAAAACGGATTTTATTGATCCAGCGGGAGAAGATCGTACACCAGAAGAAGCAATTAAATTCTGTCTGAGAATAAGAAATGGAAATGATGACGAAGAATTTTATGTTAAGACGCTGGTGAATATGTATGAGAGTCTGGAGGAGTTTACGTCATTTATAGAACCAGTGCCGGTACCAGAGGAATGGGTTTGTTCATATGGACATCACAATTTGGAAAATCATTGTTTCTGCTCAGTATGTGGAGAAAAAAGAGGATGGAAATGTGAAAGCTGTGGTCATTATAATAACAATAAAATTAGGTTTTGTCCAGAGTGTGGAGCGAGAGCACCAATGAAATAATAAAAATATTGTCATTGAAATATATGACTTTTATTTAGAAAAAGTGAACAGGAGGAGAAGAAATGGCATTAGAAACAATAGATAAGCAGGAGTTGCAGAGAATACTTCAGGTCGGGCAGATTGATGTAGGAAATGAAACTCTGTTTTCCAAAAAAATCAAATTAGGGGTAAGTAAAGATCATCTTACTCTGGTTATCAGTAGCGGTGGAAGTGGTGCTTCTGCAATACGTGAAGCGGTCAGAACAGCAAAGCAAAAACTTGATCCAAGTTATGCAAGTTATATGAAATTTATTATGATCGACTCTGATGGGAAAGAAGTAAAGAAAACAACCAATCAGGTAGGAAGAGCTGATATAGAAGTTTTGAATATTTCTACACCGGGGGCTTCAGAAAGACTGAGATTGGAAAATAGAAATGATTTCTTCAAGAGATTTGTACACCGAGGTTATAATGTTACAAAATTAGGACCGGATGGAGCAGGAAGAGATCGTGCGACCGGAAAAATAAAATTTTATGATGATGCAGAGGGCGGAAGTACAAACGATGTTAAGTTCCGCAATATTATCCAGGCAGTTTTTAATACAGATTGGAGTGACAAAAAGAATCTGCCAGTTGATATTATGATTCTGGCTGGCTTGTCAGGTGGAAATGGAAGTGGAACGTTTGAAGAACTTGCTGTGCATGCAAGAGAGGCCTGCAAAAAATCAGGTGCTTCTGCAGTCCGTGTGTTTGGATATCTTTTCCTACCAGATACGGTGGAAGCTTTTGAAGAATCAAATCCAGATGTACTCAGTGCCATTTATGTAAATGGATATTCTGCATTGAAAGAACTGGAAAGCTACATGTCTATACCGGCTTCACAGGGAAGAAGTGAAGAATTTTATTCCAGAGACGGTGTAACGACCATTGAATGTAATGATGCAAATCGTATGTTTGATTATCCGGTTTTGATTTCCGGAACTTATGAAGAAAGCAAATCTATGATGGCAGAGTCTATTATCAACCTTGCTATTGAGAGTGAGGGAACTTTCAGTCAGAACTCTTTTTACAGTAATAGTGAGACGAACCGCACAACTTATCTTTCCGGTAATAACTTAACAGTGGGTGGTGTATTGAGAAATGATGTGTTTCCGGAAGATTCCAGGAGATACAGTGGAATTGGTTATGCATATGCGGCAATTCCGGATCAGATAGTAACTGCTAATGTGGTAAGCAATATCTGTCAGAAACTTTATCAGAAATCAGAAGAAACACAGACAGATGGAGCAGCAATCCATTTCTGTACGGAAGAAAACCGTATGAGTAAATTTGAGATGGAAACACAGATCCGTAAACTGTTTGGATTTGATTCCAAAAGCGAACTGAATGAGATGAGTTTTTGGAACCTGAAACTCAAAGGTGCACTGGAGAAATGCAGCCGTCTGGATAACAATCTGGCAGAGATTACCGAAAAAGAAGTAATAGCAGGAAATATAGGCACTTATGAAAAGGGATTTAATGCTACGGAACGTGTGAATATCGGAACCCCGGAACTCACACAATATCTTGCAGATCAGATAAAATTCTTTAAAGAAAATGCAAAACAGGTTATTAAAGATTATGGTCCAAAGGCAATAGAGCTGTTATACAAAGGTGCTGGTCCTTTTAATAAAGATGGGGTACCGGAATCTTATCCGGAGATTTCTATTGAGAATATGTTAAATACAGCAAGAACAGAGCTGCAGAATGTGATCAGTAAAACGGTAACAAGGCCGGAATTATCTAAAAAATTCATGGAATTTATCACAAAAGCAGGTCTTACAAAATGGAAGGGAGACTTTCAGAATGCAGTTCAGCATGAAATAAAACAGAAGATTGCACAGAACATCCTTGCACCAAATGGGGCATGGGAGAAACAGCTGACAACTCCAATGGAAGATTTCGTTAATCAGTGTAAACGCTTTGCAGAAAGTCTGGAAACTTTATCGAATTTTTACAAGAGTGCGGGAAGTTCTCTTGATGCAAAAAGTTACGAGCAGTTTCTGGCAGCATCGCAGACTGGAAACTGTGTAAATCTCTGCAACAATGCAAATGTATATGAGTGGGTTCAGAAGAATATCAGAAAGAAGATCAATGGAATTAACCTGGATGATGTAAAGCAGAATATTGTAGACAGCTTTGTGGAAAGATCTGGAGATTGGGTAAGTAATGCAGAAGGAACCACCAGAAAAGTGTTTGATGGAGTCATGGCAAAGAGCTGTGAACTTGGAAGTGGAGCAGGTGGTACAACAGCGATTACATTGACAGCAACTTCTTATTTTGATTATGTCCTGGAACAGGAACCGCAGGAGAATGTTGCAAATAAAGCACGTGAACTGGTTCAGGGAATTGTACGACAGCTGATTGAAAAGAGCAAACCGGCACTTAAAACTGTGCCAGGATCCTGGAGTGCAGTGAACAGCTTTATACTTCTTCCAAAAGCACTGGAAGGAAGCAAATTTGCAGCACCAATCAAGCAGGCCTTTGCAAATGAACTTGCACAGATTAGTGGTAATAAAGCTAACAAACCGTCAATCTCATCAGCTGTATCGGATATTGTATGCTATCAGACCAGTGTGGCAAATGCTTTATGTGATTTGGTAGATATCGGAAAGTGGGAAAGTTATTATAACAACGCAAACGATACCGTTTCCAGACATTTATGTAATGGAGAGTACATCACGAAATATACAGAACGTACAAAAAGTAAAATTGAGGAAGATAAAGCACGAAAAGAGGAAAAACCGGCTCCGAAATTGCTGTTAACAGAAGCAGAAGAGATGTTGTTTGGAACGGGGTTAAGCTGGGAGCATTATCCACCGGTTGCCCTGCGTAACGTAGAAAAAAATGAAAAAGAAAAAGAATTCCTTCGTACAATGTTCAATCCTATCGTTGAATATGCAATGAAAGAAAAATTGATTGAGCGTAAAAGAAATCAAACAGTAAGTTCTGACATTTACGAGTATATAATACATCTGATTCCGGATGACTGGAAAAATCTGGATGTTTCCGATTATGAAAATATTGGAGCAGACGGAAAATTTTCAAGAGGAGAAGAATTGTTCAACTATCTGAAACAGCAGAATACAGTTTCAACAAAAGCAGATCAAAAGCAAATTGCATTGTTTGGCAGTGGTATGTTCGAAAGACCATTTGATTTTTCAGTTGCACGTCAGAGTGGTATGAACAATGATCAGATCGAGGAACAAAGTCTTATCTATATGAAACGTATTTTGCGAAAGAATACGGAGTTGTTTCTGGAATTACGTGAGACGCTTTGCAGATATTATGAAATCGTAAAAGTATTGGAACTTCGTGAAAAGGATCAGAAGTACAGATATCAGGTAGAAAAATTTATCCGCTATTATCAGTACGGTGTTGTAGTTTATTCAGAGAAAGATATGACATGGCGTTATATGATTAACAATGAAGGAAGTATAAAGACCTTGTGCAGATTTGATACAATTGCGGAAACAAACTATACACCAATAGAGAAAAAACTTGCACAGATGAACTGGAAAATTCTGATGGCGTTTAAAAAGTTTACAAATTTAAATTTTGATGAACTGGAACGTATTGCGAAAGAAAAGCAGATTAGTGCCGATCGTAATGAACTGAATATGCTTTTGAAGAAAAATGGAGAAGAACTCAGAAAACTGGGCAAGAAGTTAAAAACGGATTTTATTGATCCGGCAGGTGAAGACCGAGAACCGGAAGATGCGATTCGCTGGTGCTTAAAACTCAAAAAGGATGATGAAGAGTTTTATGTTAAAACGCTGGTGAACATGTATGAAATCCTGAAAGAGTTTACTCCGGAACAAAAAATGGAAACAGTACCTGAAAAAGGCTGGGATTGTCCAGAATGTGGACGCCATAACGATGCAGACTTTACAATATGTCCGAAGTGTGGCACACCAAAACGAAAGAAACAGGATGAGATCCAGGATTGGGATTGTCCAAAATGTGGACGTCATAATGATGCAGATTTTGCGATATGTCCAAAATGTGGTACAGCAAAACCAGATGAGATCCAGGATTGGGATTGTCCAAAATGTGGACGTCATAATGATGCAGATTTTGCGATATGTCCAAAATGTGGTACAAAAAGAAATTAAAAAACAATGCTGATGGCATCCCAAAGGGGTGCCTATAGCTGTCATAAGGAATTTAAACAGATATAAGATTGGAGGGAGATTATGCCAATATTTCCAGATGAAACGTATGATGCACTTCTGGTTGTGATGGATGATCGCAGTCGGGGAAAGACGGACTATTTCCATAAAAAACTTCAGGAAACTTTTGATAAAAGAAAGTATATTTACTATGAGAACAGTAACTCCAGTGAGGAAGAGTTGTGGAATGATATCGAGCAGAAACTGGATACGGAAGAAATTATATTGCCGGTCAGTCAGCGTGTAATATTTTGCAATTATATTGATATTGCTGATGTAGATGAGGAATGGTTTCAGAGTTTTCAAAGACGTATGGAAGTTTTTAAAGCACGTGGAATGGTGCATGATATGTCGCAGCATTATCATTTGAATTTTTTCAGGTATCAGGCAAGAAAAATTTTAGGAGAAGAAAAACAAAGAGAAGTTTTTCAGGTTCTGTTAAAACTTTGGAATATAGAATATCAGTATATGCGTCATTCAGAATTTCTGATATATGCCGGAGGATTAAGACCGAATATTATGGAGCAGGAACAGGAAAAGGGAATACTTCGATTTCTGGAACTGCTCAGTATACGTGATTATAATAAGACAATCAATGTAGAACAATTTAGACAATCTTTATTTGTGCTTGGAGAAACGGAGTATTACGAACGGCATGCACAAAAATGCGAAGAGGAACTGAAAAAATTAGATTCGTGGAGTAGACATGCAAAAGATGAAAATCTTAATGATTTTGCAAGCGGTTTAAATAGTATTGTTTCAGAGTGTACAAGAAAATTACAGGAAAGAATGCAAATTTTTCAGAAAGAATCTGGGCTTTATCCGATGAGTACACGTGACTATATTAAAGAAGGGGGACTCTTTCGCAGAACAAGATACGTCCGTCCGCAAGGAGTACCAGGACGTTTACGTGCTGAAAAGAAAAAAGAAATTATAAGTTTTTGCAATCAAATTAAAAATAGTGAAGAGAAAGAAGAATGGAAAAAAAGTCTTGCATTACAGCTTCATTATCCAGACCTGTTGAAACTTTCTCAGGAGTGGAATGATGGAAAAATCCAGACCATGTTGAAAAATTCTATAAATAATTATATGGCAGAATTACAACTTGGGGAAGGACAACTGACTGTGGAAGAATGTGAGATATTTCAAGCAGCGATTTACAGCTGGTTTGAAGAGTTTGCACAGGAAAATCTAATAAAAGAAAAAATGAGAGAAATGAGAGAAGAAAAGGAAGGAAAAAAACTTCAGCTTGAGGATGAATTTAGAAGAGCAAGTATTTTCCCGGATATTCGGACTTGCTTCTCTCAGATAAAGATAAATACAAGATTTCAAGTTCCATCTGTCGTACAGGCACAAGAGGTAGAACAAATCGCAATGATAAACAGTGAAATAGGACAGGAGTGGCAGACGAAAGGATATGATATAGCTGGAGTCCGTGACGAAAAGACAGCAGTCATGAATAATATGTATCCATATGAAATAGTCTATATGAAATTTGGGAAGTATATTGACTTGACAAGTGAACAGACAGAACAGCAATTAAGAATGGTATTTCGCTAAAGGAGAAAAGTATGCTGAAAGACAGAATTGTAGTGGATGAAAACGGATTCCAAGTGAACAGAGAGAGTGCTGATCCGGAAAGAAAAGCATACTATGCGACGTTTACACTGGCTGATGAAGAAATTGATAAAAGTCAGGGGAAACAAATTAAATATTGGGATGCAATGAATCCTTATTCGCAGAGAGTACAGCCAAATTCCTATGTGTATATATGGGAAACGAAGGATGAAATCATGGTGGATGAGTGCAGGATTTATCTTGGAAATGGAAGAGCTAAGCCGAGAATTTCATGGAGTATTGAAAAGGAACAGGCATATGGTGATTATGCGTATATGATTCGTCTTAAGTGGATAGATCATCAGTCGGATCGTATTCATAGCAGTCATATTTGGCTGAAAAACAGTCAGAATGGCAGAAAGTACAGTTTTCTAACAGAATATATCGCACCAGAAAACGGAAGAGAAGAAGATTGTTATATTATTGAAATTCTACCTGGAAGAGCAAATCCGAATACTCTTGTGATTGAAGGGGATGAAATTCTTTTGGAAAAATATGCGATAGTGAGATAAGGGCAGGAATAAATTATGATATACAATTATTATTGTACCAATTGCGGACATGAATTACGTGGAGTAGATATTATATTTGATCTGGCACAGATGCTGGACTTACATTCTGGAAACGGAGAAGATCTGTTTATTAAATTTTCGCCGATAGATCTGCAGGAACTTGCACAAAGAGACGGGCAGACACTTGCTGATGGACAGAAAGTACGTTTAAAACTTACTCTGTATGATCTTCTTGGATATATCGCTCAGAATTTTAAAGAAACATATAATCAGGAAGCGATGCAAAGTTTGACTTATGAAGAATTTGAACAGGTTACGTCAATGGCAAAACTTTTAAAAAGCAGTGGCCTGCAGAATGCAGATGTTCAGACTGAAAATATCAAAGCTTTAGTTGACGCAATTATTGCAAAACTTGAATTTCAAGAGAGAACAGATCCGGAAGTTGCAGAAGATGACTGGAAACAGGATACTATGAATTATAATTTGTATTTTTGGGTTGAACCAGAGTACTTTGAAGGAACAGAGTGGATTTATACGATAAAGTATTCATCAGAAGAAAGACCAGCCAATCTCCTTCCTTTTTCTTACCAGGGGAGAAAAATTCGTGGATATTGTCCAGAATGTAACAAACCGGTGCTGGATGGCTCGGGAAAATACGAACATTTTTTGGTCGGATTTCTTGGAGCACAGAGTGCAGGAAAGACATCGCTTTTTGTGAGTATGATTAATGATCTTCCTAATTATTTTGGAAAGCTGGGTATTGAATTACCGGAAGTATTATGCGACGGAAAATATGAAAAAGTAAAAAATGCCATTGAGTTTAACAAAAAAGGCTGGGCAGTTGGAAAAACAGATGCAAAAGCCACCATCGAAACCTATAATGCATCATTGCTTGTGAAAAAAAAGCAGGGAGGCAGAAGTATTATTCTTTCGTTTATCGATATTGCCGGAGAACTTTGCTATGATCAAACGATAGGGAGTGTCAGTCTAGAAGCATTACAAAAATTTCCACTTATTGTATCCTGTCATATGTACATGCTTTGTACTTGTGTATCACAGAAAGGATATGGAGAAGCGGATGAGGATGCAGCAGAGATTGACAATCTGGCATTGATGCAGATTGCTAATGGAATTTATGAACAGAGAAAAAATAAAGACACAGTACCTCCAATGTGCATTGTAATTACAAAAGTTGATATGGCTTCTGGAGATATGCAGAGTCAGTCAATGGATTCAACAGATAATCCATTTGACAGAGCCAATATGCCGGAACTGAATGGACGTTCTACAAAAAAGGGAGATGCATTTGATCTTCTTGAGCAGATGAAATATTTGAAAGATATTTATGCAACTGTTTCAAACAAAGATATTCTGGAATCTCTGAACTGGTGTAAAACGACATATGAAAACAATAAATATATGACGTATATAGCAATTATTTCCTGTTCAGCTCTTGGAATGCCAGGAAGAAAATATGTTCAGGAAAAGTATGATTTTGAAAATGACGGAGATCATTTCAGACCAATGCATCTGAGCAAAATATGGAGCTGGATTTTATGTAATATTGGCATGATGCCAGTGTGTGAAAATTATTATCTGTCATATATCCCCTCTTTTGGTGAAGGATTTCATATGGAGGATGAAAGAAATCAGGAGTATCCGGTAAGAAGAGTTTTCGAGGAAAAGGAAGAAGAAAATCGAACAAAGGCGGTTTATAAGTTATACTTGAATCCATCGCAGGCAGACAGGGATTTATATCTGTACCATATGGATGAGCCAACAGGATTGGATAAATTCTTAAAGAGACATAAAAAAAGAAGACTGGATATTTTAAATAACATAGGAAAAACAAGAAATAGCTAAGGGGGAGAAAAACGTGAAAAATCAATATTGGGGAAGCATCCATGTATTGCCAGACCAAACACAAACGAGTGAAACAGATGCAAGAATGCGAGAATTTTTGTCAAGCCTTCATTTTAAATCACCAAGAAGTTTTTTGGATGATGTGGGAAAATGGTATAACGGACTGAGTAGCAGTTATTCTTCGATGTTTTTAAATGTAGGATATGTAGATAAGTATACGAATCTTCCGGCAACAAAGGATTTTCATGTAAGTATATATGGAGTTAGTGGAATTCACAATATCAGGAGAATTAGTCGATATATAAATTATTATGTAAGTAAGGAAGAAACTCTACTCGGGCAGGATTTTTTTCCGTATATTTTTGATAGTTTCTATTTTTCGGAAGAAGAAGCAAGAGATACTTCTGAGAATGTAACAACATTGCTGGATAAAAAAGTTTCAGTTGACAAAAAGAGAAATGCTCATATTGAGATTAAAGAAAAAGACCGTGATTTAATATGTCATATTGTAGAGCGGCTTTGGTCCAGCCAGATAGAAGATGTAGGAACACGTCTGGTGCTGTGTATAAATGAACAGGAAATTCAATCCAGGTCAGAAGAATTATTAAAGCAGATCTATCTGTTGCTTCCACAAAAACTGCGTATGAATATGGGGTTCTGCACCAACTCTAATCCAAAAGATATAGCATATCTTAGTGGTGAATGTGAACTTCCGGTACATATTTTTACTATGAAGGTTGAAGACATAGAAAAAACAAAACAAGAATTTGCGGCAGCAGAATTTAAATATCCGGTGGTTCTTTTTGACGTGGAGAATCCGGAAAAAGAGGTATGTGATCCGCAACGTCTGAAGCTGATTGAGGAGTTAAGCTATAAATTATCACCTACTTCTGATGCAAAGCTTGCCTATGCAGAAAAACGGATTTTGCAGGAAGAGCGCGGTGCACAATTATACTTTAAAAATTTGCACAAAATATTTGAAAGACTGAACAGCAAGGGATTCTGCTGGTGGGAGAGAGATGATCTGGAAAGCATTGAAGATATTTTCCATTCATATCAGGATCAGCAGGAAATGATGGACAATGAAGTTCTGAAAAAAGAGGCAATAGATACTTTTTATCAGAAGTTATTGCCTTGGAAAGAATACGCCAGACAGCTTGCAGATGTTGTATTGAATGAGCAGTATGAAAACCGTGAGGAGATTCTTCCGTTTTTTGCTACAGAGCTGCAGTATGCAAAGATTCTGGATTCGCTGGAATATGTCAGGAAAAATGTGGCAGATGAAGCAGCTGCACATGAACAGATGATGCTCGAAGAAGCAGACCGGAAATACCAGGAAAGTCAGAAGCTTCATACACAGGAAATAGAAAAACTGAGAGAAAGTCATGCAGAAATTCTGGAAAAGAAGGATCAGAGTATCAGTCAGCTGGAGCAGGATCTGAGAGAACAGGAAAGGAAATTCCAGGAAGAGAAAACGGCATATGAACAAAAACTGCAGGCTGAGAAAAAGAAAAGAGAGGCTGTTTTAAATGAACAGAACAGTGGAACAAATTCCAGAAAGCTGAGACAAAAAGAAGATGAAATTGCAGAGAAAAACCAGAAAATAAGTCAGCTGCAGAAACAGCTTGAGGAAAAAGCGTCCGGCAAAGGATCGGACGGCGAATTGAGTCGTCTGAAGAATGAAAAACAAAACGCTGAATATGAGGCGGAAAAGCAGAGCAAGAATGCAGAAAAGTATCAACAACAGAAAAATATTTTTATGGGAGTCAGCATAGGAGTTGGCGTTCTGGCAGCCGGTGCTTTGATTGCGGCAATTGTTTTTGGAATGAAATCCGGTAAAGTCGGGAGGCTTGAGAGCGAAAAAGTGCAGATAGAAAGCCAGAATGAACAGCTGGAAAGTGAAAAAGTACAGTTGGAGAGTCTGATGAATGAAAAGGAGTCTGAACTGGAACGTCGAAAAGCAATGGAAACAGAGATGGAAACGGAGAGCGAATCTGAAACTCAAACCGAAACAGAATACCAGACCGGAGACGAAACGGAAAATCCGGAAGGAGTGCAGACAGAAGAAGGAAGCCTTAGCCAGGACGGACAGGAGACGTCAGAAACAACAGGAAATTCATCGGAAGATAACGGGGATCCGAATTATGGAGTAGATCTTAGGGGTCAATCGCCGCAATCGAACTATTAAGAAACAGAAAGAATATGCTTGCATTCTTTGAATGATGAATGCAAGCATAAAATTTAATGTGGCATGAAAGCAAAGGAAGGGATTTACATATGAGGCAAATGTGGTTATTGCTTCCTCAGAAAAGTATGCTGGAAGCATTTAAAAAGAGAATAGAAAGCCTGGGAGATCAGCAATGGAAGTGCTTTTTTGGCCGACCGGACAGGGCAATGAATCTTGAAAATCAGGAAATAGAAGTTTATCTGATCGGAAATTTTCATGAAGATATAAAAACGGAAAGCTTTCTGGAAAGAGCGAAGAATACATCAGAATTTATAAAAGCATATGGCGGAAAACTCACAGGGATTTATGGATATTTATTTTTCCCGGAAGAGGATGAAAAAAAGCAGGAAGTATGTAATCAGCTCTGCAAAATTGAAGCAGGTATGAAAAATGCACATGCTGCATTGAATCATGTGGTTCTGGTTTCGGAAAAGTACAAAGATGCTCCGGAGCGGTTGCTGGAAATGCTGCTTGATATTACGCAAAATCAGGAAATTAAAAACAGTCAGGATTTTTTGTTTGGTAAATGGAGGCTTTTAAAACAGGAGTCCAGAACAGAGAGAGCATTTTATTGTTACAATGGTTTTGGCTACCATAAGATGATAGCGGAATACCGGGATCGAGACAGAATCGTAAAAAAAGCCATTCAGAATCTGCTTTCGGAAAAAAGATGGATGAATACAGAAGAGAGCAGTACAACAGACGAAGTCCTTGAAGAAGGAAGAGTAACAATTCTGGAAAAGCAAAAGGAGATTTCTGTTTTTGAAATCATAAAAGAATATACTGTTTTGCCGGAAAGCAGTGTGGATATTACAAGAGCAGAAATCAATGCAAGGAAAATCAAAAATTTTGAACAGTCTTTTATAAAAGCAGAAAAAGTGGAACAGGGGCTGCTGGAATTAGAGAGTAGTTTTCGGGGGTATTTTCAGTGGATAAGAGAAAAAACACAGAAATATCTTCTGGACTATGGTCCTGTTGTTGCCAAACGCTTTCTGTATGGAGACAGGAATACTTCTGGTTTGCTGGAACGGATTAAAACAGAACTGAAAAAGCAAACAGAAGAAAATATTCCAGAAAGAAAAAGAAGACCGGTTCGTCAGATTGTGGGGCTGATGACAGAAGCGGAAGAACAAAAGAAAATCGCATTGTGGAAAGAAGATTTTCGCAGAGCACTGGAATCAGAGATTGCGGTTGAGATTGTAAAACATTTTCTGGAACAGGGAGATGACGGAACGGTTTTTTCAGAAATTCAGAAGTATGGAAAGCGAGTATCTGAGCTTGCAGAATATCTGGAAAATGCTAAGAAACAGGAAGAAAATCCAAATAATGGCCGGTATGAAGTGATAGAAGGAGTTCAGGATGCTGAAATCGAAAAATGGGCAGATAATCGGATCACAGTATGGATGCGGAAAGATCAGATCTGTGAGAGGATAAGACAAAAGATTGTAAATATTATTCTGAGCGGCCCGATAGATGTTGAAAAAACAGCAGCATCGGAAATCGAAGGAAATGTTACAAAAAAAGCAGGAATAACGGTAGAGCACTGCATTGAAGAGACGAATCAGGCGTGTGGTGTGGCAATTGTGAAAAAATTGCTGGAACAGAGCAGGCCAATGTTAAATATGGATACACGAGATAAAAATCGTTGTGCATATATTTTCCTGCCGGAAGAACTGGCAAGAAAAGAAAAATGGACAGAAATACTGGAGACCTGCAGACCATGGTTTCCTCAGATTCATATTCAGGTAGAAAAAACAAAAAACACAGAAAAAATAAGCTGTATTCAGACAAGTTTGGCAAATTCTGTATACGACTGGAAAAAGATGCAGCCAGAGTTGAAAAATATAACTTTAGAGAGGTCTGCTGTTTCGAAAACAGCAGAGCAGACAAAACAGAATGTGCAAACCAGGGCAAATGAGCAGAGTGCAAAAAATATCCAGACAAATAGAAAGGCAGCAGAATCTTCTGATCAGAATGTATCACAATCTTTTAGAAGGGTATTAGAAAATGCGGAGAAAACGGCATCGGAACCAGTACGGCTGAATCCAAGATTCTGTAAATTCTGCGGTGCTCAGTTAAAAAAGGGAACGGAAAAATTCTGTCCGCTTTGCGGAAAAAGTTTGTATAGAAAATGATGGAGGAGAAATGACATGGCTGCTAATTTGAGAAAGACAAACAAATGTTATCGCTGTGGAGCTGAAATTGAACCGGGCTCCAGATATTGTATGGAATGTGGTGCTCCATTAAAGAAACCGCATGGAAATGGTATGATTGCCGGTGTTGCAGCTGCTTTGGTGATTGTAGCAGTGTTTGGTGGAAATGCATTCAAAAAAAATGCAAAAGAAGCAGATACAGACACGGATGTCCAGACAGAAAGTCTGGTTTCCGATGTGGATTTTGAAGACCAGATGACAGAAACACAGGAAACAGAAGAAACAACTCAGAAGATTGATGCGGATATTAGTGCAGTTGACAGTGAAACATGTACACTTCAGGGAACGCTTTATTATACAAGTAAAATGGAAGATCCGGTTCTGGTCTTAAAAGATACAAAGTCGGTCTATTTAAACAGTACATCCGGCGAAAGAATCCTTTATAATGCAGTTTCCAGTATTTCAATCTCTTCTTATCCGGTGAAGGAGAAGATGATGCAGCGATATAATAATGTCGAAGTAGCACTGGAAGGCAGTTTATGGGCAGAAGATGACACAATTTATATGGATGTAGAAAATATTTACGGAGAAGCAAGGGAAGAAGAAACGGAAAAGGAAACACAGAAAAAAACGGAAAAAGCAACGGAAAAGAAAACCGATAAAAAAGAAAGCAGTTCAGAAGATCTGACGAAAAATGATTATATAATTCCTGACAGTGATAAGAAATATCTGACAGATGCAGATGTGGAAAATCTGACATTACGTGAGATCAATTATGCGAAAAACGAGTTATATGCAAGACATGGAAGAAAATTTGATTCAAATGAACTGCGAACTTATTTTGAAAGTAAGTCATGGTACAGAGGAACGGTAGATCCGGAAGATTTTTCAGTAAGCTGTTTTAATCAGTATGAAAATGCAAATGCAGCTTTTCTGAATCAGAAAGAAAACGAGCGTGGGGTTTATCAGTTAGATAAATAAGAGGAGAAAACTTATGAAAGATAAAAAGCAAATGGTATGGATCATCAGCATTGTATGTATCATTCTGGCTGTTGCTTTTTGTGCCGTCAGTATTGTGAAAATGAATCGTCTCCAGAAACAGGCAAGAGATCTGGAAACCGAAGTTGCCAGATTAATGTCAGAACAAAATGAAACACAGGCAGAGACACTGACCGAAACGGAAGAAACGAAAGAAACAAAAAAAACAAAGAAGAAAAAGTCTAAGAAAGCGAAAACAGAAACAAATACAGAAACCGAAACAGAGGCAACCGAAACGGGGACAGATACGGAAAGTGATGTGCAGACGGAAAAAAGTACAGAAGCACAGAATGGACATGTGGTTGCCATTGATCCGGGACATCAGGGAAGCTGGGTGAATATGAGCGAACAGGAGCCAAGTGGTCCTGGTTCTTCGGAGATGAAAGCAAAAGCAACGACAGGAACGCAGGGAAGATATACAGGGGTTCCGGAGTATCAGCTTAATCTTGACATCTCATTGGCACTGCAGAAAGAGCTGGAAAATCGTGGGTACAGAGTTGTAATGGCAAGAACGGACAACGACACGGCGATCAGCAATTCAGAAAGAGCTCTGAAGGCATATGAAGAAGGGGGAGAAATTTATGTGAGAATTCATGCAAATGGAAGCGATGATAGCAGTGTGAATGGAGCACTTGGAATGACACCATCTTATGAGAATCCATATGTGGCAAATCTGGCAGAGGAAAGTTATCGACTGACAGAGTGTATTTTGAATACGTATTGTAATGAAACAGGATTTAATAATCTTGGAATTCAATATCACGATGATATGACCGGCATTAACTGGAGCAAAATCCCGGTTATGATTCTTGAAATGGGATTTATGACAAATGAACATGACGATACTGCAATGCAGGATGCAGATATGCAGGCAAAAATGGTTTCAGGAATTGCAGATGGTATTGATTTGTATTTTGGAGATAGTCAATGAGTAAAGAAAAAGTAAAGCAATATGTTTTTTTAACGATCATGATGAGTGTGATCAATTTTTGCGTTGCGGGTGTACTGGTTGGAACAACCGTTATTAATTTGAAAGGGGCAGAAGCAGCAGAAGAAAATATTCAGCAATTAAATCAGCAAATAGCTGTCATAAATCAGGAAACGGAAAAGCAAACAGAAAAGCAAACGGAAATTCTGGTGAAAGAAACATCAAAAGAGCTTACCGTTCCATCAGAAGAAAGTAAAACGGAAGAAGAGACGGAAGGTGAAACAGACTCAGAAAGTAATCGTGAACAAGAAAGTGATTCAGAAACAGCAGCGGAGATGTGGAATCTGGATCTGGATTCCCTGGTAAATGATGCAGAAGCGAACGGTGAAAAATGGGCAGTCAGTGTTCAAAATTTGAGTGATGGTTCCGTTTGTGAAAAAAATGGGAAAGTTTCCATGCAGTCAGCCAGTGTGATCAAAGTGTTTATTATGGCAACGGTATATGATCGAATTTGCTATCCGCAGAATGAACAGACAGCGATTTATATTTCAGAGCAGTATGATGGGGAATTACGAGATCTTTTAAGCAATATGATAACGGTCAGTGATAATGATGCAGCAAATCGTCTGGTTGAATTGCTGGGAAACGGTGATTTTAATGTCGGGAAAGAGGTTGTCAATGCATTTTGCAGTGCGAACGGATACAGTAATACGCATCTCGGAAGGCGATTTATGGATACGAATCCGGCAGATGACAATTATACCAGCTCTTCGGATTGTAGAAAAATTTTGAGTGATATCTATAATGGTGTATGTGTAAACAGCGAAGCTTCTGAAAAGATGCTGCAATTTTTAAGTGCTCAAACCAGAAAAGGGAAAATCCCATCCGGTATTCCATCCGGAATTCAAAGTGCCAATAAAACAGGAGAGATGCCGGAAGGATATGGATTTGGCTGTATCGAAAATGACATTGCGATTGTTTTTGGTGAACAGCAGAATTACGTAATCTGTATTTTATCAAATGATCTTGGCGGAAGGAATGAAAGTGCCATTGAGCGGATTAGAAATATTTCATCATATGTGTATGAAGTCTTGAAATAGTATCGGCAGTGTTTATATACGTGAAGATGAAATGTATGAAAGATACGAGAGGAGAGAAGAAGGAGTGAAATGCAGAAAATGTGGAGGTGAACTGGATTCGGATTCTGTTTTTTGTCCGGAATGTGGGACGAGAGTTGAAAGACCGGTGGAAAACAATTCCGGTAATATTGTGAGGGATAATGTAAACAGTGGTACAACGGCTGATATTCCAAAACAGACAAAAAGAGGAAATACTTTACTCAAAATTGTGATAGCCATATTGATCGTAATTATATTAAAGAGTGTTGTGTTTAAAGAAAATAAGCAGACGGCAGGAGAGGATAAGGATTTTCAGTCCAAAATGGCAGAGACTGTGAAAGAAACGAAAAACACAGAAAGTCTCATAGAAAATATTGCAAAAGAAACAGCTAAAAATATTGTGAAGGAGACAGAAAGAAAAGCAGAAAGTGAAATAGAAATCGAAACAGAAATCGAAACAGAAAGCGAATATGATGCAGAATTCTATAAAGATGCACTGGATTCGATCAATGATTCGGTATGGCTGCAAGGTACTGTGGCAGAGGACGGAGAAACGTTAATGTTAGAGAAGAGTGTCAATATCTGTGCAGAAGATGAAAAAAATGAGAAGAAGCGTAAAGATAATATTAAAAGTGTAAAGATATTTTCAGACGAGCCGGAGATCGGTGAGGCAATAGCAGACCCGGAAACAATGAAAGGAGCAAAAGTCAGAATTAATGGAACGGTATTCTTTATGGGCGATTCTGTTGTAATGTATGCGAATGATGCTGTAGTACTGGAAGAAGCTGTTTCGGAAGAGTCCATACTTACATTTTGGTTCAGAAAGATTGTACCTGGGATGAAGTATTTGAAGAATGTAAAAGAATGGGTGGTTATCTGGCAAGAATTAATACAGAAGAAGAATGGAATCAGATTAAGAAGCAAATCAAAGAAGAAGGAAAAGAAAAAATCCAGTTTTTCCTTGGTGCAAGAAGAAACAGCGGTGAAAAAGAATACTATTGGGTAGATGAGGACAATGAATTTACAGGGGATCGACTGGATAATAATGATGAGCAGTGGTGTAAAGATGTATGGCTGAAAGGTGAGCCAAGCTATTATGATTCCAGTGTCAAAAAAGATGAAGATCGGCTGAATATTTTCTACTATTCGCAGGAAGATAAATGGGTATTCAATGATGTACCAAATGATATTTTGGATGCAGTTCCACAGTTTAAAGAGAGAATCGGTTATATTTGCGAAATAGAAGAATGAGTTTTGAGGAAATAAGATGAAAAAAAAGATAATGTACGCATTGATGTTTGCACTGATCTGCATATGTGCTATTGTGATTGGAAAAATAAAGTTTTCGGAAACAGAAAGACAACAGCCATCTTCGTTGGTTTCAGAAACAGATAATTTAAAGGATAGCGAATCAAATTTTGTTGAAGAAGAAACGGAAAGAAGTACGCAAAAGACAGCAGAAGAGCAGGAAATAATATTAGAAAAGGAAACAACATCAGAATCGCCGCAAACGGAGACAGCAGAATCACAGCAAACAGATTTGGTAAATCAGATAGACTATGCACTGGAAAAAATGACAGTAGAGCAAAAAGTGGCACAATTATTTATTATTACTCCTGATGCACTGACAGGTATTACCGGTGTATCAGCAGCGGGTGATGCCACTTATGCTGCATTACAGCAGTATCCGGTAGGAGGTCTGGTTTATTTTGAAAATAATCTGCAGTCATATGAGCAAATTTCAGAAATGCTCCATAATGTACAGCAGTACAGTATGGAAATCTCAGGATTGCCATTGTTTCTGGCTGTAGATGAAGAAGGAGGAACGGTAGCACGGATCAGTGGGCAGGGATATGGTATAGAACCGATTGAAGATATGGCAGCAGTGGGAGCATCAGGAGATTACGAAAGAGCTCAGGAAATTGGTACTTACATAGGAAGTTATCTTAGTGATCTGGGCTTTAATGTTGACTTTGCACCATGTGCAGATGTGTTGACAAATCCGGCAAATACCGTAGTTGCACGCAGGTCTTTTGGCAGCGATGCAGCTCTTGTGGCTGAAATGACGGATTTGCAAAGAAAAGCAATGGAGCAGGAAGGAATTATAGGGGCATTAAAGCATTTTCCGGGACATGGTGCGACAAGTGAGGATTCTCATCAGGGATTTGCCTATATCCAGAAGACAGAGGAAGAACTGGTGAATAACGAATGGATTCCTTTTAAAAAAGGAATTGAAGAAGGGGCGAAGATGATTATGGTCGGCCATATTGTTTGTTCTGAAATAACCGGAACAGAAGATCCTTCTTCATTGTCTTATTATATGGTAACAGAAATTCTGAGACAGAAAATGGGATTTCAGGGACTTGTTGTTACGGATGCTCTGAATATGGGAGCGATTGCCAATTATTATACGTCTGCCCAGGCAGCTGTCAAAGCAGTTCAGGCAGGTGTGGATCTGCTTTTGATGCCGTCTGATTTTTCAGGTGCTTATCAGGGGGTTCTGAATGCAGTTTATAACGGAGAAATTTCAGAGGAACGTTTAAATGAATCCTTGTATCGGATTCTTCAGGTAAAAAATGAAATGAGAGTGCACGGAAAATATTAAATAAAATGTGAATCTACTTCAATTGCATATCTGAGGGTTGCAGGAAATGAATAGAAACTGCGATGAAGCAGAGTAAAGTGGGATGTGTCTAGAAAGAAAACCGGACGTGTTTTGAGTACCTTATTCCCGAAAGCAAAGTTACACAATCATAATACAATAGATGCCTTGAACCAAAGGGAGATAAATGGTAGTATATCTACAAAGTATTTTCCTGATGTTTGGGGCATTTTTATTTGTTTTATCCTAAGCAAACGGGAAAATCGACAAACAAGACTGGGGGACTACAAGTTGATAAAAATGGATCGTCAGAAGTTTATCCGGCCGGATCGTCAGATGGTTCGGATATCCAGGGAGAAGCTGATCATACCGGAGCGTGAGGCAGCCACACAGCGGATGCTGGCTGGATTGCAGAGGGAAACAAAAACGGCAGATATAGCAAAGACAGAAAAAACAGCAAATGAAAATAGAGCAGAAGCTGTAAACGCAGCAAACAAAAATATAGAAAATGCAGTAAATACAGCAGCCACAGAACATCTGCAAACGAAGCAGCCTGAAATAGCAGAGGCAGCGAATAAACCAGAAAACAGCATCGTCTTAGCATGTGAGATCGATGAGGTGATCAACTATGCACTGGTTCACAATGGTGCTTCTGTCGTGCGTGATATCTGCATCAAAAACACATCCGAAACGGAACGGAATGCTCTGCTTTTAAAAATCGCTTCGGACGATGAGCTGATGGAGGATTTTGTGTGCGGGATCGAGGCACTGCAGACAGGTGAGGAGCTGCATTTTCGAAATCTGGATCTGACATTCCATGTCGGATATCTGGCATCGATCACGGAGAAGTTTTCCGGTCAGCTGACGGTTACGGTTCTGGATGGGGAAACTGTGCTGGCATCAGAAAAGATCAATATCACGGTTATGGCGTTTGATGAGTTCCCGGGATTTCAGTATACGCCGGAGCTTCTGACATCTTTTGCAATGCCGAATCATCCGGCGGTGGTCAGTCTGATCCAGCTGGCATCGAAATATCTGGAGAAATGGACGGGCGATCCTTCTTTGGACGGTTATCAGTCCGGTGATCAGGAGCGTGTCAAAAACATGGCGGCAGCAGCTTATGCGGCGATCCAGCAGAAAAATATTACATATGCATCGACAGCGAGCTTTGAGGCATGCGGGCAGAGAGTCCGCCTGGCGGATGCGGTGCTGGAGCAGCATTTTGGAAACTGCATGGATCTGACGCTGCTCTATACGGCATGTCTGGAAGCGATGGATTTAAATCCGTTCATGGTGGTTGTGGAAGGTCATATTTTTGCCGGTGTCTGGCTGGTGGACGGAGCGTTTGCAGATATTCTGGTGGATGATCCGTCACAGCTTGAGAAACGTATGGCAAAAGGCATTCAGGAGCTCATGGTTGTGGAGTGTACGGCGATGTGTTCCGGGCAGAATGTAAGTTTTGACGAAGCAGCAGCCATGGCAAAACGGCGTGTTTCCAATTATGGGAAGTTTTATTTTGCAATCGATGTGAAGCGTGCCAGAAGCAGGGGAATCCGTCCACTTCCAATCCGGGTTCAGACGGCAAACGGGTTTGAGGTTCTGCACGAGGACCGAAAAGAAAAAGAGGTCACAGGTGGATCAGACAGCAAAATCGAGGTCTTTGATTTTTCGGACTGTACGGAAAAAGCACAGGTCACAAAACTGACGCAGTGGGAGCGAAAACTTCTGGATCTGAGCCTTCGGAATATGCTGATCAATATGCGTGTCACAAAGAGTGTTGTGCCGGTTTTGTCCGCGGATATCGGAAGTCTTGAGGATGCACTGTTTGACGGGGAAGCGTTTCAGGTGATGCCGCGGCCGGCTGATGTAGGTGTGAATCCGGCAGCAGAAAGTCAGATCGAACTTCTCAACAAACTGGGAGAATTATCAGAATTTATTTCTTTTGAGAGCAAACACAAAAGACTGCATTCCATTTACAGCGAGAAAGATTTAAGCACTTCTCTGACGAAAATGTACCGTTCTGCAAAAGCATCTCTGGAAGAAAATGGAGCGAGCACGTTATATCTGGCACTTGGTATGCTTCGTTGGTTTGAACAGAAAAAGAACGCACAGGCAAGATACGCACCGATCGTTCTGGTACCGATCGACATTGTGCGAAAGTCTGCGGGCAGAGGCTATGCGATGCAGATGCGGGATGAGGATTCACAGATCAACATTACGCTTCTGGAGTTTCTGAAGCAGAATTATGAGATCACGATTCCTGGCATGAATCCGCCGCCGCAGGATGAGCATGGAATGGATATGCCGAAGATTTTTGCAATGATCCGAAAAGCGGTGATGAGCATGGAAATGTGGGATGTGCTGGAAGTTGCCGTGATCGGAAACTTTTCTTTTTCGCAGTTTGTGATGTGGAATGATATTCATAACAACCGTGATTTCCTGGAGGGAAACAAGATCGTCCACAGTCTGATTGAAGGAGCTGTGGACTGGGACTGCACGATCCCGGAAGAAGTGGATCAGGAGGAGGCTTATTTACCGGTAACGGCGGATGCTTCTCAGCTGCATGCCATCAATATGGCTGCCGCAGGGGTGAGTTTTGTACTGCACGGACCGCCGGGAACCGGTAAATCGCAGACCATTACAGCATTGATTGCAAATGCACTGACAAAAGGAAAGACAGTTCTTTTTGTGGCAGAAAAAAGAGCTGCACTGGAAGTGGTACAGAAACGTCTGGCGGCACTTGGAATCGATGATTTCTGCCTGAAATTACATTCGAACAAAGCTACGAAAAAGGCAGTTTTAAATCAGCTGCGGCGTGGTCTTGAGATTGACATGGAAGGCACAAAAACAGATTATGAGCAGAGAATTGCGGACATCCATGCGATGCGTACCGAACTGGATGCTTACGCAAAAGCACTACATAAAAAAAGAAATTTCGGAAAGAGTCTGCGTCAGCTGATCGATCTTTACGAAAGTATTCCGGAAACAAAAGAACAGGTAAAATTTCCGGTATCGGATATCAAAAATATAACAGAAGGTGATCTGAGCAGTCAGAAAAACCATCTGGAACGTCTGATCTCAGCCGGAAGATCCATCGGTCATCCGTATCAGCATCCGCTTGCGGCAGTGAAAAGGGCACAGTACAGTCAGCATCTGAAAACGGAACTGGAGCCGGCGATGCAAAACTATCTGTCTGTACTTGATAACATCCAGGCTCAGATGGCGGATTTTGCCGCCTCTGCCGGAATCAAAAACCCGGTCACAAAGGCAGAATGGAATCAGGTATCCGAACTGATTCGGTGTATGGAAAGTACGGAAAAAATGCCTGCCTTTTTGAGGACAGCAGATTCTGTTGAACGTGAATTTTCCGTTCCGGAAGAATATCTGGAAAAACAGGAGAAATTTGAACAGAAAAAGGCAGAAATGCTTTCAAAATGGAACGAAAATTTCTTAAGTCAGGACATGAGTTCTTATCATGTGAAGTACGAAGAAGCAAACAAAAAGGTATTTTTCTTAAAAGGAAAAGCACAGGCGGCACTTGTGGCAGAAATGCAGCTGTTTGCCGCATTTCCGGTGGAGGTCGAGCAGATTCCGCTGTATCTGACGGAGATCACTGCTTATCAGCAGGAAGAGCAGAAAATGGAAGCGGCAGAAGCAGAACTGTCTTATGACTGGAAACAGATCTTGAAAGAACATCTGACAAATGAAGAGTTGCAGTCTTATAAAGTACAGATCCAAAATCAGAGAAAGAATATAGTACGTTTTGCCGGAGTACTTCAGGAAATCGAGGCGAGGGGCATTTTAAGTACACTTGTCCGAAGGGGAAAAGCACTCTTTTCTATTTGGAATACCATGGAGGTTGCAGAGCGAAAGGTTGCAGAGCTGCTGGAACTGGAATTTTGCGATGAGAAAGCAGACTGGATTGAGAACAGAAAGGCACTTTGTGGCTGTATTCTGGAAAATGCAGCCGCATTAAAAGACTGGATTGTTTATCAGCAGAATGTAGATTTGTGCCGGAAAAACGGGCTTGCTCCGATCTGTGATGCCTATGAAAAAGGCCTTCCGCATGAAGTGGTATTGAATGTATATCTGCGTTCCATTTACCGGGCGATCATTCTTGGCGTGATCGAATCCGAACCGGTGCTGAACGGATTTACCGGAACCGGTTTTCAGGTTCAGATCGGGCAGTTTAAAAAGCTGGATCAGGAATGTATGCAGCTGACGAAAGAAGAAATGTTTTACCGGCTGTCATCGCAGCTTCCGTCTGTCGGTGATTCGGTGGAAGTCAGCAGAGAGCTGAATTATTTGAGAAGGGCGATCAGCAGCAACGGCAGAGGTATTTCCATCCGTCTACTGTTTGAACAGATCCCGCATATTTTGCAGAGACTCTGTCCGTGTATGCTGATGAGTCCGATTTCGGCAGCTCAGTATTTAAAGGCAGAAAATGATCTGTTTGATATTGTGGTATTTGACGAAGCATCGCAGCTTCCGACCTGTAAAGCAGTCGGTACCCTTGCAAGAGGCAAAAATGCAGTGATTGTAGGGGATCCGAATCAGATGCCTCCGACCAGCTTTTTTGCGGGAAATTCGGTGGATGAGGACAATCTGGATATCGAAGATCTGGACAGTATTCTCGATGACTGTCTGGCACTTGGCATGCCGTCCGCACATCTGCACTGGCATTACCGAAGCCGCCATGAGAGCCTGATCGCTTTTTGTAACCGGGAATTTTATGAAAATTCTATGCTTACGTTCCCATCGGTAAATGACCGGCAAAGACGCGTCAGCATGGTAAAAGTGGAAGGCTTTTTTGATCGTGGCAAGAGCCGTGTGAACGAAGGAGAAGCACAGGCGATCGTTGCGGAGATCAAGAAAAGATATGCCGATCCAGAGCAGAAAAAGCAGACGATCGGTGTGGTTACTTTTAATGTTAGTCAGCAGACTCTGATCGAGGATCTGCTCCAGGAAGAATATCAGAAAGATTTAAATTTTGATAAATGGGCAAATATGGGAGAAGAGCCGCTGTTTGTCAAAAATCTGGAGAATGTCCAGGGAGATGAGCGTGATGTGATCCTGTTTTCCGTTGCATTCGGACCGGATGCGGAAGGAAAGCTGTCCATGAATTTCGGACCGCTGAACCGGGATGGCGGATGGAAACGTCTGAATGTTGCGGTGTCCCGTGCCCGGTGTGAAATGGTGGTGTTTTCTGTTATGACGGCCGATCAGATCAATTTGAGACGAACAAAAGCAAAAGGCGTAGAATCTCTGAAATATTTCATGGAATTTGCTCAGAATGGAAAATTGCGGGGAGACTACAGACAGAATGAAGCAGTCAAAAATCAGGGGATCAAAGCAAAAATCTGCCGGGCACTTGCAGATGCTGGATACGAGTATCAGTTAAATGTCGGCCATTCAAAATTCAAAGTGGATATCGCAGTGATCAATCCGGATCATCCGGAAGAATATCTGCTCGGAATTATGACGGACGGAGATTCTTACTGTCAGTCGGCAAATACGAAAGACCGTGAGGTGGCACAGTTTGAAGTGCTGAAAGGACTTGGATGGAAACTGTATCGCATCTGGACGATGGACTGGTGGGATGATCCGCAAAAGGAGATCACAAAACTTTTCGGAGTGCTTAAAATGAGAAAGAAGGAAGAACAGTAACAGAAAGGAAGCAAAATGGGAAAAGAAAAGGAAAACAGAAATGGAAAAACAAAAGGAAATGCGATCGCTCTGTTGCCGATCGGCGTATTTCTTGTGCTGTATCTGGGACTTGGTATTTTATTTGAATACGTGATGAAAATTCCGATGGGATTTTACAATGTGCCGATCGTGGTTGCTTTTCTGGCAGCGATCCTGGTTGCCTGTCTGCAGAACCGGGCGGTAAATTTTGAACAGAAACTGGAGATCATGTCTGGCGGCGTGGGTGATAAAAACATCATCACGATGCTGCTGATCTTTCTGGCGGCGGGTTCGTTTGTCGGAGTTGTAGGCAGGGGAAGTGCAGAGAGTGTGGCGTATTGTATGCTCTCCCTGATCCCGGCGAGATATGCAGTGGCGGTATTGTTTGTGGTGGCCTGTTTTGTCTCCGTGGCGATGGGAACATCGGTCGGAACGATCACGCTTCTGGTGCCGATCGCATCGGCTGTTTCCGCTGCGTCCGGATTTGAACTTGCATTCTGTGTGGCATCTGTTATGGGCGGAGCAATGTTCGGAGATAATCTTTCCTTTATTTCGGATACGACGATTGCCGCCTGCAACGGGCAGGGCTGTGAGATGAAAGACAAGTTCCGGGAGAATTTCTGGATTGCATTTCCGGCAGCAGCCGCAACGCTGATTTTAATCCTGATTTTGTCCTTTCAGACAGAAGTGCAGGGGCAGGTCAGCCAGTCTTACCATCTGGTGCAGGTGATCCCGTATGTGCTGGTGCTAATCGGAGGCATTATCGGCATTAATGTCTTTGTGGTGCTTCTGGTCGGGATTGTTTCCGGGGCGTTTATCATGCTGGCCGGAGGGCATATCGCACCGGTTGATCTTCTTGCAAACATGGGGAATGGCGTTTCTGGAATGTTTGAAACTTGCATGGTTGCGATTCTGGTTGCGGCAATGTGTGCTCTGATCCGTGAATATGGCGGATTTAATGCTCTGCTTGCCTGGATCCACCGGATTTTCCGCGGCAAACGTGGCGGTCAGCTTGGCATGGGACTGTTGGTCGGTGCGATGGACATTGCTACGGCAAACAATACAGTGGCGATCGTCATGGCAAATCCGATCGCAAAAGAAATGGCACAGGAGTACGGCATCACGCCGAGAAAAGCAGCCTCGATCCTGGATACCTTTTCCTGTATTTTCCAGGGCATCATCCCATACGGTGCCCAGATGCTGGTGGCGATTTCTGCCGTAAATGAACTTGGCGGAGAACTTTCGGCATTCCAGATCATGCCAAGACTCTTCTATCCGATGCTGCTGCTTGTCAGTTCCGTGCTTGCAATTTTATGGAACAGAAAAGAAAAGTAAAGATCTGCTTGTGATGTAAATTGTCTTATGATACGATACCTGTAGTTAAATGAAAGTATGCCGAAGATATAAATTTTGAACGTCCGCTTTACATGGACGAAATAAATCGGATAAAAGAGGACAGCAGACATTATGAGAATAAATGAGACTTTGAAAAAGCCGATGTTGGAGGCGAAATACCTGAATGTAGACAATACAGACAGATATCGCCCGATCATCCGGCTTTTTTATTTAAATTATGAAAAGCTGAAATACTGGATCTACCAGGAAGAAGTTTATGAGGAATTAAAAGAAGATCCGTATTTTCAGGAGTATACACCGGAACAGTGTCAGCAGGATCTTACGGCACTGACTGCCTGGGGGAATCTGATCACCACGCAGGATACCAGGAGAGTGACCACGATTGAAGAATTTAAAAATAAAAAATTTCGCTATCAGCTGTCAAAAGCGACAGTAGAAATCGAGCGAATGGTGATCCGGGTAGAAAATCTGTTTATCGAAAGTTCTTCCCTGGAGCCGACACTTCTGGAGCGGATCCGCATGAATCTGGAAAAAATCCCGCAAATGCAGAACGAAGAACCGGAAAAAATCTACAGCTGGTGGAATGATATGGGCAGCGATTTCATCCGTCTCAATCAGAATTATCAGGATTATATGCGTGAGCTGAACAGTGTGAAAGCGGAGCAGATGATGAAAACGCAGGAATTTCTGATCTTCAAGGACCGGCTGATCGAATATCTGCGAAGCTTCGTAAAAAGCCTGCAGATCAATGCGTCGGCGATCGAGCAGTACCTGAAGAATACAGAAGAACATCAGATAACTGCTATACTGGAGAAAGAAGCAGAATATGAAGTCTCGATTCCTCAGATTGATGTAGAGCTGACAAAAGAAAGGATCCTTGATAAAGTCACCGGACGCTGGCAGAGCCTGAAAGAGTGGTTCATGGCGACGGAGGATCAGCAGTCGGAAGTGGTGCGTGTGTTTGATACGACAAACGAAATCATAAGAAAAATCACAAGATATGCAGCAAGGATCAGCGAACTGAGCAACAGCGGTTCCAATCGAAGAGAAGAATACCATAAACTGGCAGTGATGTTCTCAAAATGCGAGGATATCTATGAGGCACACAGGCTGGCGGCTTCTGTTTTCGGGATCGAAAAACCGCTGCATTTAAAGGGGCTTTCCGGGCGAAAGACGGAGAGCATCAACAGCGGTGTTTTTGAAGAAGATCCGCATGTGGTAACAGTGCTTCCACGTGTACGGACCTACAAGGAAAAGGCAAAACGAAGCGGCATTGCAGACCGCAGCAAAGAAAAAGAGGCAGTGCGTCTGGAGACGATCCGCAGGCTGGAGGAAGAACAGAAACTGCTTCGCAGCTATATTAAAGATGGAAAAATTTCGTTTGCAGAACTGCCGGAGATTGAGCCGCATGTAAGAGATGTTTTTCTGCTGTGGCTGTCAAAAGCACTGGAGAATAAGCATTTTCGCGGGAAGACAGAGAGCGGCGAAATTTATTATATCGAAAATGCAGATACGAAAGAAACCTGTATGCTGCATGCAAAAGATGGGATTTTACAGATGCCGGCGTACACAATCCGGTTTGAGGAGAAAAAATGAATGCGTTAGAAATATTACTGGGGAGAAGATGGATTTTAAAAAGCAGAGACAGGGAATTGTATTATCGGATGAAAGATGAAGCACCGGCCATTAAGAAATTTCTGACGGAGAAGCTGGGGTATCAGATGATCGTTAATCCATATCTGATAAAAATAGAGAAAATGCCGGCAAAGCCGGAGAACTGGATGGGGATTCTGGAATTTAACGACAAGATAGAGTATGTATTTTTCTGTATGATCCTGATGTTCCTGGAAGAAAAAGAAGCGATGGAACAGTTTGTATTATCAGAACTGACGGAATACATACAGGGGCAGTATCAGGAAGAGCAGATTGACTGGACGGTCTACCAGTACCGCAGACATCTGATCAAAGTGCTGAAATATTGTGTGAACAGCGGCATTCTTGATGTGGATGACGGAAGTGAAGAGAATTTTGCGAAAGACGGGAGCAATGAAGTGCTCTATGAAAATACCGGGGCGTCCCGCTACTTTATGCGGAATTTTACGCAGGATATCATGGGATATACAAAGCCGGAGGATTTTCAGAAAGAAGAGTGGATCGATGTCGATGAAGACCGCGGAATTGTGCGAAGACAGCGAGTTTACCGCCAGCTTCTGATGACGATGGGGATGTATAAAAATGAGCAGAATGAAGAAGATTTCGCCTATATCCGCAATCAGAGGAATCTGGTACAGAGTGATTTTGAAGAATATCTGGACTGTGAACTGCACGTGCACCGCACGAGTGCATTTCTCATTCTTTCACAGGACTGCCGCATGGGGCGGTGTTTTCCGGAAGAAAACACGATATCGGATGTGATCCTGCTTGTGAACGGTATGATCTGTGAAAAGATAGAAGAAGGAGAGATCGTGCCTGCGGCAGATGAACGTATCTTTATTCCAAGAGAGATGTTTACAGGCATCCTGGAGTCATGCAAAGAGCTTTATGGAAGGGGATTTATCAAAACATACCGTGAGATGACAACAGGAGAATTTTGTGAAAATGTAAAGAATTATATGCTGGAACTGGGACTGATCCGGGAAGAGAAAGACATCTGGCTCAGTCCGGCAATCGGAAAAGTGATCGGAAAGTATCCGGAAGAATTTATGAAAAATGGAGGCAGTGATGAACAGTAAATGGCAGATATACAGGGTAGGGCTGATTGATTTCTGGTACTATGACGAAGAAGAGTTTTACTTTCTGGATGGCAGGATGCTGCTTCGCGGAGCCAATGGTTCCGGAAAATCTGTAACGATGCAGAGTTTTATCCCGCTGCTCCTGGATGGAAATATGCGTCCGGAGCGTCTGGATCCATTTGGGTCAAAAGCAAGAAAAATGGAAAATTATCTTCTCGAAGAAGGGGATGGACGGGATGAGCGGACCGGATACCTTTATATGGAGCTCAAACGCAAAGAAAGCGATGAATTTCTGACACTTGGCATCGGTATGCGTGCCCGGAAAAATAAAAAAATGGACTCCTGGTATTTCTGCGTTACGGACGGCAGACGCATCGGCAAAGATCTTTATCTCTATAAAGAAGAAAAAAGCAAGATCACCTGCACTATGCGTGAACTGAAAAACCGCATCGGAGAAGGCGGAAAAGTGATGGAAACACAGAGCGAGTATGCACAGTGTGTCAACAGACTGCTGTTTGGTTTTGAGACACAGGAAGAATACAGGGAACTGCTGAACCTTCTGATCCAGCTGCGAACGCCGAAACTGTCAAAGGATTTCAAGCCTACCGTGATCAATGATATCCTGAGCAGTTCGCTTCAGACCTTATCCGAAGATGATCTTCGTCCGATGTCGGAAGCGATCGAAAATATGGATGGCATGAAAACAAATCTGGATACCTTAAAAGAAAGTATTTCTGCAGCGAAACAGATTGAAAAAGTGTACGATCAGTATAATGAGATCGTACTGTATGACAAAGCACTTCTCTATACAAAAGCCATAAAAGAGTGCCGCCAGGCGGAAGAAAAAACAGTTCAGACTGAAAAAGCAATTCTGGAAAATACGGCATCTTATCAGGCAGAAAAAGAACATTATGAAGAAGTTGCAGGAGAAGAAAAGCTGCTTCAGGAAGAGAAGGACTCCCTGGCAGATAATGATGCAGCCAAATTAAAAGACCGCGAGATTAAAATAAGCCAGGAGATCAGAGAGTTACAGAAAATTGTTGCCGATAAAAAACAGCAGGAGCAAACGAAAAACGAAAAGCGGATCGATACAGAAGAAATCCTGAAAAAACAGGAAGAAAAGAAAGAAGAAAAATGGTCTGAAATCGAAGAATATCTGGCGGAAATGGAATCCGATATGGATGGCGTTCCATTTGATGATTTTTCTTTTATGAAGGAAGAGCTTTGCGAAAAGAAAGAAGAGGAATATTCTTTTGATACACATCGGAAACTGCTGAAAGATTACACGAAAAAAGTAGAGCAGGGAAAGCAGCTGCTTCTGGAAGAAAAAGCGGTGCAGGAGCGTTACAGTACGTTCCTTCAGGATCTGGATCAGTATCAGGATGAGAGAAACAAAGCAGAGAGAGAACTTTTACAGTACGAAAATCAGCTTCATGAGATCCGTCAGGAACTGATCGAGCAGATTTATAAATGGAATCAGCAAAATGAAGAACTGCATCCGGAGGCGGAAGTTCTGCAGGAGATGGCAAGGCAGATTGAAAACTATCAGTCGGACAGTGACTACTGGGCGATTCGAAATTTAAGCAAAAAAGCGTATGATCAGAAAAACGAGGCTTTATCAGCAGAGAAAACCCAGAGAAGCTGGCAGCTTTCAGAACTTAAAAAAGAATACGATGCGATCAGCACGGAACTGAGACAGTGGCAAAACCAGAAAGAACCGGAGCCGGAAAGGGATGCGGCAGTTCTTGAAAACAGAAAACGTCTGGATGAAAGGAACATCCCATATCTGCCGTTTTATAAGATGGTTGATTTTGATCAGAAGCTTGGGAAAGAAAAAGTAGCCAGACTGGAAGAAGCACTTCTGCACATGGGAATCCTGGATGCACTGATCATTGCACCACAGTACCGGGAGCAGGTTCTTCAGAGCGAAGAAGGATGCTGCGACCGCTATTTATTTACGGATGCAGAGTATGTCAGGAACAACCTTATGGACTGGCTGGATATCGACAATCCGGATCATGATATGTTCTTATATCAGAATGTATCGGGTGTTTTGTCAGCAATCACATCAGGAAGATCCGATCAGGCATCGACCTGGATTGATGAGGACGGAAATTATAAGATCGGAGTTCTCGAAGGCACGGTAACAAAACAGTACACACCTTGTTTTATCGGTTCTACAGCAAGAGAACAGTATCGCCTGGATAAGATCGCAGAACTGCAGCAGCTCCTGGACGAGAAGCAAAAAGAAATCGAAACAGAAGAACAGGAAATCGAAAAAATCCAGAGTCGTCTGAAAAAACTGTCGGAAGAATGGAACACTTTCCCAAAAGACCATGACCTGAAGATTGCCGCAAAAGAGTGTGAAAAGCAGGAAGAAAAATTAAAGGATCTGAATGAAAAGATACAGCAGCAGAAACAGCGTGTCGAGACAGAGCGAAAGAAGCTGGATGAAGTACGCCTGCGGGTGCAGGAAGCCTGCCAGAAATGTTACTTGAAAGCGAGACTGGATCTGTTTGAAGAAGTTCAGGAAGCACTGAAAGAATATACGGAGTGCCTGAACCAGCTGCAGATCTGCCATAAAGACTATATCAATACGCTGCACTACATAAGAAGCCAGGAATTTTATCTGGAAGATATCGAGAAGGATCTGGATGATATCCGGTACGAACTTGGCAGAAATCTCACACAGCAAAAACAAAAAGAAGCAGAACTTCTGGCAGTACAGGAACAGTTAAAGCTTACCGACTACGAAAAAATTAAGAGCAGGCTGGATTATTGCATGGAACGTTTAAGCGTGATTCCGCAGGAAAAAGAAGCTTCCGCAAGAAAAAGAGGTGAGCTGGAGAGCGGGAGAAAAATTCTGGAAGAAAAACAGAGAGAAAATCAGAAGATCACCGAAAAACTGCAGGACAAAAAAATCTGGCTGAAAAAAGTATTTGAACAGGAATATCAGCTTGGCTATGTGATGGAGCTTTCGGCAACAGAAAAAGTGACAGAAAAAGAAGCGGCAAAAGTATGCAGCCAGCTTGCCGGAAAATTCGGAAACGACAGGCAGAGTGACCTTCTTGGAAAGCTTCAGGCAGAGTATCATAAAAACAGAGGTTATCTGCTGGAATATCAGATGACATTAAAGACACTGTTCCAGAATCTGGATGAACAGACTTCCTTCCTGGAGATGAGTATGAAACGTATCGATGTTTCTGCAAAGTACCATGGAACCGTTGTGAAATTTAAAGAACTGCTCTCTATTCTGGAAGAAAATGAAAGAGTACAGAGCCAGCTGCTCAACGATAAAGATAAAGAACTTTTTGAAGATATCCTTGCCAATACGATCAGCAAAAAGATCCGTGCCAGAATTCAGGCGAGCAAACGCTGGGTGGAAAAAATGAACGATCTGATGGAGTCTATGAAAACTTCCAGCGGTTTGAAACTGAGCCTTCGCTGGAAAAACAAGCGGGCAGACAAAGAAGAACAGATGGATACAAAAACACTGGTGGATCTGCTTCAGAAAGATGCCGAGATCATGCGTCCGGAAGAAGTCGAACAGTTATCCAGACATTTCCGCTCCAAGATTGCCGAGGCAAGAAAGGAAGCCGATGAGACAGCGAATATGCAGTCCTTCCATGCAATCATGCGGGAAGTTCTGGATTATCGCAAGTGGTTTGAATTCCAGCTGGAATGCCAGAAGACCGGCGAGAAAAAGCGGGAACTGACGGACCGTGTATTCTTCACGTTCAGCGGCGGTGAAAAAGCAATGGCGATGTATGTGCCGTTGTTTTCAGCCGTCGTCGCAAAATATGCAGGTGCAAGAGGGGATGCCCCAAGGCTGATCTCCCTGGATGAGGCATTTGCCGGGGTGGATGAGATGAACATCCGTGATATGTTCCGCCTTATGGTAGAATTTGATTTTAATTTTATGATCAATTCTCAGATCCTGTGGGGAGACTACGAGACGGTTCCGGCACTTGCCATTTATCAGCTGGTACGTCCGGAAAATGCAAAATTTGTGACTGTCATCCGTTATACATGGAATGGAACGGTCAGGCAGATGACAACAAAAAAAGATGTGAATCAGACAGAGTAAGTTTCGGAAGGAGTATGGTAGAGTATGCCACGTACCAGGAGGCGATGGTGGAGGAGTATGAATAAAGGAAAGAAGGGAATGACATTTCATTCCACGTGGATTACAGACAGGTATTATGATATGATAAAATAAAATCGACAAATGAAAAGTACTTAAGAAAAGGGGAAATTTATTATGGGTTGGGAAGAAATATTAGACGCAGAAGGTGCAGATATGGCAGATGCCTACAATGATAGTCTCCCGGAAGAAACGTATGAAACGGTCAAGGTTTATGATCCTGAGCAGGATAAGAAGTCTGAAATGGACAGTATGAGACGGCTTGTAGAAAGATATGAAGAAGAGAAAGACCGAATAGAATATATTTGTGATTTTGAGGGTGTACCGGACGTATTGGTCTATGACGCATATAAAGATGACATATTTGAAGATGTTATATCGGAAGAGCTTCTAGGTCCAGATATCTCATTTGTTGATATGTCCCACGATCAATTGATGAAGGCATGGAAAAAATTCGGGCAGGATATAAATCAGGTGAGGTGCACTTTGGCCTGTGCCGAACAGGATATCCAAATATTGATGAATCTTGCAGATGATGAAGCTAACTCAGTTTTATCATCATATAAAAATGAGATTAAAAAGGAATATGAAGAAGTTTCTAGGTGTTGTGATGGCATTAGGAAAGAGTTTGAAAATATGACTCTCAATGATCAGATAGCGAAACTTGCAGACCTGGTATTTAATGTGTATAAGTCGGAAGAAATTTTGAAACTTATAGAAGTGGATATTCACTGTCTGATGGGGTATCGGGGATGTTATGGTGCCCAGATTCCGAAAGATATGGAAGATAAATACCAGGAGAAATACAATGCTATTGTTAACAAAAGGTAAGCACAAAAAGAACCTGTAAAACCTGAAGATGATTGTTGCTCGTCCTTATAAAAGTGGGAGTCTTTTCCGACTAAGTTCAAGTCGAACGCACGTGAGACTTGGTGCGTGATTCTGGTCAGCGAAAGCTGACATATTCTTCTCAGAATCACTGCACATTCTCGCGGAGCGTTTATCTCAGTCGGAAATTGTACTCCCACTGAGAAAGACTTGTTATTACTCACCTTGCAGAAGTGGGAGTCTTTTCCGACTAAGATAAAACAATACTTCATGACAGATCTAAAGTCAGGAAGTGTAAAAAGAGAGTAAAAGATATATGGAAAACGATAAAAAAGAGTGCAGGGCTTATTTTCTGGAACGTTCTGTATACAAAAAACTGTTTGCAAAAATACAGGAAAAATATGCCGGGATCGGACATTTCGGCGGAACCTTTCTTCTGGATGACCTCACAAAAGAAGAAAAAGAGCAGCTTGGCGGTTTTCTTCAGAAAGATTTTTCCGGGCAGAAAAATGTGCGGGTCACGGCAAAACAAATGGAAAAGGCACTGCAAAGCAGCCGCTTCTGCAATTTCACCTGGGAAGAAATCCTGGAGCTTTATACAGGAAGAGCACTGCTTGTAAAGAAAGAAGAAAAACAAAAAGAAGAACAGAAAAGAGAATCCTGGTTTCAAAATATTCAGCTTCAATTAAAAAATCTGGATTTTCGAAACTGGATTTCTGAAGTGCTGCAAAACAGAAAAGAAAGTTATCTTTTTCTTTTGCAGCAGTATAAAGAAAACAAAAAAGAACTGGAAGATCTTCTGCAAAAGACAGACCGGGCAGCAGAAACGCTGGCAGCGTCCGAAAAAAGAGAATTGCTTGCTGTTTTTGCTGCGAAAGTCACAGGAAATCCACACTATTTTGATGAAGGAGAAACGGCAGAAAAATGTCTGTCATCCTATCTGAAATGGAAACTGAAAAAAGAGCGAAGCAACGGACTTTCCAATGCCGAATACAAAAACAGAATTTATTTTGAAGCCGGGATTTTAAAAGATGAACTTTCCAACGATGTTTTAACGTATGGACTTCATGCATGGAAGGAAAACGGAGAACCCCACCCCGGAATCGAAGGATTCTTCAGATGCAAAGAACCATTGAAACTGACCTTAAAAACACTGGGCGGACTTGGAAAAATCACAGGAGAACAGAAAATCTATATGGTTGAAAATCCGGCGGTTTTCTCAAGACTTGTGGAAAAGTATCCGGATCGAACTATTCTGTGTGGAAACGGGCAGCCGAAGTTTTCGGTGTTTGTGCTTTTGGATAAACTGACAGAAAACAGTACCATATATTATGCGGGCGATTTTGACCCGGAGGGGCTGCAGATCGCACAAAACCTCAAAAAACGCTATCCGGAACATTTTATTTTCTGGAAATACAAGGCAGAATATTATCAGAAATACAAATCCGAAGTGCAGCTGGATGAGAAACGAATCCGAAAACTGGATAAGATCGACCTGCCGGAACTGCAGGAAATCAAAGAAGCGATGCAAAGAGAAAAATATGCTGCGTATCAGGAGGCGATGGTGGAAGAGTATGAATAAATGGGAAAAGTTTGAACAGGATTGTGTGGAATTTTTGAACAAAACATATGGCATGTATGCCAGATTTACGCACAAAGGCGGAGCAGATTCTACCGTTCCGGATATTTTGGTGGAGACACGGCAAGGTTTTTGCTTTTATATAGAGGCGAAACATTCCCCGGCACAGTGCGGTCAGTTTGTTTTATTACCGGACATTATGACACAGACATTTCAGTATAGCAAGCAGAATACAGATAGTATTAATTCGTCAGCACAGATGATTATAGAATATATGAATCAGAAATTCGATGACTACAGAAATGCAGGGACAGCAGGAAAAGAAATTATGATGCCGGGCGGTCAGGAGATTTTTGCAGACTGGATTGCAGAACATTATCGAAAAAAAGATGTCCGATTTTTTATCACCAATGGATTTAAAATTATTCCGATCAGGCGATTTCGGGAGTGTTTTGAAATCAGTGCCACTTATCGTGTGAAAAGAAGTGGCTCAAGTGGCGTTGGAAAAAAACAGATTTCTGTTGTAAAAGATTTTCTTTTCAAACAGGATTATGAAATCCGTAATGTACAGACAGAAGGAAACAAACTGTTTATAACTTCAAATCTGCCATATCATGATCAAAGATTTATTTTAAATGAATATGAATACATGTTTTCCCAACGGGGTGAGCGGTATGAGATCAGAAAGCTTTCCAATACATATAATGCAAACGTAATTTTTTCTGTTAAGTTAAATGAATATGCTTCGGGTCTTACAGATCAGGAATTTATTACGGCATTGATATGATCAGAAGTCAGGATTCGGAGTCTGGCAGAACCTTTCCAATCTCAATGCCGATCAGCTGTAGCACATCGATCACAACAGAATTTCCGAATTGTTTATATGCCTGGCTGGAACTTGGGCAGAGCTTGTAAGAATCCGGAAATCCCATGATTCTGGCACATTCCCGGGGATGGAGTTTGCGTGTTCTGTCATGAATCAGGTATCCGCCTGTCTTGGCAAAAATACCGCCTCCATAGGCAGATAGGGTGATGGCAATGCCTTTTGTACTGTAGATACGTTCGCCCTGACCACCTTTGTTCACGATGCCGAGCCTTATCGGTTTGTTGCTGTAACTGGTATCGGCAACGCCGTTAAAATAAGTATCCGGTCGACTGATGTACAAATTTTCTACCAGGCTTTCATCTTCCAGAAGAAAATCCTCAACATGTTTTTTGAGTGGAAAAGCCTTTGGAAACGAGAAATCCTTTATCTTCAGATCATTTCGAAAACAGACCATATAGATACGTTCCCGGTTTTGAGGAATTCCGTAATCAACTGCATTCAGGACATCTTTAAAAAAGGTGTATCCAAGTTCCTCAAGAGTGCCTTTTACGACTTCCAGTGTATGTCCGTTATCATGCGAAGCAAAATTCTTTACATTTTCCATAAATACGATTTTTGGATGTTTCTGCCGTATAATCCGGGCAACATCAAAAAAAAGAGTTCCGCGGCTGTCCTCAAATCCACGCTGCTTGCCACTGATAGAGAAAGCCTGGCACGGAAACCCGGCACAGAGGATGTCGTGGTCAGGAATCGTATGTTCATCCACTTTGGTGATGTCCCCTTCCGGGAGGTCACCAAAATTTTCTTTATAGACATTCTGTACCGGTTTGTCCCACTCATTGGAATATACGCACGTTGCCCCAAGAGATTCCAGGGCGAGCCGGAAGCCGCCAAGGCCGGCAAAGAGGTCGATGAAAGTCATTCCTGTCAAAGTTTTTTCTGTGATCGTGATCATAAAATGTCTCCTGAAATGTTGTTACTCTATATCAAATGTGATGTAACTTCTGCCTGTATAAGCAAAAAAGCTGTATCAGTGACGAGATTCAATATCCTGTCTAATATAGCTTTTGAGGGGCTGTAGATGTGTAACGATTATAACACAGGGAGAGAGAATGTCAAATGTTATGTTACTAAAACATTGCATATTGAATAATGATCGATTCTTTTTGAAATTAAAGAGATGATTAAGAGCGTGTAATATATTATATACAAAAAACAGATTTTGATAATGGAAAATGTATATGAAAAAAATAAACCATTTTCTTAAAAAAATCTATTGTCAAATACCTCAAAAAGTTGTAAAGTTGTTGCTGGAATAAAATAACATCAAAAACGGTCAAATATCATGAAAAATATGACGGAATTTGAACGCAGAGAAGCGGATTGTGAATGTCCGTTTTACTGACGATGAATTTTCGGATAAACAGCGGACATACTACAGGAGGTGAGGACATGAGGCTGTCAGTTGGCAAAAGAGTGATACCGGTTTTTGTGGTTGTAGCAGTTTTGATTTTTTCGACGATCGGGCTGGCACATATGAAAACAGAGTTGATTCAGCAGCAGAGGGTATCTGTCCAGACAGCCACATGTCTTATGAAGATGTCTCTTGTAAGAGCACAGGAGTCTGCAGAAATAGACGAAGTACATACAAGGCGGATCAGTCGCCTTATTTTTCTGGAGCGGAGCAGAGAGTTTCGGGATGGCAATATGCGTCTGCATATGCTGTTTTTCCTGTCAGCGATCTGGTGCGGCTGCTTCTGCTTTTTTGAACGAAATGTAAGAAGCATACATGAGCACTGTTCCAGAAAGCGAAATCTCGTGATTTCCTATATTCACAGTCAGGATGGGCAAAAGCACAGGAGACTGGCTTTTAGCATCTGATACAAACGAAAGATGATATCTGCAAAGCTTTTGGTGCGGATATCGATTATGTGAAAAAAGGAGAACACAAATGTTAGCACAAGTATTAGCAATCATCATTTTCCTTGCCATGTTCCTGCTGATCATTCTGGAGATCTGGGAAAGGCAGTGGATCACGCTGGCGTGCGGTCTTCTGACCCTACTTCTGGTCTTTGGGCTTGGTATGCACAGCATGGGGGCAATCATGCGTACCCTGAATTTACAGAGTTTCTTTACAACCGGATTCTGGTATGCAGCAGGTGAATCCAGCGAGGCTTCTTCCGGTATCAACTGGCAGACGATCATTTTTATCGCCGGCATGATGATCATGGTAGAAGGTATGGCAAAAGTCGGTTTCTTCCGCTGGCTCTGCATGGAAATCGCAAAGATGGTAAAATATCAGGTTATTCCGATCTTTATGACGTTTATGCTGCTGTCTTTCGTACTGGCTATGTTCATCGACAGTATCACCGTTATCCTGTTTCTGGCAGCAGTTACGATCGAACTGTCACAGCTTCTGGAGTTTGATCCGGTTCCGATGATCTTATCGGAAATCTTCTGTGCCAATCTCGGAGGATCGGCAACGATGTGCGGAGATCCGCCAAACATTATCATTGGTACATCCCTGGGATATTCTTTCACCGACTTTATTACCAATACCGGTCTGATGGCAGTCGTATCCCTGGTATTTGTCGTTATCTATTTTTACTTTGCATTTAGAAAAGAACTGAAAAAGAGCGGGGCAAATAAAAAAGATCATGCTTCTTATCCAGATCCGAAGGAAGCGATCACAGACAAACGCGGATTTACCGCAAGCTGCATTATTTTCCTGTGTGCTGTCGTGCTTCTGGTATCACATGCACAGACGGGGCTGACTGTATCGACGATCGGTGTTGCTATTGCAATCGTAACATTGATTGTGGCAGGAAAAGATGCACTGGAACTTCTGAAAAAAGTAGATTACAAAACACTGCTGTTCTTTGTCGGACTGTTTGTTGTCGTAAGTGGTCTGGAGGAAACAGGTGTTCTGGAAATTCTGGCAGGCTTTATCGGATCTGTCAGCGGTGGAAATATTGCTGTTATGATTGCTATTATCATTATCGTATCTGCAGTGGCAAGTGCCTTTATCGATAACATTCCATTCGCAGCGACCATGATCCCGGTTATCACGGATCTTGCATCCGATGTAGCCGGTGTCAACCTGACTGTTCTTGCATGGGCACTGGCAATCGGTACCGATATCGGAGGAAGTGCAACACCGATCGGTGCATCGGCGAACGTTGTAGGTATCGCAACCGCAGCAAGAGAAGGTCATATTATTAAATGGGGAAAGTATTGCAAATATATGGCTCCTGCTACTATAATAGTAGTAGCAATATCTCTGGCGATGATCTACGTCAGATATTTATGATGCCAGGGTCACGTATGACATCATTTGGCTTTAACATTATACCTATAAAAGGGGGCTGAGCAAAATGGAAAAACAATTAATTATTTCGGTAGGACGTGAGTTCGGAAGTGGCGGTCATGAAGTCGCACAGAAACTTGCTGATGATTATGGCATTGCACTGTATGACCATGACCTGTTAAAAGAGATCGCAGCAAAGAAAAATTTAAAAAGTGAAGATCTCGAAGCATATGATGAACTGAAATGGAACCGCTTTCTGTATCGTACTGTTCGCGGACTGAACAGTTCACCGGAGCAGAACGTTGCAAACCTGCAGTTTGATTTCCTGAAAGAAAAAGCAAAATCAGGAGAGTCTTTTGTGGTAGTCGGACGTTGTTCCGAGACAATCCTTCGTGAGTACGAAAGCATGGTATCCATTTTTATCCGTGGTGACAAGCCACAGAAGGCAGAGCGTATCATGAAATATTATAATATGAACGAAAAAGATGCTCTGGGCTTCATGAAAGAAAAAGATAAAAGAAGAAAACAGTATCACAACCGTTACTGCCCGATCGCCTGGGGAGATTCCAGAAACTATGATCTGGTGGTAAACAGCAGCCGTGTCGGTGTGGACGGATGCGTGGAACAGGTAAAACATTACATCGACTTAGTAAGAAAATATCACAAATAATGGATTGAGCCTTGCAACTTCTCTGCAATCTATGATATGATTTACTCTAGTAGTGTAAAAATTAATGAAACAACAGGAGGGAAATTATGTTATCATTTTTCAAGAAAAAAGCTGCAAAATCAGAAGAAGCTGCAAATGGCAAAACTATGAAAGCATACCTGACCGGAAAAGTAATTCCGATTGAGGAAGTAAACGATGGTGTTTTCTCAGCAAAGATCATGGGTGACGGTATTGCGATCATCCCGGAAAACGAAGTTCTGACTGCTCCGGCTGACGGTGAAATCACCGTTGTTATGGACGGATCTTTCCATGCAGTAGGTATGAGACTGGACAATGGAGTAGAAGTACTGCTTCACATCGGTGTAGATACGGTAGGCATGAACGGAGAAGGCTTCAAACCATATGTAACCGTGGGTGATAAAGTAAAAACAGGTGACAAACTGATCGGTTTCAGCAAATCTGCAATCGCAGCACATGGTCTGCGTGACGTGACAATGTTGATTGTTACCAACGGCGATGAGTGCCCACCGGTAAAACTGATGTCAGGTATGGACGCAGTTGCAGGCGAGACCGTAGTAGCAGAGATGTAATCCGGACAGTATTATACAAAAACATAATATTTCTTATAAAAAACTTCAGACAGAGTGAAACCTCACTCTGTCTGAAGTTTTTTTAGTCTCCAGAACGGTGACTGTTTTACTATTAGTGATGTCTTCGCCAGGGCACACTTTCTTCACAAAATCACCTCAGACTCATCACATATTTACAACATTTCAAACACAAATCGCAGATATACTGTTAGACATAAAGAACAAGAACAACAAAGAATAATAAACATCAGGTTTCTGAAAAGGAAAACCGGATGAGCAAATACAGGAGGTAGTCATTATGTCAGATATGTATAACTTCGATAACAACAATTACAACAACGAGAATCACGATGGATTCAATCACTATGAATTTGATGAAAACAACAGCAACACACCGAACCACAAAAAACCAAATGCAAAGATGGTAAAATTTGCAAAGAAAGTCGGAGCCATTGCATTAAGTGCCGTTCTCTTCGGGGGCGTTGCAGCAGGATCTTATCAGGGAGTAAATGCTCTGTTCGGAACTTCCACACAGACAGAGGCACAGGCAACGACATCAACAAAGAGCAGTCTTCTGAAAACAACTTCCAGCACAACTTCAAAGGGTACGATGGATGTGACCGACATTGTAAAATCCGCAATGCCTTCTATCGTTTCCATCACAAGCAAATCAGTTCAGGAAGTGGAAAATTATTTCGGAATGTTCGGCGGACGTAATTCCATTCAGCAGCAGGAAGTCGAAAGTGCCGGTTCCGGTATCATCATCGGAAAGAATGACAGCGAACTGCTGATCGCCACCAACAATCATGTTATTGATGGTGCAGAGACGGTTTCGGTATCCTTTGTAGATAATGAAACTTATGAGGCAACGATCAAAGGAACCGATTCTGATAAAGACCTTGCAGTTGTAGCCGTTCCGCTTTCCAGCATTTCAAGCGATACGATGTCGAAGATTTCTGTGGCAACGATCGGTGATTCTTCCAAACTGGAAGTTGGCGAACAGGTTGTAGCCATCGGTAACGCACTTGGATATGGACAGTCCGTTACAACCGGTATTGTAAGTGCAACAAACCGTACACTGGATTCGGAAGACAGCAGTGAAGCAAGCTATGACGGTATCAGCCTGATCCAGACCGATGCAGCCATCAACCCTGGCAACAGCGGCGGTGCTTTGCTGAACATGAACGGCGAAGTTATCGGTATCAACTCCGCCAAACTGGCTTCCACAGAAGTAGAAGGTATGGGTTATGCAATTTCTATGAACGATGCATATGATACGATTGAAGAGCTGATGAATGAGACGACAAGAACAAAAGTCTCCGATGATGAGAAAGCAAGCCTTGGCATCTCCGGTACCGGTGTAAGTGATGAGGCAGCAGAAGCTTATGGCATTCCGTCCGGTGTCTTTGTGTCACAGGTAACCGAAGGCGGGGCAGCAGAGCAGGCAGGTATCACAGCAAACTCGATCATTACTGCATTTGACGGCAAATCCGTCAGCGATATCAGCGAACTGAAAAGTCGTCTGGAATACTATAAAGCAGGCGAAGAAGTAGAAGTAACCTTACAGGTACCGGATGGCAATGGTTATACGGAAAAAAACGTTACCGTCACCCTCGGAAAAGCGGACAGCAGCACAAGCGGAAGCAGCCCGCAGTCCGGCAGTAACGAAAGTCAGGATCAGAACCAGGGACAGGATCCGTATAATTACGGCGGTTCCGATGACAATTCCGGAAACTATTTCCGTTTCTCAAACAGCCAGAAAAGCTTTTGAACAGAAAAAATATCTTAAAAATTTTCATACAGCCAAACTACAGATACAAAGTTTGCCCCTGACATTTTACAACGACCCTTTACAGTACGGCTTTTCAAATGCTATACTGTAGAGGGTTTTTTGACGAAAAGAAACATAGATGAGGAGTATACTTATGAAGAAAAGATTTGCGATCATTCTGACAGCGGCAGCTCTTTCCATGACCGGATGCAGTCTGCTTGGGCAGGATACTTACTATATAGATCAGGGAATGGAACAGATAAACAGCGGCAATTATGAGGAGGCACTGACCAGCTTTTCTTCCGCAGAGCAGGAAGGGAAGCATCTCGTGGAGAGTTACCGCGGCAGCGGCATGGCGTATATGGCACTTGGAGAATACGACAAGGCGGTAGAGGCGTTTGACCGTGCAGTGGATCTGACAAAAGAGAAGCAGAAAGATGTGAGGAAAGATATTCTGATGTACAAGGCAACGGCACTGTATCAGTCCGGCGATTACGAGGGGGCAGCCAAAGTCTGCGATACGATCCAGACTTTCGGGGACAGTGCAGATGCTTATTATCTTCAGGGACTGTGCTATATGGAGCTGGATGAGAAGGATAAAGCAGGTGTGGACTTTACGACTGCGGTCAAATTATCTCCGCAGGACTACGATCTGCTTCTGAATATTTATGAATGTTATGATGACAAGAATCTTTCCGCAGAGGGGGATGCTTATCTTCAGCAGGCTCTGGCAATCAACAGCGACGATTCTGAAGATATCTACCAGAAAGCAAGAATTTATTATTTTCTTGGCGATTATGACGATGCAAAGACAGAGCTGAATAAAATGGCAGACAGCATGGATGAGCGTTCGACCATGCTTCTGTGCAGAACTTATATGAAGCAGGATGACACCGCACACGCAAGGCAGCTTTATCAGCAGTACATGGACAAATATGGTGAGACACCGGAGGCATACAATGGCATGGTACTGTGTGATATTGCGGATGAAAATTATGACAGTGCCCTGGAAAACATCACAAAAGGCCTGGCACTTTCAAACGACAAAGGAAAACAGGATCTGTATTTTAACGAGATTGTTGTCTATGAAAAGAAGCTGGATTTTGCGACCGCAAAAGAAAAAGCAGCAGAATATGTGAAAAATTATCCTGCGGACGAGGCGGGTATCCGGGAAAATAATTTCCTGAAGACCAGATAATTATGCAGAAGGAGGATCATTTATGCAGCCATATGACATGAAAGAACTGGAAGAGAGGGTGATCCTGGTCGGCGTTCAGGAGAGTTTTTCGGAAGATGTGGAAGAATCTCTGGATGAACTTGCAGAGCTTTGTGAGACAGCCGGGGCATTGGTGGTCGGAAGGGTGATCCAGAATCGTGAAAAGATCCACCCGGGCACCTATGTCGGAAAAGGAAAGATCGAGGAGATCGCCCTTCTGATGGAGGAACTGGGAGCGACCGGCATTGTCTGCGATGACGAGCTTTCTCCGGCACAGCTTAATAATCTGGAGAAAGAGCTGGACTGCAAAGTCATGGACCGTACGCTGATCATTCTGGATATTTTTGCGGCGAGAGCCAACACAAGCGAGGGAAATATCCAGGTTGAGCTTGCACAGCTGCGTTACCGTGCGGCAAGGCTGGTCGGACTTCGCAATTCGCTCTCCAGACTCGGAGGCGGTATCGGTACGAGAGGACCGGGTGAGAAAAAGCTGGAGATGGACAGACGACTGATCCATGCCCGCATTTCACAGCTCAAGGCAGAGCTTGCACAGGTGCAGAAGCACCGTGAGCTGATAAGGAGCAAACGAAAAAAAGACCAGATGGTGGTTGCGGCGATCGTCGGTTATACCAATGCCGGCAAGTCCACGTTGCTCAACACACTGACAGATGCCGGTGTTCTGGAGGAAGATAAGCTCTTTGCAACCCTTGATCCGACGACGCGCCTTCTGGAACTGCCGGGCGGTCAGAATATTCTTCTGACGGATACGGTCGGGTTTATCCGCAAACTGCCGCATCATCTGATCGAGGCCTTTAAGAGCACGCTGGAAGAGGCAAAGTATGCGGACATCATCATCCATGTGGTGGATGCGTCCAATCCGCAGAAGGAAAAACAGATGCATGTTGTTTATGAGACATTAAAAGATCTCGGTGTGAAGGATCAGCCGATCCTGACGCTGTTCAACAAGCAGGACCGTATTGAAAACCCGGAAATTTTAAAAGACATGAAAGCAGACAAAACTTTAAAAATTTCCGCAAAAACAGGGCAGGGGCTTGATGATCTGAAGGACGAGCTGGAGAAGATATTGCGTGCCAGAAGTATCCTTTTAGAGCGTGTTTTTCCGTATGAAAAGGCCGGTCTGATCCAGATTGTGCGGGCAAAAGGACAGCTTCTGGAAGAGGAGTACAGGGGCGACGGAATCTACGTAAAAGCCTTTGTTCCGGCGGAGATTTACGGCAAAGTTGCATATTAAAAAGTCAGAAATCACACAAACAAAATACTATATCTTGTATGTATTTTTAAAATACAATCCAAGATATAGTATTTTTTGCATTGACTCGCAAACGATAATCTGCTAGAATAAGTTCCTGACAGCATCTGCCGGGAGGCGGATGCGAAAGACGATAATCATGCGGAAGGAGCAGATAATATATATGTTTAAGGTAGTAAAAAGGGACGGCGAAGTCGCAGACTTTGACCTTCAGAAAATCGGGTGCGCTATTGAGAAAGCATTTGATGCGACACAGATGCAGTATAACAAAGACATGGTAGATCTGCTGAATTTGCGAGTGACTGCTGATTTCCAGAAAAAGATCAAAGACGACAAGATCGATGTGGAGAGCATTCAGGACAGCGTGGAGAATGTACTGGTTCAGGCCGGCTATGCAGATGTGGCAAAGGCGTACATTCTGTACCGTAAGCAGAGAGAAAAAATCCGCAATATGAAATCTACGATCCTGGACTACAAAGAGATCGTGGACAGTTATGTGAAAGTAGAAGACTGGCGTGTAAAAGAAAATTCTACGGTTACTTATTCCGTAGGCGGTCTGATCCTGAGCAACTCGGGAGCGGTTACGGCAAACTACTGGCTGTCTGAGATTTACGATGATGAGGTCGCTCATGCACACCGGAATGCCGATATCCATATCCATGATCTGTCGATGCTGACCGGATACTGTGCAGGCTGGTCTTTAAAACAGCTGATCACAGAGGGACTTGGCGGCATTGAGGGCAAGATCACATCGGCACCGGCCAAACATCTGTCCGTACTTTGCAATCAGATGGTCAATTTCCTCGGCATCATGCAGAATGAATGGGCAGGAGCACAGGCATTTTCTTCTTTTGACACGTATCTGGCACCGTTTGTCAAAGTGGACAATCTGGACTATCCGGAAGTCAAGAAATGCATCGAATCTTTTGTATACGGCGTAAATACACCGAGCCGCTGGGGGACGCAGGCACCATTCTCCAACATCACACTGGACTGGACGGTTCCGGCTGACCTTGCCGAGCTTCCGGCAATCGTGGGCGGCAAGCCGCAGGACTTCTGCTATAAAGACTGCAAAAAAGAGATGGATATGATCAACCGTGCCTTTATTGAGACGATGATCGAGGGCGATGCAAACGGACGCGGTTTCCAGTATCCGATCCCGACTTACTCGATCACAAAGGATTTCGACTGGTCCGATACACAGAACAACCGCCTGTTATTTGAGATGACATCCAAATACGGTACACCGTATTTTTCAAACTATATCAACAGCGATATGGAGCCGAGCGATGTACGAAGTATGTGCTGTCGTCTGCGTCTGGATCTGCGTGAACTGCGTAAGAAGAGCGGCGGATTCTTCGGTTCCGGAGAGAGTACCGGAAGTGTGGGCGTTGTGACGATCAACCTTCCGAGAATCGCTTACCTGTCCGAGACAAAAGAGGATTTCTATAAGAGACTGGATCGTATGATGGATATTTCCGCCCGTTCCCTGAAGATCAAACGAGATGTGATCTCCAAACTGCTGGACGAAGGACTGTATCCTTATACAAAACGTTACCTCGGAACTTTTGCAAATCATTTTTCCACGATCGGTATGATCGGTATGAACGAAGTCGGACTCAATGCAAAATGGCTTCGCAAAGACCTTACTCATGTGGAGACGCAGGATTTTGCAAAAGAAGTGCTGAACCATATGCGTGACAGACTGGTGATGTACCAGGAAGAGTACGGAGATCTCTACAACCTGGAGGCAACACCGGCAGAGTCCACGACCTACCGTCTGGCAAAACACGACAAAGAGCAGTATCCGGATATCATCACAGCCGGCGAGCCGGGTGATACACCGTACTACACAAACAGCTCCCATCTTCCGGTTGGCTATACGGCGGACATTTTCGATGCACTGGATATTCAGGACGGACTTCAGACTCTTTATACCTCCGGAACGGTATTCCATGCATTCTTAGGTGAGAAGCTGCCGAACTGGAAAGCCGCCGCAGCACTGGTACGCAAGATCGCAGAGAATTACAGCCTGCCGTACTACACACTATCACCGACCTACTCTGTCTGTAAAGAACACGGCTACCTTGCAGGCGAGCATTTCACCTGCCCGATCTGCGGTAAGAAATCCGAAGTTTACAGCAGAATCACCGGTTACTACCGTCCGGTTCAGAACTGGAATGACGGCAAGACACAGGAGTACAAAAACCGTAAACTTTATGATGTAGAGCATTCCTGTATGAAAAAAGTCAAGACCAGCCTTGTGACTGTACGCAAAGAAGATGTTGAGATCAAGCCGGTGGAGAGCGTGAAATACCTGTTCACGACAAAGACCTGTCCGAACTGCAAGATCGCAAAAGAGATTCTCAAAGGAGAAGATTATCAGATCATCGATGCAGAGGAAAATCAGGATCTTGTAAGAAAATACGGCATCATGCAGGCACCGACACTGGTGGTAACAGACGGCACAAAAGCAAAGAAATACGTGAATGCGTCAAACATCAAGAAATATGTGGCAGATGTAAAACAGACTGTCTGATGGTGAAGTGATTCTTAATTTCAGGACTCGCAGCAAGAATGCCAGAGGCATTCTTGAGAATCAGAGAAAAAGGGAAGCCCAGATTTTAAAGGACTTCCCTGATGTCTGGCGTAAAACATAATGAAAAATACCGCTCCTCATTTGTTTATGAATGAGAAGCGGTATTTTTTGGAGAATCTTCAGTTCATCCGATCAATTAGCATTTAACAACGTTAGCTGCCTGCATTCCGCGAGCACCTTCTGTTAAATCATAAGTTACTGCCTGACCTTCGTCAAGAGATTTGAAGCCTTCACCCTGGATAGCGGAGAAATGTACAAATACATCATTTCCGTCTTCACCTGTGATAAATCCGTAACCTTTTTCAGCGTTGAACCATTTTACTGTACCTTTGTTCATGATGGTACCTCCATTAGATAATAAAATTTTATTGTGGACTTTTGAGTTAAAAAAATCCACCAGTTATTACAGATTATATAGGGGTGAGTATAATCTCTAATAACTAGTGAATTACTTTCATCCAATAAATCCCTCAACGGATATTATAGATTTAACCACCGCAAATGTCAAGAGAATTGTGTATTGTTTTGCACCTGTATATCGGTTATACTGATACTGTTTCCGGGCATGAATCCTGATAAAAAAGGTAGGAAATCCTTTGTCAGGAAGCCACAAAACAGCAAAAAGAAAGGAAGATGAGATGTCAGAAATCATAAAAGCGATCCTGTTCGGAATCGTGGAAGGAATCACAGAATGGCTTCCGGTCAGCAGCACCGGTCATATGATCATTCTCGATGAACTGATCAAACTGAACGTGTCAAAAGAGTTTCTGGAAGTATTTCTGGTAGTGATCCAGCTTGGAGCGATCCTTGCGGTCGTAATGCTCTACTGGAATCAGCTGTTTCCGTTCTCCTTTAAAAAGGGCGAAGACACGATTCGCAAAGACGTATTTTCTATGTGGTTCAAAGTAATCGCAGCCTGCATTCCGGCGGCGGTGGTCGGTATTTTGTTTGACGACCAGATCAACGAGCTTTTTTACAATTACCAGACGGTAGCAACGGCACTGATCGTGTTTGGTATTTTATTTATTGTAATCGAAAATAAAAATCAGACGAAAAAAGCACGCATCACCAGTATTGCCCAGATCACATACCGGGATGCGATGCTGGTCGGACTTTTCCAGCTGATCGCGGCCATTTTTCCGGGAACTTCCAGATCCGGTGCGACCATTCTTGGCGGTATCCTGATCGGACTTTCCAGAACAACCGCAGCAGAGTTTACCTTTTTCCTGGCCGTTCCGGTCATGGCAGGAGCCAGCCTTTTAAAGATCCTGAAATTTGGTCTGGCTTTCTCAGGGGCAGAAATGATGATCCTGCTGGTCGGTATGGCAGTGTCATTTGTTGTATCGGTTCTGGTGATCAAATTTCTGATGAATTACATAAGAAAGCACGATTTCAAGATTTTCGGCTGGTACCGTATCGTACTTGGTATCCTGGTGATTTTGTTTTTTACATTCCGGTAATTCTGCTCTGAGACAGAGACAGGTGGAATTGCAGAAAACAGTTCCGTGGATTTTACGTCCAGACTGTGAAAGTACCTGGAAAAATTACAGACAGAATAACAGAAAGGGGAAATAAGAGAATGAAGATCACACTTCCGGATGATGTGAAACAGATCATCGAAACACTGGAACAACATGGATATGAAGGCTATGCGGTCGGCGGCTGCGTGCGTGATTCGATTCTTGGACGGATACCAAATGACTGGGATATCACGACTTCTGCGACACCGCAGCAAGTCAAGAAACTGTTCCTACGCACGGTCGATACCGGGATCCAGCACGGAACGGTAACCGTTCTGATGGGAAAAGAAGGTTATGAAGTGACGACCTATCGTGTGGATGGAGAATATGAGGATGCAAGACATCCAAAAGAAGTGACTTTTACGGCAAATCTGGAAGAAGACCTGCGTCGCCGTGATTTTACGATCAACGCCATGGCGTATAATGACAGCGAGGGTCTTGTGGACGTGTTCGGCGGAAGAGCGGACATCGAGCAGAAAGTGATCCGTTGCGTCGGCAATGCCGAAGAACGTTTCGGAGAAGATGCACTGCGTATCATGCGTGCTGTCCGTTTTTCGGCACAGCTCGGATTTACGGTCGATCCGGACACGGCAGAAGCGGCGAAAAAGCTGGCGGGGACGCTTTCAAAGATCAGTGCCGAGCGTATCCAGACGGAGCTGGTCAAACTGCTGGTTTCCCCGCATCCGGATTATCTGAGGTATGCCTGGGAGTACGGCATCACGGCAGTTGTTCTGCCGGAGTTTGACCGCACGATGGAGACACCGCAGAATAACCCGCATCACTGCTATAACGTCGGAGAACATACGCTGGAAGCCTTAAGGAACATAGAGGCAGACAAAACGCTGCGTCTGGCGGCATTGTTTCACGATTTCGGCAAGCCGCAGACACATACCACGGACGCAGACGGAATCGATCATTTTCACGGGCATGCAAAGATCAGTGCTGAGCTTGCAAATGATATCATGCATCGTCTTAAATTCGACAACGACACTTTAAATAAAGTCAAAGTTTATGTGCGATACCACGATCTGCGGCCGGAACTGACCGAAAAATCGGTGCGAAGAGCAGTGAGCAAAGTCGGGGCAGACGCTTTTGCAGAGGTTCTGAAACTGAAAATGGCAGATACCCTGGCTCAGTCCCCGAAGTGGCAGCCGGAGAAGAAAGCTTATTTAAAAGAGCTGACAGCCCTGTATCACACCATTTTAGAGAAGCAGCAATGCCTTTGCATCAAAGATCTGAAGATCAGCGGAAAAGATCTGATCGAAGACGGCATGAAGCCGGGCAAAGAGATGGGCGAGATCCTTGCAAAGCTGCTGGAGCTGGTATTAGAGGAGCCGCAGCGAAATGAGCGGGAATGGCTGATCGGAAAAAGCAGAGAACTGCGAAATACCGAAGGATAACTTCCCGTATATTTGCCCCCTGCATTTCATAAGATAGAGTAGCTTTAGGTGCCAGAATTGTGAGAGTACGAAGTAAGGAACAATTCGTGTGGCATTTTTGATCTTAATAGCTGGTTTTATTGAGAAGAATTGTGGGGGGATCAAAAGTGAATGAAAAAGATCTGGTGATTTTGGAGCAGTACGACCTGCATGTGCAAAGCACAAGGCGGGGGCGTGGCTCCTTTCTTTGTGATACGGACAGAGGGCTTGTTCAGGTGACTGAATTTTCCGGTTCGCAGGAGCGGCTGTTTTTTCAGAACAGAGTGCTTTTTTTTCTGACAGAAAGAGGGATACGCTGCGATCTGCTCCTGGAAAATACCGAAGGAAATCTGGTCACTTCTGACCGCTACGGCAACGGGTACGTAGTCAAAAAATGGTTTTCCGGGCGGGAGTGTGATACGAAAAGCCGGGAAGATATTGTAGGGGCGGTACATTATCTTGCAAGGCTGCACAATGTCCTGCGTCTGCCGGAAATACAGGAATTTCAGATGGCGGCGGCACAGACGGATGAGGCAGATTCGGCAGAAGAGAAAAAAATCAGAAAAAATTTAGAGTATATAGCAGAGCCGCTTGACGAGGAGATCGAGCGGCACACAAAAGAGCTGAAAAAGGTGCGAAATTTCATGCGGACACGAAAGAAAAAGACCGCTTTTGAGAGCCGTTTCTTGGAACTGTATCCGGAATTTATGGCTCAGGCAGAAGAAGTAACCAGACGGGTATGTGCCAGCAGTTCACATGCTCTGCACCGTCAGTGCATGTGGGAGCGGCGGGTCTGCCATGGGGATTACAGTCAGCATAACCTGTTTTTTGACCGGGAAGGAGCGGTGGCAGTCAATTTTGCGAGATGCTGTTTTGATGTACAGATCTCCGATTTTTATCAGTTTTTCCGCAAGATCATGGAAAAGCAGGGCTGGAATCAGAAGCTTGGCATGGAGATGATCCATGCATATCAGGAAGTGCGTCCGCTTGGCGATGCAGAATTTGAAAATTTTTGTATAAGACTCGCCTATCCGGAAAAATTCTGGAAGCTTGCCAACCATTATTTCAACAGCCGCAAAACCTGGATACCGGAAAAAAGCCTTCAGAAGCTGGAAATTCTCGATATGCAGGAAAAAAAACGGCGAGAATTTGTAAAGTTTCTGCATTAGAGGTTTCTTTTTAGACCTTTTTATTATATAATATAGCCACCTATTGAATATTTTAATGGAGGTAGCACAATGGATTATAAAAAGGTCTATGAAGAGTGGCTCGCAAATCCATACTTTGACGAAGCTACAAAGGAAGAACTGCGAGCAATTGAGGGAGACGAAAAAGAAATCAAAGAACGCTTTTATGCGGATCTGGAGTTTGGTACTGCCGGTTTAAGAGGTATCATCGGGGCAGGTACAAACCGTATGAACGTTTACACTGTGCGTAAGGCTACACAGGGACTTGCAAACTATATCAAGTCAGTAGGAGCACAGGAAAAAGGCGTAGCGATCGCTTACGATTCCAGACATATGTCACCGGAATTTGCAGATGAAGCAGCACTGTGCCTGGCTGCAAACGGCATCAAGGCTTATGTGTTTGAGTCACTGAGACCGACTCCGGAGCTGTCCTTTGCTGTGCGTACACTGAAATGTACGGCAGGTATCAATGTCACAGCAAGTCATAATCCGCCGGAATACAATGGCTATAAAGTTTACTGGGAGGACGGAGCACAGATCACACCGCCTCACGACACCGGTATCATGGCTGAAGTAAAAGCAGTTACCGACTATGCAAACGTAAAAACAATGGACAAAGATGCAGCAGTCACAGCAGGACTTTACGAAGTGATCGGTGCGAACATCGATGATCCGTATATTGAAGCACTGAAGAGCCAGGTGATCCACTGGGATTCCATCCGTGAAGTCAGCAAAGATCTCAAGATCGTTTACACACCGCTGCACGGTACCGGCAATATCCCGGCAAGACGCGTCTTAAAAGAGCTTGGCTTTGAGCATGTATATGTAGTAAAAGAGCAGGAACTGCCGGACGGCGATTTCCCGACAGTAAGTTATCCGAACCCGGAAGCAGAAGAAGCTTTCGAACTGGGACTGAAACTTGCAAAAGAAGTCGATGCAGACCTAGTTCTGGCAACCGATCCGGACGCAGACCGTCTCGGTGTGCATGTCAAAGACAAAGATGGTGTATACCATACTCTGACCGGAAATATGTCCGGATGCCTGCTTGAAGAATACGAGCTGAGCCAGAGAAAGGCAGCAAACGGCAGCCTTCCGGAAGACGGAGCAGTAGTCAGCACGATCGTTACTACAAACATGGCAGGAACGATCGCCAGATCCTACGGACTGCGTTTCATCGAAGTCCTGACCGGATTCAAATACATCGGACAGCAGATCCTTGGTTTTGAACAGAGTGGAAAAGGAACCTACCTCTTCGGATTCGAGGAGAGCTATGGCTGCCTGATCGGAACACATGCAAGAGACAAAGATGCGATCGTTGCAACGATGGCTCTGTGTGAAGCAGCAGCTTACTATAAGACACAAGGTAAGACACTGTGGGATGCCATGATCGATATGTACGAGAAATACGGCTACTACAAAGATGACATCCAGGCGATCACACTGAAAGGTATCGAAGGACTTCAGAAGATCCAGGAGATCATGGAGACCCTCAGAAATGAGACACCGTCCGAGATCGCAGGCTACAAAGTGCTTTCTGCAAGAGATTACAAGAAAGATACCATCAAAAACATGGAAAGCGGCGAAATGACAAAGACCGGTCTTCCGTCCTCAAATGTTCTGTATTATGATCTGAGTGATGAAGCATGGTTGTGCGTGAGACCATCCGGAACTGAGCCGAAAGTAAAATTCTACTATGGCGTAAAGGGCACATCCCTGGAAGATGCAGATGCAAAATCCGCAGCTCTTGGTAAACAGGTTGTAGCTATGATCCAGGAAATGCTGTAAAATGGCAAAAACATATGATTTTGATGATTTCTGTCAGATCACGGAAATGCTGCGAAAGAAAGAGGGCGGCTGCCCGTGGGATCTTTCCCAGACGCATCAAAGCCTGAAGCCCTATATGCTATCAGAGACAGCTGAGGCAGTGGCGGCGATCGATCTTTATGAGCAGACAAAAGATGCGTCCAATCTCTGCGAGGAGCTTGGAGATATGCTCTTTCAGGTTGTGATACAGAGCCAGATCGCAGCAGAAGAAGGTCTTTTTACGATCAATGATGTCGTGCAGAGCATCAGCGAAAAAATGATCCGCCGTCATCCGCATGTTTTCGGAGAGGAGAGCTATGAGCTTTTAGGCGGACATGCTGACAGCTGGAAGGAGATCAAGCAGATCGAGAAGGCAGGTATGGCAGAAGATCAGAAAAAAGCTCAGGAAAGAGCAGTTTATCTGGCAACACAGCAGATCATAGAACATTTACAGAAATCCCTTGACAAATATGGGGATAACGATTATAAATAAACATAGCCAACAAGGCTGTTGTGTTCCGGAAGCGATGAGCGGACGGGATGCCGCAGCCTTGTTCTCAGGAATCAAAACAGCAATTACAGGAGGAAAGGTCCATGAATAAGACAGAATTAGTAGCAGCTATCGCTGAACAGACAGAATTATCCAAAAAAGATGCAGAAAAGGCACTGAAAGCTTTCACAGATATCGTTGCAGATGAACTGAAAAAAGGTGAAAAAGTACAGCTGGTAGGCTTTGGTACTTTTGAAGTATCCGAAAGAGCAGCAAGAGAAGGAAGAAATCCTCAGAGCGGCGAACCGATGACGATCGCAGCTTCCAAAGCTCCGAAATTCAAAGCAGGCAAAGCACTGAAAGATATGATCAACAACTAATTCCTGTATTTGGAATCATCAGCTGTCGCGGAACATTTCTGCGGCAGTTTTTTTCTTATCAGCAAAAGGAGAAATGACTATGAGACTGGATAAATTTTTAAAGGTTTCCAGACTGATCAAAAGACGTACCGTTGCGAATGAAGCCTGTGATGCCGGAAGAGTTCTGATCAACGGAAGAACGGCAAAAGCATCTGCGGCAGTCAAGGCAGGCGATGTGATCGAGATCCAGTTTGGAACAAAAGCCGTAAAAGTAGAAGTTCTGGATGTGCAGGAGACAGTCAAAAAGGACAATGCGGCAGAACTCTATAAATACCTGTAGCTTCCGGATGTGAGCTTTTTTACGCTGGCATAAACAAAAGCGGAGCTTCATATACTTTTGCAAAGAGTGTATGGAGAATGGCATGGACGAAAAACAGGCTCAGGGAACAGCACACAGGGTAATGATCCAGGGAAGGCACAGCGGCACCATCAGCGGGGTATCGGATGTGCTTTCTTTTGATTTAAATGAGATCGTACTCCAGACGACACAGGGGATGCTGATGATACGCGGACAGGAGCTTCATATGAATCGACTGACACTGGAAAAAGGCGAAGTGGATATCGAGGGAAAGATTGACAGCTTTGTTTATTCCGAACAGAAAGGCGAGAACGGAAAAGATACCTCCTTTCTTGGACGGCTGTTCCGGTAATGCACACGGTGATCGCAGCAGAGGCCCTCTTTTTTGTGCTGGCCTTTGCAAAAGGAGCAGGTATCATGCTGGGTTACGATATCCTGCGTGCGTTTCGCAGAGGATTTCCGCACGGGGGCCGGCTTGTCGCAGCAGAAGACTTTTTTTACTGGGTGTTCGCCTGGATTTTTGTGTTTTTGATGTTCCGTGATCGGAATTATGGGCAGATCCGGGGGTATGTGCTGGCGGCACTGATTCTGGGGATGCTTTTTTATATTTTGCTGCTCAGTCGGAGGATCCTTCTCGTATTTTCGACTTTTTTCGGCTTTCTTTCCCGCATGATTGCCGGTCTTTTCCGGCTGATTTTGATGCCTGCCGGAAAATCGGTCAAAAAATTGAGAAAAATGGTCAGGAAAGCATTGAAAAAGAAGATAAAACAGGTTAGAATGGTCATAGTCAAAAAGTAAGTCAGAAAGTCGGGAAGGGTATATGAAAAAAAGAAAACAGACACGCAGAAGGAGAGATGCGGCACAGAGAAGAGGAAAGCTTGGCATCTCTACTGTGATTGTTGTGCTGATTGCAGTATTTTTGCTGAGAGGCCATACAATGGATCAGAGAAATGCGGCATATGTCGAAGAGCTGGCACAGCTGCAGAACAAGATCGATGCAGAAGAAGCCCGCACGCAGGACATTGCTGATCTGGAAGCTTATATGCAGACAGATGAGTATGCGGAGCAGGTTGCCAAGGACAAGCTTGGTCTGGTCTATGAAGATGAGATTATTTTTAAACCAGAAGAGAACTAAAGAAAAAGGAGAAAGGCAGCGTGATAAGCTTCCTTTCTTTTTTGTCGAAAACTTTTTTTGGAGGCGTACCGCCTTTGACAAAATTTTCCGGAACCATTCGCTATACTGAATCCGTTAAAGCAGCGTGGAAAAGGCTGTGTGAGGAGGCAGTATGGGGGATTTTATCATTATTACACTGATGGTCAGCAGCTTCTGGCTTTTGTGGGAGATCATCCGTGTGGTCAGTATGGAGTGGCTGAACCGGGATGAGATCACATTGCCGGCGGGCGAGCTTGGGAGAAGCGAGCTGCTGCGTTGTGCAGATTCTTTCGAACAGCTTTCCGGGATGTTTCAGGGTATGGTTACCAAAAAGGAGGAACTTTCCGGGCAGGATATGGATGAGGTGCTCTTTCGGGTGCAGACGAGCGTCTGCCGCAGCTGTTCGGCCGCAGCGCAGTGCTGGGACTATGGAAGTGAAACGGGAATCTGCAGATTCAACCGGATCGCAGAGAGCATTATCCAGGGGAAAGAGCTGAACAATGGAAGAAAAGAGGCACTTCAGAAACAATGTCTGCACGGAGACTTCTTTTTCGAAGCGGTGGCAGATCAGATTGAAAAAGCGAGAATGGATATGCTGTGGCACAATCGCCTGATGGAGAGCAGGAGTGCGGCGGCGGACCAGCTCCATGAGACGGCGTGCATCATACGGAAGGCGGCGGGGCATATCTGCGATGTCAGACGCGTAGACGGGAGTATCCGCCAGCAGGCAGACATCCGTCTGCGGATGCACGGGATGATCCTCAAGGATATCTGGTGTATCCGGCAGCCAAGAAATATACAGCTCTATGTGACACTCCGCACGGCAAAGAAGGGCAGATGCATCCGCACAAAAGAAGTGGCAGGACTTCTGTCTGCAGCGTTCGGGACGAGGCTGATGCCGGATGAACAGGGGAAAACCGTAGTAAATTATGAGTACAGTACCATTTTATTTTATACGGAACCACAGTATTACATGACCGGCGGTGTGGCGAGGATCGCCAGGGACGGAGAAGTGATCTCCGGTGACAATTTTTCCCTGTTTCCAGCGGCGGACGGTCAGATGATCCTCAGCATTTCAGACGGGATGGGTTCCGGTCTTGCGGCATACAAAGAAAGCGAGGCAGTGATCGATCTGCTGGAGCAGTTTCTTGGCAGCGGTTTTGACAAAGAGACGGCGATTCGCCTGATCCACAGTTCGATGCTTTTGCAGACAGAAGGGCAGAGTTCGGCGACGGTGGATCTGTGCATGGCAGATCTTTACACCGGAGACTGTGAATTCTTAAAAATCGGTGCTTCAACGACTTTTCTGAAGCGAAAACACTGGGTTGAGACGATCACGTCGACCAGCATGCCGATGGGGATCCTTCAGGATGTGGATTATGAGTGCACCAGAAAGCGGCTCGAAGAGGGCGATTATATCGTCATGGTGTCCGATGGCGTGATGGATGCCCTGCCGCAGATGGATGCGGAGGAGATGATCAAAGATTATCTTCTGCAAAGTGAAACGGAAAATGCAAAAGAACTTGCCAGATCCCTGCTGAACTATGTATTGCAGTCGGACAGGCAGCAGGCAAGAGATGATATGACCGTTCTGGTGGGCGGTATGAGAAGAAGATAGAGAGAATATATGAGACAGGTACAGAATTTTATCAGAGAACAGAAGATGATCATGCCGGGAGATTTTGTCATTGCCGGAGTTTCGGGGGGAGCAGATTCTGTCTGCCTTTTCTTTGAACTGCTTGCATATCAGAAAGAGATCCCGTTTTCCATGGAAGTTGTGCACATCGAACATGGGATCCGTGGACAGGACAGCCTTGCAGATGCGAACTATGTGGAAAACCTCTGCAAAGAATATGGTGTACCGTTTCACCTGGTTTCCTGTGATATTAAAAAGATGGCACAGGAAAGCAGCCTGACGGTCGAGGAGGCAGGGCGGAAAGCCCGCTATCAGGCCTTTGAGCAGGCGGCAAAAAAGAGCGGCAGGTCAAACTGCAAGATTGCCGTTGCCCATAATCTGGATGACCAGGCAGAGACGATCCTGATGAATCTCGCAAGGGGAAGCGGTCTTCGAGGACTTGGCGGGATCCGTCCGGTGCGTGAAAACATCATCCGCCCGCTTTTAAATACCAGAAGAAGCGAGATCGAGGCGGCACTTCGGGGGCGTCAGATCACATGGCGGACGGATGAGACGAACCATCAGACTGAGTACACGAGAAACAGGATCCGCCTGGAGATCCTGCCGCTGCTTGCACAGGGCGTGAACGGACAGGCAGCGAGCCATATCGCACAGGCAGGGCTGCGGCTTCAGGAGGCAGAGGATTATATCCAGAGCCAGGTGCAGAAACTTGCAGAGCGTTACGTACATTATGAGGAAAAAGCGGAGCCAGAAGTATTTCTTGAGCGGGAAGGATTCTGCCGTCAGGAGCATCTGATGCAGGAATATCTGATAAGATTTTGCCTGGAAAAAATGATCGCCGGTCAGAAAGATGTCAGCCGCCGGCATATCGGGGCACTTCTGGAGCTTGCCGCCGGTCAGAATGGAAAATCATTAAATCTTCCGGGCGGCATACGTGCCGTAAATAAAAATGAATTTCTTGTTTTTGAGAAAAACAGATCAATAAGAAAAAAGGGAAATGAAGCTGCAAAGTGCAGGGGAGAAAATTTGCAGATCCCGGGTGTGACAGGGTGGAGAGATCTTCGTATTACAGCCTATGTTTTTTCTTATGAAAAGCAAATAATTCCGCAAAAGAAGTGTACAAAATGGTTTGATTATGATACCATAAACCATAGACTGGAGATTCGTACGCGTCAGGCGGGCGATACTCTCAGTGTGCATGCAGAAGGCGGGACAAAGCCTCTGAAAAGGTATATGATCGATGAGAAGATCCTGCGAGAGAGACGGGATGAGATACCGCTCATTGCGGACGGCTCCCATATTCTTTGGGTGGTCGGATACCGGATCAGTGAGGCATACAAGGTAACAGAACGTACAAAAAAGATTCTGCAAATACAAATAGATAAGGAGAACTAAAATGGAAGATAAGATTCGTGTACTGTTGACAGAAGAAGAAGTAAATGAAAAAATCAAAAAAATCGGTGAGCAGGTCAGCAAAGATTATGCCGGCAAGTCCGTTCATATGATCTGCGTGCTCAAAGGCGGCGTATTTTTCACCTGTGAACTGGCAAAGAGAATCACCGTTCCGGTATCTCTCGATTTTATGTCCGTGAGCAGCTACGGTTCGGAGACAAAATCAAGTGGTATCGTAAAGATCATCAAAGACCTGGATGAGCCGCTGGAAGGAAAAGATGTCCTGATCGTAGAAGATATCATTGATTCCGGACGTACCTTAAGTTATCTGATCGAGATCCTGAAGAAAAGAAACCCGGCAAGCATCCGTCTGTGCACGCTTCTGGACAAACCGGAACGCAGAGTGACAGATGTAAAGGTAGATTATGTTGCTTTCAACATTCCGGATGAATTTGTTGTAGGATATGGTCTGGATTATGCCCAGAAATACCGCAACCTTCCGTTCATCGGAGTGGTAGAGCAGTAGAAAGGGGAACCCGAATTGAAGAATGTTCTAAAAGGGAGTATCTTCTATGTTATTATTGCGATCATTGTGGTTCTGGGGATCAATTATATCCGGGGCAACCTCGTAGAGAATACAGGAGTCACCTATTCACAGTTCCAGAAATATGTCGCACAGAATAAGGTCAGCGGCGTAGAGGTCAGACAGAATTCTCAGGGAGTGACAGGAGAGCTTACGGTTCATCTGAAAGATGGGGAGTACAGAACGCTCGATGTTTCGGATGTGACAAAAGCAGAAGATCTTCTTGAACAGAAAAATATTTCCTATAAGGTTACAGTTGAAAAAGAGAGCGTTTTTATGACAACGGTACTGCCGATGCTTCTGATCTGCGTGATCTTTATGGTATTTTTTACGATGGGCAGCCGTCAGGCGACGGGAGGCAATGCCCGGATGATGAATTTCGGCAAAAGCCGTGCAACCCTGACCATGCCGGACAACAGCAAAGTTACATTTAAAGATGTTGCCGGTCTTCAGGAAGAAAAAGAAGATCTGCAGGAGATTGTCGATTTCCTGAAAGAACCGAAAAAATATCTCCAGGTCGGAGCACGTATCCCGAAAGGTGTGCTGCTTGTCGGCCCTCCGGGAACCGGTAAGACCCTGCTGGCGAAAGCCGTGGCAGGAGAAGCGGGTGTTCCGTTCTTCAGCATTTCCGGTTCCGATTTCGTGGAAATGTTTGTCGGTGTCGGTGCATCCCGTGTGCGTGATATGTTTACCGAGGCGAAACTTCATGCACCGTGTATCATCTTTATCGATGAGATCGATGCAGTTGCCAGAAGACGAGGAGCCGGCGTAGGCGGCGGTCACGATGAACGTGAGCAGACGCTGAACCAGATGCTCGTTGAGATGGATGGTTTCGGATACAACGAAGGCATCATCGTGATGGCGGCGACAAACCGTGTGGACATCCTCGATCCGGCGATCTTAAGACCGGGACGTTTCGACCGCAAGATCGGCGTCGGACGACCGGATGTACGCGGAAGAGAAGAGATCCTGGCAGTCCATATCAAAAACAAGCCGCTTGGAGAGGACGTAGATCTCAAAGAGATTGCCAGAACATCCGCAGGATTTACCGGGGCAGATCTGGAAAACCTGATGAATGAGGCGGCAATTTATGCGGCAAAGGCAAAACGTGCCTATATCATGCAGGAAGATATCCGCCGTGCCTTCATCAAAGTCGGCATCGGCGAGGAGAAAAAGAGTCGGATCATCAGCGAGAAAGAAAAGAAGATCACCGCTTACCACGAGGCAGGTCATGCGATCCTGTTCCATGTGCTGCCGGATATGGGACCGGTCCATACGATCTCCGTGATCCCGACCGGAATGGGGGCAGCCGGTTATACGATGCCGCTTCCGGGTGAAGATGAGATGTTCAACAGCAAAAAGAAAATGCTGCAAAATATCATCGTGGACTTTGGGGGACGCGTTGCAGAAGAGCTGATCTTTGGTGATGTGACGACCGGAGCATCCCAGGATATCAAACAGGCAACGCAGATGGCAAGAGCCATGGTCACACAGTACGGTATGTCGGACAAAGTCGGTCTGATCCATTATGGAAGCGATGACGATGAAGTCTTTATCGGACGCGACCTGGCACATACAAAGGGTTACGCAGACCAGACAGCTGCACTGATCGACGGTGAAGTAAAAAACATCATTGATGAGTCTTATTCAAAAGCCAAAGAACTTCTTCAGGAGCATATGGATGTTTTACATCGCTGTGCACAGCTTCTGATCGAGAAAGAAAAAATTGGCAGGGAAGAGTTTGAAAGCCTTTTTGGTGAAAATGCATAAAAAATAATTTTAGATTTTGTGAAGATTATGCACACTTAAATTTGTACCTGTGGTATATTATTACTTGTAAAACCCCCAATACATTATATAGTTTTTGCTACACCCCATAAGAAGAAATACCTTCTCCAAAGAAAGACAGTTCATATGAACTGTCTTTTTCCCTTTTCTGGATTATTTCGTTGTGAATTTGAAAAATATGGTGTAAGATAGTAATAATTCTACAGTTTGAATGCAGGTTATGAACGTCTTGCAGGCGTTTCCTTTAAAATGACCGCAAAAGAGCCGTAAGAACGTGATCCGGGTGTGTGAAGATGCTCCTGGTCTTCTTAGGAGGAAAATATGAACTTAGCAAATATAGAATATCAGGATAAGCTTCGTCAGTATGTGCTGCAGATGCGTCCTGTGTTTAAACCGAATGCACTTTTCAGCGATGAGACGTCAAATTATGTAACACCGATGGAACCTGATCCGGGCGACATTGTTACGATACGTTTTCGAACCTGGAAAGATAATGTTGATAAAGTATATCTGGTAAGCAATGACAGGCATCTTGCTATGGAATACGAAAAATCAGAAGGAGATTTTGATTATTTCAAAATCCGTCTGGTCATGCAGGAAGAATCTGTCCGCTATTTTTTTGAGATACATGCTGGCAAGATCCGATGTTTCTACAACAAGATCGGTGTATCCAGGGATCGCCTCGATGTCTATGATTTTACAATCGCACCGGGTTTCCACACGCCGGAATGGGCAAAAGGTGCTGTTATGTACCAGATCTTTGTGGATCGTTTTTCAAGCGGGGACACGAACAATACCGTCGAAGACTGCGAGTACTATTACATCGGCGACTACTCCCGGAAGGTGACTGACTGGCGGAAGAACCCATCCTTTATGGGCGTGCGTGAATTTTACGGCGGTGACCTTCAAGGCGTGATGAACAAGCTGGATTATCTGCAGGATCTTGGCGTGGATGTTATTTATTTCAACCCGATCTTTGTCTCACCGTCCAACCATAAATACGATATCCAGGATTATGATTACATTGATCCGCACTATGGAAAGATCGTAAGCGACGGTGGCGAGACTCTGAAGGACGGGGATACGATCAATGCCCATGCTTCCAAATACATCAAACGAGTAACCGACAAAGCAAACCTGGAGTCCAGCAACACTTTTTTTGTTCAGCTGGTCGAAGAAATTCACCGCAGGGGCATGAAAGTGATCCTGGACGGTGTGTTCAACCACTGCGGTTCCTTTAATAAATGGATGGACCGTGAGCAGATTTATGAGAATCAGGAAGGGTATGAACCGGGAGCTTATGTTTCTGCAGACAGTCCTTATCGCAGCTTTTTCAAATTCAATAACGACCAGGCATGGCCGTACAACCCGAATTACGATGGCTGGTGGGGACATGATACCCTGCCGAAGCTTTGCTATGAGCAGTCACCGAAGCTGCACGATTATATTCTGGAGATCGGAAAGAAATGGGTTTCCCCGCCGTTCAATGTCGATGGCTGGAGACTGGATGTGGCTGCTGACCTTGGATTTTCTAATGAATATAACCATCAGTTCTGGAAAGAATTCCGCAAAGTCGTAAAAGAGGCCAATCCGAATGCGATCATTCTGGCAGAACATTACGGCGATGCCAAGTCCTGGCTTCGCGGTGATGAATGGGATACCGTTATGAATTATGATGCCTTTATGGAGCCACTGACCTGGTTCTTTACCGGAATGGAAAAGCACAGCGATGAGTTCCGCGGCGACCTGCTCGGCAATGAAGCAGCATTTACCGGAGCAATGCGTCATCATATGGCAAGCTTTCTGGCACCATCGCTTCAGGTTGCGATGAACGAGCTTTCCAACCATGACCATTCTCGTTTCCTGACCAGAACGAACCACAAAGTAGGGCGTGTGGCGAACTTGGGATATGAGGCAGCCTCCCAGGATATCAACGTGGCGGTCATGCGTGAGGCCGTTGTGATGCAGATGACCTGGCCGGGAGCACCGACGATCTATTACGGCGATGAGGTCGGAGTCTGCGGATTTACCGATCCGGACAACCGCAGGACCTATCCGTGGGGCGAGGAAAATCACGACCTGATCACATTCCACAAAGAAATGATCCGTATCCACAAAGCATGTCCTGTGCTAACACATGGCTCCCTGAAATTCCTGGAGCAGAGACATAACGTACTTTCTTATGGAAGATTCTCGCAGGACGAGCAGATGGTTGTGGCATTTAACAACGATCTGAATGAGCAGACGATCACCCTGTCTGTATGGCAGGTAAATGTGCCGCAGCATAACTGTAAAATGGAACGCCTGATGCTGACGCATGCACAGGGCTATACGACCGAGCAGTACTTTACAGAAGTGCATGGCGGAAAAATTGAACTGACATTGCCGCCGCTGTCCGGGATTGTGCTCCGACACGGGGAATAAGAAAATAAAAACAGTTGATAAGATAAAAAACCCGGAAGCCTTTCTTTTGATTAAGATAAAAGGTTCCCGGGTTTTTCTGCTGTCAGGAAAGAATGCGGGATAAGACGGAAAATACGGTTTTGGGAAAGCTGGCGGATTTCAGATTAGGTATGACAGGTATTATGAGTAATTTAATGAATTAAAGTGATAAAGCAAAAGAATAAAAAATAAAAGCGCGAGACGGGACTCGAACCCGCGGCCTCGACCTTGGCAAGGTCGCGCTCCACCAACTGAGCCACTCGCGCATTTCTTTGTGTTTGTAAGTTGTGTTCCGCAACTCACAGGTCATATAATACAATAGAAATATGCATTTGTCAACAGGAAATTTTAAAAAAATTCAAAAAAAATAAAAAGTTTAAATTTTTGCGACGATTCAATGCAAAAGGGGGATTTTGAGGATGAGCATCCGGGTACATGGATGCCGGAAGACACGGCAAAACGGAATCCGCTTGACAGATGTATTTCTTTGCGTGATACTTAGTTGAAAAACATCCGGGGGAAGAGAGCGGATGAACAGGAAGTTTAATCAAATCAGGTAATGTCCGGCGTTCGGCTTGAAGTGCAGGGAGTTGCCTGTATCAGGAGGATGGCATGAAAATATTGCTGGTCGCAATCAATGCGAAATATATACATTCCAATCTTGCGGTGTACTGCCTGAAAAGTTATGCGGCAAAGAGAGGAATTGAGGTGGAACTTACGGAATATACGATCAATCACCGACGAGATGATATTCTGATGGATATTTATCAGAGAAAGCCGGATGTGGTGGCATTTTCCTGCTATATCTGGAATTTGGAGTTTGTTCAGGATATTGCAGCAGATCTGTATAAGGTTCTGCCGGATCTGGAAATCTGGGGAGGCGGACCGGAGGTTTCCTATGATGCAGAGAAATTTCTGGCGAAGCATCCGGAATTTCGCGGCATTATGAAAGGCGAGGGTGAGCGGACTTTTTGTGAACTTGCCGGACTTTACCAGATATATGGCAAAGAGGCGGTGAACAAACTGGACGAGTGCCATGGTATTGTATGGCGGGACCCGAAAGGGGAGATCAGTCAGGGACTGCCGCAGGCACCGATCAGTCTGGATGAAGTTCCTTTTATATATGAAGAATATGAAAATATGATGCCGTTTGAGAATCGTATTCTCTATTATGAGACGAGCAGAGGCTGCCCGTTTTCGTGCAGTTATTGCCTTTCTTCGATCGATAAGCGGGTGCGGCTTCGAAGCATGGAGCTGGTAGAGAAGGAATTGCAGTTTTTCCTGGATCATAAAGTGCCGCAGGTCAAGTTTGTGGACCGGACGTTTAACTGCAATCACAGACACAGCATGGCAATCTGGCGTTACATCAAAGAGCATGACAATGGCATCACAAACTTCCATTTTGAGATTGCGGCAGATATTTTAAATGAAGAAGAAATGGATCTGCTTGCCACATTCCGGCCGGGACTTGCCCAGCTCGAAATTGGTGTGCAGTCCACAAACATACAGACCATCCATGAGATCGACCGTGCAATGGATTTTGATATGGTTACACAGAAAGTGCAGCGGGTGGCAAGTGCCGAAAATATCCATCAGCATCTGGATCTGATCGCCGGGCTGCCGTATGAGAATCTGGAGAGCTTCAAAAAATCCTTCAACGATGTCTACCGCCTGCGGCCGCAGCAGTTCCAGCTTGGTTTTCTGAAAGTCTTAAAAGGCTCAAAAATGCATGAGAAGGCAGGAGAATACGGGATCGTTTACCATACACGCCCTATGTACGAGGTTTTATCGACAAACTGGCTGACTTACGATGAAGTCATCTATTTAAAAGGCATAGAAGAGATGGTTGAGGTTTACTATAACAGCTGTCAGTTCCGCTGTACAATGCTGGCACTGGAGGCGGAGTTTGACACACCGTTTGCCATGTACGAGGCACTGGCAGAATATTATGAAGAAAACGGGCTGAACGGCCTGAAACATTCACGCATGGGACGCTTTGATATTTTGCACGATTTTATTCTTTCCTATGTGAAGAAAGAACATGCACCGAAATATGAGGATGATCTTCTGATGGATCTTTACTTGAGGGAAAAGAGCAAGAGCCGTCCGTCCTGGGCTGCGGATCTTTCAGGATATAAGAGCGAGATCCAGGAATTTTTCAGAAAAGAAGCGGAGGAAAAGCGTTATCTGAAAGACTACGAAGGCTACAGCTGGAAACAGATCCTGAATATGACGCACGTTGAGGTCGATTCGAAGGGAAAATGGACGCTGTTTGATTATAAAAGGCGAGATCCGCTCACAAAAGATGCAAAAACGTATCGGATTCTGGAACGGAAGGAAGAGGAAAGGGCATGATAAGAGATTATGTGGCACTTGACCTGGAAATGACGGGACTGAGCCCGAGAAAAGATGCGATCCTGGAGATCGGTGCGGTGAAAGTCCGGGATATGGAAGTGACGGAGACCTACACTGCCATGGTAAATCCAGGATTTCCGGTTCCGGAGCATGTCACAGAGCTGACCGGGATCACGACCGAAATGGCACAGCAGGGCAGGGAAATCCACACGGTATTGCCGGAATTTCTGGAATTCTGTGGACAATCCGTGATCCTTGGGCATAACATAGGTTTTGATTTTGGATTTCTTCAGCAAAACGCGGCAAACATGGGGAAAACCTTCCCGGATATGGCGATCGATACCCTTGCGATCGCACGCAAATTTCTGCCGGAACTGCCGAGCCGGAAGTTAGGTGATCTGTGTGATCATTATCAGATCCGGGAGGAGAGATGGCACCGTGCGTGCGACGATGCGGATGCGGCGAGCCGGCTGTATCAGAAACTGGCAGAAGCATTTTCTGAGGAAAACGAAACTTACTTTGAGCCGAAAAAACTTACTTATAAGGTAAGAAAAGATGCACCGGCGACGAAAATACAAAAAGTCTACTTGAATGATTTGATGAAATATCATAAAATAGAAACGAATGTTGCCCTGGATCTGCTGACGAGAAGTCAGGCTTCCAGGCTTACAGACAGAATCATATTACAGTATGGGAAAATGATAAGGGGTGATTGATATGATGCATTTTCGTGACAAAAAAACAAAACGGATTCTTTCCGGGATTCTTGTGGTACTGATCGTGATCGCGATGGTACTTCCTACGCTGGCAGCTGTTATTGGAATGTTTTAAAGTATCACATAGGTGATATGGAGGTAAATGATTATTATGAAAAAAATCGGAGTTTTAGGACTGATGGCAGCACTGGCTGTTACAGGTGCAGTTGCTTTTTTGCCGAAAGGGGTTATGGCTGCCGAAGATTCTGATCAGACGATCAGCCAGGGCGTATATATCGGAGACGTAGATGTCTCCGGGATGACGCAAGAAGAAGCGAAAAAAGCAGTGGAAGATGGTATGAGCGAAGCGAAAGCGGCGAACATTACCTTAAAAGTAGATGATCAGGAGACCGTGGTAAGTGCGGGAGATCTCGGACTTTCCTGGGCAAATGAAGAGGTTGTGCAGGAGGCGGCGGAGCTTGGCAAATCCGGCAACATCATCAAACGTTACAAAGACAAAAAGGATCTGGAGAATGAATCCAGAAAATATGACATAGATTATTCTGTAGACAGAAGCAGCATCCAGAAAGTTCTGGAGGAAAAAGAAGATGTCTTCAACCGGGAACCGACCGATGCACAGCTTTCTACGGAAAATGGTGCTTTTGAAGTCGTTCAGGGCGAAAATGGAATTGAGCTGAATGTGGAGAAATCGGTCAAAAAGATTTTGAAATCTCTCAAAACTGACTGGGACGGCAAAAATACTACGATCGAGCTGGCGGCCGATATCAAAGAGCCGGAGTGTACAACGGAGGATCTGGCGAGCATCACTGATGTACTCGGAACAGCCACTACATACTACGGATCGACCACAGGCAGAAACAAAAATGTAGAGACAGGTGCAGAGAAGTTAAACGGACATATCCTGATGCCGGGAGAAGAGTTCTCCGTAACGGATGCAGTCGTTCCGTTTACTGAAGAGAACGGCTACGAGCTGGCTCCTTCCTATGAGAGCGGAAAAGTCGTAGACAGTTACGGCGGCGGTATCTGCCAGGTTTCCACAACACTTTACAATGCAGTTTTAAATGCAGAACTGGAAGTGCTGGAACGCCACAATCATACCATGATCGTTACTTATGTGGATCCTTCCAAAGATGCGGCGATCGCAGAGGGGCTGATGGATCTTCGTTTTGCGAATAATACGGACTACCCGATTTATATTTCCGGCTATGCTTACGGCGGTGAGCTGACGTTCACGATTTATGGCCATGAGACAAGAGATCCAAATCGTACGGTAGAATACGTCAGCGAGACAACCGGAACAACGACTGCGGATGGTGTAGCACTCTATGCCACGGATCAGCCGGTCGGCTACTTAAGCCAGACACAGGGAGCACTGCAGGGGCTTACCGCGGTTCTGTGGAAATATGTTACCGAAAATGGTGAGACGACAAAAGAACTGGTGAACTGCTGATCGTATCAGGAAACGCCGGTCTGCTATGATGTCGGAGTAAATACGGATAACCCGACTGTGGCAGCGGCGATACAGTCTGCGATCGCAAACAATGACCTGGATCAGGTTCAGGCGATCATAAGCGGAAATTACGGACAGACAAGTACAGCGACAGCGGATCAGGCACAGAGTGAGTCACAGGCACAGAATCAGACACAGAGTGAATCACAGGCACAGGATCAGCAGCAGAGCGAATCACAGGCACAGAGCGATTCCGCAGCAGACAATACGCAGGGTGGAGATGGAAGTTCCACACCGGATGTGGCACTGCCGGATGACCCGACAAACGGAGCTGTTATTGAGTAAAAAATTGATAGAAGGATATAAACTATGGATCTTGTTTTGACAAAATGGATAGCATTAAAAGGCACTTCCGTCCTTGCTTCGTGCAGGGCAGAAGAGCTGTCCAGCCGTTTTCCGTCCGTGATGATACGTGATGCGGCAGGTTTTACCTGCTATCTGTCCACAGAGCGAGAGTACCAGATCTCAGGAGGATATGGTGCTGCCGCCATTTACCCGCTTGGAAAAGGCGGGGTATTAGGCGGGCTCTGGAATATGCTGGAGCAGATAAATGCAGGTATGGAAATTGATCTTCGGAAAATACCGATCCGCCAGGAGACTGTGGAGATTTGCGAGTTTTTTGACCTGAATCCCTACTATACCGATTCCACCGGGGCACTTCTTGTGGCAGTGGAAGACGGATTTGGGCTGGTTTCCGTGCTGGAACGTGAAGGGATTCACGCAGCCGTGATTGGAAGAACGAACGATGGCAATGACCGTATCATTTATAATCAGGGAAAAAAGAGATACCTGGATCGTCCTCAGAAAGAGGAACTGGAAAAGGTGTTCGATTAGAAGGAGGCTTAAAAATGAGAGAACAGATATTGACATTTTTAGAAAAAAACAGCCGTATTGATCCGAAAGAACTGGCTGTTTTACTTGGCAGCGATGAAGTAACGATCATGAATGAGATCGCAAAGATGGAAGAGGAAAAGGTCATCTGCGGTTATCACACACTGATTGACTGGGAAAAGGTTTCCGATGAGAAAGTAACCGCTCTGATCGAAGTGCGTGTCACTCCGATGCGTGGACAGGGATTTGATTCCATCGCAGAGCGTATTTATAATTATCCGGAGGTAAGAAGCGTATATCTGATCTCCGGTGCCTATGATCTGATGGTCATTCTGGAAGGAAAGACTCTGAAACAGGTATCAGGTTTTGTTTCTGACAAGCTTTCCACACTGGATTCTGTTTTAAGTACAGCCACTCATTTCATCCTGAAAAAATATAAAGATCACGGAACGATTTTTACAAAGAAAAGCAAAGATGAAAGGATGCTGGTGACACCATGAAAAATGTAATTTCCGATAAAGTTCTGGGGCTTCAGCCTTCCGGAATCAGAAAATTTTTTGATATTGTAAGCGAGATGGACGATGTCATTTCGCTTGGTGTGGGAGAACCGGATTTTGATACGCCGTGGCATATCCGTGATGAGGGTATCTACAGTCTGGAGAGAGGAAGGACTTTCTACACATCCAATGCAGGTTTAAAAGAGCTGCGTGAGGAGATCTGCAGATATTTAAGTCGCAGATGCAAAGTTGACTATACGATCGACGAGACGCTGATCACCGTAGGTGGAAGTGAGGCGATCGACCTTGCGATGCGTGTACTGTTAAATCCGGGCGATGAAGTGCTGATCCCACAGCCAAGTTTTGTATCTTATCTGCCGTGTGCTGTTTTAGCGGACGGTGTTCCGGTTGTCATCAACCTGAAAGCAGAGAATGAGTTCCGTTTAACGGCACAGGAGCTGGAGGATGCGATCACCGATAAGACAAAACTTCTGGTACTGCCGTTCCCGAACAATCCGACCGGTGCGGTTATGACAAGAGAAGATCTCGAAGCGATCGCAGAAGTGATCATCCGCCACGATATTTACGTGCTTTCTGATGAGATTTATTCTGAGCTGACCTACGCAGGAGATCATGTATCGATCGCAAGTCTGCCGGGCATGAAAGAACGCACGATCACCATGAACGGATTTTCTAAGGCTTACGCAATGACAGGATGGAGACTTGGCTACGCGTGCGGACCAAGGGAGATCATCAAGCAGATGACAAAGGTACATCAGTTTGCGATTATGTGTGCTCCGACCAACAGCCAGTATGCAGCCGTAGAAGCACTGAGAAACGGTGATGATGATGTGATCAAAATGCGTGAATCCTACAATGGCAGAAGACGTTATCTGCTGCATGCATTTGCAGAGATGGGACTGCCGTGCTTTGAGCCGCTTGGAGCTTTCTATGCATTCCCATGCATCAAAGAGTTTGGCATGACTTCCGATGAGTTTGCATCCAGACTGCTGAAAGAGGAGAAGGTCGCTGTCGTTCCGGGAAGTGCATTTGGTGAGTGTGGCGAAGGGTACCTGCGAATTTCCTATGCTTATTCACTGGAAGATCTTAAGAAAGCACTGGACCGTATGGCAGATTTCGTGAAGAGACTGAAAGAAGAGGGCAGCAGATAATGGCAAAGCTGAATATCGTGCTCTTTGAGCCGGAGATTCCGGCAAACACCGGAAATATAGGCAGAACCTGTGTGGCAACCGGGACAAGACTGCATCTGATCGAGCCGCTTGGCTTCCGCTTAAACGAAAAGGCATTAAAGAGAGCCGGGATGGATTACTGGAAAGATCTCGATGTGACTACTTACATTGATTATGCGGACTTTCTGGAGAAGAATCCGGGAGCCAAGATCTATATGGCGACGACCAAGGCAAAGAAAACCTACACGGAAGTGGCCTATGAGCCGGATTGTTACATTATGTTCGGAAAAGAAAGTGCCGGGATCCCGGAAGAAATTCTGGTAGAGAATCAGGAGACGGCGATCCGTATCCCGATGATCAATGATATCCGCTCCCTGAATCTTGGCAATTCTGTGGCAATTGTGCTTTATGAGGCACTTCGCCAGAATCACTTCGATCATATGCAGCTGGAAGGCGACCTGCACCGGCTGCACTGGAAGGGATAGCTGCGGAGGTTTTCTTAATGTGCAAACGAAATGCATTGAAAAACATAGTGCGTAAAATAAGACAGCCATGATAAATTCGAAAACAAATCGCTCTGACGGTAGCGAGGCTTCCGTCGTGAGATTGTTTTCGAATCATCATGGCGTACTATTTTTTACAAAACTATTTTTGCAACGTTCATTTGCACATTTACAAAATCTCCGTCATTTTTTGTTCTTGCTGCATGGCAGTGTAAATGTAAACTCGGTTCCTACGCCCTGCGTGCTGACAACGTTGATATTTTCACCGTGGGCCTGGATGATTTCTTTGACGATCGAAAGACCAAGTCCGGTGCCTTTTTTATCTTTTCCTCTGGATGGATCGCTCTTATAGAAACGCTCCCATATTTTATTTAAGCTGTCCTTTGCGATGCCTTCGCCGGTGTCTTTTACGGATACAAAGACTTTTCCGTGTTTTTCCAGAGAAGAGATGTAGATCAGAGAATCTGGATGACTGAATTTTACGGCGTTGTCGATCAGATTATAGAGAACCTGCTGGATCTTTCCAACATCGGCATTGACGTACAGTGACTCTTCTTCGAACGTAAGCTGGAAAGAAATGTGTTTGTCCCAGCACAGGCTGCGGAAGGTTTCCACAGTCTGGCGGATGATCGCATTGATGTCGAAATCTGCAAGTTCCAGGTACGTTCCCTTATCATCGAAGTTGTTGAGAGTCAGCAGTCCTTTTGTGAGCTTGGTCAGACGGTTTGTTTCTGAGAGAACGACATTGAGGTATCGCTCCTGCATTTCCGGTGGGATCGTGCCGTCCAGCATGGCTTCTACGTACCCTTTGATGGAAGTAAGCGGAGAACGGAAATCATGCGAAATGTTGGAAATAAATTTTCGCTGGCTTTCGCCGGAGTTGTTCAGCTCGCCTGCCATATAATTCATAGAAGCGGCAAGGTAACCGATTTCATCGTTGGATTCGACCGGGATCTTGTAGTTCAGGTTGCCGGCGGCATATTCATCTGCTCCGTGTATGATGCGGCGGATCGGAAAATATACTACAAATGTAAATGTAATCAATACGATCAGAGAAAGAGCCAGGATCATAGCCAGTGTGATGTAGGAACAGTTGAGAATGGAATTTTTCTCCGTTTCCAGTTTGTTCTTTTCATAATGGACTGCAATGTAGCCTTTCGTGATGTAGTTGGATGTGATCGGTGCGACCACACTGAGCATATCTTCATCAAAATAGTCAAAAAAGCGACCGGTTTGATAATAATTGCCGGACAGGGATGCCGGATCAAAAGAATCCAGCTGCGTGATCTTTGACTGATCATAGCCGACAGCCGTATCGATCAGGATCTTGCCATTACTGTCCATCAGCCAGAGCCGCATGGACTGGTAAGAGGCGACGGCCAGCAGGTTCGTGTAGGTGTCCTGCAAAGAAGCCCGCTCGGTGTAATTCTGTGCGAGCCTTCCGGCAGCGATCACATTTGCTTCGCGGTACATGCCTTCTGTCCTGTTTTTGATCAGATGCTTTTCCACAAGCGAAGAAGTGATACCAGCTACGGATACAAAACTCAGTACGGCGAAACAGATCCATGCCAGAATGAGTTTTTGGTAAAGTCTGCGTTTCATATGTTTTTAACCTCAAATTTATAGCCGATACCCCATACGGTGGTCAGTGCCCAGGAATCATTTCCTTTGATCTTTTCCCGGAGACGTTTGATATGTACGTCAACCGTACGGGTATCGCCGATGTATTCATAGCCCCAGATGTGATCCAGCAGCTGTTCTCTTGTGAAAACCTGGTTTGGTGAAGAAGCCAGGAAATAGAGCAGTTCCAGTTCTTTTGGCGGCATGTCAACGGTAGATCCTTTATAGATAACAGAATAGTTGGTCTGATTTACGATCAGATCCGGGTATTCCACGATCTTGCCGGAATTCTGTGAACTGGAAGATTTCTCTGGCTGGAAACGGCGGAGAACCGCTTTGACTCTGGCAACCAGCTCTTTGGAATCAAACGGTTTGATCATGTAATCATCTGCACCAAGTTCCAGACCGAGTACCTTGTCAAACACCTCACCCTTTGCAGACAGAATGATGATCGGCACGGAAGAACGCTGACGCAGTTCGCGGCATACCTGATAGCCGTCCATGCCCGGAAGCATCAGATCCAGCAGGATCAGATTCGGTCCGTAAGTATCAAATTCACGCATGGCACTTTCGCCGTCGTGAACAATTCGCGTGTTAAAACACTCTTTGGTGAGATACAAAGAGATCAGCTCTGCAATGTTCTCATCATCATCAACAATCATAATCTTTTGTCTGTTTACCATAATATATACTCCTCATGTTTTTAAATAATATTTAATAATGCTAAGGTCAAAAGCCTGAAACCACGATGTGCTTGCACAGGAGTGGTTTTATGGCTTAATAACCTGCACCGATATGAGCATAAAAGTGGAGCGTAAGCTTCACGATATGCGAATGTCGGATAGAATTGTGAGAGTACGAAGTACGGAACAATTCTTAAGGCATTATTGATTTTAACAGTTTTATTTGAACTCCACGATCGTAACTCCGGCATCACCCTCGCCGAATTCGCCAAGGCGATAGCTCTTGACATGCTTCTGGCGGCGGAGATAATTGTGAACACCTTTTCGAAGTGCACCGGTACCTTTTCCGTGTACGATACGGACGGAAGGAAGGTGGGCAATGTAAGCATCGTCAAGATATTTATCCAGCTCCATGATCGCCTCGTCAACGGTCTTTCCGAGCAGATTGATCTCTGTGCTGACAGATGCCGATTTGGACATTTTGATCTTGCCGGAACCGGTCTTGCTGAAATTGCCTCCGGTGATCACGGTATCATCCAGTTTTTCCAGATCCCGGATGTTTACCTGAGAACGCAGGATTCCCATCTGAACAAACAGGTTGCCTTTTGCATCCGGCAGCGTGCTGACCGTACCTTTGAGGTTCAGACTCAGTACCTTTATGCTGTCGCCGATGTGCAGATCTTTGGCGGTAAGCTGTTTATGCGATTTTTTCGGAGCCGCATTCTTCGCAGAAAGCTTTTTGTCAACTGTGGACATTTTCTCACGCAGTTTGCCGCGTTCCTTTTCCATGTCTTTGGCAGACACGCCGGCAGCCTTTCCATATTTCTGGAAATTGCGGATCGTAGTATCGGCATAATCTTTGGCTTCCTGCAAAATGTTGCGTGCCTGCTCATTTGCTTCACGGAGAATCTTGTCGCGGCTTAAGTCCAGTTTTTCCTGTTTGGATTCAAGACGCTGCTTTAATTCGCGGATCTCTTCTTTATAGGAATTGATCTGGTCACGTTCCTGTTCTATTGTAACACGTTTTTGCTCCAGATCAGCAAGTAAATCTTCAAAATCTTCATCCTGTTTGGTCAAATGTGTTTTTGCTTCCTCGATAATGTCCTGTGACAGACCAAGTTTCTGAGAAATCGCAAAAGCATTACTTTTACCCGGAACACCGATCAGCAGCCGGTAAGTCGGACGCAGAGTTTCCACATCAAACTCGCAGCAGCCGTTTTCCACGCCCGGTGTGGAAAGTGCAAACACCTTTAATTCGCTGTAGTGCGTGGTTGCCATAACGCGGGAACCGCGGCGATGCAGGTTGGAAAGGATCGCGATCGCAAGGGCTGCACCTTCGGTCGGATCGGTTCCGGCACCAAGCTCATCGAACAACACGAGCGAACGGTCATCCGCTTCTTTTAAGATCGATACCGTATTTGTCATATGGGCGGAAAAAGTACTGAGACTCTGCTCAATGCTCTGCTCATCGCCGATATCCGCAAAAACTTCGTGAAATACGGAAAGCTCTGAGTGGTCAAATGCCGGGATATGCAGTCCGGCCTGTCCCATCAGGGTAAAAAGTCCGACTGTTTTCAGGGAAACGGTTTTACCGCCGGTATTCGGACCGGTGATGATCAGCAGTTCAAAATCTTTACCAAGCTGAATGTCGATCGGAACGACTTTCTTTTTATCGAGAAGCGGATGTCTTCCTTTTTTGATGAGGATACGGCCTTCCTCGTTGAAATCCGGCTGTGTGCCGTTCATTGAGCGGGAGAGCTGTGCTCTGGCAAAAATAAAATCCAGTTTTGTCAGAAGATCCAGGTCATCACGCAGAGCTTCGGTTTCTTCACCACATCTGGCACTTAAGGTGGCAAGGATCATCTCGATTTCTTTTTCTTCTTTTAATTCCAGTTCACGCAGGTCATTGTTCAGTTTGATGACAGCCATCGGCTCCACAAACAGGGTAGAACCGGTGGAGGACTGATCATGGATCATGCCCGGAATCTGTCCGCGGTGCTCTGCTTTGACCGGGATACAGTAGCGTCCGTTTCGCATGGTGACAACCGCATCCTGCAAGTAGGTGCGGGCGGAGCCATTTACCATCGTCTGGAGCTGAGCGTGGACCTTGTCGTTGATCTGACGCATGGAGCGGCGGATCTTGAACAGTGCAGGACTGGCATCGTCATTTAATTCCTCCTCCGAGGCGATACATCTGCGGATCTCGGAAGAAACCGGTGTCAGAGGCTGCAGTGCCTGAAACATAGCTTCCAGAGAATCCTCAAAATCAGGATCACGGTCATTTCTGGAATAAGCCTTTACCTTGCTGCAGACATCAAGAAGACTGCAGATCGAAAGCAGTTCATTGATACCGATGATCGCACCGATCTCCAGACGCTTGATGGAGCCGCGGATGTCGCGGACGCCGCGGAACGATACCGCACCTTTTTGATAAATACGGGAAAGGGCATCGCTTGTCTCCTTCTGGAGAGCCTGAATCTCGTACAGATCCGTGGATGGCTGCAGATTGCGGCACATCTCTTTTGCAAGTGCCGAACCGGCAAATTCTGTGAGTTTGTCAATGATTTTATTATATTCTAAAGTTTTTAAAGCCTTTGGGTTCATATAGCATACCTCTTGTAGTGATGTGTAACAAAAGATGCCATACGAATTGTTCCGTACTTCGTACTCCCACAATTCTTCTACGCTCCGCTTCGGTCGGTGCTAAACATGTGCCACTGGCACATAGCACCCGCCATTCGCATATCGTGAAGCTTCCGCTTCACTTTTATGCTCACGTCGGGCGGGGCATTAAGCCATAAAACCACTCCTGTGCAAGCACATCGTAGTTTCAGGCTTTTGCCCCTGGCATCATATAATTATAACTTTACTATTTTTCTATTGTACCCTATAATGTGGGTATGGTCAAAAGGTATTTTGAGCGAAAAGCCTATAATAGCAGAAGGGATCAGGTATATGGGTGAGAACGAGAAGAAAGAGTTTCATTTTATCAATGAACAGATCAAGAAAAAGCCGTTCTACCGACGTAAGTGGTTTACGCAGGGGGCAGCGGCGATTGCCCTGGCACTTATTTTCGGGGTGGCGGCGGGCGTGATGTTCGCGATCGTACAGCCGTGGGCGAGCAATCAGTTTGGAAAGCCGGATGAGCCGACACAGATCGTGATGGTTCAGGAAGAGACACATACTCAGGAGACAGAAACCGGACAGACAGAGCAGAAAGCGGATGAGGAAAAGGAGACGGCAAAAGGCAGGAAAAAGAACAGCAAAGAAACAGATGCAATCGAAGAATACCGCATGCACTATGATCAGATGAAAAATGTGGTAGATTCTGCAGAAAATTCTCTGGTAAAGATTAAAAGCTATGTGGCAAAAATGGACTGGTTCAGTGAAAGCTATGAGAATGTGACGGAGACTTCCGGACTGGTGTTCCGCGTGGACAGCAACTGGCTTTACATCCTGACTTCCAGTCGTTTTATCAAGAGTGCACAGCAGATCACAGTAACCTTCCCGGGCGGAGAGGTCGCAGATGCAGCTGTCAGACAGCAGGATACGGTGACAGAGCTTGCGATTCTGGAGATTCCGCTCAAAAGTATAAAGGAATCCACGATCCAGAGCATTTCCGCAATTTCGATCAAAGGAATTTCCAGCGTAGAAAAAGGGGAACCGGTGATCGCAGTCGGAAGTCCAATGGGGTATACAGATTCAATCAATTATGGCATGATCACTTCGATTACGGAGTGTGAAGATGTGGACGGAGAGTATAGGGTGATCGCAACGGACATGGCGGCCAGCGATACAAGCTATGGATTTCTGCTGAATCTGGATGGAAATATGGTCGGCATTGTGGCACAGAAATTCAAACAGACTGGTGCGGCAGATACGTTGACTGCACTTGGCATTTCTGATATCAGCTATCTGCTGGAAATGCTGGCAGCAGGCAGGTCGCTTCCTTATACCGGTGTGGTCGGAAAGAGCGTCAGTGCCGATGTGGCAGAGCATTTCAGCGTTCCTTACGGTATTTATGTCAAGAAAGTGAACACAGATTCACCGGCCATGTATGCCGGGATACAGGCAGCCGATGTGATCACAGAGATCAACGGGGAAAGCGTTGGCTCGATGTCCGAGTACGAAGACATTCTGCGGAAATATCAGGAAGGTGATACCTTAAAAATCAAGGTCCGCAGAAAAAGTATCGGCGGTTATGCCGATGTAGAAATGAAACTGGTCATGGGAGCCAGATAACGAAACAGATAAGATCATGGTACCGGCAGCAAGTAATCTGTCCTGCACGGAACCATTCATGTTTATTTAATAAGAGAAAGGTCAAAACAATGAAATATATTGAAACATTGCACGAAGGCGAGAGGCTTTCAGGAATTTATCTTTGCAAATACAGACAGTCTGCGATGACAAAAAACGGCAAATCATATGAGAATGTCATCCTTCAGGACAAAACAGGAGTGATCGATGCCAAAATCTGGGATCCGAACTCTCAGGGAATTGAGGATTTCGATATGCTGGACTATATCGATGTGGTTGGAGATGTCACAAGTTTTCAGGGAGCATTACAGGTTTCCATCAAAAGAGTACGAAAAGCAAGAGAAGGCGAATATATCGAAGAAGATTATCTGCCGGTCAGCGAGCGAAACATTGATGAGATGTACGAAGAGCTGCTCACGTATGTGCATAAAATCGAGAATCCGTATCTGAAGCAGCTTACAGACAGCTATTTTGTGGAAAATGAAGCTTTTATCAAAGCGTTCAAAGGACATTCTGCGGCAAAGAGCGTGCATCACGGATTTGTGGGCGGACTTCTGGAGCATACCTTAAATGTGACAAAACTCTGCTATTACTATGTAAAACAGTATCCGTTTTTAAATAAAGACCTTCTGTTGTGTGCGGCACTGTTCCACGATGTGGGAAAAATGAAAGAAATCTCCAGATTCCCGGAAAACGATTACACGGATGACGGACAGCTTCTCGGCCATATCGTGATGGGCGTGGAACTGGTCGGAGCAAGTATCCGCCGCATTCCGAATTTTCCGAAAAAACTGGCAAGTGAACTGAAACACTGCATTCTGGCACATCACGGAGAACTGGAATACGGTTCCCCGAAAAAGCCGGCACTGGCAGAAGCACTGGCACTGAATTTTGCAGACAATACCGATGCAAAACTCGAGACATTTAAAGAAGCATTAAAGAGCAATAACGATAACAATGACTGGCTTGGTTATAACCGCCTGTTTGAGTCAAATATCCGCAAGACAAGTATCTGATCAGACAATGTGAAACAGTTAAAGAAGCCGGAAAAGTTTCTGTTCATGGAGGAATTAAATTTATGAAAAAAGACGATATGCTGGAAATTACCATAGAGGATATCAGCTCAGACGGTTCCGGCGTGGGAAAAGCAGATGGATTTGCACTTTTTGTCAAAGACACGATCCCGGGCGATCAGGTGAAAGTCAAAATCATGAAAATGAAAAAACGTTATGGCTATGCAAGGCTGATGGAAATTCTTGTGCCGTCACCGGACCGCATCCAGGCACCGTGTCCGGTTGCCAGACAGTGCGGCGGATGTCAGATCCAGCAGATGTCTTATGAACGTCAGCTTACCTTTAAAGAAAACAAAGTCTGCAACAATTTAAGACGCCTCGGCGGTCTGGATCTTTCTGCGATGGAAGTAGAGCCGATCTGCGGCATGGAAGAGCCATTTCACTACCGCAACAAAGCACAGTTTCCGATCGGCCGCGATAAAAACGGAAAAATCATTGCCGGATTTTATGCAGGCCGCACGCACAGCATCATAGCAAACACCGACTGTCTGCTCGGAGCAGAAGAAAATGAAGCAATCTTAAACGAAGTCATTTCGTGGATGGAAGTCTGTAAAGTAGAGCCATATGATGAAAAGACCGGAAAAGGGCTGGTGCGTCACGTACTGATCCGCAAGGGATTTACCACAAAAGAACTGATGGTCTGCCTCGTGATCAATGGCAGAAAGATTCCACAGGTTGAAAAACTGGTGGACAGGCTTCAGAAGATCGAGGGCATGACCGCAATCATGGCAAATGTCAACACTGAGCAGACAAATGTGATCCTCGGAAAAGAAATCCAGCCGATCTGGGGTCAGGATTATATCGAAGATTATATCGGAAACGTCAAATACCGCATTTCCCCGCTGTCTTTCTATCAGGTCAACCCGGTACAGACCGAAAAGCTTTACGGAAAAGCACTGGAATACGCCGAACTGACCGGAAAAGAGACGGTATGGGATCTCTATTGCGGCATCGGAACCATCTCCCTGTTCCTTGCACAGAAAGCAAAACAGGTTTACGGCGTAGAGATCGTGCCGCCTGCCATCGCAGATGCGAAAGACAATGCCAGACGAAACGGCATCCAAAATGCAGAGTTTTATGTCGGCAAAGCAGAAGAAATCCTGCCTCACAAATACGAAACCGAAAACGTCAAAGCCGATGTGATCGTAGTCGATCCGCCAAGAAAAGGCTGCGACGAGGCACTACTTGAAACCATCGTCAAAATGCAGCCGGAAAGAGTCGTCTACGTCAGCTGCGATTCCGCGACACTGGCAAGAGATCTGAAGTATCTGACCGCGAACGGATACAAAGCAGAACGCCTGGCAACGGTTGATATGTTCCCGATGACGGTGCACGTAGAAAGTGCCGTAAAACTTGTGAGGGAATAAGGGGATTTGCAGGATTTTAGGTGCAAAGTTCAGTCGTTTTGCCACCCATTTGCCACCCTAAAAAAATAAATATTGTAGTTGAACGGAAAAACGGTTGAACACTCTGAACTTAACAGGGATGTTCAACCGCCTTTTTTTATTGTGTTTGTATTGCATTTTCAAAAACATCGACCGCCGTCTGCTGCATAGCATCGGTATTGAATGTATAGGTTTGCAATGTTGTTGTGATATCTTTGTGTCCTAATCGTTCCATGACTGTTTTGGGGTTTACTCCATTCTCTGCCAGGATCGTGCCGTGTGTATGCCGCAGGCAGTGTGCATGAAACAGCGGATTATTCAATTCATAGTGGATAATTCTTGCACAGTACTTGAAAGAATCCGGAGTCAGCAAGGCACCGTTTTCTTTGACACACAAGGGTAATATTTCTTTATAAGGTACATCTATGTCGGCACGGATCTGAGCAATTGAGCGATCCGGCAGCAGGTATGTTTTTGAGTAAGCCCCTCCGTATTTCAGTTTGTTTATCCGTCTTTGCTGAATGGCGAATTTTAATTCTTTTTCCAAAGTTTCACCCATTTTTATAGTACGGTAAGAGTCGTACTTTGGCGGCTTTATATACCAGGTCTTTTCAACCTTCTGCATCTGTCCATGTATTCTCAATTCGTGCTTTTCAAAATCTACATCCTGGCTTAAATCAATAGCAAATGTTTCCCCGATCCTGGTTCCGGTATTATATGGAACAACCAGCGACAGATGAAAACAGTTATCTGCCGGGAAGCGTTTCAGGATCTGGTTAAATTCTTCGGCAGAACAGATATATTCCGTATGTGCTTTTGCGGTCATGTCCATAGGCATCTTACCGATTTTTACAGCAACACAGGGATTTGCCTGGATGTATTTCAATGGCAATATTGCATAGTTCATAGCACCTTGAAGGCAGGTCAGTGTGTTCTGGATCATGCTCTTTGAAAATCCTTTTACTTTCATACTGTCAGCCCATTCTTGCACTTTGTCCGGAGCATATTGAAAGCTGCTTAAACGGTAGATACCAAAAGCAGGTTTCAGATGCAGCCGTATTTTTGATTCGTAATCGCGGTAAGTGTTATAGCTATAGCCATGATCTACGTTTTTATGTATGACAGTTTCTAGCCAGTAGTCGAGATAATCAGAAACACTGATTTCTTTTGGAGAAAAAGTTCTGCCTGAATTATTATACTCAGCTATGGCAGCAGCTCTTGCATCTAATGCTTCTTTTTGCGTCCGGAAGCCGCCCTTTTCGATTTTGTTTCGTTCTCCATTGATCTTTGCTGTATCAAAATAGTAAGACCAAGTTGAGCCTCTTTTTCTGACACCAGTTGCCATAATATCATCCTCCTGTTCGTAAAATGGGTACAAAAAATACACCTGTACAGGTGCTGGAGGATTGTGGTATAATCAGCTTGCTTAGAGATGATCATACCGGTCTCCAGACCTGTATAGATTCACTGATCCGCTTCGGTGCTGGTAACACTGGGGCGGATTTTTTTGTTTAATTGTTTTTAGATACTATCAAAATAAGTTTTGATTTTTTCAATGCAATCGTTTTTACAATTTCCATACATACGCTCAAGACTTGCACAAGAAGAAATTAATTGTACTAAATCAGCTTGTATGAAATCGTGATTTTCTTCGAATAGGTTTTTTGTATAAGTTAATATTTCAGTAGCAGAATTCATGCAGCATACAGACTCCATATATTCTTCTAACTGTAATTTGTAGTTAGAAAAAATATTGTCATTGCTGTTTTCAAGAATATCCTCTTGCTCGATATCCAGAAGACTATTATTGTCGGAAGCTGTTATGACTGTGTTGTCGGATATGTATTTTTTAATAACTACCTTTGCACATTTAATCAACGGAAGTATATTAAGTTCCAAACTGCAAGGAACAGGTGTACTGATGGAAGTAGCAAAGTTTTGTGCAACATCAAAATGTGAAAAACCTGTGTAATGTACTGGGTGTAATTCATCGAAGATATCAACAAGAAAGATATCAGCGAGAAGACCAGTAATATTTTCAGATGATTTTCCGAATAATGTTGCAGTAATTGTAGATTTTTCAGTATCTGGCAATATCGTCAAGGACGATACCCTAAATTCCAAATCAGGGTTATAATTGATAACATTTATTTTTACAGGAACGGCAGGTTCTTTCAAAGTGCTCTTTATTGTTACAGCAGTGCCGTTTGCGATTACGCCCATAATATCATGATCATCAGTGGTATAGTCGATGTCAAGTCCGATAATTGCATTGGCTCCCATTTGCTTGGCGTTGTTGATCAAGATATCGAGAGCGTTTTTCTGAGCCTCTTCAAGTTTTTCAGAGTACGAAGACAAAAGATTAAAGTCAGAAAGAAACTTTGTATTTAAAGCATATTCTCCTGAACAGAATCCCAAATAATCTGTAATTTCATAATTTTCAAAATTAAAACCGGATGTCAGTTTCATGGCTTGCTCTCCTTTAACAACTAATTCAACTCAATGATAGCGGAAAAGAATTCTGGGATGTATTGTTTATCACTTAAATACGAATAGGTTGTTAATCCTGTAAAATCTCCATACACAGTTACATTATCATTTTCTAATAATCTTGCTCCGCGAGCTTCTTTGTCATCAGGATTTGTGAGATAAATATATCCTTGATCAGTAGACAAGAGATAATCAGCAGAATAATCGGATTCGTCTATTATTTGCACAATTCGTCCAGAAATCTTGTAGTATTTATCTTTGTATTCGTCTGGATTTCGTTCTGCAGATTCATAGTCGAATTCATTTAGACTGGATTTGTATGTATCATATACGCTTTGTAAATCTTCTTTTCCAATAATTTCTGAAGCTAAAATGGTAGAAGTTCCGAAGGAATTATCACTGTATATAGTTGTTGCATAGCGGACAACATCACCGTTTTCTGCTTCCATGAATCCTTTACTTGCTTCGGAATCATCGACATCGTGCATGTAAGACGGAGAATAAAAATATCCATCATTTCCTTTTATCCAACAGGAGAAAGAGCAAGAATCACCGTCTGAATAATTGCGGTCTATCTTTTTATCGATCACAACGTCAACACATACATCTTGACCGGTATATTTCCCGGCAGCAATGTCTTCGTAACTAGCAAGAGGAAGGTTATTTAAAAAATCTGCTTCTGTTTCAGAATCAGCACTTGTTTTATCGTCTAAGCGAACCTCGTCAAAAGATTCAAGTTCATCAAGACTTAAACCGAATTCTGTATCGGTGATTCCATCCGTGGTGCGTACATAATGCCAAGTTTCTCCAAAATCAGTCGTTGTAGCCATAATAAATTTAGAAGCATCGTTAAAATATGCAGTTTTGATGTGAATGCTTTCGGCCTTTTCATCAATATCAGATAATTCTTCTTTGATAGCGTTGAATGCAATTCTAACTTCTTGTCCAAACGTAAAACCACCGTGGTAAACAAGATCAATATTTATAGAAAATGGATTTTGAGGATTCTTCCTGGAAGAATGCACAACCACTTTATCAACTTCTGTATTGGCAGTTTCCCAAGGTGAATGCTCTTCTATGTTATCTTTAATTCTCTTGCCTAACTTCGAACGGAATGTTAAAGATTCATAATATTCGGTACTAGCTTCCGTAGCGGTTTCAGGAGTTGCTTTTTCTGTTTCTTGCTGAGCTTCAGAACCAAATAATAGCTCTGAGTCTACGTTACATCCTACTAAGTTACAACAAGAAAACACACATAATAGGATTAAAACCTTCTTTTTCATATTTCACTTTCTCCTTTGAATACATTTTCTCTTTTCCAGAGATAATAACACCATGAAAATATTATTATCTCAATTCTTGGAACAGCACCACCTGTCGATCCGGCAGGCGGCAATTATGACCGGTGTTCCCCGGTCTACGATCGGTGACATAGTGACCGGTCGAGTAAGTCCAACTCTGGCAACTATGGAACAGTTGGCAGCAGGGTTGAAAACCACTATTTCAGAGTTGTATGACTCAGAATATAAGTGATTTTCAAAAAGCGTCCGGGATTCCGGACAACGCACAACTTTTTTCCTCCTGAAACGTTTGTTAAGATGAAAGGAAAATTTTACTAAAACAAATGTTCGAAAACAGTTGCATCACAAATATTTTTGTGATAATATAAAACTAAAGATTTTCGAACAAATGTTTGAAAAAACGTGATCGGGAGGTACATAGGATGAAGTACAAAAATGCAGTTTTACAAATGTTAGAACGAATAAAAAGTGAAAAATCATGGAAAATGATTTACACATTTGTAAAAACGATATTGGAGCAGCAGGAGGATTAGTCCTCCTGTTTTTTTATTGTCACAAAGCGTTGGATGAAAGATAGGAAAAGTTTTTTATCAGACTCATTAAGTTTCCAATAATCAATAATTACTTGTCGAGCTTGTAAATCCTTAATGCCTATTTCAGTAACAGCTTTTGTATATTCATCCTCTGGTAATTCTTCGGAATAAGGTTCGCCTTTTCCGGAAGTAAGCCATTCATAATTCACTCCAAATTCTTTACAGATCAACTTATATAAAGGTTCTTTTTGATCTGGGCGTGCAAGCATATTCAATTCTATATTAGCAATAACGCTTCTGCTTACGCCGAGACGATTGCCGAATTCGGATTGTGATAAATGCAATTTGTTTTTTCGTAAATCTCTTATTCGTTCATAAGTTTCTATTTTTATCACCTCCTGCGATTTCAATAGTAACACATAAAAATGTTTTGGTCAATACAAAAAAGGAACAAAATGTCATAAAAATGACTTGACAAAAACAAAACTAAAGTTTAAAATGTAGTCATCAAAACAAAAAAGGAGGCGAAAACATATGAAAAAAGCATTAACAATAACAGATGTAGAAGATGCAAAAAAAATTGCTGAGATTTTCGAATCTCTTGATATCAATGGAAAATTGCAAGCAAGAGCATATCTGTCAGCGTTGAGAGACAAAGAAATGTTGGAAACAGAGCAGAAAGCGGGGTAGAGATGAAATCTATTGTAGCAGACAATCTTTCAAATATAATCAAAGAAAAATGTCTTAAGCAGTGCACAGTAGCCCAAAAAGCAGGGTATTCAAAGCAACAGCTTACAGACATGTTGAAAGGAAGAAAAAGGATAAAAGAAACAGACATTCTCAGACTTGCATCCGCACTTGATGTAGATGTAAGTGTGTTGCTTAAAACTGAGGCAGATTCGAAACAGTCAGATGGAGCAAGCGATAAGCAGCGAGAAAAAGAACGCCCGGATGTGCGAGCGTTCGTAAAATTATTAAAAATTGAAGATGGCTATGCAGTATGTGATGTGAGGTTCAAGGTAGTAAAGCCAGATGAAGAACAGGAGGTAACAGACCATTGATGAAACATTATATTTCAGACATCAAAAAGCAAGCCGAGAAAGTCACAACAGCAATTACAGGAGCAGAGATGCGAGAAGCAGTCTCGAGTGCGTTCAGTGATACCGCAACAGCATTAGAGACAATGGAAGAATCCTATAGAAAGCGGGGTAAGGAAATGTGGAAACCATTAGCAATCCTGTTGCTGTTCTGGATTGCGATTCTGACGATGAATGAATAGGAAAGTGAGGTGAGCAACATGAAAACATTCGGTGAAAAGCTGAAACAAGCCATGCAGAAATTGCATTTAAACCAAATCCAAGTTTCCGGTCTGACAGGAAAGAGCAAAGGTTCAATTAGCCAGTATCTTTCTGATAAACAGGTACCACCAGAAGAAACGCAGGTGGATATAGCATTGGCACTTGGACTGGCTGAGGATTATTTCTCGGATAAAAACGATAAATTTTCTGTACTTCCGACTAAGGAAATAAGAAACAAAATCATTCCGAGGTTAGATATTAACGAAGCAGCAAAAATGCTCGGAATGAACCATAATACAGTTCGAAAAGGACTGCAACAGGGAGTTTTCCCGTGGGGGTATGGTATCCGGACGTCGGAAAACCGATGGGTGTACTTTATCAATGCAAAGAGATTTGCGGAGATTGAAGGAATTGCATTTTAAGAAAGGACAAGCAATGAAAAAAAGAGAAACAGAAACAACCGAAGTAACAGAAGAAACAACCGGAGCTGGTGTGATCGCCCAGATCGTAGCCACAGCAGCCGCAGCGTTCACGTTCTGGTGGCTGGGAAAGTACAGCACGATTTGTGAACGCGATATCGTTGGAACTGCCATTACCGTATGGTGTGCGGTACTGATCCGTGTGCTGATGTTGGTGAACAAGGAGGAAGCAGAATGAAAAAATATGAATTAACAGAGGAAACGGTCACAGTTTACGGGAAAACACTGTACCGGATCAGAGCAGTGCGTGATTTCGGGTCTGTCAAAACTGGAGAGTTCGGCGGATACATCGAGAAAAAGGAAAATCTTTCACATTTCGGTGATGCGTGGGTTTACGGCAATGCAAAGGTTTACGGCGATGCAAGAGTTTCCGGCAATGCGTGGATTTACGGCGATGCAAGAGTTTTCGGCAATGCAAGAGTTTCCGGCAATGCAAGAGTTTACGGCAATGCAAAGGTTTACGGCGATGCAAGAGTTTCCGGCAATGCATGGGCTTACGGCGAAGTTCAGGTCGCCGGAAATGCGTGGATTTACGGCGATGCAAGAGTTTTCGGAAATGCGTGGGTTTACGGCGATGCAAGAGTCTCCGAAAATGTGTGGGTTTACGGCGATGCAAGAGTTTACGGCGATGCAAGAGTTTTCGACAATGCGTGGGTTTACGGCAATGCAAAGGTTTACGGCGATGCAAGAGTTTCCGGCAATGCAAGAGTTTACGGCAACGCAGAAGTTTTCAATACGAGGCATTTCTTTGTACAAGGACCGATCGGGAGCCGGGATGGATACGTTACATTTTACAGGACTAAGGATGATACGGTAGAGGTAAGATGTGGCTGCTTTTCTGGAAGCCTCCAGGAATTTGTCAATCAAGTAGAGGAAACACATGGAGGCAGTAGATACGAAAAGGAATACAAGCTTGCAGCGGAACTGGCAAAGGTATGTATCCGTCTGGAGGGGGAAAGCAGATGATCTGGGTAAATGAAGGACGCGACCAGGAAGCCAGAGCCATCCTGGAACTGGCCGGGATTGATTCGGACAAGTACCGGATCTGGCACCATAACAGCATCTATGTGCATGCAATAAATGAAGAGACGAAAGAATCGGTGATCGTTGAGAAAGCGACACTCGAGGTAGTAAAAAGTCCCGGTGCTTTGGCGGGCGATCCGGGACTTGAAAAATAATAACACAGCTCAATTATAGGGCAAACATAGGAGGTAAATCAAGTGAAATTACATAAATTAATTTCGACAGTAGATATGAGCCATGAAGAATGGCTGCGATACAGAAAACTGGGCATCGGTGGAAGTGATGCCGGAAGCATCTGCGGATTGAACCCGTACAGCTCTGCAATCGCTGTCTTCCAGGATAAGACGCAGAAAGAAGCAGAGGAAAAAGAAGACAATGAGGCAATGAGACAGGGAAGAGACCTGGAGGAGTACGTTGCCCGCCGGTTTATGGAAGAGACAGGAAAAAAGGTACGCCGTGCCAATGCGATCTATGGGCATCCGGATCATGATTTCATGATGGCGAACGTTGACCGCCTGGTAGTTGGTGAGAATGCCGGTCTGGAATGCAAGACAGCGTCTGCCTATTCAGCTGACAAGTGGAAAGACGGGCATATCCCGGAATCCTACGAGATCCAGTGCCACCATTACATGGCAGTGACCGGGGCGGATGCCTGGTATATCGCATGTGTGGTCCTTGGGAAGGAGTTCATCTGGCGAAAGATCGAACGCGATGAGGAAACGATCCAGATGCTGATTGATATTGAAAGTGATTTCTGGCAGAACAATGTAAAGGCAGACAAGATGCCGGCACCGGACGGAAGCAAGGCAGCGGAAGAACTGCTGCAGAAGTATTACGGAAGTTCTGAACCGGAAAAGATGATCCCGCTGGTTGATTTCGATGAAAAGCTGGAACGTCATGCAGAGATCAGCGACCTTCAGGACAAGCTGGAGAAAGAAAAGAAGCAGATTGAGCAGGAGATCAAGGTTTATATGGAAGATGCAGAGATGGCAGTATCGGATCTGTACCGCGTCACCTGGAAGAGCGTGACCGCGAACCGTGTGGATTCGAAGCAGCTGAAAGCAGATTTCCCGGAAATCTACAAACAGGTATTGAAACAGTCTGAAAGCAGACGGTTCACCGTAAAAAGAGCTGAGAGAGCATAAGGAGGAATCAAGATGGCAGTAAAAGACGCACTGGCAGAAAAGACCAGCAGAAAGAATGAAGCAGTGAAGCTGACAAAAAACATGAGCATTGCAGACATGATCAAGGCAATGGAGCCGGAAATCAAAAAGGCTCTGCCGCAGGTGATCACACCGGAGCGTTTCACACGCATGGCATTATCCGCACTGAACACCACACCAAAGCTTGCAGAGTGTTCGCAGATGTCCTTCCTCGGGGCACTGATGAACGCAGCACAGCTTGGTCTGGAACCGAACACACCGCTTGGACAGGCGTACCTGATCCCGTACAAAAACAAGGGAAGATTAGAGTGTCAGTTCCAGATCGGCTACAAAGGGCTGATTGATATGGTGTATCGCAACGAAAACATCCAGACTGTGCAGGCACAGTGTGTATATGAAAATGATGATTTTCAGTATGAACTGGGACTGGATCCGAAGCTGGTGCACAAACCGGCATTGAAAGATAGAGGAAACCTGATCCTTGTATATGCACTCTGGAAATCAAAAAATGGTGGTTTTGGTTTTGAGGTTATGAGCAAGGAAGACATTGACAACCATGCAAGACGGTTCAGTCAGAGTTTCGGCAGTTCTTACAGTCCATGGAAAACGAACTATGAGGAGATGGCGAAGAAAACGGTCATTAAGAAGTGCCTGAAATATGCACCGCTGAAAACAGATTTTGTCATGCAGATGAACAATGATGAGAGTATCAAGAGCGAGATCAACGTCGATATGTCCGAGGTAGTCAACGAGCAGGAAGACCCGAACATCATCGACCAGGAGTATAAGGAAGTAGAAAATGAACAGTCAGAACAATAACGAAGAACCAAAGTTATTCACGTTCACCGTACCGGGCAAGCCGCAGGGCAAAGCCCGGGCGAGAACATTCTACAACAGCAGGAGCGATAAAATGAGCAGCGTAACACCTGAAAAGACGGTGCTGTACGAAAACCTGATCAAGACCTGTTTCCAACAGAAATACGGACAGAAACGGTTTTCGGATGATGCGTATGTGGTTGCTAATATCTTGGCGTATTTTGAGCCGCCTAAGAGCATCTCGAAGAAGAAAAGGGCAGAGATGCTGGAAGGGAAGATCTGGCCGGCAAAGAAGCCGGACAGTGACAACATCGCAAAGGTTGTGCTGGATGCCCTGAACGGCATCGCATACCATGATGATACGCAGATCATAAAACTGAGCGTCACAAAGGCGTACAAAGAGGAAGCGTATTTAAGCGTTACGCTGATGGAACTTAAGTAATATACAGGAAAGGCAGGTGTCCGGCATGGGGCGTGGTGCTCCTAACAAAAAAGGACTCAGTTACTTTCCGAAGATGATTGATTTTTACGAAGACGATAAGGTCTTCGATCTCCTGGACCGATATGGTCCACTGGGAGTGACTGTATATGACTGCATTCTGTGCATCGTATACAAGCAAGGTTACTACGCAGAGATCTCACTTGATAAGCTATCAAGAATGATCACAAGGATGATCGGCAACAAGTGGGTGAAGGGGCAAAAAGCTGTCGTGCAAGTGGTGCACTTCTGCTCTGAGATAGGTCTCATTGATGATGACCTCATGACGGAAAACATCATCACCTCTGTTGGGATTCAGCGTCGTTATTACGAGATAGCAGTAAAACGCATGAAGAGACAGCTCTATAGCGATAAGTATTGGCTCCTCGGAAACGGGGAAGAAGAGGAGCCTTTCTTAAATGCACCCAAAAATCGAATTACTTCGGAAGAAAATCGAATTACTTCGGAAGAAAATAAAAATAGTTCCGAAGAAAGTCCTATAGAAATAAAAGAAAAAAGAAATATAGATATAGATACGGCTCCGCCGGACATTACTTTCGATGATCCAGAACTTGAGAGAGCTTTTCAGGGATACCTGAGCAGTCAAGAAAAAAACGGCAGGGAGTTATCTGATTGCCAGGTACGGTTGCTCAGAAAGAAGCTCGGGAGTCTTAGTGATGATATGGCAGAGCAGCTGATGATAGTGGAAGAAGCTACAGTACAAGGATGGAAGAGTTTTTACCCAGTCAAGAAGCAGCCCACCAAGAAAAAGGAAAAGAAAACAGTAAAGAATACATTCAATGCATTTCCGCAAAGGGACTATGATTTCGATGCACTGGAAAGAACATTGAACGAGTAAGGAGGCAATATGGAACAGTTGAAGATTTTTGAAAACGAAGAGTTTGGCAGTATCCGAACCGTGACGAGAGACGGAGAAGTGTGGTTCGTGGGGAAAGATGTGGCTGAGGCATTGGGATTCACAAATTCAAGAGATGCTATTGCAACACATGTATTTGACGATGACAAGGGAGTAGAAATTATCGACACCCTTGGAGGAAAGCAGAAGATGACGGCAATCAATGAATCCGGTCTGTATGCATTGGTGTTTGGCAGCAGACTGGAATCAGCGAAACGTTTCAAACGTTGGGTTACCTATGAGGTGCTGCCGACAATTCGCAACACTGGTAGCTATGACATGAGCAGACTGTCGAAGGAAATGAGAGCAATTTTGAACTGTGACGAGAGAATTGTGATTATAGATGATCGTGTAACGAACCTGGAGAACTGCATGACGATCGACTACGGGGAGCAGGTCGTTCTTGGCGATGAGGTCAACAAGGCAGTCCTGGACGCACTGGGCGGCAAGCACAGCAATGCCTACAACGAGATCGGCAAGAAAGTATTCGCGGAGTGCAACCGTGACCTGAAACACTATTTCCACGTCAACGCCCGCAACAACGTGCCGAAGAAACGCTACTATGAAGCCTTGGAATACATCCAAGAATGGAAGCCCTGCACAAATACACAGATCCAGATCCGTGACTGCAATGCACAGGTGTGTATGCCATGAGCGGGGACGAGGTATTCACAATACAGGCAAGACGCTGCAAACGGTGCGGGAGACTGCTGACAAGTCAGGAAGCGGTAGAAAGAGGCTATGGCTGTCAGTGTGCCATGAAAGCAAAAAGAGAAGAAGAGGCACAGAAACCGATGCCGGGACAGCAGACGATATTCGATTATTTGGAGGATGCAGAATGAATAAAGTGATTTTAATGGGACGATTGACCAGAAACCCGGAGATGCGTAATTCTAACGGAGAGAGTAACACGGCAATTGCACGCTATACGCTGGCAGTTGACAGACGCTACAAGCGTGAAGGTGATGTGACCGCTGATTTTATCAGCTGTGTGGCATTTGGCCGCAGTGCAGAGTTTGCGGAGAAGTATTTCCGCCAGGGCTTGAAGGTAGTGATAACCGGCCGCATCCAGACCGGGAGCTATACCAACCGAGATGGCAACAAGGTCTATACAACAGACGTGGTGGTTGAGGATCAGGAATTTGTGGAAATGCGTATGGCGGCGGCACAGAGAAACCGGGAAGAAAGTAGCCAGGAACGACCGGAGCCGATGCCAGTAGATGCAGGAGGGTTTATGACGCTTCCGGAAGATTTTGACGAAGAGCTGCCGTTTGCATGATGGGAAAGCAACAATGGACAGGAGGAAAACGAGATATGAATATCGGAAAGGCACAGGCCGTTTTTGAACAGATTAGAAGCGATAAATATAGTGAGACTGAAAAACTTCAGGCGATTTGGGGTGTACTGGAGATGCCGACACATAATGGCATTACCAAGACTACGATTTTGGAAGCGTTCCGCTGGCTTTTTGATTATGCGATAGAGATCGAAGTGAAGGAAATGGTGAAGAAATGGTAGGAAAATGTGCTTTACCATCGGACTTTTGTGGACATGATGAATGCTGCATATGTTGCCCTGAGAATGAGAGCTGCAATACACAATGCGGAGAAAAAGACGAACATGAATATGCAGAGAGTTGTCCTTATTGCTGGGCATCGGAAACCGGAAAGGCGTATGGCGGAAAGCAGAAGACATTGAGAGGGAAAGAAGAGACAGGAGAAAAAGATGTTCATACAGGAAGATGATCTAAAATTAAATGATTGGCAGTTTAGCCAGAGAAAATATTTACCGTATAAGGTAAAGAAAACGCTTGCGGAACGCAGAATCAAGGAATGGTATTACAACTGGGATGGTCAAGTATATTTGAGCTATTCTGGTGGCTTGGACAGCACAGCATTGTTGCATATGATAAGAAAAACCGTAGGGTTGGAAGTCCCGGCAGTATTCTCAAATACTGGTTTGGAATTTCCTGAGATAGTAAGATTTGCACGTCAGGCCAGCGGGGAATTTGTTGAAATATATCCCAGATGGAAAGACGGAAGCAGATTAACATTTAAACAGGTAGTTGAGAAATATGGATTTCCGTTAATTAGCAAAGAGACGGCACTGAAGATAAGGAAACTGCGGCATGGAAATTTATCAGACAGATACAGAAACTATTTGATGAATGGCGATGAAAGAGGGAAGTTCGGAATGCTTCCTAAAAAATGGAGATTTTTGTTGGATACACAATTTGATATAAGTGAACAGTGTTGTAACATTACCAAGAAAAAACCGTTTAAAGATTATGCAAAAAAGACTGGAAGAGTGCCATATATTGGGACAACGCAAGATGAAAGTTTTAGACGCGAACACCAGTATGCTCATACAGGTTGCAATGTATATGATGGAAAAACAATTAAGAGCCAGCCGCTTGGTCCTTGGACAAGGCAGGATGTGCTTAGATACATAGTAGAAAATGATATTGAAATATGTTCTGTATATGGCGACATAGAGCAAACGCCCGGTGGTATATATTACACAACAGGTGAACAGCGTACCGGATGCATGTTCTGTGCTTTTGGTGCACATATGGAAAAGTGTCCGAATAGATTCCAACGAATAGCAATGACACACCCAAAGCATTATCAGATCTGTATGGAATTAAAAAATAATGGGGTAAGGTATCAAGATGCACTGGAAACATGCGGAATAGAGACAGAAACATGGGAACATATTGGACAGATGAACATAATGGATTTTTTAAACACAGGAGAAAAACAATGTTGATTATAAGTCAGAATAAAGAAAAAGTAATGCGGTTTAGCATATCTTTCAACGCGTTAAAGTATGCAGAACGAACCGATCGCAAAGGGAAACAGACGATAGTCAGACACACAATCTGGGAGTCAGTGAGGATACCGTCAGGGTGATGGAATACCGCGGAAAAAATGAAAGGTACAGAAGAACGAAAAAAGGACCGATGCCGGGCTTTGGAACCCGGTACAAGATCCGGAAAGTGGAGGTGGATGGATGAGAGACATACTGTTCCGGGCAAAATTAAAAGATACGAATTACTGGGCAGAGGGATTCTATTGCAGTATGAGAGAGACGACATACTGTTGCGAGGAAGATTATAAACGGCATCCTGTACCGTTGCATCATCTGATTGCAGTGGACGAAATGACAGACTGGGGTCTGCCAAACAAATTGCGACTGTATGAGATCGACCCGGAAACATTATGCCAGTATACAGGATTGTGTGATAAGAATGGTAAGAAAATCTGGGAAAATGACATTGTACAGTATGGGGAATATACGGCTGTTGTCAGACATGGAAAATATACAGCAGGATTTTATGTTGACTTTCCAGAAGAAACAAACTACAGAAAAGATCTTGGCTACTGGTACGAAAAAGTAAGTGTGATCGGCAATGTGCTTGAAGATACAAAAGGAAACCGTCTGGAATCCCATACGGTTAGCGAGTCCGGATGGATCCCGGTGACGGAGAGATTGCCGGAAAATGATGATTATGTGCTGATGTCGTTTGAAAATTTTTCTCTTCCATTGGTTGGGAGATACGTGGACGATGAAAAATTAGGTGGTGCATGGTATCTGGGGGATTGCTTCGACGAAGATACCTGTCTGGCGAACGACCTGTTCGTCAATGCCTGGATGCCGCTGCCGAAACCATACAGGGAGGATGAAGAAGATGGGAAATGACAAGAACTGTAACACATGCAGATACCATAGTGAGAATGGAACATGCAGATGCACAAGAAGCGAAGAATTCAGTGATGTAACAACAGGAACATATTGTTGTGATTGCTATCAGTTGAAAATGGAATATGACTGGAGAATGTCGGTGCTGGACAGGTTCATGAGAGGAGCGGGAAGATGAGATATGTGAGATTTATGAGCATTGAAGAACTGGGCAAGTATTTGAGAGGAGAAAAGCTGAAAAAATCATACCGTCTGGAAAGATAGAGGAGATAAGACGGACTCTGTGGGATTCTGCTTCTTCGACGATTCCGAATCCCCAGAGGAACGTTTGGAATATTATTCCAGAGGAATAACTTGCACTACAGATGTATGGGCGGTATTTGAGCAGATCGGCGAGGAGCCGCTGAAAAAGCGTACAGGAATATACAGAGATCCTGAAAAGGACAATGCAAGTATTGAACAGAAGATGCTGGAAGCATTTACAGCTGTTTTGTACGGAAAATTCCCGGATATCCCAACAATGGAGGTAACTGAGTACAGTACAACGGAATACAGCCAGGAGACGCTGAAACTGGTGGAGGTTGGTCGAGAGGGACGCTATGGTATCTACTGGCTGTCACAGACGGAAATGGAAGAATTATTGCTTAAGAAACCGCAGGCACAGGATTGGAGTGATGTGTGCGATGAAAGCAGCTGAGAAGAACGCCAAACGGCGGGCACATTATAACCATCTGGAGCGTGCAGTGGATGCTGAGGCGGCTAAACGGTTCCATGAGCCGACCTATTCACAGCGGATCCCTCACTATGTGAAACAGGTATATGAACAGCTGGAACTGGCAGCAGGCCTGAGCGGGTTCGAGATTGCCGGTCTGAGGGACAGACGGACCGGCAAGGAGTATTACAGGAACGATGATGGGGTACATGAACAAAAACAGGAGGAAGAGACGTGATCACGATTAAAACAGAGAAACATACATACACGGCAAAAATGGGAACGGAGGAAAGCGAAAAGCTGTTCAGGGAGCTGGTTATGCAACTGTTCGGATACACCGGACAGTTGAGCATCCCAGAAACAGAGGTGGCAGTTATCCCGGAAATTCATACGTGCGAGGCGAAAAACGAGGAGAAAGCAGAAGAAAAGCCAGATGCCATGAAAGAACCGGAAGAATACATGGAGGACAAGTGCTCCGTGGATCCAGTCACAGAACCCGAGCCGATCGGGAAAGAAAATGATGGTTATGGTGGTTTTCTGCACATTAAATGTCAGTACTGTGGAAAGGAAAGAACGTTTTGCAGCAAGCATAAAATAAAATCTTGCAAGTGCAAAGAATGCGGTGAGGAAACAAAACTGAAAGATCTGGTACAGTTGTATACAAACTGTGAATGTGGAAGAAAAGCAGCATACTGGACAAACATGACAGAAAAGGCATTCGATGTACGCTGTGTTGACTGTGGCCAGCCTGTGGCAGTAATGTACAACAAGAAAAAGAACCTGTACGAGACAATACAGTAGCAAGGAAATGCATGAGGGGAGGCGATGCCGGTGGAGATGACAGAAAACGACAAGAAAAAGGAGTTCCTGCGAAGATACAGGGAATGTGAACGGAGGGAGCAGGAGATCCTGGAAGAGATCCAGAGGCTCCGGATGGATCAGATGTTTCCATCCATGGTCAATGACGGGATGCCGAAAGGCAGCCAGCAGTCTGATCTGTCGGATTATGTGGTAGCTATGGAGAGACAGATCGGCCGGCTGAAACGGGAACGGCTGAAAAAAGCAAGGACACGTGAACAGATCGACCTGGCAATCAGACGTATGAAGAACCCGGATGAGCAGAGGGTGCTGCGACTGCGGTATCTGTGGGGGCTGAATTGGAAAGAAATCGGAGAAAAAATGGGGTATAACGAAAGACAGCCCCAGAGAATCCATGGGAGTGCGTTGAATAATTTCAAGATGTCGTAGAATGTCGCACTCCACCTGTGATATAGTGTAATCAGTTCAGTTTGGGAATGATGCTGACATGATTGGTTCTTTTCATTTACCTCCGTATATTGTATATCTGCCGGGTTTCAACAGCCTGGCAGCATCGGAACATAGCTCAGCGGCGAGAGCAGTCTCATGAGTAGACAAGGGCGAAGGTTCGAGTCCTTCTGTTCCGATTTCCCTGATGGGGACATATAAGAATCCTTTCTCAAAAAGAATACTACATTTTCCGCAAAAAGACATCTGGCAGTGCTGGGTGTCTTTTTGTGTACTCAAAAATAACAACAGAACAAAGGAAGGTGAGGTGATTGGCAAACAATGAAAACTTAGTGCCGTTTGACAAACGAAGCGAGAGCGAAGTGAGAGAATACGCCAGAAAAGGCGGCCAGGCATCCGGGAAGGCAAGGCGGCGAAAAGCAGAGTTCCGGAAGACGTTGAACGCCCTGCTGACAGCGGAAATTGACAACCCGGAGTGGAAACCGTTCCTGGAGTCGATCGGCCTGGACTGTACACTTGAATCTGCGATGCTGGCGGCTCAAATCCGGGAAGCGATGCAGGGAAACACCAAAGCCGCTTACTTCGTGGCTCAGTATGCAGGGCAGAACGGGGCGGCAGAGGAGGACATCCGCAACAAGGAAGCAGATACAGAGCTTAAGAAAGCGAGGAAACAGGCAGTCACAGGTGAGAATGAGACGGACGAGGCACTTGAGAAGCTGGATGCGATACTGAAGGAGGTGCGTGACAATGCAGTTGAGCAAAATGCAGAATGAATACATCGTGAACGCAACGCACCGCTGGAACATTAAATCCGGGGCAGTACGTTCCGGGAAGTCTTTTGTGGATACAGCTTTCGTCATTCCCTTCCGGATCCGTGAGAGGGCGGGAAAACCGGGGCTGAATGTGATCCTTGGCGTGTCGAAGGAATCCATCGAGCGAAACGTGCTCCAGCCGATGCGTGAGATCTATACCGATAAGCTGGTCGGCAACATCAACAACCGCAACATTGCAAGGGTATGCGGTGAGGATGTCTACTGCCTGGGGGCGGAGAAGGTCAGCCAGGTTGCCAAGATCCAGGGTGCGAGCATCAAATACTGCTACGGGGATGAGATCGCCAAGTGGAACAAAGAAGTGTTCCAGATGCTCAAATCACGACTCGATAAGCCTTACAGCTGCTTTGACGGGTCATGCAACCCGGAGCATCCTACCCACTGGCTGAAAGAGTTCCTGGACACACCGGAGCTTGATATCTACCTGCAAAAGTACACGATCTTTGACAACCCGTACCTGGATCCGGCTTTTGTGGAACAGCTCTGCAGGGAATACGATGGCACGATCTACTACGACCGCCTGATCTTAGGACTCTGGAAGCGTGCAGACGGTTCGATCTACAAGAAGTTTGCAGACCACCCGGAAGCGTTCCGGTGCGGGATCGTAGAACATCCCGGAAGCAGCCCGGACTGCAAGGAGTTTCGGAAGCAGGACCTTGTATCCATCGAGATCGGTCTGGACTTCGGCGGCAACAAGTCCGGCCATGCGTTCGTGGCAAGAGGGTACACGGACAATTACCGGGATGTGATCGCCCTGAAATCCCGCCGGGTCATGGCAAAAGAGAAAGACGACCCGATCGACAGCAACCGTCTGGATCAACTGTTCTGTGATTTCATGCAGGATGTGATCGACCAGTATGCGGATGTTGTAAGACACTGGGATACCATCGAATACTGCAACGTAGAAACGGTCTTCTGGGACAATGCAGAAACCGTGCTGGGTAATTCCATCCGGAACGCGGTCGAGAAGCGTTTCCCGTGGATCAGCGTGAAACCGGCAAAGAAGAAACGTGTAAATGACCGTATCAATGCGACCGTCAGGCTTATGGGAGCCGGGCGGTTTTTTCTTACAGACGACTGCGAGAGCCTGGAAACAGCATTTTCGGATGCGGTCTGGAACAGGGAGGAACAGGATGATGAGCGGCTGGACGATGGCAGCACGGACATAGACAGCCTGGATGCGTTCGAGTACACCATAGAACGCGACCTGAAGGAACTCATCCAGGAGGTGGAGGATGTTTGATTTTGCAAAACGGATATGGAGAGAGGTGAGGAGATTGTTTGATTATACGACACTGAAAACAGCCCTGGGGCGTGAACTGACGCTGTCACAGTCCATGGTCGAAGCCCTGGAAAGCTGGGGCGGCATGATGGACGGGAAGGCACCGTGGTGCGTGGACCCGGTGGTGTCGATTCGGATTGAGTCCGGTATCTGCCGCGAATTTGCGGATGCGGTGCTGGTTGAGATGGAAAGCTCCATCCTGAACAATGACCGGCTGGATGCGGCTTACCAGAAGGGGCTGTTAGACCTGAATGAGAACCTGCAGGACGGTCTTGGTTTCGGCTCTTTTATCCTGCGGCCGCTGGGGGCAGACAGGACAGAGTTCGTCACAGCTGATAAGTTCGTGCCGGTCCGCTTCGATGATTCCGGGAAACCGGTCGATGTTGCTTTTCTGACCGTTAAGCGGGTGGGGGAATATGACTATTACACGAAAATGGAGCGTCATTACTTCACGAACGGAAACCTGACGATCGAAAACAAGTGCTACCATTCCCTTGACCGGAATCACCTTGGTACACCATGCAGCCTGGATGCGGTGGACGAATGGGCAGACATCAACCAGGGTCCGGTGACCTATCCAGGAATGGACCGCATGGACTTCGGGTACTACCGCAACCCACTCAAAAACCGGATTGACGGTTCATTCTGTGGGGTGTCAATCTTTGACGCTGCTGCCGACCTGATCCGCAAGGCAGACATCCAGGCGGCAAGGCTCGACTGGGAGTATGAATCCGGCGAGCGTGCCGTGCATGTGGATGAACGTGCACTGAAACGCGGAAGCAGGGGCACACGGATGGCACAGCTGAACAAACGCCTGTACCGTGGCCTGAACATCGAGGACGGCAAAGACAAGGAACTGCTGCGGGAATATTCCCCGGCGATGCGGGACGCTTCCTACATTGCCGGCCTTGAGAAGTATTACCGGAACATTGAGTTCACAGTCGGGCTTGCCTACGGCGACCTGTCAGATGTTCAGGAGGTATCCAAGACAGCGACTGAGGTACGTGTCTCGAAAACACGGAAATACAACCGTGTGACAGCAATCCAGGAGAACCTAAAAGAATGCCTGGAGGATTATGCTGCTGCCCTGGCGTTCTATAACAGCATGTACCATTCCGGTTATGAATTTGCCTGCAAGTTCAACGATTCCATCCTGACGGATGAAGATTCCGAAAGGCAGCAGGATCGCCAGGATGTTTCTATGGGTGTGATGTCTGCGGTTGAATACCGTATGAAGTGGTACAACGAGGATGAGGCGACAGCCAAGAAGAACCTGCCAGTGCAGAATAACGTGATGGAGTGATGCCATGGCAGAAGAGAGAACCGCACCGGATGTACAGCGGATGGGATTACAGGCCGAGAAGATCTGGCGGGAAGCCGAGCGGCGTATCATGGAAGATGTCATCCGCAGGATCAAGAAGACTGGTGAGATCACATCAACGGCAGATTACCAGATCAACCGCCTGATCGAGATGGGCAAGTCCCGGGAAGAGGTGGAGCGGATCATCAAGGAAGCACTGGGAGCGACCTGGGCAGAAATGTTTGAGATGTATGACAAGGTAGCGGAATGGGAATATGTCCGCAACCGGGAGATCTATGAACAGGTCAATGATGATTTCCTGGCACCAGAGGACAACAAGTGGCTGCAACAGCTCACAGAAGCGACAAAGAAGCAGACGAAAGACACACTCGTTAATATGGCACAGAGCTACGGATTTTCGATTCTGCTGGCAGGAAAGCGGGTGTTCACACCATTTGCCGAGTACTACCAGAAATACGTTGACACGGCCATCCAGGACGTTGTGACGGGTGGCACAGACTACAACTCAGCGATCCGGAAAGTCGTTACCCAGATGACGAACAGCGGACTCCGCTTTGTGGATTATGCATCCGGTCATACCAACCGGGCAGACGTAGCAGCCCGCAGAGCCGTCCTCACAGGCGTGAACCAGATCACGGCACAGGTCAGTGAGCACAACGCCGAAAAACTCGATACAGAGTATTTTGAAGTGTCCTGGCACCCATGTGCGAGGCCGGATCACCAGACATGGCAGGGCAAGGTATTCAGCAGGAAGGAATTAGGGACGGTCTGCGGATACGGAACCGTCACAGGATTGTGTGGGGCGAACTGCCGGCACACGTTCCACCCGTTCATTCCTGGCGTTTCTGAAAGACTCTATCCGGATGACTGGCTGGAAGAGCAGAACAAAAGGGAAGCCCAGACAAAAGAATGGAACGGCAGGCAGCTCAATGCCTACGAACAGACCCAGCAGCAGAGGAAGATGGAGACCGCCATGCGTGCCCAGCGTCAGAAGATTCGGCTGTTAGAAGAGGCAGGAGCTGACAAGGACGACATCATGCTGGAAAAAGCAAAGTACCAGGGACAGCTGAACGAGTATAAGCAGTTTAGTAAGAAAATGGGACTTGTGGAACAGCGTGAGAGAATCTATCAGGATGGACTGGGAAGAATTGCTCCCGTAAAAACAACTTACAAATTTCAAAATAAAGCAGAGACATCACAGATGTATCGCCCGATACAGCGGAGCCAAGAGAGTATAGACGTAAAAATCAAAGAGGACTTTGAAGTGAAAACGCGAAAAGTACTATCTTATTCGGGCGATGTATATATTTCTGACAATGCAACGATAAAACCAAGAGCGTTGCATCAAATTAACAAAAATACAGAAGAAGCAATAAAACAATGGGGGATTCCATCAGACAGAAAACCTAAAATTGTGATTGTATCACCGGATGAGATGCCAACAGCGTATGGAAAATATGACGCAATTCAAAATACTGTTTTTTATATTCCACAAATTGCAGATAAAAAGATTGTAGAAAATCAAGGTGATATCGAATATCATGAAATGTGGCATATGAAACAAGCTGAAAATTTCAGAAGTCAGAAGGGAAAAATTACTAAAGAAAACCATAGAGAGTACATACAAAGTGCTTGTAAGGATGCGAAGAAGGTAATTGACAAGGCTGGTATAAGCAAGTACAATGTGAATAAAGTAAGCGAATATGCAGAAAGGATGTATCGCTTAGGTCGCTATGATGAAGTTGAGGCAGAGTATATGACTACATATAGGAGAAAAAGACATGGTAATTAGGGAATATCCAGAAGAAATAAGAAAGCTGATGGAAGTGTATGAACCATATGCTAATCGTATCTATGATGGGAAGCTTGAGAATGCTCCAACAAAAGTGATAGAAGCATTTGAAAAAGTAAAAAAGTGGGCATGGGAACAAGGACAGTAGGTACCACCAGTCGAAAGACAGGTGGTATTTTTGTACCCATTTTTAAGGAGGTGAGAAACATAAAAAGCAAAACTTACGAAGAATTTGTCGAAAAATTCAAACCGAAGAAAACGACAGACGACTGTTATACGCCGCCGGAAATATACGAAGTCATAAAGGACTGGGTTTGCAAACGTTACAATATCGATCCTGGGAACGTGATCCGCCCATTCTGGCCGGGCGGCGATTACGAAAAAGACGAGTACCCGCCGGGATGTGTGGTGGTGGACAACCCGCCTTTTTCTATCTTGAAAAATATATGTGAATTTTATCTGGAACGGGGCATCCCGTTCTTTTTGTTTGCCCCGTCACTCACGGCGTTATGCGGTAAGACCACCTGGAACAGGATGAACCACATTATGTGCAACTGCACGATCGTGTACGAAAACGGGGCAACGGTGAAGACATCGTTCGTCACCAGCTTCGAACCGGAAACGGTAGCGGAGACATCACCGGAGCTGACAAAGCTGGTAAATGATACAGAGGAAAAGCTGAAGCAGGAAAAGACACGGAAATTGCAAAAGTATGATTATCCGGATCATATCGTCACCGCTGCCATGATGCAGAAAATGGCACACTACGGCGTGCATTTCAGGGTAAGGCGTGAAGAATGCCAGCTTGTGCGAAGCCTGGACGCCCAAAGGGCCATGAAAAAAGAGATTTACGGGGCAGGGCTTCTGCTGTCAGACCAGGCAGCAACCAGGAAGCAGAACGCAGAAAAGCAGGCAGCAGAAAATGCCAGAAAGCAGGCAGAGGTTACCATCTGTTATGAACTTTCAGAACGTGAGAGGGAACTGGTGGAAGATCTGAATAAAAGGAGTTGGGAGTGATGACTGAACACTACACCGTCACAAAAGACGCAGACAGGCTTGCACCGAACTGGCTGGCGAGCCGGATCAACTACAAGACAATCAAGTTCATATATCGGAACAATGACGGACACACAGAGTTGAAAGGGGTGAAGATTGGCGATGAAGTGGCACAAATTGGCGACACGGTACAGTTCAACGGCAGACGGTTATCCGTAGAAAGGCGGTGATCCAGATATCTCCCTTTGAGGCATGGGGTTAGGTGTCTTATTTTTATGCCCTGCCATAAGGCGTAAAACTGGGCGATTACCCGGCCGGAGGTCTACCCGGCTATATCCCACACCGCTGAAAGAGCGGTCAATAAAACATTTCAGGAGGAACGAAGCAATGAAAAATATCTATGAGATTCTGAAAGATTATGGCCTGGAAATCCCGGAAGAGAAAAAGGCAGATTTTGATAAGGCTTGGAAAGAAAATTACCGCACCAAAAACGAGTACGACAAAGCAGTGAACCAGCGGGATGAGTACAAGACTTCACTGGATACGGTAAACGAGAAGCTCAAGGAGTTTGACGGCGTGGATGTCGCAGACCTCAAAGGGCAGATCACAAAGCTCCAGGACGATCTGAAAACGCAGAAAGAGACGTATGACGCAAAGGAAGCGGAACGTCTGTTTACGGATTCCGTCAAATCTGCAATCAAGGAAGCAGGAGGAAGAAACGCAAAGGCGGTCATGGCACTGCTTGACATGGATGCCCTGAGGGAATCCAAAGACCAGAGTGCAGACATCAAGAAAGCACTGGATGCTGCAAAAGAGTCTGACGCTTATCTGTTTGGAACAGATGAACCTTTCAAGAATCCGGTCGGACCGTCCGGCGGAAACGGCGGGACGGACTCGGCACTTGCTGCCATGAGGGCAGCGGCAGGATTACCACCTGCGGAAAGCAAATAGAAAAGGAGAGATGAAACATGGCAAACGCAATTGAATTAGCAAAAAATTATTTGGATATCATTGACGAGGTGTACAAAAGTGCATCTGTGACCGCAGATCTGACCAGTGATCCGAGCATGATGCGTGCCGGAGCAAATGTAAGCGAAATCTTATACCCACAGATCGAGGTCGGAGGACTGGGAAATTACGACCGCAATTCCGGTTATACTTCTGCGGCTGTATCACTGAAATGGGCAACCGCACGCTTCAATTATGACCGTGGTGCCAAACTGGAAGTAGATACGATGGACAACCAGGAGTCCATGAACCTGGCATTTACGAGAGCGGGAGCAGAGCTGCAGAGGACCAGGGTAGCACCGGAGGCAGATGCATTTACTTTTGCGACCATCTGCGGATTTGACGGCATCACAAAGAAAGCGGAGAACCTGGCGGATGCAGAAGCATTCCTGAAAGCCCTGATCGAGGCAAAGAACGTGATGGATGAGGACGAAGTGCCGGAAGAGGGCAGGATTCTGTATGCGACCCCGACGCTGATGAACGGGGTAATGGCACTGGACACAACGAAGTCCCGTGAGATCCTGAATGCATTCAACATCAAGAAGAAAGTGCCGCAGTCCAGATTCTATACCGCGATCCATATGCTGGACGGAAAGAGCGAGGGCGAGGAAGCCGGCCATTACAAGAGAGGCACGGCAGTCTACGAAAAGACGAAGGATTCTTCGGTGGTATCCGGGAAAACCTACTACACACAGAGCGGCAGCAGCTATGAAGCAGTCAAAAGCCCGGCAGCGGGAAGCATTTCCACCTACTACGAAAAAATTTCGGAAGAAGGCAAGGACATCAACTTCATGATCATCCATAAACCGGCGATCATCAAATTTGATAAGCACATCGCAAGCGACATCATCCCGGCAAGCCTGAACGCGAATGCAGACGGCGATATCCTGAAATACCGCAAGTATGGCCTGGTGGATTACTACCGCAACAAAGCGGCCGGCTTTTACGTGTCGCACAAAGCCTGAGAGGGCGGGCTTATGACACAGTATACCGATTATACATTCTACAAAGAGCAGTATGGCGGCGAGCTGACGGAAGGACAGTTCCGCAGGGTGATCGTGCCGGTGTCGGCACACATCCGGCGGATCACGTTTGACCGGGCAGACAGATCCATGGAAGAAGTGCAGCATGCCGCCTGTGCGTGCTGTGACCTTCTGTACGCAGACCAGGCAGCAAAGGCAGAACACCAGGGCAGGGAGGTCGCATCAGAAAACACAGACGGCTATTCTGTTTCGTATGTACAGGAACAGGGCGGCAAAACCGCCCAGGAGATACTGGCGGGCAAGATCTACCAGACGGCGGCGTTGTACCTGGAACCGACCGGCCTGTTGAATATGGGGGTGTATGACGATGCTGACCAACACTGACGCAACCCTCTACCACCGCCATTACAATCCGGCAACCCGTCTGGATGAGTGGGGGAGTACATACATCCCGGCACTCTGGTGGTACGAGGCAGAACAGTCCAGCGTCACCACGGAAGGCAGGAAGACCGCGGACACTTTCACGGTCCGCATACCAGATATAACAGTCCTGGTAAAAAAGGATGATTACCTGGTAAAAGGTCAGTGCAGCGTGCAGATGAAGACGGCGAAAGACCTGGCCGGCACAGAGCATTTCAAGGTGTCGGCGGCAAACTACAACCGGTATGGCGGCAATCCGCACATCAGGGTGACAGGGGGTGCATGATGGCAGAGACCAGGAAAACGTTCCAGATCCGGCAGCCGCAGGACGTCCGTTACAGCGGACATGGCAGCGGCGGATTCACAGCAAGCCTAGAATGGGATGCCGGGCTTGCAGCAAGGCTTAACGGAAATCTTGCCAGGGCACAGACCTACGTGGATCAGACATGTATAGACCGTATGGAACCGGAAACACCGTTTCGGAGCGGTGTACTGAGGGAAGCGGCAACGCTTGGCACGGTTACCGGTTCCGGTCTGATCGTGCAGTCCACACCGTACGCCAGAAGGCAGTACTACGAACACAAAAAGCAGTCCAAATGGTTCGAACGCATGAAGAACCGGCACAAGGACAGCATCCAGAAGGAGGCGGGTAAAATTGCATGCGGAAAGTAGCATCATCGAGAGCATCCGCACATTCTTCCTGACCTGTCCGTTTTTACATGACGGCCGGGTCAACGTGGATTACCTGGGGGAGGAGATGAGTTACTCTATCGACCCGCTCCCGTGTGATCCGGTGATCCAGAAATATGTGGATGGCGGGAAAAAGAAACAGTACCAGTTTGCGGTCTGTTCCAAGGAAGTCTATGACGAGGATGCCAGGGTGAATATTGAGAACAGCGGCTTCTACCAGGAGCTTCAGGAGTGGCTGGAAGAGTCCTCGGACAATGGGGAACTTCCGGAACTGGCAAACGAAAAACAACATGCAACAGCAGTTGAAACCTTAAACAGCGGTTACCTGTACGATGCCGAAGCTAATCTTGCTACGTATCGTATCGAGTGCCGCTTAATTTATGAACAGGAGGCTTAAATTATGGCAGGAAAAAATAATAAAACGAAATTAGTAAAAAGAACCGGCAGGGTGTCCTTCTACGGCGTACCGGCCAGCGATGGGGCAGAGCCAACAGAATACACCCACATGGAGAAGTTCACGACATTATCAGAGTCTAAGAACCCGACCACCTATGAACGCCAGTACGTGGACAAGGATTCCAGCGACAGCGATGTTACCGGTTATGGCACTTCATGGTCCTACAACTTCGATATGCACGAGAACAACCCAATTCTGATGGATATCGCATCCGTGCACGATGATGAGCTGACCGGGGAGACCAGAAGCATCGTTGTTGTGGACTTCTTTGATAAAGGAGAAGCGACCAAAGATGATGAATTTGTGGCAAGAAAACGAGAGTTCTCCATCCTTCCGGATGCATCCGGTGACGGAACCGATGCATTACAGTATTCTGGATCGTTCGGTGTGAAATCCGAACCGGTCAAAGGCTATGCGAAAGTTGCAGCAGACGGTAAGAGCTGCACGTTCCTGGAAACACCGACCGTCTGATGATCTATGAATCCATTGTATGAACCACTGCCGAAGAAAGTGGAGGTTGGGGGCATCCTGTACCCGATCAAGACAGATTTCCGGGCAGTGTTGAAGCTGATCGGAGAGGTGAAACAGGCAGAGGAGCCGGGCAGCCGGCTCTTTCTGATCCTGAGACTATATAAGAATGAGATTCCACCGGACATCCAGGGAGCCGTCCAGGCAGTCACGGATTTCATTGCCGGCATCCGGTCAGCAGAAAAGGAAAAAGAGCGTGAAGGCAGTGGAAAGCAGACGTTCAGCTATGAGAAGGATGCACCGTATATCGTCAGCGATTTCCGGAACTATTACGGCATCGACCTGCTGGCCTGTAAATATCTGCACTGGCAGAAGTTCCAGATGCTGCTGGAAGGCCTGCCGGATGATTCCGGCACGAAAATCCGCATCGGCTACCGTTCGATCGATGCCGGAAAAATCAGGGACAAACAGGAACGCCAGCGGATCCAGAAGATCCAGCGGGCAATATCCCTGGAAGACGAGCGGGATGAGGAACAGATCGGTGACCTGTTCGCGGCTGCGATGTGGGGAGACTGATAAGAAGATGGGAGGCAGGAAATGGCAGACGGAACACTAAGATTTGACACTGAGATCGACGAAAGTGGATTCCAGAAAGGCTTAAAGCGGATCGAGCAGGCAGCGAAGGGTGCAACGCAGCAGACTGCCTCCGATGCACAGGATGCGGCAAAACAGGCAGAGCAGGCCGTTTCCCAGGCGACAGAGGAAGCAGGGAAAGACGCAGAAAAAGCGGCAAAGCAGGTGGAAAATGCACTGGAAGATGTGCAGGACGCAGCAGAAGATGCGGCGGATGCGGTCACAGATGCGGCAGAGAATGCCGGACAGGATGCTGCAGAGTCCGTCCAGGACGCTGTGGACAACATTGTGGAATCTGTGGAAGAAGCAGGCGAGAGTGCAGCGGAAGCAGTAGAGGATGCCATGTCGGATGTTGCGGACAGCGTTTCGGATGCGGCAAAAGACGTCGGAGACAGTGCCTCTGACATAGGCGACAGCATCGGGGACGGGTTCGAGGAAGGGACAGACCAGGCAAGTACAGCTATTGATGCCCTTGCACAGGCCCTGGTAGCTGCCGGGGTGACTGCATCCGTCAAGGCGATCACGGAGGCACTCATGGGCTGCACGCAGGCAAGCATGGAGTTCGAAACGGCGATGGCCAAGGTTGGCACGATTGCAGATGAGTCGCAGAAGCCGCTCGGTGATATGAGGAACGAGATCCTGGCATTGTCCGGTGAAACCGGCAAGAGTGTCGGGGAACTGGCAGAAGCGACCTACCAGGCCATTTCTGCATCGGTAGCGACCGAAAGTGCGGTGGATTTTGTCGGTACGGCGAACAAGCTGGCTGTCGGTGGGTTTTCCGACACCACGACCGCCGTGGACATCCTGACGACCGCCATCAATGCCTATGGTATGTCTGCGGATGATGCAGCGAAGATCTCAGACGTCCTGATCACGACACAGAACTTAGGTAAGACATCCGTTGCACAGTTAGGTGCCAGCATGGGCATGGTCATCCCGCTGGCGGCAGCGTACAACATGGACCTGGAAGACCTGTCGGCAAGTTATGCATTGTTGACGGCCAACGGTACACAGACCGCCCAGGCGACGACCTACGTCAAGGCGGCCCTGAACGAACTTGGAAGCACAAGTTCTGTTGTCGGCTCAACGCTCAAGAAGAAAACCGGCAAGACCTTCGCCGAACTTATGGCAGAGGGCAATTCTCTCGGGGACGTTTTGCAGGTACTGGCGGACAGCGTGGACGGTGACACGACCGCATTCAACAACATGTGGTCGAGTTCCGAGGCCGGCGTCGGTATGCTGTCCATCCTGAACAGCGGAACGTCCAAATACAACAGCCTGGTGCAGGCGATGGAAGGAAGCACCGGGGCGGCAACCACTGCATTTGAGAAGATGTCAGAAACCGGGGAATTTGCTCAGCAGCGTTTCCAGAACGCCATCGAGAACCTGAAGATAGCGATCGGGGATGAGCTTGCACCGGTGCTGATGGAACTCCAGCAGAGCGGAGCAGATGCGATGGAATGGGCAACGGAGTTTGTCAAGGAACACCCGGAAGTTGTAGCGGCAGTCACGGCACTGGCGGCAGCCCTTGCAGTGCTGGCAGCGGCACTGGTCGGGTTGCTGGTCGTAAATCAGGTGTCAAAAGCGTTCGAGGCATTTTCGGCGGCACTTCTTGCGAATCCATTCGGACTTGTGGCACTTGCGTTGGTATCTCTTACGGCAGCAACTGTAGCGTTTGGCGAGGTTATGAAGGACAGAACATCCGATGCTGCAAAGAATCGGAAAGCGATTGAGCAGTGCCGAAAATCCTATAATAACCTGAAAGATAGTATAGAAGAACACGAAGAGACTGCAAAAGAAAATATCAAGAGTGCCGAAACAGAGGCGGCAACTTATCAAACACTTTCAGATAAGCTCTACGACTTGGCGAATAAGACGAACAAAACGGCAGCAGAAAAGGCACAGATGAGTGCAATGGTTGACCAGCTCAATGAAGCTATGCCTGAGTTAGGTATTTCAATCGATGAGACAACAGGGGCATTGAACAAAGAAAAATCCGCAGTAGATGCTGTTATTGATTCCATGAAGCAACAGGCTCTTGCCAGTGCGTATCAGGAACAAGTGAAACAGGCAGCCACGGATGTTGCAGAGGCAGAAACGCAGTTGTCAGAAGCACGAAAAGTCTACAATGGGCTTCTGGTAGAGTCGAGAAACGAAACGCAGGAATACAACAAAGCTATGCAGGACACCGGCAACATGGTTGAATCTACGTCCGATATCTACGATGCTCATGGGGTAAAACAGACAGAATTGAATGAACGACTCCAAGAACAGAAAAAAGTAGTCGAGGACTTGGAGGGAACTTACAGCGATGCCCAGGAAAAGTTAAGCGAGGCATCCGAAAAAGCCGGAGAATACAAAGTTGCCACCGAAGAAACAAATGAAGCTGTGGCAGACTCCGCAACAGAAATGTCTGACGAGGTCAAGCAAGCCTATGAGGGCATGAAAACGTCCATCCAGAACAGCCTGAAAGGCATTGTGAATGAGTATGAGGATTTTTCAGGCGACAAAGAAATTTCTGCTGAAGAGATAATAGAACATATGCACAGCTCAGAAAATGCTGCGAATCAGTGGGTTCAGAATATGAAAACCCTCGCAGGCCGTGCCGGTGACGGTATGACCAAAGAATTGTATGACCACTTGTTAGAGTTGGGGCCGCAGAGTGCAAATCTCGTCAAAGCATGTACGGAAATGACAAAACCACAGTTAGAGGAATATGCACGGAGTTTTTCGGCAACAAGTGGCGAAGCAGTGGAGGCATCTACAGAGGAACTGTCAGCGATATCTGCGAACTGGGAGAATGCAGGGCAGGAAATTGCCCAGAAAGCAGGCGAAGCCGGAGAGAAGAGCGGCAGGGAGCACACGGAAAAGGCAAAAAGCGGGATCGAATCCGGCCAGAAGGAAGTCACGGAGGCAGCCAAGAAAGGCGGCGAGGAAGCCGGAAAAGAGTCGCAGAAAGCAACAGCGGAAGGCATCGAAAAGAATTCCGGACAGGTCACACAGGCGGCTGGGAATTCCATGAAAAAAGCAGCAGACACGGCAAGGACTTACCGAAGTTCTTTTGAAAGTGTTGGTCAGAGCATGTCAGAAGGTGTTGCAGTTGGAATCAACAGGGGATCACCTTTCATACAGAATGCGGTAAACGGTGTTCTTCAATCAGCTGTAAACGAGGCAGAAAAAAAGATAAAAAAGAACAGCCCGTCTCATGTATGGCGTGATGAAATCGGACTTAGCATGGCCGAGGGTGTCGCAGTCGGAATTGAACGCGGTGAAAAAATAGTAAATGACAGTGTTGGATCTATGGCGGACTCATCACTGGAAACCGCAAAGGATACACTTGGCATCCATTCCCCGTCCAAGGTTTTCAAGGACGAGATCGGTAAACACATCGTCGGAGGTGTGATCAAGGGCATTGAAGCCGAAGTCCCGAAGCTGAAAAAGACCATGAAAAAGATGTCCGAGGAAGCTGTCAAGGCAGCCGGTGAAGTGGATGCGGCAAAGGGCGGTTATTCCGATGCGGCGTCTGCGATCATGGAATCCATCACCAGCGGGCTTGACAAGCGTCAGGAACTCCTGGTTTCCAAGCTGGATAACAAGATTGACGGCTATGTGGATAAGGTTGTAAAAAAATACGAAAAACTGGCCGAAGACAAGAAAACAGAGGCGGGCAACACCACGGATGCAACGCAGAAGAAAAAGCTCCAGGAAGAAGCAAAAAAGTTCCGGAAGAACGCCAAAAAAATCAAGAACTATGCCAATAAATACACATCAACGTTCATGGATGCCCTGAAAGAAGGGACAGAGAAAGCTTACAGTAAGATCGAAGACGACTTAGACAAGAAGCTGGACGAGATCGCAGAAAAGTACCAGAAGGCTTACGATCGGATCATTTCTTTTCGGGACGACATGAAGAAGAAAATGTCGGATCCGGCCAATATGTACGACCTGGACACCCAGCTGACACAAGTCGAGCGGTATCAGGAAGGTCTGAAAAAGCTCAAGGACAAGATACCGGAAAGCCTGATGGACCAGATCCTTGGCATGGACCTGAACGAGGCAGACAACTTCGTGGAGCACCTGAATGCGATGTCGGAAGAGGAGCTGGAGGCGTACAAGAAGAAATGGGAACAGCTGCAGGGTTCGTCCGAAACCTACAGCAAGGAATTTTTCGAACAGCGTCTGACAGACACAAAAGCCGGATGGACGAAAGAAGTGGAAGAGGCAGCCAAGACCGCACAGGAAGCAACCGAAGAAGCCGGAAAGGAGATCGCCAAAAGCCTGATCAAGAGTCTGAATGGTGAAAAAGAAACGCTGAAAAAATCCATGCGGGGCATTGCAAAGGATATGATCGAAGCGTTTAAAAAAGCGTTTGGGCTTGGAAAATCAAATAAATCCGCGAAAAGCACGAAAACGTCAACAAATGCAAAGGGTACCACAACTTCGGGCAAGACAACGGCAAAGAAAAAGAAGGCAAAGGGCACCGATGATTCTGAGCTGGATCTGGAAGCCCTGAAAGCAAATGCGGCAAGTAAGAAAAAAATACAGAAGCTGGCAAAAAAAGGACGACTGTCTGAGGTGGGCAAAGTACTGGAAGCACTCCCGACACCATTCGAGGATACTGAACAGAAAAAGGCAGCATTACAAAAGCTGGATCCGAAGCTGTTGGCATCCTTGGACCGGTTCGAGCAGACGGTTAATCAATTAGGCAATTTCATAACCGTTTCAAATGCAGGCAATGCATCGATAGGGAAACTATTAGAAGCGGCAAGCAACCAGACAATACAGTTACAGGCAGAGCTGCATACCACGGTCGACCTGGATGGAAGGACGGTGGGCAAGGCGGTCACACCCTACGTCAATGAAAACATGAACACAATACGGAACCGGCAGAGGAGGGGAAGCTGATGGATGTACAGATCGGAAAGTATAAAATGGGCGATTTTGGGCTGAAACTGCTGGGTGTGGACCTTGGTACGCCGTCCGTCCGGAAAAGTACCGTGACCATCCCCGGTAGGAACGGTGCACTGGATCTGACGGAAGCCATTACCGGTTTCCCAGTGTACGACAATGCAACACATAAGCTGACGTTCGACTTCAAGGACGGCACTTACAGCACCTGGCTGTCAAAAGCCAGTGACATCCGCGGGAAACTGCACGGCAGGCGGCTCCCGGTCATCTTCGGGGATGACGGCTATTATTACGATGCCAGGGTAAGCGTGGACAGCAGCAAGCTCAACCAGCATTACAGTCAGATCGTGGTCACACTGGATGCAGAGCCGTACAAGCTGGCACGGAAAACGTCACTGGATGACTGGGAATGGGACAGATTCAATTTTGAAACGGATATCATCAGAGACTATAAAAACATCCCGGTACCGGGTGAAATCACGGTCGTAGGGGATGTGATGCCGACGGGGTGTGTTTTTGAAGCTTCGGCGGCGGTCACAGTGACATATGACGGAAAAAGCTACCAGATCCCAAAAGGGCACAGTACGGTGCCTGATATCCTGATCACAGAGGGCATCCATACCATGCAGTTTAAAGGGGATGGCGGCACGGTTTCCGTAGAATACAGAGGGGGCAGATTCTAATGTATAAAATCACACTGGATGGTGCATACCTGTACCATCCCTGGGCACGTGACCGTTGTATCACGGAAGGGGCACTGACTCAGGAAGTCAACAAAAACGGTTCCTGTGATGTCTCGATCGTCCTGGACCATCCGCTTGCGGCATCCGTCCTGCGGCGAAAGTCCATGCTGGAAGTAATCCGGTTCGGCCTGACGGGCAGTGAGAAGACGATCTACCGGGGCGTTGTGATGAACACCGTCGAAGACAGGGATCTTGAGATGGAGATCCAGACAGAAGGCGACCTAGTATTTTTTCAGGACAGCATCATCCGTCCATTCCACAAGACCGGCACGGATGTACCGGGAAAGACAACGCCAGGAAATTATTTCAAGTGGCTGGTTAAGAAGCACAACGAACAGGTGGATGATTTCAAGCAGTTCCTGATCGGTCAGGTGACTATTACCGGGGAAGCGGCAGATCGGGAGCGGAACGATTACAGCACCACGAGGGACATAATGGATGAACTCGTCGCAGAAAGCGGCGGGTATATCCGAACACGAACCGTCGGCGGTGTGCACTATATTGATTACCTGGCAGAATATGAACAGGCAGGTGGCCAGGATATCCGGCAGGGGCAGAACATAATTGATGTTACCAAGAACGTCAAGACGGATGATCTTGCAACGCGTCTGATCCCGCTCGGGTCATCGACATCAAACAACGAATGGCCGGTCACAATCGCAGGCGTGAACGATGGCAAGGACTACCTGGAAGACGCAGCAGCTGTCAAAGAATACGGCATCATCACGAAGACCGTGGAGTTTTCCGAAATACAGGACCCCACGAAGCTGAAAGAAGAAGGCGAAAAGGCATTTAAGAAGATCAACGGGGTAAATCTGGTGACAGAATTATCTGCAATCGACCTGTCGGATGCCGGTTATGATGTGGATATGCTGCGGATCGGTGAAAAGGTTTTTTGTGCAGCACCCACGTACAACATACAGCAGCAGCTGCAGATCACGAAGAAGGTGACAGACCTGTTAAAACCGGCAAACAGCAAGGTCACGCTTGGCGGTACGGCATTAACATACACACAGCAACAGCTGCTGGCAGGGCAGGGGCGTGTGAAGTACACAACAGTAACGGCGATAACGAATGGGCAGATTGATGAGATCTGCATTTACAGTTAAAAGAAAGGAAGAAAAACATTATGGCAAAATTTTTGGATACAGCGGGATTAACTTATCTTTGGGGCAAGATCAAAAAAGCATTATCAGGGAAGGTAGACAAAGTAAACGGTAAAGGACTGTCTACGAACGACTATACGACAGCAGAGAAGAACAAACTGACAGGAATCGAAACCGGTGCGAACAAATATGTGCATCCGAGTTATACGGCGAAAACAAACGGACTGTACAAAGTGACCGTGGATGCAGCCGGACACGTATCTAGTACGACACCAGTTACTAAGACAGATATCACAGGCTTAGGCATCCCGGCATCAAACACGACCTACTCTGACTTCAAGGGTGCAACAGCTAATGCGGCAGGTACACACGGACTGGTACCGGCACCGGCGAAAGGCGATACGGGTAAACTTCTGAGCGGTAAAGGAACATGGGAAGCCATGACAATGGCCTATACTGAAGAAGATTACACGCAAGCATCTGTTGGTCTCACTTTTGCAGGAAGTACCGTAAAAGCAATTATTCCAGTTGCAACTACTGGTAATATGGGTCTCATGCCTCCAGCGATGTTTTCAAAACTGAATGATTTGCCAACAGAGACAGATTTATCTGGTATCTATGCGAAGAAATCCGACATTACAGGCGTGTATAAGTACAAGGGTTCCCTGGCAGATGCAACAAAACTGCCGACTACAGGGCAGGTTGCCGGTGACGTATACAACCTGGAAGCAGCATCTGACTACGGCCCGGCAGGTACCAACGTGGCGTGGGACGGCAAGGCATGGGATGCACTGGGCGGATTGTTTGTGGTCGATGCACTTACCAATGCCGAAATTGATGCAATCTGCGTGTAAAGTGAATTGATATAAGGAGGAAGGAACATGGCATATCTAGATAAGGCGGGGCTTACTGAGTTATGGAAGAAAGTGAAAAGTTATGTGGATGCCAATGGCGGAGGAACACCGACAACGATTACAGGAAATGCAGGAACAGCTACAAAACTCCAGACAACACGGGCAATAGATGGCGTTAATTTCAATGGTACGGCTGACATTGCCCATTATGCCGTGTGTTATACGACGGGATCGACCGCCGCAAAGACGGTCAGCCTGTCGAACTTTAAGCTGGCAGCTGGTGCAAGAGTGTTCGTGCGGTTCAGCTATGCGAACACGGCCGTCAATCCTACACTGAATGTCAACAGTACCGGAGCGAAAGCGATCCAGTACAGAAACAGTGCGATACCGGCAAACCTGATCAAACAGTATGCAGTATTGGAGCTGGTGTACAGCGGATCGCATTGGTACGTGGTCGGGGATATTGATGCAGCAGTGCTTCTGTCGACGACAGCAGTAACGCCGTCATCGATAACGACGTGGACATATTCTGCAGCAATCAGTGCACTGGCAAATTACGATGAAATCCGTGTATGGCTTGAAGTTTCTGACGGGAAGAAAGGCTGGGTAACACTTACCAGAAATAATCCGGCAGAAACGGTGATTGCAATGTACCTTAGTTCTGCGTACAATGCACGCGTTCAGCTGAAATGGGATACAACAAACAATAAAGTGGGTGTATATGTCCGCAATATTGGATCCGGTTGGACAGTGAACCAGGTAAGTATCAAGCGTATTGAAGGGTTGAAACTGAAATAGGAGGGTGAAAATGGCAAGTATTACAGAGAACTTAAAAAAGATACTGGCGGCAGTTTACGGGCGGGATGTCCGGCAGGCGATCCATGATGGGATTGCAGGGTGCGATGAGAATATCAAAGCAGAATGCAGCAATCGAGAAAAGGCAGAACAAGAATTCGCAACAGAAATACAGAATCTGGAGAAAAAGGAAAAGGAATCGAGTACCAAAATCCAGGATCTGGAAAATCAGTTAACAAAAAGTATCCAAAATTTGGAAGATAAAATCGCAATCGTAACAGCCGGTATTTTCGAAACAGTAGAAGCAGCAACAATAAATGCATTAAAAGATTACAGATGGTATAAACATCCAACAACGTCAATGCTTACCTCTATGCCGGCATCTCCTAGTAGGGGATATTATTATCAGAACACAAAAATCAGTGCAACACCTGGTAGTACATACAGAATAACAGTCTATGTAATGAATGCTGAACAGGACACAGAAAATATCATTGCTGTTGCAAGTGGTTCCGGAACGGACAGTTCCTATTCAGATTTCCTGGGATTAGATGTAACTCTGGAAGAGGGAATGCATGATTATTATGTGACTATACCACAAGGATACAATCTGTTGCTGGTTACTACAGAAAATTATGTTGCTGGAAATATTGCCATCAGCAAATTAAGATTATAACAACAAGAAAGGAAACGAAACATGAAAAAAGAAATGTTATGTACAGGTATTGGAGCAGTCGGTGGGGCAATTGCTTCTTTTTTTGGCGGCTGGGATCAGGCATTGATGACGCTGATCATTTTTATGGCGATCGATTACATCTCCGGTCTGATCGTTGCCGGGGTATTCCATAACAGCAAGAAGACGGAATCCGGAACACTGGAAAGCCGTACAGGCTGGAAAGGTCTGTGCAGGAAATGTATGACGCTGCTGTTTGTGTTGGTGGCGTACCGGCTGGATCTGGCAATCGGTGTGGATTACATCCGTGATGCGGTGATCATCGGGTTTATTGCCAACGAACTGATCAGCATCGTAGAGAATGCCGGACTGATGGGCATACCGCTGCCGGCGGTGATCGCCAATGCGATCGACATACTGACACAGAAAGCAGAGAAAAAAGGGGACGCATAAGCGTCCTCTGAGAAAGGCAGGTAAAACTATGAGCTACAAAATCACAAACGCCATATCATCGTCCAGAGTCCCGGCATGGGGAAATCAGAAAAAGTACATTGCAGTGCATTATCTGGGCGTAGTTGGTCAGGCACATGATCTGGCGGCTGATGGATGCGGTGCCCATTTCTATATCTACTGGGATGGCACCATCTACCAGCGTTGCAGTCTGGATGCAGTGCCGTGGGCAGTAGGAACAGCCGGTTATTACACCCAGAAGCACCCGGAGGCCAACAACTACAACACGATCAGCATCGAGATGTGCTGCAAGTGTGACGGAAACGCTGCACTGGCATCCGATCCGAAATGGTATTTCACGAAAGAGACGCAGGAGGCCTGTGTATGGCTGGTCAAGCATCTGATGGGGCAGCTTGGAATCGCTGCCGATCATGTCCTGAGGCATTACGATATCGTCAATAAGGTGTGCCCGGCACCGTATGTCCATAACAACAACTACAGGACCAGTTGGACATGGGACGAGTTCGAAAAGAAGATTGCCGGATCAGGTGACATTCTTCCGGCAAGCACGAAACCGTGGTATCGTGTCCGCAAGACCTGGAAAAATGCCAGCAGTCAGATCGGGGCATTTAAAACGCTGAAGAAAGCCAAGCAGTGTGCGGATCAGCACGCCGGTTATCATGTCTACAATGATGCCGGAAAGAAAGTATACACATCAAGTAAGCTCCCATACAAGGTACAGCCCAAAAACAACAACGTTCCGATCAGGACAGGACCGGCGAAAACATACAGTGCTGCCAGAACGTTTTTGCAGCCAGGTAAGTACGTGATCACCGAGGAAAAGAACGGATTCGGCAAGCTGAAAAGCGGTGCCGGATGGGTGTATTTGAAGAAAGTGGAGAGGGTGTAGTAGAATGGTGGCATTGCCACCGATTTGCCACCGACAGAGAAATGTAAGATACAGAAACAAAAAGATTTAAAGATTGAACTATTGCATAAACATAGATTTTTAAGTATTATTGAGGATGTGCAGGGCGGTGTAAGACTTAACTATTAGACCTATAGATATACGGTGCACGTAGAAAGTGCAGTAAAACTTGTGAGGGAAAACCAACGAATAGAAACAAGGGTGAAATAACAATCCGGAATTTCCGGATAGTTCAAACCGAAGGTTCTCGTCAGGTCACACGCGATACCAAGGACTACACCATCAAAGGCTGGGTGATAGATGATGAACGACTGAAACGAGGAACGTATCTGACAGAGAAGTATTTCGATGAGCAGTTGGAGCACATCCGTGAAATCCGTGCCAGCGAAAGAAAGTTTTATCAGAAGATCACCGACCTGTATGCTACAGCCATTGACTATGACAAAAATTCTGCAACGACGAGAAGATTCTACACTTGTTCCCATAGACTGGGGTGGTTAAGACCGTGATATGAATGTTAATTTTGCCACAGATTGCATATGCTTATAGCTGTGAATGTCCGCTTTACTTATTAATAGTACATGAGAAAACAGGAGGAAGCAAAATGGGAATTGCGGAAATGTTGGATGAACTGAAACAGAAAGCTTTACATGATCCGAAGCTGAGAGCAGAGCTTCTGGCAACGAAGAAAGCATCACAGCCATTTGCGGCATTTTGCAGCAAATGCAGGGAACTTGGATATGAGATTTATGATATGGATCTGATCACGGCAGGGGAAGAGGCTTATGCAGCCATGCGGCGAAGCACAAACGGGGGCGGCGAGAATTCTCCGATGCTGGAAGGGGAAGATGACCTTTACGAGCTGTTTTTTGCAGGATTGTAGGCGACTGTAAGAAGAACCATATAAAAAAGACCGCATACAATTCTTTTGAATAAGGATTGCATGAGATCTTTTTTTATGAAATTATTTTTTCGCAAAATATTCTTTTGTCAGAGCGATGGCAGTTCCGGAAAGAAGGAAGATACCGATCAGGTTCGGGATTGCCATAAGTCCGTTGAAGGTCTCGGCGATGCTCCAGAGAAGTCCGAGATCGACCGTTGCTCCGATGATAGCTACCAGTGAATAGGCGATCATAAACGGTTTTACTACTTTCTCGGAAAACAGGAACTCAATACAGCGTGCACCGTAAAGTCCCCAGCCGATGATCGTGGAGAAAGCAAAACAGCACATGGCAACTGCGGTAAAAACAGATATCCAGTTTCCGTAGGTAGAAGTGAATCCGGAGATTGTCAGCTCGGCACCTGCGGCAGCTCCGTAGTTGACCGGAACACCGCTTACCAGAATGACAAGGGCAGTCAGAGTACAGATAACGATCGTGTCGGCAAATACTTCGAAAATACCGAACATACCCTGTTTTACCGGTTTGCTGGTATCAGCACAGGCATGGGCGATAGAACCGGTACCAAGACCTGCTTCATTGGAAAAGATACCGCGGGATACACCTTTTTTCAGGCTGAGGAAGAAACTTCCGATCACACCGCCGGTGACGGCAGCCGGGTTAAAAGCTCCGTAAACGATATCATGGAATACAGCAGGAACTCTCTCAAAATTCAGTACAACCACACCGATCGCAAGAACGATGTACAACAGTGCCATAAACGGAACCAGTTTTTCGGAGACACTTCCGATTCGTTTGATACCGCCAAGCAGAACCATACCGACAAGAAGCATGATCACAATACCAAGAACCAGATTCAGCGTTTTGGATGCAGATTCCGGAATGATGTTGAAATTGATCAGAGCAGTGTCGATCGCAGTAGTGATTGTATTTACCTGTGTGGCATTTCCGGTACCGAAAACGGTCAGTACACCGAAGGCGGAATAAAGAATTGCAAGGATCTGCCATTTCTTGCTCAGTCCGTTTTTGATGTAGTACATCGGACCGCCGACATAATCACCCTTTTTATTTCGTTCGCGGAAATGAACGGCAAGTGTGACCTCAGTGAATTTCGTGCACATTCCAAGGATTGCGGAGATCCACATCCAGAACACGGCACCCGGACCGCCGATCGCGATCGCACCGGCGACACCGGCGATATTTCCGGTACCGACCGTTCCGGCGAGGGCCGTACAGACAGCCTGGAAAGGAGTCATGGAGCCGTCAGAAGCTTCCTTCTTTTTGAAAATTCTTCCGAGCGTGGTTTTCAGTGCATAAGGGAATTTGCGAATCTGGATAAATCCGGTCCGCAGGCTTAGATAAAGCCCGACACCGATAATGCAGATCATCGCCGGGACACCCCAGATGAAGTTATTAACGGCATTGTTGATGGATTCGATTGTCTGAAGCATGATAGTAATCCTTTCTTAAGATAATGTATAATTATAAATCTAACACTTTTACGAATATATGTACAGAAAAAAATTCGTATACCAGCCTTAAAAACAAGAATTCCAAAATATTTTTCTGTTTTTTTGAAAAAAAGCATAAAAATTCAGTAGATATATTGACGGCAATCTGGCCGATGCGTTCAAGTAAGTTTGGGCTTGAAAATGTACAATGCACTTATTATAATAGAGACAGATTCCATTACAAAAGAATCCAAACGCAAAAGCCAGATGCGGATAACGACTTTTGAGGACAAAAAGAAAAGGAGTGTTAAAAATGGCAAAAATTTTAATCAGCCCGTCTAAATATTTACAGGGTGCAGGGGAAATGAAAAAAATCGGAACTTATGCGTCCAACTGCGGAAAAAAAGCACTGGTTCTGATCAGCAAAGGCGGTTATAAGAGAATCGGAAAAATGATCGAAGACAGCTTTGCAGAAAGTACATGTGAAGTGGTTTTTGATTATTTTAACGGAGAATGTTGCAACAGTGAAATCGACCGTCTGGTAAATATTGTAAAAGAAAATCAGTGTGATCTTGTGATCGGTATCGGCGGAGGCAAGATCTTTGATACAGCGAAAGCAGTTGCATATTATGCAGGCACACCGGTATTTATCTGCCCGACGATCGCATCAACTGATGCACCGTGCAGTGCACTGTCCGTTGTTTATACAGAAGAAGGTATCTTTGAAAAATATCTGTTCCTTCCGGCCAATCCGAATCTGGTTCTGATGGACACCGATATTATCACAAAATCACCGGTACGCCTTACAGTAGCCGGTATGGGAGATGCACTTGCAACTTACTTCGAGGCGAGAGCATGCAAACGCAGCGGTGCAACTTCCTGTGCAGGCGGAAAGACAACGGAAGCAGCGATGGCACTTGCAAAACTTTGCTTTGATACGCTGATGGAAGAAGGCGTAAAAGCCAAAATTGCACTGGAAGCAGGTGTATGTACACCGGCAGTCGAAAAAGTGATCGAAGCGAACACGCTCCTTTCCGGTATCGGATTTGAAAGTGCCGGACTTGCGGGAGCACATGCGATCCACAATGGATTTACAGTACTGGAAGAATGCCACCATATGTATCATGGAGAAAAAGTTGCATTTGGAACACTTACTCAGCTGGTACTGGAAAACGTTCCGGAAGAAGAACTGGAAGATATCATTTTGTGGTGCATCGAAGTCGGACTGCCTGTTACCCTGGCAGAACTTGGTGCCGGCAATGTGACAGATGAGCAGCTGATGGAAGTTGCAAAGACCGCCTGTGCGGAAAATGATACACTTCACAATATGCCTTTTGAAGTGACACCGGAAACTGTATTTGCAGCAATTAAAGCAGCAGATGCTTATGGAAAATATTATCTGGGTGAAGAATAAGATATAAGATCATCACATAGTTGAATATGATATTATAAGAAGACCGGCAGGATATGGAAAATGTTCCTACCGGTCTTCTTACAAAATTTTCTGTTTTCTGTGGAACGAATAAAGATATCAGGTATTGCAAAAAGAACAAATATTTTTAGTACACTGTTTTAGAAAGATATTTAACAAAAAAGCTCAAGGAGGTACGAAAGAGATGAAAAGGAAATGGATCGCATTAGTACTCAGTGTGTCGGTACTGGCAGGAACAGCAGCTGTTCCTGCATTTGCTTCGGAGATACAGCAGGAAATCTCGGAGATGCCGGCAGTGGAAACACTTCAGGATCATACGCTTGCAGAGACGGATTCCGTGGAGGAGAACTGTGTTCTGGTTGGACTGAAAGGTAGCTATCTGGCAAGTGCAGATGCGGCATTGAAACGGATCAATGAGATCCGAAAAGAGGCGTGCAAACAGGGCGTTCAGGATCCGCGTGATCCCAACCGAAAGCTTACGATGTCAGATTATGTACCGGTCAAATGGTCTTCTGATCTGGAATATATCGCAAGAGTCCGGGCAGCAGAAGCATCTGTGTATATGGATCATCAAAGACCAAATGGAACGATGTGTTTTTCACAGGCATCACCAAATGGGGTGCAGAGCTGGGGAGAAGTTCTGGCATGGAATAACAGCAATGATATGATCACCGGAATCGATCAGTGGTATGGTGAAAAGCAGGACTGGGTAAAACAGACCGGTGGGGTGACAGGCCATTATACATCGATGATCAATCCGAACAATCTTTATGTTGGACTTGCAACCTTCATTTGCCCGGATGCAGATTTCAAAAATACGACATCCGGGGAGTTCAGTTTTGAAACAGGACTGGATGAAGGCCAGGCAAAAGCAGTAAAGAATAAAGTGCAGAAAATCCAGGTTCAGAACCAGGATGTAAAGGCATACATGGAGCCTTTTAAAGAGAAACTGGCCTCTTCCAAAACGGTGCAGGCGAAATTTTATGCAAATTACAGAGGCTCGGGGTTCTATCAGTCACGCACACACAAACTCTCTTTTGAGGACACAGTAGAGTGGAGTTCTTCCAATCCGAAAGTGGCAGCTGTAGATGAAAAAGGTGTAGTTACCGGTGTGAGTGCAGGAACAGCCAAAATTACAGCAAAATGCGGTGTTTTCGAAGAGTCCAGAACAATCCAGGTGACCGGGGATGCCAAAGTTCAAGTAAAAAAGATTACGGGTGTACCGAAAAGGAAAACCCTGAAAAAAGGCAAAAAATGGAGCATCAAAGCAAAGGCAACGCCAAAGAATGTGGCAAAACTTACATATAAATCCTCTGATAAAAAGGTTGCATCTGTAAATGGAAAAGGTGTTGTAAAAGCAAAGAAAAAGGGAAAAGCGACGATTACAATAAAAGCCGGCAGTCTGAAAAAAACGTGTAAAATTACCGTAAAGTAACATTCTTAAAAAATGCCCACTGTTGCGGGCAAAAAATAATCAGAGCTTATACGCCGATAAATGCTCTCAGTTTTTCTATATCATTTGTTAAGATCAAAGACTCATCAAACTGCAGTTCTTCCAGAAGTTTGACGGCGAGATCAAAACGTCCTACCCAGCTCGGATCATGGGCATCGGAGCTTATAATAATCGGAACTTGCTGCTGCTCACAGAGTTTCAGCATCTTCCGATAATTTTCATAGCAATTCAGACGGCGGTCTTTTTTGACCAGCGAACTGTTGTTGACTTCCAGAGCGACCCGGTACTGTTTGGCAGCTGAAACGAGACGTTCATAGTCAAGTGGTGTATGATCATCATCCGGGTGAGAAACAAAATGTACTTTCTCATTTTTCATACATGCGATCAAGTTGTCGGTGTTCTTTTCTTTTCCTTCATCAGTATAACACTCTTTGTGGATTCCGACGATTGCATAATCCAGAAAATCAATATATTTCTGTTCCAGAGACAGTTTTCCGCCATTTAAAACATTGATCTCACATCCGTGCAGGATCTGTACATTCGAAAGCACGCGAGGGATGACTGTGAGATTCAGATAATAAAAAGGATCGACCGTTCCCGGAATGCCGGGTGCGTGTTCTGTGATCCCGATCAGTTTCAGATTTTTTTCACCTGCAGTGGCAGCCATTTCGCGTATCGTTCCGTATGCATGTCCGCTGACAAGGGTGTGCATGTGCATATCTGCAATTAGTTTTTTCATAAAGAAAGACTCCCTTCTGTACAGAGATTGTTTCAGATTTTTGATTTCAGAATTTTGCTTCCTGAAAAGGATGCCTGCGAAGTACTTTGCACAATTCCGACATCTGATATTATAACGCTTACCATGTGAAAATCAAGAATAACGCAGTTTCCGGTTGAAAGAAAACGATTTATAAGATAGAATGTAACTATTCGTCTTATTATAACACTTCCCCAAAGGAGGAGCAACATTGGAAAACACAGAAAATTATCTGGAATGTGAAAGAAACCGAGTGTATTATACCCTGATTGCAATCGCAGGATTTTTTGGTGCGTATACCTTTTTGTTACGCGGGAAAGTATTCTGTAATGCTCAGACAGGGAATCTGGTGCTGCTTGGACTGGCGATCGGTCAGGCAGAATGGGAAACGGCAGCCTACTACCTGTTCCCGATTTCCGCGTATATGGCAGGTGCATTTATCTCAGAACTGCTGCCGAACCCAGTCAAGTATCATCTGAAAATCCGCTGGGACACCCTTCTGATTGCAGTTGAAATGGCAACCGTTCTGGTGCTTGGACTTGTACCGGAATCCGCACCGGTGCAGATCTCACAGGTTGCGGTCAACTTTATTGCTTCCATGCAGTACAATACGTTTCGTCAGGCAGAGGGAACGCCGATGGCGACAACTTTTGCGACAAACCATATCCGCCAGGTCGGTGTGGGACTGGCAAAAGAAATCCAGCATTTTCGGAAAAAAGATAAAAAACATCGAGAAAAATGGGGCAAACATTGCATGATGGTGGTATATTTCTTATTAGGTGTGGTGTTTGGAACGGTTGCCTGCAATATTTATTCCGGGAAGGCAATCTGGATCACTCTGCTGCCGTTTCTGATCGTTCTGATTGATTTCCTGAATGAGGATCTGCATGCAGAAGAAGAGAAAATGAGACAGAAACCACATGGACATTAAGAAAAAGGCGTAAGACAGGTTCAGGTTGAACGCACGTGAGGCAGAGGCATTATGAATATCAATGAAATTGCAGAACTGGCCGGTGTTTCCAGGGCGACGGTATCCCGCTATCTGAATGATGGATATGTAAGCGAAGAAAAAAGGGCAGCAATCCGGAAAGTGATAGAAGAGACCGGCTATCGCCCGTCACAGCAGGCGAGAAATTTAAGAAGCAAAGTGACAAAGCTGGTCGGTGTGATCATTCCGGATATTGAGTCCGGGTCGGTGAGCCAGATGGTGTCAGGGATCAGTGAGGTTCTTTCGGTAAAAGGTTATCAGCTTTTGCTGGCAGATACGCGGAATAACACCAGGGCGGAGCTGAAATACCTTCGTATTTTCGAAAAAAATCAGGTTGACGGCATCATTTTCATGGGAACGATGCTTTCCAGAGAACATCTGTACCTGATGGAAGAAGTCGAAGTGCCGATCGTAGTGACGGCACAGGAGATCCGGCAATATTCCTGCGTTTTTCAGGATGATTATCATGCGGCATATGATGCTGCAAAAATGCTGACGAAAAAAGGCAGACACATCGCCTATATCGGAGAGCCGGCAAAAGACAAAGCGGCAGGAAAAGCACGAAAGAGCGGATTTCTGGATGCAATGGCAGATGCCGGCATCAGGATGGACAGATCCTGTATGTATGAAACGGAATTGTGCATGCAGGGCGGTTACGAGAAAGCTGCAAAAATATGGAAAACACATCCGGAAGTGGACTCTCTGTTCTGTGCAACGGACAGCCTTGCCGTCGGAGCACTGAGGTATTTTCATGAGCATGATATCCAGGTTCCGCAGCAGGTTCAGATCGTGGCGTTTGGAGACACCGAGATAGGAAGTGCAGTGTCACCGGCGATCAGCAGTGTGCATTTCTACCACAAAACGATGGGGCAGGAAGTAGCCAGGATGCTGGTTGAAATTTTAGAATCCGGCGATGATCTCAAAAAACATCTGAAAATGGGTTATCAGATTGTGAAAAAAGAATCGCTTCGGTAAAAAAAGAACGCAGCAGACAAAAACAGTCGCAGCGTTCTTTTTTGATTTGCAGAAGGCAAAATACAGTATAATAAACGAAAAAGGAAAGCGAGGAATCTCATGCAGGAACGATATATTTCATCAGGCAGCAGCAGACTGCACATTGCAGTCTGGGAACCATCAGGAGAGAGAAAAGCGATCATGCAGATTTCGCATGGCATGATCGAATACATCAAAAGGTACAGTCATTTTGCGAATTACCTCAATCAGGCAGGAATCCTGGTGATCGGGAATGACCACAAGGGACACGGGCTGACAGCAGAAAAGGATGAGGATCTCGGATATTTCGGTGAAGAAAAAAGTGCGGCGGTGATCGAAGATCTTCACGAAGTCACACGTTATGCGAAGGAACAGTATGGAGCGGATGTGCCGTATTTTCTGTTTGGGCACAGCATGGGATCGTTTATGGCGAGACGCTATCTGATGACCTATGGCGAGGAACTGACCGGGGCAATTATCTGCGGGACCGGTTACACGCCGGGGGCAGTTTTGACGGCCGGAAAACTCTGTGCGGGTGTGATCAGTAAAGTAAAAGGAGAACGTCACCGCTCGAAGTTTTTGCAGAAGCTGGCCTTTGGCAGTTACAACAAACGCATCGCAGATAAGCGGACAGCAAACGACTGGCTGACAAAAAATACGGAAATGGTGGATGCCTATAACCGGGATAAATACTGCACATTTCTGTTTACGGTCAATGGCTATCAGACGCTGTTTGATGTCCTTGGATTTATCCAGAAGAAGGAAAATATCGAGAAAATACCGAAAAATCTGCCAGTCTATATGATCGCCGGCGAGGAAGATCCGGTGGGCAATTACGGAAAAGGTGTGGAAAAAGTATTTGAAGAATACCGAAAATGTGGAATCCGTGATCTGGAACTGAAGTTATATGAGGATGACCGGCACGAGATCCTCAATGAACTGGACAGAGAGAATGTTTACCTGGATGTAAAAAACTGGATTTTGAAACATATTTAAATATCAGATGTGAGATGACGCCTGCTTTTGCAGGCGGCGAGCAACAAGCTTGTATCAGTGGCGGATTCAATCGCCAAGTGGAATAATAGAAAGCGAGAAATGATGGAACGCATAAAACCGAATTATTATGATAGATTCACCTGCATTGCAGACAAGTGTACTTTCACCTGCTGTCAGGAGTGGAAGATTGCAGTGGACAACGAGACCAACCGAAAATGGAAAAAGAAATATCCGCCGCAGGAAGTGAAGGTGCAGCGGAAAAATCTCAGTGCCTATACAACCAAAAAGGACGGAGGCAGAGTGATCCGACTGGATGAAGAGCATAAATGTCCGTTTCTTTCTGAAAACCGACTCTGCAGACTGGTATCGGCTTATGGGGATTCGGTTCTGTCGGAAACCTGTACCGTTTTCCCAAGAGAAGTGCACAGATTTGAAACGCATGAAGAAGAAGTTCTGATGCCATGCTGCCCGGCGGTGATCGATCTCTGGGCAAAGGAAGAGAACGTGGTTTTTCCGGAGGTGCCGGAAAACGGCAGAAATCTGCGGACGATGATCCGTGAAAAGATGATGGAAATGTTCCGAAACAAAGAACAGAGCATCGAAGAAACGCTGCTAGAGAGTTTTTATATTCTGCTGGAATTATATCAGGCAGAGCAGGAAGATACGCTGTCAGAAGAAAGGATCGAGAACTATTTCTCCAGAGAAGCCGTGAAAGAACTGAAAACGGCGATCCTTGCGATTGATCTGCCGTTTCTGGATACCATGGATGAATGCAATGAGCTTTTGCAGGATCTGGCTGTCAATTATCAGAAAGAAGGTCTGTATCAGGATTATCTGACGCAGATCCTGCCTCTGGCAGAGCAGCTTTCCGAAACGTATGATGCCGATGAAATGGAGCAGAAAGGACAGGAGTTTGCAAAGCAATGGGAAAAATACCGAAAACTCCTGGCTGTTTTTATGGAAAATGAACTGTTTTCGGATCTTCTGATGCCGGACGGTGATTTGGAGAGCATGGTCATTCAGATGCAGTGGATCGCAATGGAATATACTATGATTCGGCACAGTTTTTTCCTGAAATGGATGCAGGACGGATGCCGGGATCTTGCATACGAAACACTGCGAGATTATCTGGTGCTGATCACACGAATGACAGGATACGAAGAAGACGATATTTATGAATATCTGGAAAACAGTTTTGATGAACTGGTATGGGAGTGGGGATATTTATCATTAATTGTTGGCAAATAAGGTTGATTTCTTTATCAGGAAGATTTATAATTTAAAACACATAAAAAGTACAGAAATATCGATGAATTTTTGTGCAGAAATACAGAGAGACAGAGGAGGAATTGAAAAAATGAAATCACGTAATTTAAAGGCAATGCTTTTTGGAGCCGCATTTGCAGCATCTCTTACCTTTGTGGGTGCACAGCCACAGATGCCGCTCTTTCCGGCACTGGAAGTGCATGCTGCATCCTATCAGGATGTAGAACTGGACAGCAAATATGACTTTGAGAAAGCATTTCAGAAGGCACTGGATGTAGCTCGCGACAGTGAAGACAAAAACACGATCTACCGTATCAAAATCCCGGCAGGTACTTACAAAGCCGGCAGCTGCTTTAATGTATACAGCAACACCTATATTGATATGGAAGGCGTAACCCTGATCCGTACATCCGGTTCATCCATGTTCCGTTTTGGACGCAGCGAAGATGTAAAGAAAATTTCGGGTTACACCGGTTTTAAAAATATTACGTTCCATGGCGGTACCATTGACGGCCAGGGTGCACAGCATGGTTATAAATCAACGCTTCTGCGATTTGCACATGCAAGCGATGTAACGATCGAAAACATGACACTGACAAATACCTACAGTTCTCACAGTATCGAGTTTGCGGCAGCTCAGAATGTAACGATCAACAACTGCGTATTCTCAGATTATCATGGAAAAGCAGACAGCAACAACGAAGCGATCCAGATTGAGACACTGCAGAGAGACCATTTTGCATCCTACGGCAAATACGATGAGACACCAAACCGCAATATCACGATCACGAACTGTACATTTAAAAACGTACAGCGTGGCGTCGGAACCCATGCGGCGATCGTAGGATGTTATCACAGCAACATCAGGATCGAAAACAATAAATTTATCAACATTCCGGGTTATGCGATCATTGCGACAAACTATATCAACAGCAGCATCAAAAATAACGAAATCACAGACTGTGCTTCCGGTATTATTTTCCGTGACATGGCGATCACACTGTATCCGTCAGAAAAAGGAAACAAGAGTAAGACACCGAAGATTTCCAGCAAATCCGTGATTGCAAACAACAAGATTGAGATCACAGACAAGAAATATAAAAACGTAAACTACGGCATCCAGCTTCTTGGTGAGTATCGTTCAAAGAAAAAAGGCAACATTCCGAAAGGTGATTACCGTGTATACGGTGTGCAGGTTTATGGCAATGAGATCACCCTGAAGAATGCTTCCTACGGCATCTGGTTAAATGGAACCGGAAAAATCCGCGTAAACAATAACGTGATCAATATGCAGGTGCCAAAAAAAGCAAGCGGTAAATCAGGAGGAACAGTAGTCCGCGTTATTTCCAGCAAGGGCAGCAGGATCAATGGAAATACGATCATCAACACTTCCAAAAACAAGAATAAGAAACTGTATCGTGGAATCGAACTGATCGGAAAGAAAGCAGGAAGTGCATCCGGAAATAAATTTAAAGGATTTGCCAAGAAACAGCAGACAATCAAGAGAAAATCCTGAGAAAGCGAATAAGGTTTTTGGCAGGCATACAGAAAGAAAATGACAGCACTTTTCTAAAGTGCTGAAAGAAGAAAGACAGAGCATGTGACGTTATCATTGTCACGGCGGCTCTGTCTTTTTATCTTAGTCGGAGAAGACTCCCACTTCTATAAGTGGCGAGCAACAAATT